>VOFE01002518.1_pt1 | contig 40000 bp, 61 predicted proteins | sample 5384071 | NCBI WGS metagenome assembly VOFE01 (sample SAMN12384724, study PRJNA508395) | human gut metagenome | isolation source: healthy gut D | host: Homo sapiens
TTGCTAATCTTTGCAAAATAATGGATGAGCGTGGAACAAAAATTGCGGATGAACAACATCATTATATTAAAAAGATGATTATAATAAATGCATTTATCACAAGCGGGATATGGATGCAACTGAGAGAACCGTTATTGTGATGAAAGATGCAGATATCCTGATAGAGATTTGTGATTCAACCGGTGATTTTGATGATACAAGCGAGTATCAGCTTCTTATTCGCCTATTAAAGGAACGCACAATCATTGATGATGGTGGCTCAAGGCGGCTTCGACAAAAAGAGGAAGTTGAAAACCCTTCAGAAGTATTGCTTAATCCTTCTGATCCAGAAGCCACTTTCCGCTATAAAGCAGGTGGCAGACATCTTGGATACGTTGGAAACGTAGTTGAAGCTGTCGGAGAAAAAAGCAGTCTGGTCATTGTCTACGATTACCAGCAAAATACCTACGCAGATAATCAGTTTATGAAAGATTGGGATCAGGTGCAGTTCCTGGAGTGCTACGACAGTAGCGGCAATTGTCCGGGATGAGATTTATATTGGAACCCGGATATGGGGTAAAGACACGCTGCAGTATGCACACCGGTTATAAAGCAGTTCTGAATGATGAAACAGAATGGGTTCGCCTGGAAAATCATCATACGGCAATTATAGACAGGGAATTGTTTGAAAAAGCAAATGAAATGCATCCGAAAAGAAGAGAAGTGTTGCAGAATCACGCACCAATTTTACTCTGGAAAGACGAAAAAAACAGCCGGCATTGATGATATGTGCCAACTGTGGGCATTCTCTGTTAAAAGAAACAGAGCATCTGCTGAAATGCTCAGATGCCCGAACCAATGGAGATCCTGTGTGCCGAAGTCTGGTGATTCGTAGGGAACCGATGGAGGAGAATATCCTTGGGCTTGTCCGTCAGTATGCAGCGTCAATGTTGGAAAAAGGAAAGAAAGTATCTTCCAAAAGGCAATGCGAATACAAAGAGATCAATACCGCAGAATTGCAAAAACAGAGCCGACAGTTGACCTCGGAAAAGATGAAACTCTATGATGATTACAAAGATGGTCGTATAGATCGTGATTTGTATAAGCAGAGAGCTGAAAAGATAAGTGTACAGCTAGAGGAAATAAAACGAAAGATAGAAGATGCGGAGAATAGTAAAAAGTTTCTTGAACAAAATGAACTTTCTGATAAAATAAAGCTAAAAGATTTCTTGGGAATTCAGAAGTTCGATACAGAGAAGCTGCGTGAGATTATCAAGGTGATCCGTGTTCATAGTCAGGATGAAATCGAAATCGAATGGAATTGAAAAACAGATTGGCAGTATCTGCATCCATTTTCTCGTATCCTAACTCATCAACTATAAGAAGCTTATATCTGCATATCCACTTGATTCTTCTTTCTAGTCTGTTCTCATATTTAGCCTTTCTAAGCTGTGCTATGAGGTCATGGAACGAAATACAATATACAGAATATCTCTGCTTTGCAGCTTCTGTACCAATACCTACAGCTAGATGCGTCTTGCCCACTCCGGTGTTCCACATATGATTATATTCTCACAGTTTTCAATGAACCTTAATGTGGCTAAATCTTCAATTTTCTTTCTATCCAGTGAGGGCTGAAAGCTAAAATCAAAGTCCTGAAGACTTCTCTGAAAAGGGAAGTTTGCCACCTTAACACAGCTGACTATGGCTAAATCCTCCCTGTATTTCATCTCCATCTGCACCATCTCATCTATGGCTTCCAGTGGTGTCTTTACCCCGTCAGACATCATATCCAGGTACTTGTTTATATTCTCCTTCATCTTGGGAAGCTTCAGCTTCTCTAGATTATTCATTAATACATTTATTGAACTCATACTATTAATCCTCCATTTCCATTCTGTATGTTCTTAAATAATCTGTTGTCTCTTTCTCAAATTCTTGGTAGATTGAATCATAACCTTCCTGTGATAGAAAGTCATAGATATCCATAATATCAAATCCCCACGGATTCACTCTAAGAATCTTCAGTTCCTTCTTGTTGGCTGACTTTTTTAATGCGACGAAGAACTGTTCTTCATCAGTGATATATGGAAGAATCTTTGATACCTCTGTATAAAAAATCTTTCGTTCTTCCTTGTTAAGTGTCTGTATGAATCTCTTTATCCAGGAACTGAGCGATTCCTGTGATACAAGATACGCAATCATATGATCATAAGATTTCAATGCATCATTCCTAGTTAAAACGATTTCTCTTGCATCAAGCAGTTTATCCATAATGGATAGATTGTTTGCGACAACTTTATTAAAATCTTTGTTTCCTGCAAGCTGTTTGGATATAGACTGTTCATAGTGCTTCTTTGTATAATTGATTGGATTTCTTGATATAGTATGTACTTGAATCAATTTTCCTTTATAATATATCTGAAGCATATCATCGAATGTCTCAATACTTACATATTCGTCGATATACTTCCTATCAACGGAATACTGAGCACCATTGAAAATAGACAAGCTGTTGTGATGATACCTTTACTTTGTGAGGGCTGAGGTATCCATCCAGGACAGTTCTGTCAGGAAGAGGTGTAAGGTATTCCTTTTCTTTTATGAAAAGCAGGCAGGGAGACATTCCTGTGCCCTGACATATATTTGTATTCATCTTCACATTGAGCTTATCCACAATCTTCTGAAGCTCCTCTATGGAGTCAAACTCACCACTGTAGCTTCTAAGTCAGTCCATAACCTTATTGCGAGCCTCATTGGTTCCTTTTGTATAGGCATGTCTGGTCTTGCATGATTCCACCCCTGAAATTCATATCCTTAACTGCACCATCTTATGATTCACTCTCTTGGGTCTTACGTTCGTATCTATGACGGTGGACATGTTATCAAAAAGTATTCTTTTGGAACTCCGCCATAGAATTTAAATGCGTTAATAAGACATCTGAAGACAATTGGCTGCTCCTTTGAAAGAGTCAGTTCAATATAACTGAATCTAGAGAATTTCAACACCAGATGGAATATATTGACTACAAAAGTCTCACCACTTCTTGAAGTAAGAATCATATTCTCTTTCCGGTCACATTGTGCCATGTCAGCTGGATTAGTCTCATAGCGAGTGTCTCCTCCACCTGATGCATCACCTTTGGATGGTTTAAGCTTATGCTTCTTACAGTAAGCCTTGAAGTTTGAATATGAACCTATTTCACTATCTCCATACTCATCTATTAAGAACTCATAGACACCTTTTCTTGATATTCTGGGAATACTTAATTTTTCTATAATCAACTCCTTGTACGGGTCAAGCCTGCTTGGCTTTGCCCTGTTTCTAGGCTTTCCCTTGTAGCCTTCGTGATACTTCTTCACTGTTCTGTAATCAACGCCATACTTTCTGGCAAGATCTGCATAGTTTGGTTTACTTTTAGTAAAATCCATTACATTAAGTTCAGCTGCTAGCTGATAAAAATCATTTGAATTCATCGATATTACCTCCGGTAAGATAATATCAATAAAATGAAAAAGGACAAAATAATTATGTAGGTTTTCCAACATTCTTATGTTGTCTTTTACCTACATTTTTATTTTATCCTTAGCAGGCAGAAAAGAGGATTAAAAGTTCTTCAATATATTATGGGACACGCCCACATAGATGTAACAATGGACGTATATAACCATGTAAGTGAGATGTCCAGAATTGAGAGTGAAATCACAAGGCTGGAAAGCGTAGCAATTAGCTGACACCAAAAATAAAAAATTGGTGTCAAAATGGTGTCAAACCAAGAAAAAGTGATGATTATAAGGAAGAAAAAGTGTTGCAAACCCCGTAAAATCAAGGTTTGCAAAAAAACTCAAAAAATTAGCACTCACCTGTTGACAGTGCTAAAAAAGTGATATACTAGCATTAGCACAAGAGGAAGAAGAGTGCTAAAGGAGTGATTGCGATGAATGGTGAAAAATGGACAGAAGCAATGCAGGAAGCATTTGGACGTGCAAAAACTCAGAATGCGTTAGCTCTGAATCAACAGATTGTTGATGTTGAACATCTCATGTATGCATTATTAGAAGATAGTTCGGTATTTTCTATAGAGTACTGACAAAACTTAATATCTCTATTCCAGAAGTACAGGATTTATTAAATGCGGAAATCAATAAGAAGCCTAGCGTTGGGCAGGTGACTCGGGATCAGCTTCGTTTAAGTTATGATCTTAATAGCTGGATTGCGAATGCTGAAAGAATTAAGACAGAATATAAAGATGACTATATGAGTGTAGAACATCTTATTCTTGCATTATTTAATACGCAAAGCACTTTTATTAAAAACTTTGTATCTCGTTATAATTTAAATAAAAAAGAAGTTGAAAAGTAATTAAGGAAATGAGAGGAGGACATAAAGTGGATACTCCAAACCCAGAAAATAATTATGAAGTACTAGAAAAATATGGACGTGATCTTGTTAAAGATGTAAAAGATGGCAAGATTGATCCAGTTATTGGTCGTGATGAAGAAATTAGACGTGTGATTCAGATTTTATCACGTAAGACAAAGAATAATCCGATTTTAATTGGTGAGCCAGGTGTAGGTAAGACTGCAATTGTAGAAGGACTTGCTTGGCGTATAGTTAAGAACGATGTACCTGAAACATTAAAAGATAAAACTTTATTTGAACTTGATTTAGGTTCACTTGTGGCAGGTGCTAAATATCGTGGTGAATTTGAAGAAAGATTAAAAGCTGTCTTAAATGAAATCAAGAAGTCTGAAGGACAAATCATTATGTTTATTGATGAAATACATCAGTTAGTAGGTGCAGGTAAGACAGATGGTGCGATGGATGCGGCCAACTTATTAAAACCAATGTTAGCACGTGGTGAATTACATTGTATTGGTGCAACAACATTGGATGAATATCGTCAGTATATTGAAAAGGATGCAGCCCTAGAAAGACGTTTCCAGAAGGTATTAGTACAAGAACCTGATATTGATGATACAATTGCGATTTTAAGAGGTTTAAAGGAACCATTTGAATCTCATCATGGTGTTCAGATTCAAGATAGTGCAATTATCGCGGAAGCTCATATGAGTGATCGTTATATTACAGATCGTTTCTTACCAGATAAGGCCATTGACCTTATTGATGAAGCATGTGCTTCAGTACGTATGGAAATTGACTCTATGCCTGAAGAACTAGATACAATTACTCGTGATAAGAATCGTCTAGAAATGGAAAGAATCTCTATTGAAAAAGAAGATTCAACTGAAGATAACGAAAAGAGACTAGAAGAAATCAAAGAAAAATTGCTTCTTTAAATGAAAAGATTGCTGGATTAACTGAACAATGGAAATCAGAAAAGTCTCAGGTGGATCATATCAAGGATTTAAAGAACCAAAAAGTGCGTTTAGAAACACAGATGGCACAGTTTGAATCTCAGGGTAACCTAGAAGAAGCCTCTAAAATTAAATACCAGACTATTCCAGCTATTAATAAAGAAATAGAAGAATATCAGGCTAAAGAAAATGATGATGCATTATTACAGGAAAAGGTCACTGTAGATACTATTTCTGAAGTCATCTCTAGATGGACTAATATTCCAGTTTCTAAGCTAATGGAATCAGAAAAAGAAAAATTATTACATCTTGAAGATATTATGAAGAAAAGAGTTATTGGTCAGGATGACGCCATCACTAAAGTCACTGATGCAATACTTAGAAGTCGTGCTGGTATTAATGATGAGAATAGACCTATTGGCTCATTCTTGTTCCTAGGTCCTACTGGTGTAGGTAAGACAGAAGTGGCTAAGACACTTGCTGAACAGCTCTTTGATAGTGAAAAGAATATCGTACGTATCGATATGAGTGAATATATGGAGAAATATAGTGTCTCTCGTTTATTGGGTGCTCCTCCAGGATATGTAGGTTATGAAGAAGGTGGACAGTTAACTGAAGCTGTCAGACGTGCTCCATATAGTATTGTCTTATTAGATGAAATTGAAAAAGCCCATCCAGACGTCTTCAATATCTTATTACAGATTCTAGATGATGGTCGTTTAACAGATTCTAAGGGTAATGTAGTCAGCTTCAAGAATACAATTATCATTATGACTTCTAATATTGGTTCTCAGTACTTGTTACAGGGTAACAATGAAGAAACACGTAAAGAAGTAGATAATGAATTAAAGATGCACTTCAAACCTGAATTCTTAAACCGTATTGATGAAATCGTTATGTTCAACTCACTTGACTCAAGTGTTGTTTATAAGATTATTGATAAGTTTATTCATGAACTTGAAGGTCGTCTCGAAGAAAAGAAGATTACTCTAGAAGTCACTGATGCGACTGAAAACAGAATTGCACAAGATGCATTTGATGCCACATTTGGTGCACGTCCAATCAAGCGTTATATTCAGTCACATATTGAAACAATGCTTGCAAGAGAAATAATCAAAGGTACAATCCATGCTAACAGTCATGTAGTCATTGACTATGATAATGGATTTATAGCTAGAGAAGCATAAGTTGTTTGAAAGAAGATAGAACCCCCTCTATCTTCTTTTTCTTTTCATTGTTTCATAAAAATGGTAGAATGCTAGAGGAGAGAGATGATTATGCAGAGATATTTTATTAAAAATAATTATAGACAAAATGACATCATTATCACTGATGATTCTATGTATAAGCATATTACTAAAGTAATGCGTATGGAAAAAAGGGTGAACATGTCATTTGTATTGATGAAGACAAACATGTTTACTTATGTGAAATCATCGATACAAAGCAGGGTTTACTACAAATTAAAGAAGAACTTCAGGAAGATAATGAATTAGATGTTGAAGTGACACTTGTTTATGGTTTACCAAAGAGCGATAAGTTTGAATTTGTAATTCAAAAAGCAACAGAACTAGGCGTTACACGTATAGTTCCTTTGCGTGCTTCTAGAAGTATAGTGAAAATGGATGAAGGACGTTTTAACAAGAAAAAGGACCGCTTTGTTCGCATCGCCCAGGAAGCAAGTGAACAATGTCATAGACAGATTGTTCCTGAGATTACACCTCCTATTCAATTATCACAATTAAAGGATTATTTATCTGAAGTGAATGTTGTGGCATATGAGGAAGAAAGTAAGAATGGGGAACATTATGCTTTCACAAAAGCACTCAATGATCTTCATACATCTATTACTATTATAGTAGGACCAGAGGGTGGTTTTGATCTTCAGGAAGTAGAAAAGATGCAGTCAATGGGTGTTGTGCCATGCTCTATTGGTAATCGTATTTTAAGAAGTGAGACAGCACCTTTATATATGCTTAGTGTTATAGGGTATAGAAGAGAATTGGGGGATTAATATGAACTTTATTGCAGTCATTAATAAATACAGCAGGGATATAAAATACAATAAAACAAACTTATATCATTATTGTGAAGAACATAAAAAAGAATTAGAAGACTTGAATATTCGTTTTAAGGTTAAATCAGAAATTGAATTATTCAATATGGAAATCCTTTTGCGTGCACTAGATGTAAAAGATGCAATTGAAGGTTCCTATAATCTTTTTGCGTCAGGTCATTATGATATGTTTGAATATATCACCTATGAAGAAAAAAAAGAAAGATGTTTAATAATGATTTAAAGAATGTATTAGAAACACTCCCTCATTTTTATGATGAAGAAAGTTCACGAGATATTTTTATTCCTATCTATTCTCCGACATCAATAATTGGTATATCAATGATTATCAGATTCTCTTATTAAAGCAAAGCATGCAGAATATGTGAAGAATCAGCCAATTACACTAGATACTGCTTTTAGATATTATGGACCAGTTGTATTTGATACACCTTTTTCCAGCTTAGAAAAAGTATATGAAAATGAATCTCATATTGCCTATTATTATGAAGAATTAGGCGCTATCTATTTATTTGTGAAAGAAGACTATTCATTGATTTGTCGTATTGTGATTGGTGATGATAATCGTCATTCTAACAGGGCGTCTATTGAAGGTGCAAAAGAATTAGTGGTTTATTATGAACATGGTGAATATACACAGTTCATACAATACATGTATGATCATCAATTAATTAGTGATCGTACATACAAGAAATTAATAAAGAAAGTGAAGTGAGACAATGGCAACAGTTGCTTTTCATACATTAGGCTGTAAAGTAAACAGCTACGAATCAGAAGCGATGTTAGAAATATTCAAGAAAAGAGGGTATGACAATATCGACTTTGAATCTCCTGCAGATGTATATGTTATTAATACATGTACTGTCACAAATACAGGGGACTCTAAATCAAGACAGATGATCCGTAAGGCACATCGTACTAATCCTGATGCAGTCATCTGTGTAGTGGGATGCTATTCACAGGTAGCAAGTGAAGAAATCACAGAAATAGAAGGTGTTTCTGTAGTACTTGGAACACAACATCGTGCTTCTATTGTAGACTTTGTAGAAGAATATAAGATGACACATAAACAGATTGTGAAAATAGAAAATGTTATGAAGGTCTCTCGTTTTGAAGACTTAAGTATTCATGCATTTGAAAATAAAACAAGAGCCTTCCTAAAAATTCAGGGATGGATGTAATAACTTCTGTACATATTGTATTATCCCTTATGCACGTGGTGCAGTTCGTTCTCGTTCTAAGGAAGATGTTTTAAGACAGGCTCAGGAACTTGTAGATAGAGGGTTTGTAGAAATCGTCTTAACGGGTATTCATACAGCAGGTTATGGTGTGGATTTAGACAATTATTCTTTCTATGATCTATTAGTAGACTTAACAACTAAAATTAAGGGATTAAAGAGATTACGTATTTCTTCTATTGAAATGAGTCAGGTGAGTGATGAAATTATTGAACTTATTGGTAGAAGTCCTATTATCGTAGATCATTTACATATTCCTATTCAGTCTGGTACAGATTCTATTCTAAGAAGAATGGCAAGACATTATAATACAGCTGAATTTGAAAAGAAGTATTTTGAACTTAAAGAAGCATTGCCGGGTATCTCTATTACTACAGATGTCATTGTAGGATTCCCTGGAGAAACAGAAGAAGACTTCGTTGATACATATAACTGGATTAAGAAACTTCATTTCAATCAATTACATGTTTTCCCTTATTCAAGAAGAAAGGGAACACCAGCAGATAGAATGCCAAATCAGGTACCAGGAGATGTCAAGAAAGACCGTGTTAGAAGACTATTGCGCTTTCTGATGAATTAAAAACTGAATTCGCATTATCTGAAATGAATAAGGAACTAGAAGTGCTTATTGAAGAAGAAAAGGATGGCTACATGGTAGGACATGCCTCTAATTACTTAAAGGTTTTTGTTGCAGATCATTCTTTAAAAGAAGGACATATTTATAAAGTAAAGGTAACAGATCATCGAGGTTATGATTTAATCGGGGTGGTTTCTAGTGAAGAAGCTTAATGAGCTTTTTAAAGTTGAAAGTGATATAAAGATTGAATCTATTCATAGCGATTCCCGTTATGTCAGAAAGGATTCTATCTTCTTTTGTATTGAAGGTCTTGTGACAGATGGTCATAAATATGTCGATGATGCTATCTTCCAAGGTGCTAAATGTATTGTTCATTCTAAGCCGTTACGTCGTTATTATCAGGGTATTGTTTATATTCAGGTATCAGATGTCTTAGATGAACTCAATCGTGTGGCAGATCTCTTCTATGATCATCCTTCCTATAAGATGACAGGAATAGGTGTTACAGGAACAAGTGGTAAAACAGTCGTAGCCCGTGTTGTTGCAAGACTACTAGGACGTTATTTAAAGATGGGCTATGTAGGTAACAACGGAATAGAATATGGACCTACAATGATGCAGATGACTGGTACTACACCAGATCCTATCTGTTTACATCGTAACTTCTATAACATGGTTAAAGAGAATGTGAAGGGCTTTACTCTAGAAGTCTCTTCTCATGGCTTAGCTTTAAAGCGTGTTGATTCAGTTAATTTCAGTATTGCGGTATTTACAAATGCTTATGAAGAACATATGGACTTCCATGGAACTGTAGATAACCTGATGACATCTTATGTTAAACTCTTTAGATTGCTTAAAGAAGGTGGTTATGCCATTCTTAATGCAGACGAAGTACGTTTTAATCATTATCTAACTACTAACTATAAGGATATGGCTGATCATGCCAAAATATTAACCTATGGTATTCATCATAAAGCAGATATTATGGCACGTGAGATTGAATATTATATAGATCATTCAGCATTTAATATCTATATTAAAAATCATTACTATCATGTAGAAGTTCCTATTATTGCACCATTTAATATATCTAACACTCTTGCAATATTGACAACCCTTTATGCCTTAGAAATGACACCGGATGAAATCGTGAATGCGATTAAATATATTCAGCCAGTAGAAGGTAGAATGGAAGTAGTCCCTGTTAAACAGCCTTTCCATATTATTGTTGACTATTGTCAGCATGCACATAACTTTGAAGAAGTATTCAAGTTTGTCCATAGTGTTAAAGGAAATGGTCATTTAATTGCGGTATTTGGTGCACCAGGACGTAAAGATATCCATAAAAGAAGTAAGATAGGTGCTTTAGCTAATAAATACTGTGATTATGTTATATTGACAGAACAGGATGAAAGAGATGATGATATCGAAGGCATCTGTTCACAGATTCAAGAACAGATTGTTGATCCTATTTCAGTGATTATTACTGATCGTCGTTATGCCATTCAGCAGGCAATAGATGCGACTTGTCCAGGTGATGTTATTTTGATTTTAGGAAAAGGCCATGAACAGTTCATGATATCACTAGTGGGTAATACACCTTATCCGGAGATAAATTCATTGCTCAGGAATATGCGAAAAAACTCTATAATGAACAATTAGAAGATGATATGTAAAACTTGAAAATAAAAATCAAAAAAGGCTTGCATTATTAAAAATCATTGTGTATAATCATATTCGAATTTAGCGGTAAAGGGGGAAAGTTCAATGGCAAAGACAGTAGTAAGAGAAAATGAATCTTTAGATGATGCTTTACGTCGTTTTAAGAGACAAGTTTCTAGAACAGGAACCCTTGCTGAAGCTCGTAAAAAGAGAATTCTATGTTAAACCTGGTTTAAAGAGAAAAATGAAATCAGAAGCAGCTAGAAAGAACCAGAAGAAACGTCGTAGATAAGATTTATTTTTAGAAGAGTCATCTGACTCTTCTTTTTTTTCAATGAAAGGATGATTTTATGGAAAAAGTGATTCAGTTAAGTGATTATAGCTTAGATGCCATTCAATTGTTGTGTGGCCCAAGTGATGAAAATATCGCTTTATTGGAAGATGAATTCGAGAATGCAATCAATGTCCGTGGTACAGACATTTATTTAGATCATAGTGATCTTGTATTAGAAAAAGGTGATTCAGGTACTTGCTAAACTTACTAAAAAGGATGTACGTATTTCTAAAAGAGATGTGGTGTACGCAATCAAGTTAGGACGTAATGGTAAGCTTGATGAAATGGATTCTCTGTTTGATATTCATATTGCCCGTACAAGTCATGGCAAGATTATATATCCTAAGACAATGGGGCAGTTAGAATACTATCATTCTTTAAAAGATCATGATGTGGTATTTGCGATTGGTCCAGCGGGTACAGGTAAAACATACTTATCTGTAGTGTTTGCTGTACAGGCATTAAAGAATCATGAAGTACAAAAAATCATTCTCACTAGACCAGCTGTAGAAGCAGGAGAAAACCTAGGGTTTCTTCCTGGAGACCTTAAAGAAAAAGATTGACCCTTACTTAAGACCTCTTTATGATGCACTTTATGATATGTTAGGTGCAGAAAATACAGAGAAATTAATTGAAAAGGGTATTATTGAAATAGCGCCACTTGCTTATATGCGTGGGCGTACACTAGAAGATGCTTATGTTATTTTAGATGAAGCACAAAATACAACAGACAATCAGATGAAGATGTTCCTTACACGTTTAGGTTTTAACTCTAAGATGTGTATTACAGGGGATATTACTCAGATTGACTTACCTAAACAGACAACAAATGGTCTCAAACATGCTATGAAGATCTTAGATGGTGTCAAAGGTATTTCCTTTGTTTACTTAACAGCACTTGATGTAGTGCGTCATCCAGTTGTTGCTAGAATCATTGAAAAATATGACATGAACAAATAAGACTGATTATTTCTAATCAGCCTTCATAATATTTTAATATCTTTTTATGGGCAGTAGGAATAGTTAATTCCTCCTGCTTATTTTTTGTACAGAAGTCAATAGAACGTTTATTAGCTTTAAATACATATACATGCATATACCATGTACGATGAGTAAATACATGCTTAAAATCCTTTAAATGCGATAATACCTCTAAGTTGATCCCATAGTCTTCTTTAAACGCTTCTATAAAGGAATAAGGACTCTCTACTTCATATTGAGGAAGTAAATACATATTTTCTAGCAGCCTATTTTTATTTTTAATAAGCATCACTTCATCATCATATACTACAATACCTGTAATATAAGATAAGCTTTTTTATTTACTTTTTTTATATTAATAGGTAGTACGTCCTGCTTATTTGTCAAATAGGCAATGCATTCCTTTTGAAGTGGACATTCATTGCAATGAGGGTGAACAGGTAAACATACCGCATTCGCAAAATCCATAATCCCTTGATTAATCTTTGCTGAATCATAACCAATAACGAGTTGATTACCTATATCTGTAATTGTCTTCACAGTCTTATTTAACGCAATATTCTCTTCTATCGCATATAATCTACTCAATACTCTTAATGCATTTCCGTCTACCGCAATATAAGGCTTATGATACGCAAAACTCATAATAGCACTTGCAGTATAGGGTCCTACACCAATAAGCGCGAGAATGTCTTTATACTCCTTAGGGAATCTATCTTTAATCAGATTAGCACTCTTATGAAGATGCAATGCACGACGATAATACCCTAACCCTTCCCAATACTTATAGACTTCTTCTATTGTTGCATTCGCAAGTGTTTCTATATCCGGAAATCTTTCAATAAAACGTTTATAATAGGGAATCACTGCAGTGACAGTCGTCTGTTAGCAGCATAATCTCACTTACCCAGATTTTATAAGGGTCTTTAATATCTCTAAAAGGAAGATCACGTTTATTGACTTCATACCACTTTATTAATTTTTCTTGTATACTCATATAAATCACCATGAGTCATTATATAATATGTATGTATTTTTGTCTTTGAATATGCTAGAATATATGTACAAACTAATTCGTATTAGGAGGTCAATAGTATGAAACTGATAATTGCGATTGTGAATAATGATGACAGTTCAACTGTCCAGAGCGCTTTAACTGAAGGTGGATTCTTTGTCACAAAGCTTGCTACTTCAGGAGGTTTCTTAAAGAAAGGTAATACTACATTCTTTGTAGGAACAAATGATGATAAGGTAGATAGCGCTATTGAAATCATTAAAGCCAATGCAAAGAAACGTGTAGAAAAGGAACCTACAGTACCACCTACTGAAATGGGTGAATTCTTTACACCAATCATGGTAGATGTACTTGTTGGTGGGGCAACAGTATTTGTAGTTGACGTTGATCGTTTTGAGAAAATCTAATAATTGAGAAAAAAAGGATGGTCAAACCATCCTTTTTACTTTAAGATATCAACAGGTGATATAAATGAATGAAAATTTTGAATATAAGATTGCAACAAAAGAAGATATAGACGCAATTGTCCAGTTTCTTGCGAAAGATTATTATGAAACATCAAGAGCTTTAAAAGATCCCTGTAAGATGATCTTTTTTAGCCTACAGTGGAGAAGTGATTATAGGTATACTAGAACTCTTAGATCTTTCTAATATATCTTTTGTTTATGTATCAGAAGATTATCAGGATACTCTTGTACAAGAAGAGCTGCTTGAACTTGCTGAAAGATTTGTTACAAAAGAACTAACTGCTTATACAGATGAAGAACATTTATCTTTTTTTAAGCAAAGCATGATTATAGTGTAGATGTGGAATCTAATGGTCGTTATTTATTGAAGAAGACAATCCCTGTTCTTCCTCGTTTTAGTGATTATGATCAGGTTTTAGCGTTTATTGAAGCACAAAAGGATCGAGTTTATTCTCTCACAAATTTTAAGAACTTTATGTATGATTTCTATGATCCTCAAACTAAATTAACATGTGTTCATATTGGCGGTACAAACGGGAAAGGCTCTACAACTAACTATACAAAAGAAGTATTAAAATGTGCAGGCTATAAGGTAGGTACATTTACTTCTCCTGCTTTAGTAAATCGTTTAGATATTATTCGTGTGAATGATAAACCAATTGATGAAGCGACTATTGTAAGATATGCGAATCGTTATATGGATGATTGGATGGCTTATGAGCTTTCTAAGTTTGAAATAGAAGTATTTATCGCAGTCATGTATTTTATTGAACAGGGTGTAGATATTGCCATATTTGAAGTAGGGCTTGGTGGGACATTAGATGCCACTAATATCATTTCACCAATACTTACAGTCAATACAAATATTGGTTTTAGATCATATAAACTTCTTAGGAAATACATATGCAGTATTGCCAGAAGTAAAGCGGGAATCATTAAACGTGGTATTCCTTATATGACTGCAGAAAGAAGATCAGAATGCTTAGATATCTTCTATGAAGAAGCCCATAAGCATCATTCTTATGTTATAGAAATAAGAAAACCTAAACATGTCTATTATGGTGCTTCTATTTCTTATGATTATCATGGTTATCATATATCTTTATCTACTTCAGCACATTATCAGGTTACTAACAGTGCACTTGCGATTAATATATTAGAATATATTAGAAAAGAATTCCCATTCAAAGATGCGAATCTAGAAAAGGTATGCATGATGCAGTATGGGAAGGACGTTTTGAAACAATTCATCAAAATCCTTTAATTATCCTAGATGGTGCACATAATAGAGAAGGAATGGATGCCTTCTTTGAAAGTGCCCGTGATTTTAGTGATATTAAAATCATCTTTTCCGCACTAGGAGATAAGGATACTCATCATATGTTAGAAAAATTATTATCTTTATCAAAGGATATTACTGTTACTCAGTTTGATCATCCTCGCCGTGCAACTGCCAAAGCTCTTGCAGAAGACTTCCCAGTGAAGATTGATGAAGACTGGAAACATGCAGTAGATGAGGCTTATAGTCATAAAGGTGTTGTATTTATTACAGGTTCTCTCTATTTTATTTCTAAAGTGAGACAATATATCTTATATAAATAATGAAGAAATTTATTAAATATAAATGGCCTGATGAGGTTATTCATGCATTAGGTGATATGGGAATGATTGCGCCTGGAATAATCCAGAAGAAATCGTATAGACTTATTGAGAAGAGTCAATCATTTATCTTAAATGTTGATTCTTCCAAAGATCGTCTGTTATCCATTATTCCACCTTTACTTGCATCTATGATTCATGAAGAGAAAACTCAGATTATCTTGCTTGGACATAAAGAAGAGTTGTTATCATCTTCTTTTTGATATGAAAGAATATAATAAATACACACAATATCGTTTTGTTACATCTTATCCTGGTACCAATACATTTGAAGAATGCCAGACAATTTATAAAGGGTATTGATATACTCTTTACTACGCCTTCTAAACTATTAGAATATATGAGAAGACAAGTGATAGATACTAACTTCGTCTCGTATCTCATTTATCAGGATTCTCATAGCTTTTCTAGTGAAGAAATAAGAGAAATAAAGGAAATCAAGAAACATCTTCCTTTAGACTGTTCAAGTATTCTTTATGGACTTCATCATCATGAGTTCTTAAAGAAAAATATTCATACTACATTGCATGTTGATTCTTCTAAGGTAGAATGTACACATTTCTTATGTAAAGAACCATATTTCAATACAGAAAAGAAACAGATTATATTTGTAGAAAGCTATGAAGATATTCTTTATTATGCTGAAAAACTGAATGTCAATTTTGTGATTCATCAATTTATGAATCATGCTTCTCAGTATCGCATCATGCATGAGTTTAATAAAAAGGGTGGCCTTTTGATCGTATCTGATATGGCTTCACGCTATTTATCTTTGCATTGTGACACAGTGATTCATCTAGGAACGACTCATATAGACCAATATATGTCTCATTTATCCCGTGTTTTAGGTGTGAAGCATTCTTATATCTATGATACAAAGTTCACTAAGAAACAGCTTGAAGGAGTCGTTATTACTATTTCAAAAGAGGATTATGATACAAAACATCATCTTCTTTATGAAACAATAACTAAAAATCCAGACATGCTTCAAACATTACAAACTGATCAATTAATTACGATTATCCATCATTTAGCCCTATAGGAGAAAAAAATGTTGTTATTTTTTAACAATAATAATTCCCTTATATAGGGCTTTTTTTAAATGTGTAATCAATTACAGAAAAGAAAGCGTTTGCAAGTAAGCCCTTACAAGTGTATAATGAAATAAGTGAAAAGACATAAGGAGGATTTAGTAGTTATGAAAAAATATGTTTAGTTATTTAGCGAAGGTAACAAGGATATGCGTAATCTCCTTGGTGGTAAAGGTGCCAACCTTGCTGAAATGACAGGTATCGGTTTACCTGTACCTTATGGATTCACAATTACTACAGAAGCTTGTAACCAATATTATGAAGACGGGAAAATGATCTCAGATGATATTAAAGGACAGATTGTTGAACACGTTAAAAAGCTTGAAGAAATCACTGGAAGAACTTTAGGTGATCCAAAGAATCCATTATTAGTATCTGTACGTTCTGGTGCAAGAATCTCAATGCCAGGTATGATGGATACAGTATTAAACTTAGGTTTAAATGATGAAGTAGCTAAAGGAATTCTGCCGCAACAACTGGAAATGAGCGTTTCGCATATGATTCATATCGTCGTTTTATCAAATGTATTCACATGTTGTAAAAGGATTCCCTAAAAATCAGACTTCGAACATAAATTTGATGCAATTAAAGAAGAAAAAGGTGTTGAATTCGATACTGAACTTATGACATGAAGACTTAAAAGAATTGTTTAAGTTTATAAAAAATGAATTAAAACATGCAGGTGTTGATTTCCCTGAAGAACCAATCGAACAGTTATTGGGTGCTAGTTGAAGCCGTATTTGGTTCTTGGAATAATGACCGTGCCATCACTTATCGTCGTTTAAATGATATCCCAGGTTCTTGGGGTACAGCTGTAAACGTTCAGCAGATGGTTTATGGTAACAGAAGTGATATGTCAGGTACGGGTGTTGCCTTTACGCGTAATCCAAGTACTGGTGAAAATAAATTATATGGTGAATTCTTAATGAATGCACAAGGTGAAGATGTTGTTGCTGGTATCAGAACACCTCAGCCGATTGCTACATTAAATGAAGTTATGCCAGAATGTTATGAACAGTTCCAGAAGATCTGTCATATTCTTGAAGACCATTATAAAGATATGCAAGATATGGAATTTACAATTGAAAAAGGTAAATTGTTCATGTTGCAGACACGTAATGGTAAAGAGAACAGCTCAAGCTTTTAAAGATTGCTGTTGACATGGTTGATGAAGGCATGATTAATGAACAAGAAGCATTATTAAAGGTTGAACCAAAACAGTTAGACCAGTTATTACATCCAAACTTCGATAAAGAAGATTAAAAAGGCTGAACCAAAGGCTGTTGCTACAGGTTTAGCAAGCTTCTCCAGGTGCTGCTTACTGGACATATCTATTTACAGCCGAAGAAGATGTTCAGGAAGCACATGCAAATGGTGTACAGGATATGATCTTAGTACGTTTGAAACTTCTCCAGAAGACATTGAAGGTATGCACGTATCTCAAGGTATCTTAACGGTACGTGGTGGTATGACAAGTCATGCTGCTGTAGTAGCTCGTGGTATGGGTACTTGCTGCGTAAGTGGTTGTGGCGATATCAATATGCATGATGATGAAGGATATTTTGAAATTAATGGTGTGAAATATCACCGTGGAGATTGGATCAGTTTAGATGGTTCAACAGGAAATATTTATGGTAGTGCGATTAAAACCGTTCCTGCAAGTATTTCAGGTGACTTTGAACGTTTTATGAACTGGGCAGATGAAAGACGTACATTAAAAGTTCGTACAAATGCAGATACACCACATGACGCAAAACAAGCACATGAATTTGGTGCGCAAGGTATTGGTTTAGTTCGTACGGAACACATGTTCTTTGAAGGGGATCGTATTAAAGCGGTTCGTGAAATGATTGTTAGTAAAACATCAGCTCAAAGACGTGTCGCATTAGAAAAAATCTTGCCTATGCAAAGAAGTGACTTTGAAGGAATCTATGAAGCTATGCAAGGATTACCAGTGACAATTCGTTACTTGGATCCACCTTTACATGAATTCTTGCCAACAAACTCTTATGATATTACACAATTAGCTAAAGATATGCACATTGGTTTGGATGAATTGAAATCTGTTATTTCTAGCTTACACGAATTCAACCCTATGATGGGTCATCGTGGATGTCGTTTGGCTATTTCATATCCAGAAATTGCTGAAATGCAGACAACGGCAGTTATCCAAGCTGCTTTAGCTGTTAATGAAAGACACCCAGACTGGAAAATTGAACCAGAAATTATGATTCCATTAGTTGGTGATGTTGCAGAGCTTCGTTATGTTAAAAAGGTTGTATGTGAGGTAGCTGACAAATTGATTCAAGAATCCGAATTAGATATGAAATATCAAAATTAAAATCAGCCCATAAAGAACCAAGTATGATTACAGGGATGAGTATTGATACATTAACCCAGATCATAGGTTTAGATGAATTTACAGCTCATAAGATAGAAAAGAGACAAAAGCTCTTACCAGATCTTTTTTATGCACTGCAGAATTTAGAAAACCAGGATATTGGTGTCACAACTATCTATGAAGAAGATTATCCTGCAAGTCTAAGAGTATTAGGGACTAAGATGCCTTTAGTCATTAGCTATATAGGCGATTTATCTTTAAGTTATGGAGTCAATATATCAGTTGCTGGTCCACAGATGATGAACAAGACAATGCGTCATGTCACTAAAGAAATTATGAAAAAAAATTTCAAAGGAAGGCTATACAGTAGTTGTGGGTGGTTCTAAAGGTGTAGAAGAACTTGCCTTAAGAACGCAGTTAACTAATAACGGAAATGCGGTATTATTTGTCGCAGATCATATGTTTGATAAAATTAGACTGTATTCTAAATATATTAAACAGAATAAATTAGTTATTATGACTGCCAATGATCCATATGCTTTATTTGATGTCACTCATGCATTAGATAAGAATCTTTATATATGTGGTATGGTCTTTGCCCAGATAGTAACAGGTACGCATATTGGTAGTGGTCCTGTCTGGTTTACTTCTATTCAGAATATCCATTCTCATTGGACAAGACAGCTTGTTTATGAAACATTGGATTATAGTGGTAATATTAGACTCATTGAAATGGGAGAGGCCCATTTTACTGATGAAGATTTAAAATCAGAAGTTACTTTAGCTGAAATATTAGATAATCATGAAACAGTTATTAAGAAAGATGATCCAAGTATTGATCAAATGACAATATTTGAATTCATAGAGGATAAACATGAATAATATAAAAAAATATCCTGTTACTTATACACTACTTGCATTATGTATACTTACTTATATAGGAACAACCTTATTATTTAGTATTGATATGAATGCGATGCAGGGCTTAGCTTGCGGAGGGTTTAATCCATACTATGTTCAAGTTACTCATCAATACTATCGTTTGATTACTGCAAATTTCATTCATTTTGGATTAATGCATATAGTAGTGAATTGTTATTCTATGTATAATCTCAGTTGTTTTGTAGAGTATTTGATGGGTTCTAAAAGTATTTGATAGTCATACTTGTATCCATGCTTTCTACCACTGGTCTTCCTTATATTGCATATTTATTATTGGGCGTTGGAGCCCATACAGTAAGTGGCGGTATTAGTGGTGTAATCTTTGGAATCATTGGTGCTATCGGTGCTCTTTATTTGTTCTATCCTACACAGCTTCGCGATATTGCAAGAAACCTAGGAATGAATGTCTTACTGATGTTGTTTATTTCTTTTATTGTACCGACAATATCTTTATCCGGTCATGTAAGTGGGATGATTGGCGGTTTTGTTTCAGCTTATATTATTCTTTATATTAATAAAAGAAAAAGACAGAAGTTCTTTTATAGTTCATAAAGCGTTGATATACTTTATACAAGAGGTGAGTCTATGAATATTGCGATTGTCTACAGTCATACAAGTAAATATGCACATATTCTTGCATCACAGATGGCAAAAACTGCAAGAACACAGGCAATTTCCTTTCAGGACTTTGATTTTCATGCCCATGTTGATCTTCTTGTATTAGGATTTGATTGTCCATGCTTTGGTAAACCAAAGGAAGTGGAACAATTCATTATGCAGCTTGATCGTCACTATGTGAAGAATATTGCTTTATTTTCTACATTTATGTTCTCATCAAAGGCATTAGATGATATGTCTGATTTATGTATGAAACAGGATCTTCCACTTATGCGAGAACAATACTGCTGTAAACTTCCAATAGAACTTCATGCTCATTTATCAGATAATGCGATCAATGGCGGTGTCATCTATGTAGATGATATGATTAATATATGTAGAAATTATTATTGACAGCGTGAAGCTGTCTTTTTAATGCATAAAAAAATACTCCCGAAGGAGCATTATTCAATCACCATCGCATTTGGAATAGGTGCTTTTGGATCTTCTTTATTAAAGTGATCATAGTAAAGAATACCTTCAAAATGATCTAATTCATGCTGTAAACAGATAGCTGTAAAGCCTCTTGCGACAATAGTCACTTCTTGATCTGTTAGGGCATCATATCCCTTAACAGTTACTTTAGCACTTCTAGGTACAATACCTGGCTGATCTTCAGGAACAGATAAACATCCTTCACCATTCTTTAAATAAGCCACTTTCACTGCATTTGCTACAATACGTGGATTAACAAGTGCCCACTGATCGCACTTTACAATATGACCTTCTTCATCTACAGAAGGAATATAAATTGCACACATTCTTTTTGGAATACCAATCTGAATAGCAAACAATACCCACACCTGGTCTTAAATCATACTTTTCAGCTTTTTCTTCATCTTGAGAATCTACGAGATATTGATACATTTCCATTAAAGATGACGATCTTCATCTTAATGGTAAAGATACTTCTTTAGATTTCTCACGAATTAAAGGATTTTTATCATCGATTACATTTTTCATGCTTAACATTCTTCGTTTCACCTCTGTGTCATTATAACAGACTCCTTCGCTTTTTCCAATTATGTATACCCTATTTTCTTTTAAGCCTATTTCATGTATAGTCTTTTTAACATAGGAGGTATTTTAACATGTATGATTATCCATTAGAACCAGATTGGTCAACAGAAGAAATTATCGAGGTTGTTGGGTTATATAATGCAGTAGAACAGGCTTATGAAGAAGGTATAAGTTCTAAAGAATTCATGGAACATTACCGTGCATTTACATCTATTGCAGACTCAAAAGCTTTACAAAAACAATTAGATAAAGCTTTTGAAGAAGCATCTGGCTACTCTATTTATAAAGTATTTAAACGTTCTCAGGAAGAAGAGTGGGTTAAACTATGAACTTCATCAAGAAGACACAAATGATGTTTAAACGTACTGGTACAGATAAAACAATCTATGCCTGTACGATTTTTCTCGCATTATTTGGGATTGTGATGATTGGAGATGCTTCTGTAGGTATGTCGGCAAGTGAAGGCTCTAATTTTGCGACTAAAAACCTATTGAAACAATGTTTATTCGTTATAGTAGGCTTAGGTTTTATGTTCTTATTTGCGCGTGCCTATAAAACACGTCGTATATCAGAAACATTAATGCTTGTCACTTATGGTGTATGTATTCTTATGATGCTGACATGTATAATGTGGACAATCAATAATTCTCATGCTTGGATCAAGATTGGTCCATTTACTATTCAGCCTGTAGAATTTATGAAGCTGACCTTAATCATATTATTGAGTTATATATTTGGTGTCTTACCAGATCAGATACGTATTTCTCCATGCTTATCAAAAGAGAAAAGAAATAAACTTATCTGGCGTAAAGCAGTTGTCTGTGTGTTCTTTCCAGCCTTTCTTGTCATTTTCGCATTTTAATCTGTTGGAAGGTACAGAAGGATATGGGAAGTGGTTTGATATTATTCATTATGGCAACATGCCTATTCTTTGCGACACCATCTCAATACTATCGTCCCTTTAAGATTATTGGCTTAGTTGGAGTATTGTTTCTAGTGCTTATCTTTATTCTGTTTCATAATTTTTTCTTAAAGAGTCATCAGATGGCACGTATTTCATCATGGCTGAATCCATTAAAAGATATCTATGGTACTAACTATCAGATCATCAATGGTTTTGTAGGATATACAAATGGTGGCTTGATTGGCCGTGGCTTTGGGAACTCTATTATGAAATTTGGTTATATCCCAGAAGCACAGAGTGACTTTATTTCATCTATTATTGTAGAAGAATTAGGGCTTGTAGGTTTTGCAGCTTTCTTTATTCCTTATTCTATTATTATTTATAGACTCTTTAGATATGCTTTTTGCGATTAAGGATTCAAGAGAAAAATTAACACTTATTGGAATTGCAAGTTATTTCTTTGTTCATTTAATGGTTAATGTTGGTGGTGTATCAGGACTTATTCCGATGACTGGTGTGCCTCTCCTATTAATAAGTGCAGGTGGTACATCTACCTTAGTTGCTTTAATAGGAATTGGTATAGCTCAGGCTATTATTGCGAAATATAATCGTGAAAAGAAGCAGGAGGCAATTGAGAAATCATTATGATCTATGACTCAATAAAAGAACTTATTGATGCAATTAAAGAAGAAGAATGTTTTAAAACTATCACTCTTCTTTAAGTGTATTTGATTATCCAGCTGTTAAATCTTTGATGAATGAAATGAATAGACTTAAGGAAGAAAAGGAAGATCTGGCACGCTTTGGTAGCTATTGTGACTCGTCACATATACAAGAACGTATGACAGATATAAGAAGAGAATTGTATCGCATGCCAGAGATGAATGCTTATTTAGAGTCTTATAGTGAACTCAATAAGATGTTAGATGAAATTACAGTTATTGTCTTTGATGATATCAGTGATGAACTCGCAAAGGGAAGGATTGGAAGAAGTTATGCGCGTTATAGCAGGTAAATATAAAAGTAGACAGTTAAAGGCTGTCCCTACAAAATTAACTCGTCCTACGACAGATAAAAATAAAGAGAATCTTTATAACATGATTGGTCCTTATTTTGATGGAGGAATTTGTCTTGATTTATTTGCAGGAAGTGGAGGCCTTGGTATAGAGGCATTAAGTAGAGGGATGGATGAACTTTATGCAGTAGATAAACAATATAAGGCATTTCAGGTTATTAGAGAAAATATTAATAGTTTAAAGATTACAAATGCGCATGTAATAAAGGCTGATTATCGTAAAGCTTTAGGTACTTTTAAGGAAGAAGGAATTAAGTTTAGTCTTGTATTATTAGATCCACCTTATGGTATGAAAGTTAATATGGATATTATTCATACATTAAAGGATAATGGAAATTTAATGGATGGCTGTATTATTGTGGTAGAAGACTTAACTGAAGAAAAGCTTGAATATGAAGCACCATTTAAACTTATTAAAGAAAATAATTATGGTATTACTTGTTTACAGATTGTGAAATACGAGGAGGCTGCAATGTGATAAAAGCAGTATATACAGGGACATTTGATCCTGTGACCAATGGCCATCTTGATATCATTGAACGTGCATCTAAGATGTATGATGTACTTTATGTGACTATTTTTATTAATCCACATAAGACATGCTTATTTACTGTAGAAGAACGTGTGGAGATGTTAAGAGAAGCAACGAAGCAGTTTCCCAATGTTGTCATTGACGAAAGCAGTAGTCTTGCTGTAGAGTATGCAAGGGAAGTAGGGGCACAGGTATTAGTGCGTGGTTTACGTGCAACAGAAGACTATAACTATGAGTCTCTCATGTGCTTTACAAACCAGTATTTAGATAACGGCATTGAAACTGTCTTTCTAATGACACGTCTTGCTTATACATTTGTATCTTCTTCATTTGTGAAAAGAGATTGTATCTCATAAACATAGTGTAGAAGGACTTGTACCAGCATGTGTTGTAGAAAAACTAATAGAAAAATACAGGGGGTAGATTATGCGTTTATTATTAAAAAATGCACATTTGTATCGTCATCAAGCATTTAGTGATACAGATGTATTGATTGAAGATGGCATCATCAAGAAGATTGGTGCATGTAATGAAGAAGCAGATCAAGTCATTGATCTTCACGGAGCACTTTTTATCTCATAACTTTATTGATATCCATACACATCTTCGTGAACCTGGCTTTGAACATAAAGAAACTATTTCTACAGGTAGTGCATCTGCACTTTATGGTGGATATGGTACTATTGTTGCAATGGCCAATACATTACCTTGTATGGATGATAAGGAAACTATTGAAGACTTCACTAAACGTTGTGAAAAAGGATGCACAGGTAAAAACTTATACTTATAGTGCTATTACAGAAGAACTAAAAGGCCAGAAGGTTGTTGATATGGAAGAAAATATTAAACAACCTATTGTTCTTGGTTTCTCTGATGATGGTAAAGGTGTCCAGAAGGATGAAAAGATGAAGGAAGCTATGACCCGTGCAAAAGCTCTTGATTCTATCATTGTTGCTCATTGTGAAGATGAATCAGAATTACATGGTGGATGTATTCATGAAGGTCATTATGCGAAAGAACATGGCTTAATTGGTATTAATAGTGCAAGTGAATATAAACAGGTAGATCGTGATTTACATCTTGTAGATGAAATTCACAACAGATATCATATCTGTCATATTTCGACAAAAGAAACAGTGGCTTTACTTGGTGCAAGTCGTGCACGTGGTGAAAGAGTCAGTGGTGAAACATCACCTCATCATTTAATTTTGACAGAAGATAACATTCAGGATTGTCATCCTAACTATAAGATGAATCCACCTCTTCGTACAAAAAGAAGACCGTGATGCAATCATCAAGGCAGTGAATGATGGAGTCATTACTGTTATTGCGACAGACCATGCCCCTCATGCAAGAGATGAAAAGAGTAAACCAATTGATAAAGCACCATTTGGAATCATTGGCTTACAGCATGCTTTCCCACTTATTTATACATATATTGTAGAAGAAGGCTTAATTAAATTAGAGACAGTTCTTGATTGTCTTACTACTGGACCTGCCAAGACATTAAATTTAGATGCTTCTATTGAAGAAGGTATGAAGGCAGATCTATGTGCATTTGACTTGAATAAGGAATATACAATCAAAGAAGAAGACTTAAAGTCTAAAGCATGCAATACACCTTTCTTAGGATGGAAAGTAAAAGGCGCTTTAATTATGAATATTGTCGATGGACAATTATTAGTGGAGGAATAACATGAAGAACTATCAGGATTTTCTTACAATCAACTACAATAAAGAATTAATTCCTGGTCTATTTGAAATGGAACTTGAAGGAGAAGGGGCTCGTTTTATTACAGCACCTGGTCAGTTCATCAATATTAAGATCAACGACTCACTTCAGCCATACTTAAGAAGACCAATGAGTATCTTAGATTATGATAATACACATATTAAGCTTATTTATCGTATTAGAGGTGAAGGAACTAAGATTCTTTCAGAAAAGAAACCAGGTGAAAAGCTAGATGTGTTAATCGGTTTAGGTAATGGTTTTATTGATACTGATTATAATGAAGTGATTGTCGTAGGTGGGGGAAGTGGTACACCGCCTATGTATGGTCTAGCAAAAAGACTTATTGAAACAGGTGTAAAGGTGACTGCAGTACTTGGATTCAATGGTTCTTATGATGTGTTCTATGAAGAAGAATTCAAGAAACTTTGTCCTACTTATATTTCTACAATGGATGGCACTTATGGTACTAAGGGTACTGTGATTGATGCCATTAAAGAAAATAACTTAACTTTTGATCATTACTATGCATGTGGTCCAGAACCAATGTTGGATGCATTAGTAAAGAACTTCCCAGACAATGGTTCTCTTTCTTTTGAAGCAAGAATGGGATGTGGCTTTGGGGCCTGCATGGGATGTTCATGTAAAGTAAAAAACTAAGCCATATAAGAGAATTTGTGTAGAAGGCCCTGTCCTTTCTTCAGATGAGGTGATTATCAATGGCTAATTTACATGTAAAACTACCAGGACTTGATATGAAGAATCCTGTTATTCCAGCAAGTGGTACTTTTGGATTCGGTTATGAATTTACTAAGTTCTATGATATTAATGTATTAGGCTCTATGAGCTTGAAGGGTACAACTCTTGAACCACGTTATGGTAACCCACTTCCACGTATTGCGGAAGGACCTTCTGGTTTACTAAATGCGATTGGTTTACAGAACCCAGGTGTTGATGAAGTCATCAAGACTGAATTAGTTAAACTAAGAGAAGTCTATTCAGGAAAAGCTATTGCGAATATTGGTGGCAGCTGTGTGGATGATTATGTACAGACTCTTTCGCAAAACTAACTAAAGAAGACTGTATTGGTGCATTAGAACTTAATATCAGCTGTCCTAATGTTCATGCAGGTGGTATGGCAATGGGTACTGATCCTGCCATGGCTGCAGAAGTCACTCGTTCAGTTAAGGCAGTGATCAATAAACCATTATATGTCAAACTATCTCCAAACGTCACTGACATAGTCGCAATTGCGAAAGCAGTAGAAGAAGCGGGTGCTGATGGTATCTCAATGATCAATACTCTTGTTGGCATGCGTTTTGATATCCATTCAGGTAAGCCTATTATTGCGAATAAGACAGGTGGTTATTCAGGGACCAGCAATCTTCCCTGTCGCTTTAAGAATGGTTTATCAAGTCTGTCAGGCAGTTAATATCCCAGTTATTGGTATGGGTGGTATTTCTACTGGTAGAGATGCAATCGAAATGATGATTGCAGGTGCAAGTGCTGTACAGGTTGGTTGTGCTAACTTAGTAGATCCATATGCATGTCCTCGTATTATTCAGGAAATGAATGATGAACTAGATGCAATGGGTATTGAAAATATCACTGATATTATGCATGGCACTAATTCAGTCGGAGATAGTCTGACCACAGGTATTTACCGCCAAGTGTAGTGAACCACAAGCCGATACCATAAAGGTAGGAGTGAAGGAAGTGGTGTAGCGATTCCTTCGAACGTACGAACAGAAACTTGATATAAGGCTAAATGGTGGATAAGGTTGCGCGACAAACCGAAGCCCAAAAGGTAAACGTAAAACCAAGAGAGTAAATCAAGGCGCTGTGAAAGAAGCAGGATTAGTGAATTACCCGGGAGGCCTCACAGGCAACGAAGTCCAATATCTTTAAAATCAATGATGGTAAGTTGTGCGATAAAAAGCTTACTGTGAGGAGTCAGCTGAGGTCATAGTAGGTGTCTCACCAGCACTAAAGGACCTAATGTTTATATGATGTCACTCATCATAAAGCAATGTCTAGATAGTTCGAAATTGGAATCATCTCATAAATGGAAAACGTAATTCTATGGAGATGAAGGAAAAGGGAACGGTTCTAGATAAATCTACGATATGAAAAGGAGAACACAGACATGAGATTAATTGATGAAATACTAAGTGATTCAAATATTGATAGGGCTATTCTACAGGTCAAGAGAAACAAGGGTGTATCTGGAGTCGATAAGATGACAGTAGATGAACTTGATGAATATTTCTATAAGCATAGAAGAGAGATTAGATATTCCATACTTAATAAGAAATATAAGCCCCAATCAGTTAAGAGAGTCTATATCCCAAAGCCTAACGGCAAGAAAAGACCATTAGGTATACCTACAGTTGTAGATAGAGTTATTCAACAGGCTGTTGCACAAGTGTTAATGAAGAAACTAGATTCTTCATTCAGTGAATTCAGTTATGGATTCAGATCAGGAAGAAGTGCACAGATGGCTGTACTGAAGACCCTAGAATACATCAATGAAGGCTATGACTGGGTTATAGACTTAGATACTGAAGCATATTTTGACACTGTAAATCATGACAAGTTAATCTCAATACTTAGAGAAAAGAATATGAATGACTCAACAACATTACATCTTATTCGCAAGTTCATGCAGGCAGGGATTATGGAAGATGGTTTAGTAAAACCTTCTAGAATCGGTGTACCCGCAGGGCGGACCCTCTTTCTCCAATTATTTCTAACGTTTATTTAGATAAGTTTGACAAGGAATTGGAAAATAGAGGACTACGCTTTGTAAGATATGCAGATGACTGCAATATCTTTGTCAAGAGCGAAATGAGTGCAAATAGAGTAATGAAGTCAGTCACTTCATGGCTTGAAAGAAAACTATTTCTTAAAGTCAGCGCTACTAAGACCAAAGTGGTCAGACCACCCGAAAGCAAGTTTCTAGGATTCACCTACCTCCAAAGGAATGGTGTATGGAAATGCAAGCCCTCCAATCAGAGCAAGATGAAACTCTACGATAAATGTAGAAAGGAACTTGTAAGAAGGATAGGAATTGCACGTCCTATTGCAGTTACATTTAAAAGAATCAACCAGATTGTAGTGGGATGGATTAACTACTATCGAATAGGCGTGATGAAATATTTCGTTGACGTCTTTGGTCAATGGCTTCGCCACAAAATCAGAGTTATTATTCTTAAACAGTGGAAGAAGCCAAAAAGAATTTATATTAATCTACAGAAACTGAATAAGAAACTCAGATGTCTCTTTACAGATGAACAAATATTCTCGGTAGCAAACACTAGGCTAGGTCTATACAGACAGGCCAATGGCCATGTAGTCAATTTTCTACTTAGTCCCAAGATTCTAGCCATAAAGAACAAGGAGAGACGAGGTTTGGTCAATCCTCTTAACTACTATCTAAGTTAGTTTGAAATTATCATATAAATGTAGAGCCGTATACGAGACCCGTACGTGCGGTTCAACGGGAGGCACAGAAATAATAATTAATCTCAGTATTGATATTATTTCCTGTCAGTCAATTATTAAACCCTAAACAATTAGGACACTTATCTAGATGGACACCTAAGAATCATTGCGGGTGCTGGTTCAGGTAAGACACGTGTTGTCACATATCGTATAGCATATTTAATTGAAGAAGTAGGAGTCAATCCTCATAACATTCTCGCTATCACATTTACTAATAAAGCGACCAATGAAATGAAAACAAGAGTAGAAAACATTCTAGGTACATCTTTAGGTACAACAATCTGTACGATCCACTCTTTATGTGTCAGAGTACTTAGACAACACTCTACTGCCATTGGCTATCCTCATAACTTCATTATTATGGATGAAGAAGATCAGAAATCACTTATTAAAAAGTTATATAAAGAAAAAGAAATAGATCAAAAATCAATCAGTATCAAATCTATGATCAACTATATCTCTTCATATAAGGTTAACTTTGTTTCTCCTGCCAAAGCCCTGCAGCTCGCTGGTAATATGCCAGGAGAAAAACATAAAAGCAGAAATCTATGCTATGTATGAAAAATATAAAGAAGATCATAATATGATGGACTTTGATGACCTTTTAGTCAATACATTAAAGATATTCCAGGATAATCGATATTGTATCAAGATGGTCTAGGCGTTATCAATTTGTCCATGTAGATGAATTCCAGGATGTTGGTTCTATTGAATACAACCTTATTCATTACTTTGCCCAGGATTCTATTGTCTGTGTTGTAGGAGACCCAGATCAGACAATCTATTCATTTAGAGGCAGTGATGTGAACTATATCATGAACTTTGATAAAGACTATCAAAACGTTAAAACTGTTATACTAGATCAGAATTATCGATCTACAAAAACAATCCTTGATATCTCTAATAATCTTATTAAGAAAAACAAGAACAGATTAGAAAAAGATTTATTCTCTGAATTAGAAGAAGGAGATAAAGTTATTCATTATGCAAAGCAGTAAGTGAAGAGGCAGAATCAAAATATATCTGTGATACAATCCAGAAGATCACACAATCCGGTGTATCTGAATCCCATATTGCGGTGCTCTATCGTGCGAATTATTTATCTCGTTCTATTGAACAGGAAATGATTCGCAGACAAATTCCTTATAAGATCTTTGGTGGATTAAAATTCTTTAATCGTAAAGAAGTCAAAGATGCTTTAAGTTATATTAGATTAGTCGTTATGGGTGATGATTTATCTTTTGAAAGAGTCGTCAATACACCATCTCGAGGAATTGGTGCGAAGACTTTAGAAAAGATCACCCTTACAGCCTCAAGACATGGAATCTCTAATTATGAAGCAGTCTGCTTCTTCTTAGATGAAACAGGTGTAGGTGGTAAAGCTAAAAAAGGACTCAAAGAACTTGTAGAAGTGATCGAGGAAGCAAGAGTTTCTGATAAGAGCTTAGCTGATATTTATGAAGATTTATTAAAGGATACAGGTTATTTGAAACTGATGAAGGATGGGCAGGAAGATAACCGTATTGAAAACTTAATGGAGTTAAAGAATTCTATTGATACTTATGTCAATACTCATCCAGAAACACTGATTTTGAATCATATTTACAGGATATTGCTCTCTATACATCTCAGGATGAAGAAAAGACAGGTGACTATGTCTCACTTATGAGTATTCATATGGCCAAAGGACTAGAGTTTGACTATGTCTTTGTATCAGGTCTTTCTGAAGGCATTTTCCCTTCTGAAAGAACAATGAGTGAAGGAGGAGATGAGGGATTAGAGGAAGAAAGAAGACTTGCCTACGTTGCCTTTACACGTGCTAAAAGCGTCTTTATTTGACTGATAGTCAAGGCTTTAGCTTTGTATCCCAATCTCCTAAGGTCACATCTCGATTTGTAGATGAAATAGGTCGAAATCATGTTGAACATGTTGGAAGACCTTCAAAGTTTAAGACACGTAATTATGTTCATGAATCTTATACAGATTTAATTGGAGATAATGGTGTAAGTGACTGGAAGGTGGGAGATTTAGTCAACCATGATATATTTGGTAAGGGTGTTGTTGTCAAAGTCAATGGACCACTTGTCGATATAGCTTTTGAAGTTCCTCATGGAATCAAGACCTTAATGGGAAATCATCATGCTTTAAAGCGCTTATCAAACTGATTTTTAAGTTTTATTATGAAGAGAATTTTGTTATAATACGTAAAAGAAAAGGAATGAGTAAGATGTCATTTGAAAGACTTAATGAATTAAAAGCCTTATTAAATAAATATAACTATGAAGATTATGTACAGGATACTCCTACTGTCACTGACCAGGAATATGACCGTTTAATGGAAGAGCTCATCCGAATTGAACAGGCCAATCCTGCTTGGATTACAACAGATTCTCCAAGCCAGAGAGTAGGAGGAGAGGTCTTAGAAGGTTTCAAGAAGGTAACACATCAGCGTATGATGATGTCTCTTGGAGATATCTTTAATGAAGATGAAGTCTATACCTTCAATGATCGAGTTACAGATGTGATTCCTAATCCTGAATATATATGTGAACTGAAACTTGATGGTTTATCTGTCTCACTTGTATATCAGGATGGTGTATTACAATATGGTGCAACAAGAGGAAATGGAACGATTGGTGAAGATATCACCCATAACGTTAAGACTATTCGTTCTATCCCTTTACATATTGATTTTAATGGACCACTAGAAGTACGTGGTGAAATCATCATGCCTAAAAAGGCATTAGAAAGATTAAATGAAGAGCGTACTGAAGCAGGTCTTCCTCTCTTTGCGAATTGTCGTAATGCAAAGAAACAGGTAGTATTAGACAATTAGATAGTCGTATAGTCGGCAAAAAGAGGACTGGATGCCTTCTTGTATCATGTACCAGAAGCATCACAACTTAATGCAACAACACATTATGAATGCTTAGAAAAGATTAAAAATCTTGGATTTAAGACAAATCCTTATACACGTAAATGCAAGAACATTAAAGAAGTATGGAACTATATTGAAGAAGTCGCAAAACTTAGACCAACACTTCCATATGATATTGATGGTGTTGTTATTAAGGTTAATGATCTTAATTCACAAAGAAGACTTGGTTATACAGCTAAAGTACCTAAATGGGCGATTGCCTATAAGTTCCCAGCAGAAGAGGTTATTACAAAACTTAAAGATATTGTCTTTACAATAGGGCGTACAGGACAAATTACACCTAATGCAGTGCTAGAACCAGTACGTGTGGCAGGTTCACTCGTACAGCGTGCGACACTTCATAATGAAGACAATTGTATCCGTAAGGATATTCGTATTGGTGATGATGTTATTGTAAGAAAAGCAGGGGATGTTATTCCAGAAGTTGTTTCTTCTATTAAAGAAAGACGTACAGGTCATGAAATACCTTTTAAGATGATTACAGTATGTCCTAAATGTGGTTCACCACTTGTAAGAAAACCTAATGAAGCAGCTTATTATTGTATGAATGAAGAATGTGATTCAAAGAAGATTGAAAAACTGATTCATTTTGCCAGCCGTGAAGCAATGAATATTGATGGACTCGGTGATAAGATCATCGAACAATTCTATAACTTAGGCTGTGTGACATGTATTGAAGATATATATCATGTGGATGTACATGAAAAAGAAATCATGGATATTGAAGGCTTTGGGAAGAAATCTATGGATAAGCTACTAGAGGCAATCGAGAATAGTAAAGCGAATTCTTTAGAAAAACTCCTATTTGGGCTTGGTATTAAGGGCATAGGAGCTAAGATGGCTGATACACTTGCATATCATTTTGGTTCTATGGATGCTTTACTTAATGCGAATTATGTACAATTAACAAGCATCAAGGATGTAGGGGATACAATCGCGTCTTCTCTTGAACAGCATTTAAGCGTAATGAACGTAATCTAGAAATGATTGCTCATTTGAAAGAGTTAGGTTTAAATATGGATTATTTAAAGGTACGTGATACAGGCGATAATCCATTTAGAGATAAGACAGTCGTTTGAATTACTGGGACACTTACACTTATGACTAGAAAGCAGATTAAAGACTATTTAACAAGCCAGGGTATCTATATTAGAACAGTAGGAGGTCAATTATGGACGATACAGATTTAATGTTGAAAAAACTAGGAAGAAAAACCATGTTCAACATCACTGACGAAGAAATGCCAGCATTAAGAGAACAGTATGAAGTATTCATGAGCCATGTACAGGCACTTGATGAAATTGATACTGAAGGTGTAGAACCTCTCGCATTCCCTTATGTGGTTGAAACAACATTCTTAAGAGAGGACGAACCTAATCATGTAATCAGTACAGAAGATGCATTAAAGAACTGCAAGACTGTACAGCGTAATCAGATCAGAGTTCCAAAGGTGGTAGGATAATGGTGACACATACTATTGAAGAATTACATGAACTTTTCAAAAGTGGAGAGTTAGATGTAAAAGAATATTATAAAGAATTATTTGAAGAAGCAAAGAAACAGCAGGAAAGACTGAATGCCTTTGTAACTATTACTGAAGATGAAGCATACAAGGCTATTGAAGCTCCTATGACTGATGATCTTTTATCACATATTCCATATGTTTTAAAAAGATAACTACACCACTAAGGGTATTAAGACAACTGCATCTAGTAAGATGTTAGCTGATTATGTACCAGTATTTAATGCCCATGTTGTTGATTTATTAAATAAGCATGGTGTTGGTTTAGTAGGTAAGGCTTCTATGGATGAACTTGCTATGGGTGGTACTAATAAATCAGCTTTAACTGGTCCAGTACACAACCCTTGGGATACAAGACGTATTTCTGGTGGTTCATCAGGAGGATCTGCAAAAGCACTTGTTGCAAGTGGTCTTATCCCATTTGCACTTGGTAGTGATACAGGTGACTCAATTAGAAAACCAGCAGGTTTTTGTGGAATTGTAGGTTTTAAACCAACTTGGGGTAGAATCTCTCGTTATGGTGTTATTCCTTATGCATCTTCTTTAGACCATGTTGGAGCATTTACTAGAAATGTACGTGATATGGCGATTGTCACTGAAGCATTAGCTGGTAGAGATAATCGTGATATGACTTCATCAAATAGAGAAGTACCACATTACTTAGATAACTTAACGACTGATATTTCTAACTTAAAGATTGGTGTATTAACGACTGTATCTAATGAAGTAAGAAATGAAGAAGTAAAGAAAACTTTTGAAAATGTTGTTGAAACATTAAAGTCTCTTGGTGCAACAGTAGAAGATGTTGAAATGGATAAGAAACTCATGAAGACATTACTTCCTACATATACTATTATTGCCAACTCAGAAGCAACAAGTAACCATTCATGCTTAGATGGTGTTAAGTATGGTGATAGACAACAAGGTGATACACCTGATGATGTGATGATCAATTCTCGTACAGATGGATTTGGTAATCATATTAAGAGAAGATTCATTCTTGGTAACTTAGCTCTTGCAACTGAAAATCAGGAAAAGATGTTCAGAAAAGCACAGAGAGTTAGAAGACTTGTAGTAGATGAATTAAATAAGATTTATGAAAACTACGATATCATCATTGCGCCTAATGGCGGAGGTGTTGCACCTTTAATTGATGAAGCAGCTGAAGATTATTTAAGTGATGAATATATTATTCTTGAAAACTGGTTATGTCTTGCCAACTTTGCAGGTACACCATCTATCTCTATCCCTTCTGGATTTGTAGATAATATGCCAGTCGCTGTCAATATTTCAGGACGTATTTTTGAAGAACAGACTGTCTTGAACTGCGCCTACGCATTAGAAGAAGCATTAGGATTCAAGAACCAGTATAAGAGGGAGGACTAAAGATGGATTACGAAAGAGTCATCGGGCTAGAAGTACATTGCGAATTAAAGACTAATTCAAAGATGTTCTCTGCTTCACCAGTTACATTTGGTGAAGATCCAAATACAATGATCAATGAAGTAGACATGGGTATGACAGGTACATTACCATGTTTAAATAAAAGAGGTGTAGAATTTGCGATTCGTGTATGTCATGCATTACATATGGAAATCGATGAATTACTATGCTTTGACCGTAAGAACTACTATTATTCTGACCTTCCAAAAGGTTTCCAGATTACTCAGGATAAAAGACCTATCGGACGTAATGGTTATTTAATGATTGAAGTAGATGGAGAAGAAAAGCGTATCGATATCGAAAGATTACATATGGAAGAAGATACAGCTAAACAGCTTCATTTAACTGATTATTCATTAATTGATTACAACCGTGCTGGTATCCCACTAATTGAAATTGTCACTAAGCCTTGTATCCGTTCAGGTAAAGAAGCAAGTGCTTATCTTGAAGCATTAAGACAGGTATTCTTATATACAGAAGTATCTGATGCAAAGCTAGAAGAAGGTTCTATGCGTTGTGACGTTAACGTATCTATCCGTCCATTTGGTCGAGGAAGCATTTGGTACACGTACAGAAATCAAGAACTTAAACTCTATCAGCAACGTTCAGAAAGCTATTGATTATGAAGCAGGACGTCAGCAGGAAGTCATTGAATCTGGAGGAGAAGTTCTTCAGGAAACAAGAAGATATGATGAAGTAGAAAAAGTGACTACAGTGATGCGTTCTAAAGGGGATGCCGTAGACTATAAGTACTATACTGAACCAAATATCTTACCTATTAGATTAGATCATGCATGGGTAGAACAGATCAAAGACGAATTACCTATGATGGCTGGAGAAAGAGAAAAACATTATGAAGAAGAGTATGGTATTCCTAAGGTAGATGCGAAGATTCTTGTTTCTACTAAGTCTATGTCTGATTACTTCAATGAAGTAATCAAATATACTAAGAACTATAAGAATGCTTCTAACTGGTTATTAGGTGATGTTTTAGCTTTCTTAAATAAGAACAACCAGTCTTATGATGATATTGAATTAAATCCAGAATATTTAGCTAAATTAATCAATTTCATTGAAGATGGTACTATTTCTTCTAAACAGGCTAAAAAGGTCTTCGAACCAATGATGACAGAAAATAAAGATCCCTGAAAAGATTATTGAAGAAAAGGGTATGAAACAGATTTCTGAACCTAACGCTTTAAAAACTATGGCGAATGAAGTATTAGATGCCAACCCACAGTCTATTGAAGACTATGCGAATGGTAAAGATCGTGCGGTAGGATTCTTAGTAGGACAGGTTATGAAGAAGTCTAGAGGACAGGCTAACCCAGGTATGGTTAACAAGTTACTTGTTGAACTTCTTAAAGAAAGAATTAAATAACTATACTTTACTTTATATCTTTGGTAAAATAAAAGGGTAAAGTAGGTGATTAATGTGTCCAAAGAAAGATTTCATTTTGATGATGAAGAAGATGTAGTTATCCAGACACCTAAGAAGAAGGCTGAAAAGAAGCCAACTCCTAAAGAAATGGGTATGAAACCTTCTAATAATTCAAAAAAGAGAATTAAAACAAGATATATTGTGCTTGGAATCGTTGCAGTACTTGTACTTGCACTTGGAATCTATTTATATAGTGCTTTAAAGGATGAAGGAGCTATATATGGTGATCGTTGTGAAGGACTTGTAACAGTTCAAAAGAGTGTCTTAGATGATACAGTCAACGAAGCTAAATCTAAACATAGTTCTATTGCATCTATGAATATTGAAACAGCATGTAAGCAGTTCAAGGTGGATATTGAATTTACTAATGGTACATCAGTAAAGACTGCTGAACAAATTTCAAAAGATGTTGTAAAAATCCTTGATTCTAAAAGGTGGTCAATCTGCTTATGAAGGATCTGACTATACAGAATTACTTAATAAGCATAATGGTGTAAAACAGTATGAAGTAAACCTTTATTTAACTGGTGGTAACGATACTGATTTCCCAATGTATGGTACAAAACAGGCAGGTAAGGATGATATCGCCTTTACTCTTGCATCTGTAAAGGATCAAGAAACAACAAATAAAGCGAAAGCAACAGAGCAATAAAAAAGCGATTTTTAATCGCTTTTTTTTAAGTGAGGAGGATATGTATGAATAAGAGATCAATTTATAGATGAGTGCATCGATTATACACATGATGGTTTAGGTGTAGTAAAGCATGATAATACAACTATTTTTGTGAAGAATCTATTACTTCATGAAACAGCTAAAATAGAGATTATTAAGGTGCTTAAGAGTTATTGTGTAGGTAGAGTAGTAGAACTACAGACTCCATCTATTGAACGTATAGAGCCAAAATGTGACTGTTTTAAACAATGTGGTGGTTGTTCATTAATGCATATGTCAGATCAAGAACAACAGTCTTTTAAGACTAATAGAGTGAAAAAGAAACATTCTTAAAGATTGCCCATCAGGACTTGAGAGTCAATGATTGTTTAATGGATCAAGACCCTTATCATTATCGTAATAAGGTGCAGGTACCTTTTGGAATGCAGGATGGACATATTGTCGCTGGATTCTATAAAGCACGTACAAACGATATCATTAATAACGATTACTGTCTTATTCAGAATGAATTCTCTAATAAGGTCATTAAACGTATTAAAGAATTATTTGAAAAATATCATATTCAGCCTTATGATAAACTCACTAAAACAGGTAATATCAAGCATGTATTAACTAAGACAAGCTATCATAAGAATGAAGCAATGGTTGTATTTATCTCATATAAGAAGAAAATCCCACATATCCATGAAATTATTGATACTTTAACTCATGAATATCCAGAAATACGTACAATTATTCAAAATATTAATTCCCGTCATGATAATGTGATTCTAGGAGAAGAAGAAAAGGTACTATATGGAGAAGGGTATATTGAAGATACACTTCTAGGAAATACTTATAAGATTTCTATGAAGTCTTTCTATCAGATTAATCCAAGACAGGTAGAAGTACTTTATTCTAAGGCCATTGAATATGCGAAATTTAAACCAACTGATGTAGTCATTGATGCATATTGTGGTATTGGTACTATTTCTTTGACTCTTGCGAAACATGTTAAGAAAGTCTACGGTGTAGAAGTCGTTCCACAGGCGATTGTAGATGCAAAAAGAGAATGCTGAAAGAAATCATATTACAAATGCGGAATTTGTATGCGATGATGCAGGTCATTTCATGACTGAATTTGTAGAAAGACATGAAAAGGTGGATTGTGTTATGGTGGATCCACCTAGAAAAGGATGTTCTACTGAATTCCTAGAAAGATTGACTACTCTCTCCTGAACGTATTGTCTATATTTCATGTAATGTAGCGACTCAGGCAAGAGATTTAACTTACTTGGTAGAGAAGGGTTATAAGCCTCTAGATGTTGTGGAGATATTACAAATAAGAAAATATTTGAAAAAATTGTAAAAAGAGTCTATCGATGCAGGTGTCAATATTATAATGGCTACACCACCTTGCCAAGGTATGAGTACCGTTGGTCAACAATTAGCAGATGATGTAAGAAATAGATTAGTGTGTCAGGTTATTTGGAGGTTGTTAAGGAAGTTAGACCTAAGTATGTAATGATTGAAAATGTTCCAGCTTTTTTAATACTGAAATATGGGCTGGAGATAGAAAAATCTTAATTCCTGACCTTTTAAATGAAGAACTTGGTAAAGACTATATTATACACAAGTCAGTGATCGACACTAAAGACTATTCGGTACCACAAACTAGAGAGCGAGCTATCGTTTTGATGACAAGAAAAGACCAAGAATTAGAGTGGCTAGTTCCCTTGAAAGACGATGTTGTGATTACTATGAGAGATGCAATTGGTAATTTGCCAAAATTGGATCCGTTTATTACCGATGTTGACGAAAAGAGTTGCTTGAGATTGTTCCTCACTATTATGAACGAGCAAAACAGGCTGAAAAAATTTCAAATGGCACATTCCACGCATCATATTAAACGTCAAGTTATTGTGATGCTACATACACCGACCGGGCAAACTGCTTTTGATAATGAGGTTTATTATCCAATAAAAGCTGATGGAAAGCCTGTCAAAGGATTTAAAATACTTATAAGCGTCAAAATTGGGATACTCCCCTTATACAGTTACAATGGATAATCGAAAAATATCATCACAAAATAATGTGCATCCTGGAGTTAAGGAATATGTTGATGAGAATGGTGATGATATTTATTCGGATGCGAGGGCTTTTGACTTTGTATGAGCTTATGAAAATTATGAGCATTCCAGACAACTGGCCTGTACCGATGATACATCAGAGGCTTTTTTAAGAAGAATAATCGGTGAGGGAATTCCGCCATTATTTGTTAAAAAAGTTTTTGAAAACTTGAACGAGGAGCGTTAAAAATGTCGAATTTGAGAGGTTTGTCTTTGTTTGCAAATGTAGGAATAGCAGAGGCATATATGAAAGATATTGGTGTAGACATCATACTCGCTAATGAAATTGATAAAGATAGAGCACACTTTTATCAAGATGTTTACAAAGATACACATATGGTTTGTGGAGACATAACAGATGATGAGGTCAGAGAAGGTATTGTAAATGAGGCGATACAAAAAAATGTTGATTTTGTAATTGCAACACCGCCGTGTCAAGGTATGAGTGAGGCAGGTCTTCGTTTGGAATTGGATCCGAGAAATCAATTGATATCTTATGCTATTGATGTGATTAAAAGAATTAAACCTAAATTTGTATTTATGGAAAATGTACCAAAACAATTAACTACAAAGATAAAATGTGAAAATGAAATTGTTTTAATTCCAGAGTACATAAAAAGAGAACTTGGAGAAAACTATAAATTCAATAAAGAAACTTTGGTAATGGCGAAGGATTATGGTGTGCCACAACTAAGAGAACGTAATATATTTCTATTGGTTAGAAAAAGATATTCAGGGAGTAACTTGGGAATTTCCTGAAAGCAGAGGGAAA
>VOFE01002534.1_pt1 | contig 39944 bp, 57 predicted proteins | sample 5384071 | NCBI WGS metagenome assembly VOFE01 (sample SAMN12384724, study PRJNA508395) | human gut metagenome | isolation source: healthy gut D | host: Homo sapiens
AACCGTGGTCAAGGTGGAGAGCAACAGGAACTGTGATGTTGAGTTCCTCGAGCATACCGTTTACCATACCAACGACTGTTTTGTAGCCGCACATATATTTACCGGCACCCTCAGATACACCGAGGATAACAGGTGAGTTGAGTTCCTGTGCTGTTAAAAGAATTGATTTTGTCCATTCAAGGTTGTTGATGCTGTTCCCGTACCAAGTCCTCCCGGTACTCATCGCTGTGCTTCTCCATTCCCGTGAGAAACCAGCTTACCGGCTCCATGAACGCATCGTAATTCATCACCGTGTCCCACTCATCTCCCAAAGCCAGTCCGCGGGCTTCCATAGTGCTCTGCCAAAATCACAGCCTGCGGGTTCGCCTCTTTTACTGCCTTGCGGAACGCTTTCCAGAAACGGTGATTGAGCTCGCTGCTCTTCCCAAGATCCGCCGCCACGTCAAGTCTCAGCCATCTGCGCAAAACGGCGGAGACACCCATTTTTCCGATTTCCAGAATGTGCGCCCAAAGTTTTTCGGAGGCCTCATAATTGAGCTTCGGCAGCGTGTCATGTCCCCACCAGCCTTCGTACCCGGGATTATAGGGTATCCGTTTTCCTCAGAAAAATAAAAAGTAATCCCGATAAGGGGCTGTCCGCTGACACAAACGCCCCTTTTTCATAGCCCTCCTGGTTTTCGTAAATCCGCTCCCCGATCCATCCATTTGTGAAAAGAGCCGCAGTGATTGAACACCCCGTCCAGAATCACCTTCATCCCGCGGCGATGCACTTCCGCGATGAATTCCGCAAAAAGCGGTTGCTGGCCTCAGATTTTCTCCGGACGCTGTCCGGCAGATATAGCGGGACGAATGAGCGTTGTCCCGATCTCCGGGTGCCAGACACGCCCCGCTGTCTTTCACGATTTTTCCGTAATGGGGATCAATGTACTCATAGTCCTGACAGTCATATTTGTGATTGCTGGGAGAAACAAACACCGGATTCAGATACAGAACCTCCACTCCCAGTTCCTTCAGATAGTCCAGTTTATCCCACTACGCCCTTCAGATCCCCGCCGTAAAATTCCCGCACCCCCATGCTTGCGGGGATTTTATCCCAGTCTGTTACCTGTACGCTCACATCCCCCAGATAAAAATACTCTCCGGTCTCTACGTCATTGGAAACATCCCCGTTGCAGAAGCGGTCCCACATAAATCTGATACATGACTGCGCCTCTGGCCCACTTTGGGGTGTGGAAGTCCGGATAAATCTCCAGCTCCTGCTGCTCCTGCAGATGCCCGCAGGCACCTCCCGCATCATAGAAGCAGGTCTCAGAACCATAACAATTTCAAATGATACCGAAAACCGAGGTTCCCCATGACAATGTCCGTTTTGTAATAGTCAAATCCTCCCTCTGTCCGGTACACTTCCATCCGCTGCTTCTTGCCTTCATGCAGCAGATATACTCCTCCGCGTTGTTTTCTGTGTGCGGAAACGATATGGTTACCTTATCTCCTGCTTTTGGTTCCTCCGGCGTTCTGTAGTAACGTGTTCCGTCGCTGAACAGTGCATCTTTATTGAAAACCTGCTGCAATTTTATTTCCATACGTAGTCTGGCTCCTGTCTCATTGATATTGTGTCGCTTTGTTTATTTTATCCCATAATTTTTAAAGATACAACTATTTGCGAGGGGAGAGCTCAAAGTTGCGAAGGCCGCACTCCCCTCGCGCTCCCCTGTTGGCCCCCGCTAAACCCCGGAACTTGCTTTCTTGTCTTTAAGCGGTGCCCAAGAAGGAGGAGTGTGAGGGGGCCTTCGGGCTTCGCAACTTTGAGATGGTCCCCCTCACGTTTTTTCTTGCATTTTTCGTAAAAAATCCAGCGAGGGGATTTAAGTCAAATAAAAAAGGCAACCGGACTGGCTGCCTTTTTGGAGAAAGGTATTTCTTCTTATGGGGTGTAGCAAAAACTATATAATGTATTGGGGGGTTTTTACGGTTTATATAATACCATGAGGCAAGAAGAAAGTGTGCACAAAGTTCACAAATTTGCATTTTTCTTTTTTGTATAGTTTATACAGTTTCTGTCGTTTTCTCCCGGGCTTCCATGGGGAAAATAATTCTTCAAATTCGTCTCTGTGCACCTTTTCCTGCTCCATCAGAAAGCTTCGCGCAGGCATGCAGCACTTCCTTGTGCTTCAGGATGATCTCCCTCGCACGGTCATGACATTCCCCGATGATGCGGTGGATTTCGCTGTCAATGGCCTTCGCCACTTCCTCGCTGTAGCCTCTGGTATGAGCCAGGTCTCTGCCGATAAATACCTCGTCCCCGTCGTCTCCATAGGAAATCAGGCCGATCTTCTCGGACATTCCATACTGCATCACCATGGCTCTGGCCGTAGAGGGTGGCCCGCTTGATGTCATTGGATGCCCTGTGGTAATGTCCTCAAAATGATCTCTTCCGCCACCCGGCCGCCCAGAAGGGTCATGATATCCTGGAGCATTTTTCCTCTGGTATTGAACATTTCGTCCTGCTCCGGCAGCGGCATGGTGTAGCCTGCTGCGCCGATTCCGGTAGGAATGATGGAAATGGTGTACACCGGCTCCATATCCGGCAGCACATGGAAGAGGATCGCGTGTCCCGCTTCGTGGTAAGCTGTGATCTTCTTTTCCTTCTCGGAGATCACACGGCTCTTCTTTTCCGCGCCGATCCCGACCTTGATAAAGGCGCTCTTGATATCCTGCTGCATTACGTAAGCGCGGCCTTCTTTCGCCGCCATGATCGCGGACTCATTGAGCAGGTTCTCCAGATCCGCCCCGGTAAAACCCCTGCGGTTGTGCGGGCGATCTGCTCCAGATCCACATCCTCGCCCAAAGGCTTATCCTTCGCGTGCACCCGGAGGATCTCTTCTCTTCCTTCACATCCGGACGCCCAACTGCCACCTTGCGGTCGAAACGGCCCGGGCGCAGGATGGCGGGTCCAGGATATCCACCCGGTTGGTGGCCGCCATGACAATGATTCCCTCATTGACTCCGAAACCGTCCATCTCCACAAGGAGCTGGTTCAGGGTCTGCTCTCTCTCGTCATGTCCGCCGCCCATGCCGGTGCCTCTCTGTCTGGCAACCGCGTCGATCTCGTCAATAAAAATAATACAGGGTGCATGGCGTTTTCCATCCTCAAACAGATCCCGCACGCGGAAGCGCCCACGCCCACGAACATTTCCACAAAGTCAGAGCCGGAAATAGAGAAAAAGGGAACGCCCGCTTCTCCCGCCACGGCCTTGGCGAGAAGCGTCTTACCGGTACCCGGAGGTCCCACCAAAAGCACACCCTTGGGAATTCTCGCCCCAACCTTTTGTGTATTTCTGCGGCGCCTTGAGAAAATCCACAACCTCTGCCAGATCCTCTTTCTCTTCCGCAAGTCCCGCCACATTGTTGAATGTGATCTTACAGTCCTCCGGCGAAGACATCCGCGCGCGGCTCTTGCCGAAATTCATCATCTTGGCATTTCCGCCGCCACCGCCACCTGCCATCTGGCGGTTCATCATCATAATAACAAAAGATTATCAGTCCGCCGGTAAAGCACCGGCAGCAGCGTTGTCAGAATCGTATTCTGCTTCGGCACGTCCGCCACCGTTACCGGAACACCTGCTTCTTTCAGAATTTGCTGCTCCGGCTCCTTCACATCTGTCACATATACCCGTTTCTGCCCTTCATCCAGCATATTCAAGGACACATAACCGGTGGGCACCTCGCTGTTCTGATGGATCACAGCTTCCACTACCTGGTCATGCTCCAAAGCCTGTTCCATCTGCTCCATGGTAAATTGCTCTGGTTTTCCACCTGTTCATTCAAATACAGGTAGCCCCCACAAGCGCTACAATAAGAACAAGATACAGGCCGATTCTACTTGGCTGCTTATTCACTGAAATAAATCTCCTTTCACTCTGTCTCGAATTCTACCACACCAATATATGGGAGATTTCTGTATTTCTGCGCGTAGTCCAGACCATAGCCCACCACAAACTCATCGGGAATGTGAAGCAGCAATAGTCCACAGAAACATCTGTCACGCGGCGCTCCGGTTTGTCCAGAAGCGTGCAGAGCCTTACGCTGTTGGGATTGCGGGATTTGAGGATGTCCAGAAGATAGCTCAGGGTTCTGCCGGAGTCGATAATATCCTCCACAACAAGAACCTCCTTGCCTTCCAGAGGCTGATCCAGATCCTTCACGATTTTTACCACGCCGCTTGACTTTGTGTCATCTCCGTAACTGGACACGGACATGAAGTCCAGCGATACCGGAACCTTCACGCGTTTTGCCAGTTCACACATAAAAAATACGCCGCCTTTAAGGACACAGATCATGTGTACCTCACGGCCTTCATAATCCCGGTTGATCTTATCCGCGATTTCCTGGATGCGGGCATCAACCTCCTGCTCCGTCAGAAGCACTCTGATTCTCTCACTCATAACATGTTCCTCCTTGGTAGTGTACCGCCAGTATCCTGACGGTTCTGGGGTAATTTTGTATCTTTTCATTCATGCGTCCGCCCACCATCCACAAACCTCGCTGCCGGATGCCAGAAGCGGGCAGGTATCCTTTTGTCTCCGGGAATCTTGTCGTCGATCATGATCCGGGACAGTTTTTTTGCTGCCCTTCTGTCGATCACCATGTAATCCCCTGGCGTCTGGTACGGGATGCACAGATTATTTACGATTTTATCATAATCAAACCATTTCGTATACGCTTTTTTTCTTCAATCTTCTCTCCCTGATACAAAAATATCTCACAGGAAAAGCTTCCAAGACTCCCGGCGCACCTTCCCGGCACGGAAGCTCCATGTGCCGCATCCCCTCCGCCGCTTTTTCTTTTGGATTTTCCTTTGCAAGGGAAACGCCTTCGTAAAAACTCTCCGCGCGCAAAATCCCCTTGGGAAGGCAGACGCTGCGCCCCGGCTGCTTCTCTCTCAGCGCCCTGGTATCTCTGACGTGAAGCGCCGTAAAATCTTTCTTCTGCCCGGAAAGCCGGTAAAGGCCTCCAAATGGCATAGGAGGTCAGCACCTCCTCCGCCTTCCAGAACCTCTCATCCAGAAGGTAGCTTCCGTCCTCCCTGCGCGTCTTTTCCAGCGCTTCTCCCTGTCGGGAGAGGTAATCCTCCGCCTGGGCTGCCCAGACTGCTGTCTGCGCCATATGCTCCGCAGCCCTTTGTGTTCACCTCCTGCTTCAAGGCAGGCAGGATATGATGCCGGATGCGGTTACGGGTATAGGCATCTGACAGATTCGTGCTGTCCGTAACGCTGACGATCCCATTTTTTTTGCATACGCCGCGATCTCTTCCCTTCCCAGGCAAAGCACCGGACGGATGATCCCGTCTCCCGCCGGCCGCATGGTGGAAAGCCCCCGAAGCCCGGTTCCTCTTGCCAGGTTATGAAGCATCGTCTCGGCCAGATCCTCCCTGTTGTGCGCCAATGCCACGCACGCCCCGCCCGGCCGCTCCCCGCGCTTCTGTGCGGACAACGCTTCAAACGCTCTTTGAAACGCGTCTTTCTGGCTTCTCTGGCAGCTTCCTCCCACCCTTTTTCTGCCCCCTGGCAAGCGTTGGAACATCATAAAAAGGACTGCTCCAAAACGCCCCATCTTTTGCAGGTCTCCTCCACAAGACGTTCATCCCTCAGGGCTTCTTCTCCGCGGATGCCGTGGTTCACATGCACTGCTGCCAGCGAAAATCCCAATTCCTGTTCCAGACGCTTCCAGCATGTGCAGCATCACCATGGAATCCATTCCCCCGGACACCCCGGCAAGCACCATTTGTCCCGGCTTTATCATACGGTATTCTGTTATGTATTTTTTACCTGAAAATACAATTCTTTTCTCCTATTTTTTCCACAGACCTGCCACCAGCACAGTCATGTCGTCTCTTGCCCGGATAGTCGCTGTAGCCAGGGCCCGTTCCAGGATCCCCGCCCCATATCTCTCGGCGCTTCCTCCGGAATGTCCATGATGATCTCCTTCATGGTTTCCTCTTCTTCCGGCCTGCTGGCAAAGCGCGTCCAGCACACCGTCCGTCATCATGATCAGATAATCCCGTGGTAAAATTTTGCGGGAGGCCTTCTCAAAATCCAGCTGCTGTACCAGCCCCGCCGCCAGGCTTCTCCGAAGCGATCGCCTCCACCCAGTGGTCCCGCCGGATAAAAAGGTCGCACAGGCTCCGGCTTTCAGTAAAGCTGCAGATTCCGTATACAGATCCACCGCGCACAGATCCACTGTGGAAAATTCCCCGTTCTGCCCTTTGAGTACCAGCGCGGAATTGACCATGCGGGCCGCCGTCTCCTGGGACAGTCCGCAATCCAGGAATTCCTCCAGAACTCCACCACAAGCTCGCTCTCCCGGCAGGCTTCCATACCGGAGCCCATTCCGTCGCAGAGGCACATCACAAATCTTCCCTCGTCCTCTTTCCGGCAGCTGTAATTGTCTCCGGAAACCTTCTCGTCCTCCTTTGTGAGCCTTGCCACGCCGTAGATCATCTGGTAGCTCACATCCTCCACAAAATGAATGGTGTGAAAGTCTCCGTTGATGATGCTGCCTTCTGCTTCCGGAACGATCATGGCGGTCTTGCAAACCCCGACAAAAACTGCGCCGCCTCGGACACGGACACGCACTGCCCGCTCTCTTTGCCCGGGTGTGAGGAACACCTGTCTGCGCCCCTCAGACTTGTCCATGACCCAGGCCTGTTTCAGCACCACATGCCGCTTCTTCAGCGCCTTTTCCAGCTCTTCCCGAAATTTGGGCTCTGCCGGCGAAATATCGTACATCTCTTCTGCCATGGCGCCCATGATCCTGGAAACCTCCGAAAGCTGCTGGGCAATTGCCAGACGATTCTCGATCAGCCGGTTGTCCCAGACTTCTCTGCATTTCTCCCGGAATCCTGTATACACGCTGTCCAGATACTGTATGGAGCGCCTGCAGCCTCCCATCCAGTCACTCTTTGCCGCCAACAGCGCTTCCTCATCTCCCCCCCTCCAGAGTTCGGACAACCTTTTGGCCTGCGCAAAGAGTTTCCCGCATGGCTTCCCAGCACACATTTTCTGATAGCACTTCCGACACACCTGCTCGTTGGTTGCCGCGATGATGCGCTCCACCTGACCGCAGCTCAGGTAATCTTCTCCGGTACGGCAGCCCGTAAAAAGTGTCTGCCAGCTTCTGAAAAGAACGGGCATAACGCTGTGCCCGCTCTTTTTGAGGATTGCCGTCGCTTGCGGGCATGATTTCCTCTGCGTCTGCCCCTTTGCCGGACAAAATAGTTTTTGCCATGTCCCGTACAATCAGCAGCACGCTGATCACGAGCATGGCAATGATCCATTCCTGCATATTCTCCCTCCCCTGTTCTATCCTTAAGAGGATAACTGTTCCTCTTTAAAGGAGTGTTTTGAAATATCTGTCAAACGCACACGACAGATCTCCAAAATCTTTCGTGCTATTTCTACGAATTATCCTCCTGGAATACAATTTCATTATCTTTTACCAGACCCAGACGATTCCTGGCGATCTCCTCCGCGTACTCGTCCGTCTGCATGTACTATTTTTAACTCTTCGATCTCCTCGGTGCGGTTCTCTTCATCCTCGATCTCCTGCTCCAGAGCGGCCGCTCTTTGCCTCATACACGGCCAGGCGCCCCTTGAGCCCCTGTCCCTGAATCACCAGCCCGATCCCAGCAAAATCAGTACAATGAGAGAAATGGCAATCATTCCAAGATAATTCTTGCTATTCTGTTTTTCTGTGACCGTTTTTGCGACTGACTTTCTCACGTTTACCCTCGTTCGCCCGGAATCCGTGCGCCGCGCCGCAATTCTGCGCGCAAAACCGCATATAAATATTACATCTTCCGAGTACCAAAATAGCAACCTTTTCTCAGCTTTTTACAACACCTGCCGTATTTCCAACAGACGGACAAAAAATTTCACCAGGAAGGTGCTGATTGTGACATGATACAGCCACATTCCCAGAAAAATCCCCAGAAACAAAAACGCGCGCAGACTTCCCTGATTATTTCTGTAAATTCTTGTAAAAAAAAAATCCCCGCGGCGATCCAGAAAAGCAGATCCCGCATCCCGGCTTTCTGCGGCGGAAAACCTCCTGAAAAAAGCCGAAGTATGTCGTAGCACAGAAGCAGAAACATTCCCAGGGCTGCAGACTGAAAAAAAAGAGCGGTTTCATACTGCATGTAACCGCTCATTGTCTAACTGGAACATCCTTTTCAACAGTGATTCCTCTTTGGGTTCCGTATTTTTTGACAATAACTGAGACTGTCCCTCTTCCTTCCAGCTCAATCTCACCCTTTTCCAGATTCAGTTGTTTTACATGAAGCTGCTCGCCCCTTTATCTGCATTCTTCCGGCTTCTGTCTGCAGAAAATCTCTTTTCATCAAAAGATTTTACATCCCTGACCCCCGGTGATGGTCAATCCGCTTCGCCGCTCCAAAATCAGTCTGTAGGGAAAAACCTGTTTTCTTCTCCTCCAGGTCCGCCTCCCGCCATAACTATACTCCTAGTCTATGACTGTCCGGCTGCAATAAAAAAATAGACCATAAGCCCGGGCATTAAAGATGCAACCGGTACAGACTTTCCACTTCCTCTTTTTTTGACAGTTTCCTTCACATCCAGCACTTCCACCTTCACATTGCGGCTTCAAACTGGATTTCAATGGTATCTCCTTTTTTACCTGCACAGAAGCCTTGGCCGCAGTTCCGTTCATTAAAAAACATCGCCCTTCATCGCAGGCCTGTTTGCAACGGTGCGTTTTGATGAGGCGGATACCTTTGAGATATTTGTCCAGGACGCTAAACCTGTCCTCCTTCTGTATTTATCGAAATGATGCCGCCGGAATGACCTTTGACCCGGTCATCAAAAAAAAGAAGGGGAACCTTCGTTCCCCCTTCCATCATATTTTTATGCATTCACCATGTCTTTTAAAGCTTTTCCAGCTTTGAATTTCGGAGCTTTGGAAGCTTTGATCTTCATTTAGCGCCAGTCTGCGGATTTCTTCCTTCTCTTGCTGCTCTCTCAGAAACTTCTGAATGTACCAAAGCCAACCAGCTGAACTTTTCGCCTTTCTTCAGTTCTTCAGATACAACATCGATGAAAGATTTTAATACTGCTTCAACGTCCTTTTTCGCAAATTTGTCTCTTTCGCCATAGCTGCTACTAAATTTCTGTCTTATTTCATGATTTCCTCCTCTAATCATGTTCATGCTTAATATTCGCTTCTGTCGAAAGCGACAGAACGCTATCATTATATTTATATACCCTTTTGTCTTGTCTGTCAAGGATTTTCCTTTTGATTTCAGACAAGATTACTGTAGTTTTTACCATGATTTTTCCAGAGGCTCTTTTTTCTTTTTCCAGGCGCTTTAATTCCTCCCAGGACCTTTGCTGCCGCTTCATTTTCCGGCGCAAAATCCTGGGATGCCGGTATTTCATTTTGGCACAGATCCCGGTGATCACATCTTCTATGGTGAACAGCCCTTCCTCCTGCGCGATCACGCTGTGCAGCACCACCTGCAGAAGCAGATCTCCCAATTCCTCGCAAAGGTTATCGCCATCCCCATTTTTTTTCAAGAATGGCGATTCCCTCCAGCACTTCTTCTGTTCGTCCTTCAGACAGCTCTCAGACTTTTGTGGGTCTGCACGCTGTCCCAGGGACATCTCTCACGAAGCAGCCGGACGACTTCTACAAATTCCTCAAAGGTGTACGTTTCCATAATGCTTCACTCTTACAGCATGGAATTTACAAGTTCCAGGATGGCTTCTCCCATTTTGCAGATTTTTCATCTGCGTCCGCGAGGGAGCTTCCTTTGATTCCGTAGTAGAATTTTACTTTGGGCTCTGTTCCGGACGGGCGCACACATACCCACGCATCGTCGGTAAGCTCATAATAAAGCACGTTGGAATTTGGGAAGTCCGGTGGGTTTCACCTCGCCTGTCTCCAGATTCCGTATGGTATCCTGCTTGTAATCCCGGGCAGCCACAACCTTGCGTCCTGCAAATTCTGCCGGCGGATTTTTTGCGAAGCGTGTCCATGATCTCCTGGATCTTCTGAAGGCCTCATTCCCTTGAGGGTGACAGATTGGATGTCATCCTTGTAGTAACCAAATTCCTCATACATATCGATCATTGCATCCCAGAGAGTCTTGCCCTGTGTCTTATAGTAAGCAGCAGCTTCGCAAAGTGCCATGGTAGCAACAATGGCATCCTTGTCTCTTGCATAGGTTCCGATCAGGCAGCCGTAGCTCTCCTCAAATCCGAAAAGATATGTACCCTTGCCACTGTTCTCAAATCCGAGGATCTGCTGTCCGATAAACTTAAAGCCGGTGAGGACCTCGATCACATCGACGCCGTATCCCTTGCCGATGGCATCTGCCAGATTGGTGGTTACAATGGTCTTAATAAGCGCACCGTCCTCCGGAAGTCCGAAGTGGCTTTTCTCTGGCTCAGCTCATAGTTTGCAAGAAGGCATCCGGACATGTTACCGGTAAGATCATGATACTCTCCGTTTTTGTCTTTTCACGCACCCAGTCTGTCCGCGTCCGGGTCGGTGGCAAGCACCAGATCCGCGTCAACCTCTTTTGCCAGCGCAAGCCCCAGCTCAAAGGCCTCTGCCGCCTCCGGATTCGGATAGCTCACGGTTGGGAAGTTTCCATCCGGAAGCTCCTGCTCTTTACCACATAAACGTTCTCAAAGCCCAGCTCCTTTAAGATTCTTCTCGCCGGAATATTGCCTGGTCCCGTGAAGAGGTGTGTAAACGATCTTCAGGTTCCTGCCCTCTGCCTGGATCGCATCCATATGGATGATCTGTTTCTTAAGCTCTGCCATGTAAGCATCATCGACAGCCTGTCCGATCACTTCGTAGAGACCCTTCGCCTCTGCGTCTTCCTTGTCCATGGTCTTTACGGCATTCCAGTCGGAGATCGCCTTTACCTCGCCCATGATACCGGAATCATGAGGTGGTGTGATCTGCGCGCCGTCCTCCCAGTATACTTTGTATCCGTTGTATTCCGGAGGATTGTGGCTTGCCGTGATGTTGATGCCCGCCGTACAGCCAAGCTTGCGTACTGCATAGGAAAGCTCCGGTGTCGGACGAAGTGTCTCAAAGATATAAGCCTTGATCCCGTTTGCTGCCAGGCAAAGTGCTGCTTCCTGGGCAAACTCCGGTGACATATGACGGGAATCATATGCGATAGCAACTCCCTGGGATTTCTTATCAACCTTGGCAATATAGTTTGCAAGACCCTGGGTCGCACTTCTTACCACATAAATATTCATGCGGTTGGTACCTGCTCCGATCACGCCGCGCAGTCCGGCAGTACCGAACTCCAGATCCATGTAAAAACGTTCTTCGATTTCTTTTTCGTCCTTTTCCACAGCCCGAAGCTCTTCCTTCGTGCTGTCATCAAAAAATATGGATTTTCAAGCCATTCCTGATAAACCTCTATACTCCATAGCGTATACCTCCCTGTACATTTGTATTTTCTTCATTATATAACACACCCATAAAAAAAAGAAAGAAAAAACAGCCATTTCTCTTTCTAATAGGGGTACTTTTTCAAAGCAGCGCTGCGCAAAATCCTGCCAGACCTCCTGCTGCTTTTTTTCAGTTTTTTCAGTTTTTCGATATTTTTCTCGGAAATCCACGCTTTATTGTGGGAATAATAATAATTTGCAAGCTTCCAGTATTTTTCCGGATAGGTAAAACGCACCCGCAGGTTTTCCCACTCTGCCTCTGAGATCGGGTTGACTCTGTGGTAGGCAAGAAGCATCCGGCGCGCCAATGGCAGATCCCAGGCACATTTTTCCAGAACCTTCCGCATAAAGCAGTACAGATCTCAATCTGCAGGTCAAATTTCCACCGCTCAAAGTGCGTTGCTGCCGTATCGTTTTTCAAAATGAGCACATTATGCTGGTTAAATTCCCCGTGACATACCCGCCCCTCCTGCATCGCCTCCTGCCGCAGTTTTTCATAGGAAGACTGCCGCAAAAAGCTCCAGCGCTTCCTCACCCTTTTTCAGAAACTCCTCCACACTTCCCAGAAATTCCTTTTCAAAAAGATTGAGGCTCCTTTTTTGCGGATAAATTTCCGAATTTTCCGAAGCTCCTGATTGTGCCGCAAAAATTCTTCCCCAGCGGTTTTTTCCCGGTAATCCTCTTCCGGTGCAAGGCGCAGGCTTTGTGCATTTTCGCCAGCAAGGAGACGCTTTTTATGATATCCTCCGGATTCCGGGTGTCACATTCCGTCCCTCGTACCAGTTCTGCAGAGTGAAGCCAATATCATCCTTGTCTCTGCTCACCAGCATTCCATCCGCGTTTTCAGATAGGTATCCACCAGGCATCCAGCGTCCTGAAGCTTCTGCAAAAGCTCCTGCTGCCTTCCCAGCTTTTTTTTTCAGAGCCGTTGAATTCCCGCAGGATCAAGCCCTTTTTCCGTCTGACACAAAGCGCGCCTCTGGTGCGCCAGGAAGCACGGGCGGTCAAATGATACTGTTCCAGCGTGCTCAATCCGTAATCATACAATACAATATCCCCCTCTTGTCTTTGTACCTTCTATCTTATGTACACAAAAAAGGATATGCGCGTGTCCTCCCGCTCACTGCAGGGAGGACACAAGAGTAAGAAGCGTTTCTTTTGATTTAAGTCCGGCTCTTCCAGGACGCTCTGCAAAAGTGCCTCCAGAAGCTCGCCAAGATGAGGACCCGGCGCGATCCCTGCCGCGATCAGATCCTTTCCCGTCACCGCCAGGTTTTTCAGGGATACACACTGCCCCTTCTCGCAGATTTCCCGGTAACACTGCCCACTGCTGCAAGGCGGCCAAGCTTTTCTTCTCTGCGGTACAAGCTCTGTGCCAGGACGTCCGCCCTCTGCACCTCCAGATAAAGCGGAAACAGATCTTCCCCAATACGGTTCACGGCCAGGCGCACCGCTTTCATCTCCGGCTCCGGCCGGTAATCGTGCCAGCGCACCAGGCGGCAGACCTTTCCGATGGTATCGTTGTCAAGCTTTAAGCGGCGCAGAATGAGCTTCGCCAGGCGTTCGCTCTCTGCTCCGTGAAGCTTAAAATGATCCCTCCCGGTTTCGTCTGTCTTTTCACCACCGGCTTTCCCAGGTCGTGAAGCAGCATGGTGAGTCGCAGCACCTTGTCCGCCCGCACCAAAGAAGGCTCTGCAGAGTATGCTCTCCTACTGTGTAACAGTGGTGCGGCGTATTCTGCTCTGTTTTCATGGAAGCGTCAAACTCCGGCAGAAACTGTGCCGTGATCCCCGCCTCCCAGGCCAGCCGCAGATAATCCGGATGAGGCGATACCAGAAGTTTCAAAAGCTCTGTCTGGATCCGCTCTGCGCTGACATATTTAAGATTCGGCGCCAGCTGGGAAAGCGCCTCTTTTGTTTTATCTTCCACAGAAAAACCGAGCTGTGCCGAAAACGCACAGCCCGCAAAATCCGAAGCGCATCCTCACTGAATCGCTCGCGTGCATTCCCCACGCAGCGAATGGTTTTTCCTGCAGATCCCGGATACCCTCATACAGATCCACAAGGCCTGTCCGTGGATTGTAGGCCATGGCGTTGATGGTAAAGTCCGACGCTTTCAGGTCTTCCCGCCAGACTGGCGGTAAAGGTCACTTCTTTTGGATGGCGTCCGTCCTCATAGTCCCCATCCACCCGGTAAGTGGTGACCTCAAACCCTTCCTTATCCATCAGCACCGTCGGCTCGTTCCGGACTGGAGAGCCTTACCGTCGTGCATCAGAGATTCGATGGTATAAGTAGCCTCAGCACCTGCGAATTTCTCTTTGTCTGTCTTACGTCCCTTGATAACCGGAATTGCAAGAACTTCCTCGCAGAAATCCGCATACACATTCAGATCGTTCTTGCCTCTGCCTCTTCTGCTGTTGCATGTGCGGTATGGCCTTCCTGCCACAGGAACTCTCTCGAGCGAAGGAATGGTCTTGTCTCCTTCTCCCAACGCACAACGGAACACCACTGGTTATATACCTTTGGAAGATCACGGTAGCTCTCGATCTCTTTAGAATAAAAATCACAGAACAATGTCTCGGATGTTGGTCTGACACACAGGCGCTCCTGCAGTTCATTCAATCCGCCATGTGTGACCCATGCAACCTCCGGTGCGAATCCTTCGACATGATCCTTCTCCTTCTCGAGCAGGCTCTCCGGAATAAACATTGGAAGGTATACATTCTCTACGCCGGTTGCCTTGAAACGCTCATCGAGATTCTTCTGGATCAGTTCCCAGATCGCGTAGCCTGCCGGTTTGAAAACCATACATCCCTTTACGCTTGTGTAATCACACAGCTCTGCTTTACGGACAACGTCCGTATACCACTGTGCAAAATCCTCATCCATCGCTGTAATATCTCCTCAGACGTAAATAATTTTGTGTCCCGCCGCCTTCAAAAGCCGGTTCATAATGGCTGTCCCATTCGCGGCGTAAAAATGCCTCCTGAATAAATGGCGCTCACCTGGCAGTCATCAAACTCCCGGAGCACCTGATAGAGATGACGGGCAATGCTCTTCCTCTGCCCGGCTTCCAATACATTTCACAATGCCTTTCGGATACCGGTCTTTGGTCTCCTCTGAGGCAATGATCCCTATGGACTGCCCTGCCTTGGCCTCTCCCTCAAGGGCAAACCGGTTAATGGCATCCACCACCGCATCCATGGGACCCCTCCACAATGGAAAGCTCCGCTTTTGGCGCATAATGACGGTACTTCATTCCCGGCGCCTTGGGATGCACACCGCTGTCGCTCTTTAAAAGCCCCTTGTCCATGCGCACCTCTCAAGGATTTCCTGAAGCATCTCCAGGGAAATATAGCCCGGCCGCAGCACCACGGGAATCTCCTCGGTAAAATCCACAATGGTGGACTCAAGGCCAATCCCCACTGCTCCGCCGTCGATGATCATATCAATGGCATCTCCCAGATCCTCCTCCACATGGGCTGCCGTGGTGGGGCTCGGGCGCCGGATGTGTTGGCGCTGGGCGCAGCCACAGCCGCCGGCTGCCAGGATCAGTTCCTGCGCGATCCTGTCGCTTGGGAAACGCACAGCCACGCTGTTTAAGCCTCCCGTGGTCTCCTTCGGCACCAGATCAGATTTGGGAAGGATCATGGTCAGCGGCCCGGCCAGAATTTGTCGGCCAGCACAAGCGCCTTCGGCGGAATCTCCGACACGATGGCCGACAGAGCCTCCCTGTCCGCAATATGCACGATCAAAGGGTTGTCCGACGGCCTGCCCTTCGCCGCATATATTTTTTGAGGCAGACGCATTCAGGGCGTCTCCTCCCAGGCCGTAAACGGTCTCCGTGGGAAAGGCCACCAGACCGCCGCCGCGCAGAATGGCGCCGCCGCGCTCTATGGCCTTTCTGTCTATCTGTTCTGCGGTCATCACCGCAATTTCTGCTTTCATTCTTTGTCCTGCTTTCCAAATTTACATTCTTTTTCTATTGTACACGATTTTACGGTTGAATGCAAAGAATATATGTCGCGGAAGCCTCGTCGGCATACACGACCTCTCCCAAGGACTGCAAGGTTTCGTGGTTCAGCCTCTCTGCGTATTTTTCCCGCTCCTTGGAACCTACAAACACATACTCCACCTCATACTGCGCAAGGAGCTTCTGCACCGCAGCCGCATCCCCGGAGGTGTAGATCGTCTCAATATCCGCGCTCTTCTGGTTCAGATCCGCCACATCATTTCTCCAGAGCCATTCAGTGCACATACCAGCCAAGAACGGTGGGCAGACCCGTGGATGCAGATACACGCTCAAAGCCTGTGTAGCTGTCGCCGTTCGCCTCCAGAACCACCGGGGCGCCCTCTATATTTTCTTTCAGCCAGCGGATGGCCGGGGCATCCGCCGGAAAATCCGTCTCCAGATAGGTGGTGGCGTCAAGCCCCTGGTATGCGGATACCTCCCACACATTGCCGAACCAGGAGGAAACACAGTTTCCGAAATATCCCACAGTCCAGGTGAGGAAAAACAGACAGATGCCGGCCAGGACTTTTAAAATTTTCTGTCTGGTCACCGTGAACAGCCGAAAAATCACATACCCCATGGCGATGCCGAACATGATATACGCCTGATAGGTGAGCTTAAACATGGTGTTCGCTCTCGCGTTTCCATTCTCATAAATGTCCCGCACGTATACAAGCTCCGGAATCAGCACCAGTCCCATGGCGCGCAAGCCCAGGATCACGCCAAACAGATCCGGCCTTGTGACCCGTTTTTCCGCTCCAGGAACAGAGATACAAAAAACAGCAGGAGCACCAGAACCGACAGCCCCCAGAGTATGAGAAGCTGATGGGGCAGAGAATGGTTCTGCGCCAGCGCCACCCCTGCACCATGGTCTCAAACTTCAGCGTAAACGGAAGGATCACGGCATAAGGAGATCGCCAGCACCTCCGCTCCCTGTGCCAGCGTCACTCCCAGCACATCCGGCCGGACGTTTTCCAAAGCGCACGGCATTCGTAAACAGCACAACGCCTCCGGCCACCACAAAATAAATGACAAAAATCCCAGAAATTTGTCCACTGGAACATGCCCAAAAGCACGCTCACCACCAGGATGTGGGGCATCAGAAGCTCCCGCTTCCAGTTTATTTTCTGCTCCACGTCTTCCAGACTTTTCCGCTTCCACATCCACTGCATCCAGGCATAAAGAAGCCCCAGAACCAGAAGAACAAACATAATGTTTACCACATGGGCATGCAGATCCCCAGCACAAAGGAATAGCAGGGAAATTCATGAATGGTTTTGTCCGGCACATCCGGATCAAAGCCAATGTACCGGGTGGCGTCCGGAAACCAGTAGCTCTCTGTGGTTTCCACGCCCTGAAGCTTTGAGAGCAGCGGAAGCACCCACCGGTAAACTACATAGTGCATATTTCCCGCAAGGGACACTGCCGTTCCGCCGTGATCCCGGCCGCGCCTAAGATCCAGCGCTTTTTTTCGGAAGCTTTCCGAAAAAGCGGTCGGACAGCATCTGATACACCAGGGAAAACGGCAGGACAAAGGCCAGTCCGGCCACAAAGGTATAAGATTGTAGGTAAGCTGCACTGCTCCCCGAAAGCTTGGTGAGAAACACAGCAAAATACTGTCCCCCATAGTAATAGTTTATGGTGCCTTCGGGTACCACAGATCCCTTGCCGGCAGCGTGGTGCTGCGCATCATGGCCTCCATGAAGCCATAATCCATAAATTTCTCTGTTCCGTATGCCTGCGGCCGGAATCCTGCCAGATAAGTCCACAGCAGAAATACCGCGAAAAACAGCAGCTCCTCCTTCACAACAAAGGGAAAGCCTTCCTGTCGGAAACACCTCAATTCCTTTTTTGTCTGCCGATGGAACAGCCAAAAAGCAGATCAGGGCACAAAAAATGCAGACGCCACACAGGTGAGGGTGGTAAAGGGCAGGATTTCCACCGCCACCAGAAACCAGGTGAGAAATCCCGTAATACCGATGGCAAGCACCTTGGAAAACATCCAGCCTTTATCTGCAAAAGCCCTCAAAAGCCTTCCGTCACCGGCATTGCCAGAAGCCCCATAAGAAGCGCCAAAAGCCACCAGGTCCAGAAGGTGCACATCCTTGCCGAGAAGCACCGCAGAAAGCACCAGAAGAATCCCTCCCGGTCAAAGCGGTGATCCCATATTTTTTATCCAGCTTCTACTCTCCTGTTTCATAAATCCTGATTCTCCCATCCTGTGAAGTATATACCAGAGGATATGTACTCTTGATCAGCTCCTCCCGGCAGTTTTGTGATTCAAAGGTCGAGCCCTCCTCAAAAAGAATGTAGGTAATCCTCCTGCTCTACCAGACGTTCCAGCCGCTCCTGTTCCTGCGTCGTGTAGATTTCCACCGCGACGGCGGCTTCCGGTAGTTGGTATCATAGCCTGCGGACCAGGCATAATAAAGGCCAGCCGCAGTAAAGCATCTCGCCGGACATCGTCACCTCATTCATGCTGTACTGCGGGGTCAGAAGCAGATCATCCGCATCCAGATTCTCATTGAGCCATCCGTCAGCTCGCTTTCCATGTTCACCGCCACCCGGTGATATGCGTTGTTGTCTGCCAGTATCACCCCAAAATCATAGATTCCCGTGGCAGTCAGACATAGCAGAAGCACCGCTGCCAGCAGCTTTTTAAACCATTTCCCCCTCATAAGAAAAGCCAGGGCCGCTGCCCAGAAAATCGTGAGAAACGCATAGGAGATCATAATGTATTTGTGATTCACATTGATATCCGGCGTCAGGGACACAAAAAAACGCAAAGAGTGCGGGCATGAGAAAGCTCACCGCCGCAAGCCTCTGTCTGCGCTTCATAAACACCAGCAGCACCCCAAGTCCAAGGAAATAAAATCCGCTGATCTGCAGCAGATACCAGAGTACGCCCCAGAGGCTTTTGTCCTCCGCCAGAAATCCAAAGTGAAAAAGGCAGGCTGCATACTGCTTCCCGAAATAAAGAGCTTGCTCTGCAGAAGGGAAAACACCACCGCCACAAGGTGCCGTCACCCCGTAGTCAAGCTTCCCGTCCGAAAACAGACCGAAGCACGCCAGGATCAGCAGAACCCCCGATGACCGCGGCTCCGTTCCAGAAGGAGCAAAGCCCCAGAAGCATTCCCACGAGCAGAGCTTTTGACAGGTCGCGGCTTCTCCATGCTTCTTTTGTCAACAGCCGCTCCTTCATCCAGCAAAGTCCGGTCGTTTCATGTGCCGCTCCGGCCTTCAGCCAGTCCAGATACACCCAGACTGCAAGCGCAGCTAGAGCATTCCGAAGGCCAGATGCCTCTGGTTCAGATAGACGTTGAAGCACCACAGTCCCCAATCCTCATTGGGTGTATAGCCAATAAAAGCGGTGTTGGTGGATAAGGTCTGCCACAGATCCCCGGCCGTCAGGTGCTCCCAGGCGAAACGAAAAAACGCGGTTCCGCTTCGGAAGAAAAAAAGCACGCTGGTGAGCGCTCCTGCCAGAAAGCTTCCAGTCAGCCGCCTGCACAGCTTGTACAAAAGCATGAGGAAGCCAAGCAGCGACAAAATACTCACCACATTGTAGGCGATATCAAGCCGCATTCCCAGATACTCAGATTCCCTGTGAGGAACTGGAACATAAAATGATATTTTACATCCGCGCCGCCATAGTGGGGATACTGGGTAGGATAATTGTTTTCCCGGGAAAAGGACCGCATCATGGCTGTGTGGGGCGCATAGTCCCCATATACGGTAAATCCGGAATACAGGATCCCGTCTTTGATGTGAAAGACATAAAACATGATCCAGGTAAGAAACACCAGAAGCGTGCCGAACAAAACCAGCTCTCTGCGAAGCTCTTTTTTGTCCTGCACCAGTGTTTTGGCATATTCCCGCGCCGAACGCTTTTGTGCCGCTGGAACTCTGACCGCAATTTTTCCATGACACAGGATCCCTGCCGCCGCTGCCGTCATTGCCAGGATATTGCCCGCCAAAAGAGGCTCTTTATCCCCAGACACATCAGAAAACCAGGCGATCCCATACACCATCCAGGTAAGCAAAAGGATGCCCACTCCAAAGGAAGCCGGCATCACAAGCCAGAGACGGCTTCCCGTCTCCTGTTCGGCACTGTCTCTCTCAAAAGAAATGCCTCTGTTATTTTTATTCCCATTCCTGCCGCAAGCAGCAGGTACAAAATTCAAACATAAATACTCCTTTGTAGATTTTGTATTCCCAGTATAGCAGAATTGCGTTTCAAATAAAGATGTTTCTTTTACGCATTCAGATAGGAAACAATCCCCTCCGCTATGACAGCCGCAATTTTCTGCTGGTACTCTTCCTGCTGGAGAAGCGCTGCCTCTTCCGGATTTGTGAGAAAACCGCACTCTACAATGTTCACTACTCCAGCGCTTTTTTTCAGCAGATAATAGCTGCTGTTTCCTTTTTGCCTGTCGGGCCGGGTCACCGAAAGTCCTGCATTCATCTTTTCCTGGAGCACCTTTGCCAGACGTGCCCCTTCCACGGAATCCGCGTAATAAAACACCTGCGGTCCTTTTTACCGCTGCATCGCTGTAGCTGTTCTGATGAATGCTCACAGTAAGCGCAGGCTTTTTTTTTCTATCACGGCAATACGCTTCTCCATATCCTGCCGCTTTTTGTTCCCGGCGTTCTCCTCATATAACCCGGCATCGGTTTCCCTGGTCATAACGACCCGGTACCCCCCTGTTCTCCAGATCCGCCTTCAGCTTTTGGGCAATGGCAAGGTTCAGATCTTTTTCCTCCAGACCTCCCACGCCTACCATTCCGGGGTCAGCGCCCCCGTGGCCGGCGTCCACAAGGATCACCGGCGGATCCTGGGCTTTTCCCACGGTCAGCGCCGCCTCCCGGGACAAAATATAGAAACAAACCAGAAGCATACAGGCCATGGCAAGCTCCAGCGCCCGCCTGGCCACACCCGCGGATTCCCCGTCTGTCTTTTTTCTTCAATGAAAACACAAAAACACCCCTGGCACATTCAATTAAATATATGTGCCAGAGAGTGCTTTTAGCAGTTCGATTTATTTCAGATTATCAGAGATAACCTGCCATACACTGCTGTTTTCAAATCCAAGCTTCCAGTGCGCCACGCCGGCCAGCTGATATTTGGGAACCAGCTTTACCTTTTCTGCAACAGACTGCGCATCCTCCAGCCAGATCTGGAACGTGGAGCCCCTCCGATTCGTAGGTACCGTAATTTGGGAAGTATTTTTGTCCCAGTAGGTCTGTACTGCGTATTTCTGAATGACCTCCTGCGCCTGATCCATGCTGATGGCCTCGCTGCTCACCGCGCCGCCTGCCGTTGTTTTCCACAATCTTGTGTAGAACGGCATAGCATTGATCACACGCTCTGCCGGAACCTCTGCCAGTGTATCCTGGATCCCCTGCTCCACCCATGGAAGGGAAGCCACCGAGCCCACCTCAGAGCCGACATAATGCTCGTCATATCCCATGATGATCACATAATCTACAACCCTTCCCTGCTCTGCCCGGTCATAATGGCTGGTGAAATCCTCCGGAACCGGATTGTCCACGGAAAGCACCAGGTTATTTTTGTGACACTCGATAGACAGCTCACGCAAAAACTCCAGAAAATGAATCCCACGTCCTCGCTCAGCTGTTCAAAGTCCACATTGATGCCGTCAACGCCTGCTGCCAGCGCTCCCTGCATCAGCTGCTGGATCAGATTCTGGCGGGAGCTTGTCCTGGAAAGAACCTCCATGGTGCTGATGTCCGCGGTAAAATTATCTACCAGCGCCCACACCTTCATGCCTCTTTCATGAGCAGTCTGCACATACTCTGCAGATGCAATGTTTGCAAGGTTGCCGCTGTTGTCCGAAATGTAAAACCAGGTCGGCGAAATCACGTTCACCCCGGTCATGTTGGCAATGGTATCGGTGAGGTACGCGTTCGCATCCATCGTTGTCACCTGGTGCCAAGCCATGTTCACCGGCTCTTCCATGGACAGATAGCTGTATTCCTCTCTCTGGAAGGTGCGCTCAAAAGAAACCGTCTCTGCCGCGCTCACATCTTTTTTCTCCACATAACCGATGTAGCCGTCTGCCGTCGCAACCTGCACCCACTCCTCCAGCTCCTCCAGGAGCCGAAGCTGCGTTCCCTTGGGAACCTTTGTCAGAACTTCTGCCTTGATGCCGCCGCGATAACGCACATAGATGTCTTTCTTGGCGGTCACTACGTTCACATCCGTAAAATCATACTGGATCGCCACGCGTGCCGGCTCGCTGTACTCGTAAACATCCAGATCCGTGTAACGCTGTACAAAGGAAAGGCTTAAATATACCGCCTGGTCCTTCAGCCATACATCGCCGCCCGCTTCCTGGGAAGCCGGAGTCTTCGTAAGCTCAGAGGGCGTTGCGTAAAGGATCTGCTGCCCTTCTGCATCCCAGTAATATCTCTGGTTCAGCCAGGTATTTACCGTCTCCAGCGGAAGGTAGGTCTGCTCTCCACCATGAGAGCGCGCTCCTCCATTTTCTGTGTTCCAAGAGTCAGAACCGCCTCTCCTTCTGACGGCTGTCCGTAATACTCATACATATCCATGGACTCCTTGGATGGCATATACCGCTGAATCACAAAGGTAATACCGCCTGCCACCGCCAATACAAAAATCAAAAGGCATACTACCACAACCGGCATGTATCTTCTCTTCATAATCTTCTTCCTTTCGGTGTTTTCTTGCTGTATCATCTGTATTTACAATATTGCATCCTGCACATTATAACATATTTCAAAAATATTGCATTACAAAATTCGACTTTTCACACTTTCTTTACATTTCAAAAATCCGGGATGTCCGCACTTTACCGGAGAAATATGGACAAACTGCCTGCCCAACGATTCTGGAACACCCCGGATCTCTTTATCTTTCCCCGACAAAATCAAAGCTCACACAGGAAATATGACCTGCTTCATCTTCTGCATAGTCCCGCATATAAACGCCGTTTTTCGGCAACCTGACAGGCTTTTGCAATGGTTTTCGGCGTGCTTGGCTCACCGTCCAGGTAAAGGGGATTCCCTGATTCTGGTAATACTCAAGCTCTCTTTTCAACATTTTGCGGGACACCTGTTTTTCTTTGCCCGTGTCGGATTCTGCGTAATATCCCCTCCTTTCTTTTCATTTTTTAGAAAACACGATACATGGTATCTGAGAAAATACGAAGACCTGGGCTGTTGTTTATCTTATATCTGTGGGAATTGCTGTGCACTGCCGCGGCAGGAACGCCGCACGAAAAAACTGGCAATGACATAAATAGAAATCATTCATATAATTGTTGAGTTTATGCTGGTCAATGGTTGCCTTCACAAAACCACAGGCCAGATATCTTTTCCTGTGTTTTATTATACGTTGTCCTTCAAGGATTTCAAGTTTTTTAGCACTTTATCTAATTTTTCCGTTTTGTTTCCATATTTTTTATAAATAGGAAAATTGAATTCCTTTACATCTTATAAGATTATGTTATATAATATATAGTGTAAAACCATATAAAGAAGGAATTTATGCCTTAATACAATTGTTGCTGACAAAGGATGTGATCGCATGAAAATAGAAAAAATCAACGACAACCAGATTCGCTGCACGCTCACCAGAAGATCTGGAGAACCGCCAGATCCGTCTCAGCGAGCTTGCCTACGGCACAGAAAAAGCCAAGCGGCTTTTCCGCGATATGATGCAGCAGGCGCAGCTTTGAATTCGGATTTGAAGCAGACAATATCCCGCTGATGATCGAGGCCATCCCGCTCAATGCAGACAGTGTCATCCTCAACATCACCAAGGTAGAAGATCCGGAAGAGCTGGATACCCGCTTTTCCAAATTTGCCCCTTATAAGGCAGAGGATTCTTCAACCCGACCCAGTTTGACGGCGCGGACAACATCATCGATATTTTCCAGAAGCTGATGGAGGCTAAGCTGAAAATATCTCCCCAAGTCTTCCCCAGAATGCACAAACGGAAAAACGGAACGCCCTCCAAAAGCACCTTCCGTAAATCTTGTGCGGCTGTATGTCTTCGAAAATTCGATGACGTCATTGCCGCAGCCCAGGGTCTGGGCGGATATTTTTCGGGGAAAACACGCTGTATAAGGACAGCGCTTCCCAGGATTACCGGCTGGTCATCCGCCAGTCTTCCCATACCCCGGAAGAATTCAATAAAATCTGCAATATTCTTTCTGAATATGGAAGGAAAAGCCTTTACCCCTGCCGGAGAAGCCTACCTGGCGGACACGGAGGCTCATCGCCTCCGATGCTCTCAGAAGCTTCAGCAGCTCTGAAGTTTTTCTGTGATACGCAAAGGAAGCCGGCATATGCCGGCTTCCTGGCTATGTGATACCCTTTTTTGGGGTACAACTTACACCTCACTGAAAATCGTTAATCTGCTGAACGAGAACGTCCACATCAAGACCGTGCACTGCTGCTGCCTCTTCCAGGACTCCATCTGTGCAGACGGGCATCCCAGGCAGTGCATTCCCGCTCTCGCGAGGATCGGTGCAATGTTTGGATTCAGCTGGATCAGCTGTCCGATCAGCATCTGTTTGGTAACCTGTGCCATGATACTTCCTCCCTTTTTTATTTTCAATACAGGGCATTGCCTCTGCTTTCTTATTATAATACCAAAACGCTCCGGAAACAACCGCTGTATTTTCTAAAATTTTGTTTATAATTTTATACTTGTAATCACCGGATAGATATATTAGAATGTGGGTAGAACCCTTACAGGGGACACAAATGAGATCAAAAGGAGGATATCACAATGGCATATGTTATTTCTGACGAGTGCGTAAGCCTGCGGTACCTGCTGTGAAAGCGAATGTCCAGGCGCTATCTCCCAGGGAGATGAGCATTATGTGATCGATGCGGATGCTTGCGTGGACTGCGGTACCTGCGCAGACGCATGTCCTACTGAGGCTATCAGCCCGGAGGAATAATTCCGTACATAAAAAACAGACCGGCAGATTGCCGGTCTGTTTTTATGTCAGCCAGTTTTTTCTGTAATAACGGCATCATATCCATGAATTTTATTTTATCGCCGACACTCAGCTTTCCCTTCTTCGCCAAAATATATCCGTTATTCACCTCTTTCACATAGGAATATACCATCTTTGATACTCGTCCTACTTCTTCTGTCTCTCCTTCGATAAAGACTGCCTCTCCAGGTCCTCCATACTGCTTTGCCCGAATATAAATATCTGCCTCCGGCACTTCAAATCCCACCATTTCTCTGGCAGCACCTTCTTCTTTTTACTTTTAGAAGCGCGTCCTTTCCTATAAAATCCTTATCCCAATTTATATTTTTATCAAGCCCCACTTCCAGAGGATTGGTGTGTGCCAAATCTCTCATATAATAAAAAATTTGCTTCTGTTGGCAGTGTCCAGGCCATTACCTGAAATTCTGTCACTTCCTTTCCTCCTGCCTTTTCTGCCTCTGTCTTTAGAATTTCCTCCAGTGCGTCTCTGTCCTGAGAGTTCACATAAATTTCATAGCCCCATTTTTCTCCTGTAAAGCCTCCCCTGTTAACAATACTTGGAATTCCTCTGATTTCCATATCCATATGCTGGAAAAATTTCAATTCCTTTACAGTGTCACCTGCCATATTTTCTAAAATTTCTTTGGATTTTGGCCTGCACCGCATACATCTGCCATTCGTCTGTAATCTCGCTCCATTCCCACATCGTAATCTCCCTGATGGAAATACCACCTCAGTCGTCTGTCTTAGATGCATAAAGCGTGGATACCCAATATACATTCTCAGATCTCCTCATAACTACTACATCATCTATAATTTCTCCCTGTTCGTTCAGCATGGTGGTATATCTGTCCCTTCCGACTTTTAAATCAGAAATAGAGTTCGGAAATACGTAATCGAAACTCCGTCACGTCAGGTCCTAGTAATTTCAAAAGCTGGTGTGTCCAGAAATACCACCCTGCAGTTGTTCGGACCGCCATATGCTCGAACGTTTCATATCATCATACTTAAATATATTCTTATACATAATTCTCATCCCTCCTCCTACTACATAAACTTGTCAACCTTTTTTGCGATCTTAATTCGCATCTTGCGTTCGGGGAATCCTCTTCCCACACAGACCACTGTGCATTTACCAATGTTTTGACCATTCCCTGCCACATCCAGAGATGGGTTTCCGGAACATCTTTGGTTGCTGTAATTTCAGTCCACCCCTGTCAATGATCAAAATTACTTCATCCTTATTAAAAGCCTCAACCTGATAATCACATACGAGAGATTGCAGCAACACCTCCATCAAACCGCCAAGAATGCGCCCGTCCTCCCCTATATACTCTGGAACACCCAGCCAGTCTCTGCATGCCTTCACTGCATATCGTTCTCCAAACATCGCTTTTCCTGCCGCTTCCAGTACACATTTCAGGATATGATCTGCCTGTTTTCGCGTAACATACTCCCGTTTTACAGCCTCCGGAAATCGCTGGCAGAAGATACAAAGACGCCCCCTGTTGACATATTGATCATCTGATTGCCGGAATCTGTCTCATTGTTTGTTCCACTGACAAAATGATAATCACATTCCTCACGGAACATCATGGATTCGGAAATACAATCTTCTTCCCGGGTATCTTTTTGTAGTCGTCTGTTACAGCAGGCCAAAACTCTGCCATAATTCATGAGGGGGCGCCGGATATTTTTCTCTCGATTCCGCAATGATACGACAGTGTCTGTCACCGCAGCCTTTTGCTTCTACCATCATATAGTCCATATCCGGACCTTTTCTTCTCCGTTCTGCAGACGCTGCTGCCTGTCCCTGCAGAGACATTGTGGTAGCCCTGCAAAGCTCTGAACCGCAAATATCCCAATCACACATCCAGTTCTTTTTCTGCTCTGTAGGTTCCCAAAATCCTGACATCTTCCACACATCAAAAAGTGCGTCATCTCCCTTGTCTCCAATCAAAGCTCCCGCAAACTGTCCACAGAAAAACGGATGAATTCAAATCCGTCATCATCACCGTAGTATACTCCGTTGTATACAGTCTCTGATACGCTTCTTCACATCATTCTTGCACGTTCTTCATAATCAGGAACCATGATCCGGAGCGCCTGCGTAACAGCAGCACTTAAAACAGCTTCAAAGCGGCTTGCATAATGAAAGGGCTTCCTGATAGGAGTACACCTTATTCCACGGGGACTGAACCCCATAAAAAGTTTCAAAACCAGGCCTTTTCCGCTCTCTCTTGGAATTCTCTCATTTTTTTTGCTTATTTTTCACCTGGCCTTTCAAACTAAAAATCACCGCATCATTCCTCAATGTTTCCGGGTACTGTTCAATCGCCGACTGATATTTCACAATATTGTGAGACATACCTGCATCTGCAACCACAATTTCTCCGGTCATACCGTCAGACATAGGCGTACTCATGGCATAGGCTACAATAGCAACCGTATCTACTGCCTGAGTTCCGTCATTCTGCCATACCATCAGCTCGTCATAAAATTCGTCCTGCTTTTCCTCTGGTAATCCTTCCGCACATAGATTCCCGGCTGCTCCTGCTGTCACCATTCCTCCCGGTGCCACAACATTTACCATAATATCATAGCGTTTCAATTCTTTTGCTGCCTCTATCGCCAGAGCGTTAACACCACCCTTTGAAGCAGTGTAATGAGGATATCCGCCGAATACCGGATACGGCAGCCATGCGGAGTTCGAAGAAATCAATGTAATTTTCCCTTTTTATTTTGTGTGCGATCATGTACTTGCTCACATGCTTGATTCCCAAAAATGCACCGCTGATATTTGTGTCAATCACGTCTGAACTCCTCTGCCGGAAGGTCATATATGTGCGCATAGCTCCAGACTGCTGCGCTGTTTACAAATATGTCCAGAGAACCAAAGATTTTGTCTGCCGTCTGCACCAGATTCTCCACATCTTTTCCTCTCTCACATTACATTGGCAAAAAAACCACCCTATCGGCTCCAAACCCGGCTTCCTCCAAAATCGGCAAAGTGTAATTTCCCTTTTCTATAGAACTTCCTGCAATCACAACCCTAGCGCCGCCCTGCAGCAGCCGCAGCGCAATATTAAAACCCAGGCTGAGGTTGCTCCTGTTACAATTGCAACTTTTCCTTTTACAGAAAACATCTCTTCCATTGACCTTGCTTCTTTCACGTAATTCTTCAGCATCGCAATATTCGCCGCATTCATATCAAAATCCATCTTTTTTCCACCTTTCTTTTTATATCTGTTTCTCGCTTCTGCACTCCGGGATCACTCTTTTTTACTGTTACTTAATTATGAAATAAAAAAATACTTTTTAATCCTTCGAAATATATGTTTTTCTTCTGTTTCCCCTTAAAAATAAGGGGCTGTATTGACGGATATTCTTTTTGCCGTATAATAAAAAAGAAAAAGGAGGCAGGCATATGAAACTTAACGCATATATCATTCAAAAACGTTTATCCCTCTACTTCCCTGTCAAATGTATGGGGACACCTCCGAAAAAGATGGAGCTGCTGGCTCCTGAGTTTTATATGGACAATTCACCCTATCTCCATTCCTGCCATGTATATCTGGCTACAGCAGAGCACTTATCCCATCGCCCTTCCATAGAAAAAAATGCTGTTTTGGTCTGCATTGGTGACAGTCCCCGTCTGTCCTATTACAAAGAACATGCCACCGTTCTTCTTATTCAAAAAAAGTGGATTTTTGATGTGTTTTCAAAAGCTTCAGGATATTTATATGGTTTTTTACAACTGGGAAAGCCGCCTTTTAAAGAGTTTATGAATCCAGCCTCCATTCAGGATATCCTGGATTGTTCCTATCCTGTTTTTCAGTGCCCCATTTACGTTCTGGACGCGTCATTTCAATTTGTAGCTTCTGTTTTCCCTCCGGCTTCCAGAGTCATTTACATCCTGCCTCCCCAGTCAAACTTTCCTCTGAGGATTTCCTCTGCTTTTTAAAAGAAAAAGACCTGCGTATGGATACGCATGGTACCTTCCTGATGGAAATGGAAACGGGTACTTTTCTCTGCACCAATCTTTTTAATTCAATGATGACTACATTGGCTGTATGTATATCGATCTAAAAGTGAGCAGACCTACATAAAGGAGATGAATTTCTGGCACAATACCTTGCGGACATCATAACCAACGTTTCCGAAAGAATTCCCTGCCCTTTTAAATAATGAGCAAAGCTCTCTGAAACAGATTCTTCAGACACTTTTTAAAAAGAAATGCCACTGAACCGCAATCAGAAACTTCTGTTAAAAACCTGTAACCAAAATCGTGACTACTATTGCATCTCCATTCACTGTGTTAAAAAATTTTCCGCCCTGCCTGCCAATTATGTCTGTTCTGTATTAGAAGAACGGTTTGCCGACAGCATCTTTTGAACAAGCAAATACCATTCTGGGACTGATTCCTTTTGATAATTTTTCCAAAGATGAATCTCTCTCCTCACAAATAGAGCAAAAAATTTCCACTTTGCTGGAAGAAATGAAGCTGTGTCTTGGTGTCAGCAACGATTTTTCTGACCTTTACCTGCTCCGCACATATTATCAGGGGAGGCAGAAGCCGCTATAGAAAACGGCCTGTTATATCATCTGGAACAAAAGTTTACCTTTTTTCAGAATTTGCACTGTCTGAACTGATTGCAAACTCTTTTCGGAAGCTTTCCTGTTGACGCCTACCTGCCCAACGGTTTTCGAAGACTTCTTCTTCACGATTCAGAAGGAGACGTCTCCCTACCTGGAAACTCTGGCTGTTTTTCTGGAGGAAAACATGTCTTACTCCCGTGCGGCAAGACGTCTTTTATCCATCGCAGCACATTGATTGAACGGATTTTCGAATCGAGGGCAACTTTCCCTGAATCTCAGTGACCCAGATCAAAGGCTACAGCTTCAAATTATATTAAAGGCTTTTTTCTGAAAAAATATGAAAAAGAATAAAAACAGCAGTTGTATGCAATCATCACATACAGCTGCTGCTTTTATTTTCGGCTCTTATCTGAGCACGCTTTCAGATCCGCATCTATCTGATCCGCATATTTTGCCGTTTCTGCAGACTCAGGATAGCTCAAAAGTTTCCGGTATGTCAATGCGCCGACCAGTTTCATTCTGGGATCTTTTGTAGAACCTGGCGCATATTTCTCCATAACCGCTCTTCCTTCTTCCGATCTCATAATTTCTTTGATTTTGAATCCAGTGATAATGCCATACAAGCCCCTCCTGTCAATAAATTATTTTTACATGTACTAAAATTCCTTTCGGGAATTCATTGTATCCATTGTAAAATGCCTCGGCGAAATTTCAAACCCGACAAAAGCGGAAATTCTTTTTTTCGCACAGCTGTTTTGAGGGGGATATATGAATCCAGAATTTCTTGCAGGCGTTCCCCTGTCCTAGATCAGCATCAGTCTTTCCTGATGTCCGTCCAGATATTCTGCGTTTCCATCCTTGCAGATGTCTTCCTCCAGATACATAAATACCTGCTGCTGATCCCAGACTGCAATGTTGTCAAAGACATTCAGCTCCAGGGCATAGCAGGTCTTATCTTCGACGGGACGCTCTCCTGTTCCCTCCACAAATCCCTGATTGCTGTACAGACCAATGCTTGCCCTGCACCGTGTCCAAAGGTTCCCAGGGGATGTGTATAAAGCATCGGCTGGATGCCTTCTTCCTTCGCCCTTGCAACCGCAGTTTCAAAAACGGTATTTCCCAGAGTCCCCTCTTTCATTTTCTTCCATCACGATTTCACGGAAACGATTGCCTTTGTCCAGCAGAGCCCAGCTCCCTCGGCGCTTCCTGCTCGTTCTCCCGCAAAATATAGGCAACCCACTGCATATCTGTGTGAAGATGCACATAAACGCCGTTCAGTCCAATGTCACAGTGGATCAGATCGCCGGAATAAATCGTTTCTCCAAACATTCTGCTGACATCACTTCCTTTTCTCTGAGATCCACATCCGGTCCGAACCAGTACAGATATCCCACTTCGCTGATCATGTTCCGCATACACCATTCGATGTCTGTTGTGGTGGTAACTCCCGGTTCGATGAATTCTCTGCTAAACGTATAATTTACAATGTCATGGGTCACGCTGGTCAAAACCTTCATAGCCTCTTTTTCCAGCGGGCAGACGCGCTGGAGCCACCGAACCGTCAATTCCTCTCCGTCGCAGATTTTTTCTGCATAGGTCTCCCCAATGCCTCCTTCAGCTGGTCCAGTAAGGTCGAGGAAAGTCCGTCGCAAAGCCGTACAAAAAGCTCCGGTTTACTGCGATTTTTTCCGGTGAAATTTCTTCCACCACACGTTTCACCGTCTGCCAGACATCCTCTTCCTTTTTTCTGGACGTTTTCATAAATATGGCTCATTTCGGGAGAGTGCATTCCCACTGCCATTTTCCGAATTTTTCCCTCTCCATTTCTGTGAAAAAGAAGAACACTGATCCGTCTCGCCTCCGGCATGTCCCAGGTAAACAGCGTATGAATGATGGGGTCTTCACAGTTTTCACGGAAAGCACCATCCAGAAATCCATCCCGGATTCCTCCATCGCCCAGGGAAGCACGGTTTCCAGACGCTCCTCCAAAATTCTGGTGCTCAGCTCCGCCTGCTTCTGCAGCGGATATAAGCCGGCCTCCTCCAGTTTCTGCTTCATTTTTTCTATCACCTGCTGATACATACTGCAATCTCCTTTCCTGATTTTTATAGCTCAATCAGCTCTTTTGCCGCTTTTGTCAAATTCTCGCAGCCTGTCTGTGTCACGAGGATATCATCTTCAATGCGCACACCGCCAAATCCCGGAAGATAAATCCCCGGCTCCACGGTCATGATCATTCCCGGTTCCATCGGAATGTCACACGCCTGGTTCTGGCTGAATCTGGGCGCTTCATGGATCTCCAGGCCAAAGCTGTGTCCCAGGCCATGTCCGAAGTATTCTCCATATCCTCTTTGGGAAATCACATCGCGGGCGACCCCGTCGATCTCTTTTCCCGTTTTTCCCGGTGCAGCTGCTGCAAGTGCCGCCCTTTGCGCTTCCAAAGTAATTTCATAGATTTCTTTTTTGTGTCTCACTTGCCTTTCCAAGACACACGGTTCTTGTCACATCGGACCAGTAGCCCTGACAGTTACACCCAAAATCCATGGTAATAAAATCCCCTTTGCAGATTTTCCTGGCTCCGGCGATTCCGTGGGGCAAAGCGCCATGCGCTCCGCTGGCCACAATGAAACGGTCTGCCATGCAGTCCACTTCCGGATATTGCCGCATATAGTCCTGAAGAATGCGGTCAATGTCCGTTTCACTCATGCCTTCCGCAATTTTTGTCAAAACATGCGCAAACGCAAGATCTGTGATCTCGCAGGCACGCCGGATCTTTTTGATCTCTTCCTCATCCTTTACCATGCGGAGCTCTGTCAGAAGCCTGTCCACCGGCTCTGTATCCATTATGCCACAGAATTGCTTCAGACGCTCAAAAAGCAAAGCGTCATAAACTCCTTTTTCCACGCCAAGCCGTTGTACCTGATGCTCCTTCAGCCAGGCAAACACATCTGCTTCCTGAAAAATCTTTACGATTTCCCAGCCTGGGCACTGCCGGCCGGCCTGCTCCCAGTACCGAAAATCCACCAGAAAATATGTTTCATGCTCTGTGAGCAGCGCATAGCCGGTGCTGCCCGCAAATCCGGAAAGATATCTCCGGTTCGCCGGGCTGTACACAAGCGCTGCGTCCAGTCCCTGCTCCTTTATCCATTCCTGCACTTTTCTTGTCCGGTTTTTCTGACATCGTAACTCCTCTCCAGCTTTCCTTATAATAATTACGGCGGAGGCAACATCTGCCCCACCGCAATCCAAACGACCTTCCGCTATGAAAAATTTAAAATGAAATTTCCGGAATTCTCAATTGTCCGTCAAAATATACGCCTACGTTTTCAGATCTGCATTGTATGCGTACAAATCCTCCGGGCACTGCAGGAAGATACAGGGAACTTCTTCCCATACAATTTCCTGGGCTTTCATGTAAGCTTCTTTTCGTTCTTCCTGATCTGTGGAAGTACGTCCGGTTTCAAGCAGTTTATCAACCTCCGGATTGGTGTAGAAGGACATGTTTCCACCTTCTCCATGCTGTGAAGAATGGAAGCTTGCATATAATGCGTAGTCGGGATCTCCGGTATCGGAAGACCATCCCAGGAGAATGCTTCCAGATTGCCTGCACACACTTCTCCGATATAGGTGGTTCTTTCCAGCGGTCTGATCTCTACTTCAATGCCGATTTCTGCCAACTGGGACTGTACCATTTCTGCAGTATCCTGACGCTGCTGGCTTTCATCTGTCGTCATGGTCATTTTGAAGCCATCCGGATATCCGGCCTCTGCCAGAAGCTCTTTTGCCTTTTCAATGTTGTACTCATACTGAGGAAGCTCATCGTTGTATGCCCATACAACCGGGCTCATGGGTGCTTCTGCAATGGTTCCGGTTCCCTGATATACCACATTGTAGATTGCCGATTTGTCGATGGCGTAGTTAATTGCCTGTCTTACTCTTACATCATTGAACGGCTCCATGGTTGTATTCAAACCGATAAAGTTGATCGAAGATGCCACGTTTTTGAAAATTTTAACGTCTTTGGAATTCTCCAGACGTGCAATGTCCGTTGCCTGAATATCCACTGCAATATCAACACCGCCTGCTTCTACTTCGATGGAACGGGTTGCAACCTCCGGAATGGTTCTCCAGATCACGTTGGGAATGGCAGGAGCTTCTCCCCAGTATTCTTCGTTTTTGGCAAGAATAATACGGTCGCTTGCTTCCCAGCTCACAAATTTGTAGGGGCCTAGTGCCGACCGGGTTTTGTCCGACTGCATCCCCAGCCTCTGTGTAAGCCTTCTCGTTCACGATCGCCATAACCGGATGCGCCAGATGGTTCAGAATGGGCCAAAGGGCTCTGTCATCTTCATTTCAAAGGTGTAATCATCTACTGCCTTGGAATTTTCAAAATCAATGGTTGCGCGAAGAAGGCTTGCATGAGGTGATTCTGCGATCTTTGCGAATGAGAATGCAACATCACTTGCTTTGAGCTCTTCTCCATTGTGGAATTTCACACCTTCCCTCAGTTTGAATACATACGTGCAGTCATCCACGATCTCCCAGGTTCTGCAAGGGCAGAGCCACATTTCCCTCGTCGTCCAATCTCACAAGGGTCTCGAACATACAGCTGGCTACACGGATAGCCGGTGTCTGTTGTTCCATAGGGATCCAGGGATACCGGATCTGCACTCTGTGCAATCGTAAGGGTATCTTTTGTTTCTGACTTTTCTTCTGTTTTCTGTCGTTGTTTCTGCCTTTCCTTCCGGCGCTGCTTCCTCCTTTTTGCTGCCGCATCGCTGCCAGCAGCATCGCAAAGACAAGAAGAAGCGCCATTACACGTTTGAACTTTTTCATTTGCCTGTTCTCCTTTTCATTTTTTATTTTCAGAAAATGGTTGGCACAAACCATTTCATGAACATGGTTCCAGAGGGCCGCCTAAAACAAATGGCACGCCACAAAAATGTTCGGTTCAATCTCCTTCAGCTCTGGCTGCTTCTTAAAGCACTCAGGCTTCGCATAGAGACATCTTGGCGCAAAATCTGCAGCCCGGTTCGGATTGATGGAGAAGTGATCTCCCCTTCAGCAAAATCCTCTCCCGCTTGGCGCCCAGCTTGGCAACCGGAATTGCCGACAGAAGCGCCTGGGTATAGGGATGGCACTGCTTTTCAAACAATCTCTCCGGAGGCTTTTTCTACCATGGTTCCCAGATACATCACGCAGATTTCATCGGAGATGTGTTTTACCACGGACAAGTCATGGGTGATAAAAATATAGGTCAGACCTCTGTCTTCCTGCAGATCCTGCATCAGGTTCAAAATCTGTGCCTGGATGGAAAGCATCCAGCGCAGAAACGGCTCATCACATACAATAAATTTCGGCTCCAGCGCCAGGGCGCGGGCAATTCCGATTCTCTGACGGCGTCCTCGTCCAGCTCATGCGGATAGGAATCCGCAAGACGTCTTGCAAGTCTACGGTATCCATGATCTCAGAACCTTTTCTTCCTGCTTCGCCTTATCGCCGCCGTACATCTTATGGATCACCATGGGCTCCATAATGATACTCTTTACCGTCATACGCGGATTGATGGAAGAAAAGGGATCCTGAAGATCATCTGCATATCTTTTCTGGCTTCTTTTAATTTTTCCTTGTCCAGGTTTTGTAATATCCTGGCCCTCAAAATAAATTTTCCATCTGTTGTATCCAGCAAATGAATGATGCAGCGTCCGAGAGTAGATTTTCCACATCCGGATTCGCCTACAACGCCCAGTGTTTTCCTTTTTCAATAGAAAAGGAAACATCATCTACTGTATGGAGCTGTCCCTTTGGTGTTTTAAAATATTTTTCAGCCCCTCCACTCGCAAAAGCTCAGACATTTTCCTTCTCCTTTCCAAAATTAAAGCATTTCATAATGTCCTGGCTCCCACTTCCACAAGCCCCGGATTGTCTGTTTTGCATTTTCACAGGCACAATTGCATCGGGGACAGAAGCTGCAGCCTCCGGAAGATTCGCCGGATCCGGCATCAGTCCGGAATGGGATTCAGCCGCTTCGCATGGGGATCCATATCCGGAATCGAACCAAACAATCCCTTTTGTGTATGGATGACAGGTATTGCCTGTAAATCTGCTCCAGAGAACCAAACTCCACATTTCTCCTGCATACATAATGGCAACCTTTATCGCAGACCTCCGCCACAATGCCGAGATCGTGGGTGATCAGTATCATGGACGTCTGCTTCTCTTTTTTTAATTTGACGATCAGATCCAGCACCTGTGCCTGAATGGTAACATCAGCGCGTTTTGTGGGTTCGTCTGCCGGCAGAAAAGATCAGGTTACAGGAAGAAAGCGCAATAATGACAGCTCTTTGTTTCATACCGCCGAAACTTGGATATTCCCGGCTAGCGTTCTCGGAATCCCTACCATTCAGTCTTTCGGTTGCCTTGGCCGCCGCCTGCCTTAACTGAGCACTTTTCATGGATACGGATACTCTCTGCGATCTGGTCGCCCACCGTCATAACCGGATTCAACAGGGAAGTCATGCGGATCTGAAAGATCATGGAATTTTCTTTCCGCGGACTTCCTTGGAAGCTTCTTTTTGTTCAGCTTCAGCAGATCCTCTCCTTCAAACAGGATCTCTCCTTCTGTAAGCCATGCCCGGGGATTGGGGATCAGCCCCATAATGCCAAGCGCCGTTGTTGTTTTTCCGGCGCCGGTCTCTCCTACCAGACCAAGACTTTTCCCCCTTTTTTAATGTAAAATTTAATTTATTTTACTGCTTCTACAATTCTTTTTATCTGCGCGATACTGAATTGAAAGATCTTTTTATTTCAAGAATATTTTCCTAGCTTTACAACCTCTTCTTAGTTTTCAGACGTGGGTCAAGCGCATCAGGCCGTCTCCCAGCATATTTAACAAAATGACCATGATCGCAATACCGGAAAATACACACATATGGGATAATTCATGATGTACTGTCTCGCTGGAAAGCATCGAGCCCCATTCCGGTAGTCGGCGGCTGGATGCCCAGTCCCCAGAAAGCTCAGAGAAGACGCCAGAAAGGATCGCACCGGCCATACCAAGTGTCGCCTGGACAATGATTGGAGCAATACAGTTTGGAATAATATGCTTTAAGATAATTCTTGCATCGGAAGCGCCGGTATACTCTGCGCCGCCTCAATATATTCCTGATCTTAATGGTCAGAACCGAGGCGGACAACTATGGCATACCGGGAATATCTGCAATGGCAATGGCGATGACCATGTTGGTCAGCCCGGCATGGCTGCCGCCAGGGAAATTGCCATCAGCATACCGAGAGGAATGGACATCCAGGATATCCATGGCTCTCATCAAAAGTTGTCCACTTTGCCGCCATAATATCCGGAGATCGCCAAGAAAGACCGCCCCACGATGATCGCTGTGATAATGGAGGAAAAAGCCTACCAACAGAGAAATTCTTGCCCCGTGGATGATACGGCTCAAATGTCGCGTCGAAATTGTCCGTGCCCAGCAGATGCTCTGCGCTGGGCCTTCAAAGGTATGTGAATAATCCTGCAGATCATATGGATGAGGCGCAATCAGTCTGCCAAAAACCGCACACACAGAATCATAAGGATCAATTGCCAGCCCCAGCATTGCACTTTTTTACGAAGCCGGCGCCACGCATCGCGCCAGAATCCGGTTTTTAGGTTTTACCGTCTGCTCTTTAGTTTTTCGCATTCTTCTCGCCTCCTTTTTTTCTGCCAGAGCTTATACTGTGATTTAATTCTCCGGATCCAGGATATGCAAAGGATATCCACCAGCAGATTTACAATACTGAAAGGAGGTCATAACTTAAGAAGCACACCGCCTGTACGACCGGATAATCACGGGTGATACTGTCGATCAATATATTTTCAAGTCCCGGGATGGCAAATACCGTCTCGATCAAAAGAGAGCCGCCCAACAGTCCGCCGAACTGCATACCGATTACAGTTACCACGGAATCATCGCATTTTTCAGCGCGTGAAAAATGATGACCCTGCTCTCTTTCTGTCCTTTTTGCTCTTGCTGTTCTGATATAATCTGCCCGGATCACCTCCAGCATACTGGATCTTGTCATACGCATAACCGTTGCCGAGGAGATGAAGTCCCAGGGTAAACGCCGGCAAAATCAGTACTCCGACTGCCGGGCCAGAAGCAAGGCAACCAGCCAAGCTGTACGGAAAAAATCAACTTTTATCAGGCCCGGCTAAGAGGTGGGCATGGATACTCCCAACAGTGAAATGGATGTGGCGATCGGTCAAGATCGAATACTGTTTTTGTCGCGGAAATAATACCTGCGGTTACTCCCACGAGCACCGAAATGGTCACACTCAGGATCGCCAGCTGCACAGTGGTCGGAAAACGGGATGCAATCTCCTCGATCACCGGTTTCCGGTCATATAGGACTCGCCAAAATCCAGCTTGAACACAACATTTCCTATGTACCCGTCCGAGCTGTACCAGATATGGATCGTTCGGTCCCAGCTCTTCTGTCACCTGTTCCAGTGCTTCGGCGTCGCGCCGTCGCCCAGATCATTCTTGCCGGATCGCCCGGGTGAAATAATTGATCGAGAATACGATAACCATTACGCCAAAGCAAAACCGGTACCATCATCAAAGTCTTTTTCCAATATATTTTGACAATTTCCTCCTCCTCCTCACAAATGCCTTTTTTCTTTGGAAATCTCAGCAAAGCGTCCCGCATTCTCAGAATGGCTGTTTCCAGTTCTTCATCGCTTACCAAATACGCCGTGCACAATGCGGATATGCCCTTTTCCTTTTTCTCCATAGGGCAGGCCAGATTAATGGAAACCTGCGCGTGTTCTCAAATTTTGTGATCTCGCTCTCAATTACGAGCTTTGACGTCCACAGGACAAAAGCCGGATTCTGATATACCTTCATGGACACTCCCGGAATGTCGTGCAAATGCTCATAGACAATTTGCGTCTCGGTCAAAGGTCTCAAAATGCTTCCATAAACCCGCAGTCCTTCAGCGCCGCAATGGCTCCCCATCTGTGCGCTTGTGCTGGTCGCGCCATGACAGAAACGGCGGTGCCGTACATTTTGTCCATAATGACATCGTCTGCGACAATATAGCCAACTCTTAATCCATTGAGGTTCCATTCCTTGGAAATAGGTACATGCCGTTCGTTCCCACATTCCCGGAAGCGCTGCGATGGTGACCATCTCAATCCCGTCAAACACCGGTTCTTCAAAAGCCTGGTCCACTACGACGATCAAATCATTTTTCACCACAAATTCGGCCAGCTGCTCCAGCTTTTCTCTTCGGTAAGAGAACCGTCGTCGGATTGTTGGGATTTGTGAGCACGATCATTTTTGTTTTTGGTGTAAGACGCTCTTCAAAATCCCTGATCTCAAACTGGTACCCGTTTTCTGCATAAAGCGGGAATCCGAACCGGACTCCCAGAATTCCGTGTTCTGAAATTATTAGGGATAGCTTGGGTCAATGATCATGACCTCGTCCCGCTGTTGATAAAAGGCACATTGCAAAAACAGTCCTGCATCTGAGCCCGGCGTGATAATGATGTTCCGCTCGGAACCACATCCAGAACCGTTTACTTTTTTTAACTTTTGCGATCTCCTTCTTCAAGCTCACTGTTTCCAATGGGGTGGTGTAATGGCTTGCAAAACCACTGTTGATAGAATCGATCATCGCATCCGCAACATGCCTGGGCATGGATGGGTCCGGATAAAAAGGATCGGCCAGGACATCAGAGCGGACTCCTGTTCGCTCATTTTTGCCACCGCATCTCCCCATGATCCGCTTTTTTCTACTGCTGAAAAAGCCTTCCGCTTTTTTGGAAAAGCAGGTATCATTTTTCTGTTACCATGTCATTTTTTCCTTTCCTGCTGCTTTCTTAAATATTTATTGCAAGCCGGGCGAAACCTTCCATTCCACCAGTCCCAATTTTTCAAACAGTTCATAGAATTCCGGCAGAAATTCCTATACACTCTATATCCGTCTGATACCGGACACGTCTGGAAATCTCTTCCAAAGGTCTTAAAAGTGCCGTCTGTCTCTGTAAAAAATATAATCCATGCACTTCATTGCCAGAGGATATTTTTCTGTGAATTTCCGATACTGCTGTTTCTGCGCGTCATCCATCTGCCAGAGGCCACAGCGCATGGCAGCAGCGATTCATGAAATGTCCTCGCCGGAATCCCTGTCTTGCTTTTCTCCTGCTGCTTCCCAGGGTTCAAATTCAGACAGCAGCCGGCTGTATAGCTTCCGCTCTTCCAAAACACTTCCTCTGCTGCGCCTGCTTCCTGCGCAAGCAGTCTCTCTCATAGCGTCTCGCGTCTCCTCGAGCTCTTTCAGATAAGCTGCCCGGGCGCTTTCTCCTTGCAGTCGCTTTCTTCTCAGCGCGTCTATCCGCCGGAAAAATCTCTGCGACGTAACCGGCAGCAATTCCTGCGCATATTCCAGATTCATGGCTGCATAGATGTAGCAAAATGCCGCCGCTGCCGCTGCCGCCCGCTGCAGCATGCCTTCGTCCACATAGGTATCATCGTCTGCACTGGTATGATAGGTTTTATCCGGCCACTGCGTCAGAGCCACTGTCGGAAATATTGATGGTGGGATCTTGAAAGAATATAATGATCGCTTCCAAACACAAAGGGAACCCGCACAGAGGAAAACATCGGCAAATGCCTGATCGCCTCCAAAGGCGCATTCTCTGACAGCGCCTGAAAAAATCGCCTCTCCCAGATCGCCGGAGAAGGCGTGCGCGCAATCCGGGGTGTCCACCAGGATCAGCGGACCTGCCATCTTTCCCTGTTTTTCCTGCAACCATGTCCATATTAAAAGCCTGCCACGATTTCT
>VOFE01000060.1_pt1 | contig 39834 bp, 41 predicted proteins | sample 5384071 | NCBI WGS metagenome assembly VOFE01 (sample SAMN12384724, study PRJNA508395) | human gut metagenome | isolation source: healthy gut D | host: Homo sapiens
TTCCATAATCCTTTTGAGCCAGAACGACTGTCATGTAAGCGCTTCAGGGGAAGAGATTACGGTGGAACTGAGGAGCAATTGTGATTATGAGGTCGTCATGCCTTCTGTAGATTGGATAAAGGAAACCATGACACGCGGCATGTCCAGCCACACACTGCATTATACTGTTGCACCCAATGATTCTTATGACGGTAGGAAAGCAGAAATCATATACCGTGACAAGTCCGATAGCAACATAGCTGACACGCTGACTGTCATGCAAGCGCAGAAAGATGCCATCATCATCTCAGAGAAAGAGGTGAAGGTCGGCAGTGAAGGGGGTACTGTTGAGGTGAAAATTGACGCGAATGTGGATTTTGAGATGCAGGCTTCCGGATGTAGAGTGGATAAGCGAGAGTTCCACCCGTGGATTGTCAACGCATAAAAAGTATTTGAAGATAGCTGAGAATACGGGTGAAACTTCGCGAACAGCAGAAGTTGTTTTCAAGAATACCACCAGCGGGATTGAAGAGGCTTTGACCATCAGCCAGTCCGCTAAGGGAAAGAGGGTGAAGGTTCATGTAGAAAAGGCGGGCACATTGTCTGACTATATTGCAGAATCAGAAAAACTGAATGTTGAGGAACTGGAAGTTTCCGGGAACTTAGGAGGAAAGGACATTGCATTTATCCGTGAAATGGCGGGAACATATAATCACGCCAACACGGAGGGGAAATTGGTTTATTTGGATATGACCGAGGCGAATATCGTAGCGGATGGAGAATATTATCTCCGCAGCTCATCAGGAAAGGAGTATTTGCCAACAGAGAACACCATTGGTGAACGTATGTTTACCAGCCGCGGTTTACAGACGATATTACTGCCTAAAAGTGTCACATCAATAGATGACAATGCTTTTTTCTCATGTCATTCTCTTAACAAAGTGGTTATCTATGATAATAGTGTGAAAACGATAGGAATGGCAGCTTTCGAGTATTGTTCCAGTCTTGCTGACATTATCCTACCAGAAGGTGTGACAACAATAGCGCGCAGTGCTTTTTGGGGTTGTTCCAGTCTTTCCCGTATTGATTTGCCAGAAGGTGTAACAACAATAGGACACAGTGCCTTTTATGGCTGTGAGAAATTGTCAAGTGTCAAGTTGCCCAATAGCCTGACCACCATTGAGGGATTCGCTTTCAGTGGCTGCAATGGACTTACCATTACTATTCCGGACAATGTGGAATCAATGAGCATGCTGACTTTTTCCGACTGTACCGGACTTGATATAACCATACCGGGGCGTTTTTTGACTAAAATAGAAAATCCGATAGGTTCTGACTGCAAAGATGTTCGCGTGACCATCGCAGAAGGAACTACGGTTATTGAAGAATATGCATTTCAGAAACGCCCGGGTATTGTCAGCGTCACGATTCCTGAAAGTGTGACATCGATAGGACATGCGGCTTTTTGGCAGTGCTCGGGACTGACCGATATCATCATTCCCAGCAGTGTAACTGAAATAGGCGATGACGCTTTTAGCGAGTGTACAAATCTTACCAATGTCACACTGCCTGATGGTCTAACTTCCATAGGGGAAGGTGTATTCTATAATTGTACCAAAGCTCTCGGAAATAAATATACCGAAAAAAAATCACAGCAATAAACAATGCTACATTTAGTGGTTGTGTTTCATTGCGTAACATGATTATTCCCGACAATATCCAGTCAATAGGAGTTCGTGCATTCGAGTATTGCTCCCATCTTACAATAACAATACCCGAAACTGTCACTTCAATAGGCAGCCAGGCTTTCAGGAACAATGCAGACCTTACCATCGCCATGTCCGGAAATCTTTTGGATAATGCTCTTTTTCTCTGATTGTGAAAATCTAAGAATAACGTTGTCTGACGGGTCAACGTTTATCAAAGAAAGTGCATTGACCAACTGTAGCGGACTAATAGAGATCCATATTCCCAATAGCGTCTCTTCAATAGGAGCCAATGCATTCCACAATTGTACCAATCTGAAAAATATCATTATTCCTAATAAGGTGACTTCTATCGAGGAAAGAACGTTTATTGACTGCAAGGAACTTGTCAGTAAACGGACACTCACCAAAGAACAACATTTTTTTTTCTTTTTTCCTAAACACCTTCCAGCGAAGCACAGCATGGCGAACATGGCAAAATCGACGAAATCAAGAAACTGTGTACCGAAGGCGGAAAGACTCTTTTCTGGTCGTCCAACTTCAGTCTGGGAGTCGCTATTTTCTCAGCTGTCAACAAGCATCTGGCAAAGATAATGAATCAATTTCCCGCTTATGACGTCACTATGAGCGAGACTCATCACATCCACAAGATGGACGCTCCGAGCGGAACGGCCATCACGCTTGCAGAAGGAATACTGGAGAATCTCGAACCGCAAAGACAAATGGGTAGAAGGAACGCTCCTTGCACCGGACGGCACTGTCAGCGGCACTGACGCCTGCGCTTCCAACGAGCTTCCTATCGAGCTCGATCCGTGAAGGGGAGGTTTTCGGTATTCATACCATCCGCTACGACTCCGACGTAGACAGTATCACTATCACCCACGATGCCAAAAATCGCGGCGGCTTTGTACTGGGAGCCATACTGGCTGCCGAATACACCGCCCAGCATGAGGGATATCTGGGTATGAGTGATTTATTCCCATTCTTAAACGAATAAGGCTTCAAAGCCACTATCAAACGAATTTTAGATTATGAGACAAGCCACACGCACCCAATGGATTAAATGCACCATTGCTATTCTCCTTTATCTCGCCTTCCTCATCTGGGTACGCAGCTGGTGGGGGCTGATTGTTGTTCCTTTTATCTTCGATATTTATATCACAAAGAAGATACCCTGGTCTTTCTGGAAGAAATCGGAGAATCCTGCCGTACGCAGCATCATGAGTTGGGTGGATGCCATCGTATTTGCGCTGGTAGCCGTCTACTTCGTCAATATCTACATGTTCCAGAATTACCAGATTCCGTCTTCCTCACTGGAGAAATCCTTGTTGGTAGGCGATTTCCTTTATGTCAGCAAGATGAGCTATGGCCCGCGCGTACCGAATACGCCGCTTTCCATGCCGCTGGCACAACATACACTACCGGTATTCAATACCAAGTCGTACATCGAATGGCCTCAATGGGAATACAAACGTGTACCAGGCTTCGGCAAAGTGAAACTGAATGACATTGTGGTGTTCAACTTCCCGGCAGGCGACACGGTAGCCACCAATTTCCAGCAGACAGACTTCTATACCCTTGCTTACGAAGAAGGAAAACGCGTGTATCCCAACAAGGTGAATATGGACAGTTTGACACGCAAACAGCAACGTACCGTCTACGATTTGTACTACAATGCCGGACGTAACCTCATCCGTTCCAATCCAGAATGTACGGTGACATTGTCATACGTCCCGTAGACCGTCGCGAGAATTATGTGAAACGCTGTGTCGGCTTGCCCGGTGATACATTGCAAATTGTAGACGGACAGGTGATGATTGACGGTAAGGCGATTGAGAACCCCGAAAACCTGCAATTCAACTACTTCGTACAGACCACCGGCCCGTATATCCCGGAAGATATGTTCCGCGAATTAGGAATCAGCAAAGACGACCAGGCATTGATGACCGACGGTCTGGGCCACATGGGAAGAAACCTTTGCGCAGATCGGACTAAACAATCATAACGCACAGGGCAAGATGGCTCCTATCTATCATCTGCCGCTGACGAAGAAAATGTACGATACGCTGTCCGGCAATAAAAAGCTGATCAGCAAGATCGTGATGGAACCGGAAGAGTATGCCGGACAAATGTACCCGCTGAACTTATACACCAAGTGGAACCGCAACAACTACGGTCCGATCTGGATACCTGCCAAAGGTGCTACCATTACTCTGACCGAGGACAATCTGCCTATCTACGAGCGCTGTATTGTGGCCTACGAAGGTAACAAACTGGAGATCAAGCCGGACGGAATCTACATCAACGGCGAGAAAACCGACCAATATACCTTCAAGATGGACTATTACTGGATGATGGGTGACAACCGCCACAATTCGGCAGACTCCCGTTACTGGGGATTTGTTCCCGAAGATCACGTAGTGGGTAAGCCGATTGTCGTATGGCTGTCGCTTGACAAAGACCGTGGATGGTTTGACGGTAAGATTCGCTGGAACCGCCTCTTCAAGTGGGTAGACTGATAAGTGTACGGATAGAATAGTGCGATAAGGTGATAAATATTGATGAACATTCGTAAATTCAAATGGATACTAGCATTCGTCGGAGCAATAGTCATTGTGCTTCTGCTCCGGGGATTTGCTTTTACATCCTGCCTTATCCCTTCCACCGGCATGGAGAACTCTCTCTTTCAGGGTGAACGTATTCTGGTAAACAAATGGAGTTACGGTCTGCGCCTCCCGCTGATGTCGGCATTTTCCTATCATCGCTGGCGCGAACGCCCCGTACAGAAGCGGGACATCGTAGTATTCAACAATCCTGCCGGCATTCAGCAACCTACGATTGACCGACGGGAAATCTATATCAGCCGTTGCATCGGTACTCCGGGCGATACGTTACTTGTCGATTCTCTCTTTTCCGTCTCTTCTCCCGAAGCGCAGTTCAACCCCGATAAAAAGAGACTTTATACCTACCCTGCCTCCAAAGAGAATCTGATCACATCCCTTATCCGGACGCTCTCCATCACCAACGACGGATTGATGGGAAGTGATGACAGTACTCATGTCCGCAGTTTCAGCCGATATGAATATTATCTGCTGGAACAGGCCATCGGCGACCGGAACTGGATTCGGCCTCTAACGGAAAAACAAGACAAGGAACTGAAACCGCTTATCGTCCCCAGCAAAGGGAAAGCACTACGAGTATATCCGTGGAATATCACGCTACTGCGGAATACCCTCGTGATGCACGAAGGCAAACAGGCGGAAATAAAGAATGATACGCTTTATATCGACGGAAAACCTACACAGCATTGTTTCTTCACCAAAGATTACTACTGGATGGCTTCCAACAACAGCGTCAACCTGTCCGACTCGCGTCTGTTCGGATTCGTTCCGCAAGACCATATCATCGGGAAAGCATCGTTGATCTGGTTCTCAAGGAAAAAGGAACGGGAATACTGGACGGGTACCGCTGGAACCGCTTCTTTCAATCGGTGAAATAATCCATATACATAGTTTTCAACATAACATCTACACATCAAATAATGAGAATAGCTTATTTATCATCCGCCTACCTCGCTCCAGTAGAATATTACACCAAATTGCTGGAATATGATAAAATATACATCGAACAGCACGACCACTACATCAAGCAAACTTACCGCAACCGTTGTACGATTGCCGGTCCCGACGGTGAATTGGCACTCTCCATCCCGACTGTCAAACCTGATACATTGAAATGTCCGATGAAAGATATACGCATCTCCGATCACGGCAACTGGCGCCATCTGCACTGGAACGCCATTGAATCAGCGTATAACAACACTCCTTTCTTCGAATATTATAAAGATGATTTCCGCCCCTTTTACGAAAAGAAATACGAGTTTTTGATCGATTTCAACGAAGAAATATGCCGTTTGGTTTGTCAGTTGATAGACATTCAGCCCAATATAGAACGGACTTCAGCATATAAAATGGAATTCAGTGCGGAAGAGACTGATTTCCGTGAAAGCATTCATCCCAAGAAAGACTTCCGCACAACTGATCCGGAATTTAGCCCGCAACCATATTACCAGGTCTTCGAATCCAAACTCGGTTTTCTTCCTAATTTGAGTATCATAGACCTGCTTTTCAATATGGGACCGGAAAGTCTGCTGGTATTAAAGAAACCGACCCGCCTATAATAGATAGGCAGGTCTTCTTCGGGAAGTAGCAACAAAGTATAATAAAGCTAATTAGTTACCATTCGTACAGTCCTGCTCAAATATAATAAATCACTTGTAAATCAATGTCGATAAGTACTCTTCGGCAAACATCTCATTGGCAACTTCCATCAGTTGCTCTGCTGTCAACGTCTCGATACGCTTGAATACCACCTCCGATGACTCGTATTTGTGATAATGCAGGTATGTTTTCGCCATTCCTAGCGCATTGTTCTCAAAATTGTCCGATGCCACTCCGATCTGCCCGATCAGCTGCTTTTTGGCTGCTGCCAGTTGCGAAGATGTCATCTTCACATCCCTCATCCGTTTCAATTCCTTGTAGGTGAGTTTCAGACAGGTATCCATATCTTCAATATCCGTTCCGAAATAGATGCAGAAGGCACCGGTATCCGTATAAGAAGTCAGATTGGATTCTACATTGTAGACCAGTCCGCGACGTTCGCGAAGCGACACGTTCAAGCTTACTGTTCATGCCCGGACCGCCAAGAATGTTATTCAGGAGATAAAGGGCCGTACGCTTGTCGTCATACGCATTATATCCACGGCTGCCGATCATCACATGTGCCTGATGAGTATCTTTAGACACTACCAGACGTTCGGGCACATACAGAGGAGGAGGCATACGCTGATTATCTACCGTTACTGCCGGAACATCGGCAAGATGCTTCTCCGCCAGACGGACAATCTTCTTGAAATCATATTGCCCCTGAACAAAGAATACCATATTCCCCGGCTGATAGAATCGCCTGGTAAACGAAAGGACATCTTCTGTGCGGAAACTCCGCAGCAAATCCGGTTTACCGAGAATATTCCTTCCCAACGGATGATTGCGGAAGATCATATCTTCGAAATCATCGAAAATCAGTTCCGAAGGATTGTCCTCGTATGACTGGATTTCGTCGATGATCACTTCTGTCTCTTTCTCTATCTCATGCTGAGGGAAAGTAGAATGGAATACAATATCTCCGAGCAATTCGAGTGCACGTTCCAGATGCCCGGTCAGGAAGGCGGCATAGACTACCGTCTCCTCTTTATTCGTATAAGCGTTCAGGTCGCCCCCCACATTCTCCATCCGGTTGAGGATATGCCAGGCTTTCCGCTTCTCCGTCCCCTTGAAAATAAGATGCTCTACGAAATGAGCCATCCCCTGCTCATTCTCCGCCTCATCACGTGTTCCGGCATCGATGGCAAAACCACAATAAGACACTTTCGACAGAGTCGGTTCGTGGATGATACGCAGGCCATTCGGCAATGTATATTCGTTATATTGCATTGTTTTCTACTTCCTTATTGAATTAATGCCGCAAAAATACAATAAAACTTATTGTCGTTTATAGAAAATTGCAGATATTTGTGGACTATAACAGTTACAACGTGTATGAAAAAGATAGGAATATTCTGTTCTGCCTCGGAAAGCATTGACAAAATGTACTTCGACAGTGCCCGCCAAATAGGCGAATGGATAGGGCAGACAGGCAAAACGTTGATTTATGGAGGAGCTAGTCTCGGGCTGATGGAATGCGTGGCCCGTGCCGTAAAAGAAAACGGTGGAAAAGTTATCGGAGTAGTCCCGACCCTGCTGGAAGAGAAAAACAGCGTAAGCACACAACCGGACGAAATAATCCACACCTTCAATCTGAGTGACCGTAAGGATGTGATGACGGAAAAGTCGGACATACTGGTGGCACTACCCGGCGGTGTGGGTACACTCGACGAAATATTCCATGTAATAGCCGCCGCTTCCATCGGATACCACCAGAAAAAAGTCATCTTCTACAATGAATATGGATTTTACGACGAACTGCTGAAGGCACTCGGCACACTGGAAAGCAAAGGATTCGCCCGGAAGCCCTTCTCTACATACTACGAAGTAGCAAACACTCTGGAAGAATTAAAAGAAAAAATATACTGATCATATGATAGACTCCATCAAACAACTATTGCAACAGGAAGCACAAGCAGTGCTCAACATCCCCGTAACAGACGCTTATGAAGAAAGCTGTGAAACTGATTGTAGAACAGATACACCAGAAAAAGGGAAAACTGGTAACTTCCGGTATGGGAAAAGCCGGACAGATTGCCATGAACATCGCTACCACTTTCTGTTCCACCGGTATTCCCTCAGTCTTTCTGCATCCCAGCGAAGCACAACACGGGGATCTGGGAATTTTACAAAGAAACGATTTGCTGCTGCTCATCTCCAACTCCGGCAAGACACGCGAGATTGTTGAATTAACACAACTGGCCCATAATCTGGACCCGGAACTGAAGTTTATCGTTATCACCGGCAACCCCGACAGCCCGCTGGCACATGAATCGGACGTCTGTCTGAGTACCGGCAAACCTGCCGAAGTGTGTACGCTGGGGATGACCCCCACTACTTCGACTACCGCCATGACCGTTATCGGTGATATACTGGTAGTACAAACCATGAAGGAAACAGGATTCACGATCGCCGAATACTCAAAACGCCATCACGGAGGTTATCTGGGAGAAAAATCAAGGTCACTATGCGAAAAGTAATCGGCATCGGAGAAACAATCCTCGATATAATCTTCCGGGGCGACCAGCCTTCCGCAGCCGTACCGGGAGGCTCTGTATTCAACGGCATCGTATCCCTGGCACGAATGGGAGTCCAAGTGGGATTCATCAGCGAAACGGGAAATGACCACGTAGGGAATATCATCCTGCAATTTATGCGCGAGAATCATATCCCGACTGATCATGTGAATGTGTTCCCTGACGGCAAGTCGCCTGTGTCGCTGGCTTTCCTCAACGAAAAGAGTGACGCCGAGTATATCTTTTATAAAGATTACCCCAAGCAACGTCTGGATGTTCTGTTCCCCAAACTGGAAGAGGATGATATTGTCATGGTAGGCTCTTACTATGCACTGAATCCTGTACTCCGGGAAAAGATACTGGAACTGCTTGATCAGGCACGGGACAAAAAGGCAATTATCTATTATGACCCGAACTTCCGTTCCTCTCATAAGAACGAAGCAATGAAACTTGCTCCTACAATCATCGAGAATCTGGAGTATGCGGATATTGTACGCGGATCACTGGAGGACTTCTTCTATATGTACGGAATGCAGGATGCAGACAAAATCTATAAGGACAAGATCAAGTTCTATTGTCCCCGATTTATCTGCACGGCAGGCGGCGATAAAGTATCGCTCCGTACCAATCAAGTGAGCAAAGAATATCCGATAGAGCCGTTGGATGCAGTCAGCACCATCGGAGCCGGAGATAACTTCAATGCCGGATTGATCTACGGGCTGCTCAAATACGATGTCCGCTACCGTGACCTGAACAACTTGAACGAGGAAATATGGGACAAAGTCATTCAGTGCGGAAAAGACTTTGCAGCAGAAGTCTGTCGCAGCTTCAGCAATTCGGTTCCGGTAGAGTTTGCCCGAAATTATACCAAATAGGCTGTTTACGGGTACTCTCCTACCCGTAAATTACTATTAACTTTGGCTAATTATAGCAAAGGAATTACCACATCTTCGGGTAATTCTTATCTTTGCAGTATACGATTCAAGACAAAGAAACTATGTACAGAAACCTGTTAAGCTGGCTTACCATCCTACTGGTGCTCCCGTCCTGTTCCGGCACCTCTCCTACTATTTCTGTGGTATGCGAGGAGAATAATGTGGGCAACTGCATTATCAAATGGGAAACAGCCCCGATACTGAAAGGACAGGTAAAGATATATGCTTCTACCGCCCACGACTTTATCCCGGAAGACAACCCTGTGGACATCATCAACATTTCCAAAGGAAAGAAAACAATCGTCACCGATGATCCCAGTCAACGGTACTACTATCTGATGGTATTCAACAACAAATACCGGGTCAAGGTAGCGGCACGCAACGTTAATATCCCCGGTATACAGAACTTCCGTGACCTGGGAGGATACAAATCCAGCGAAACAGGAAAGGTAACCCGCTGGGGAATGTTATATCGTTCCGCACAGATTGACAGTATTCCTTTCTGCTCTCGCCGGGAACTGAAGAACATAGGCATACGGACCATTATCGACATGCGTTCGGAAGAAGAGCGCCACAATTATCCTCAACTCCATGATGACGCGTTCAACATCGTGCATATCTCCATCCCTACCGGAAACATGGAATCCATCCTGCAAAAAATACAGGAGGAAAAGATAAAAACAGATACAGTCTACCGGCTGGTGGAGGAAATGAACCGCAAGCTGGTCAGCGACTACACGAAAGAATTTAAGGAGCTTTTCACAATCTTGCTCGACCGTAACAACTATCCCGCCGTCATCCACTGCACCTCAGGCAAAGGACGTACGGGAATCGCTTCGGCATTGGTGCTGGCGGCCCTGGGAGTCAATGAAGAAGTTATCATGGAAGATTACCGACTGAGCAATGATTACTTCAATATCCCCAAAGCATCTAAATATGCTTATAAATTACCCATCAACTCGCAAGAGGCGATTACCACGATTTACTCTGCCAAAGAAGATTTTCTGAATGCCGCCAAAGAGCAGATAGAAGCGGAGTACGGCAGCGTACAGGCATATCTGAAGAAAGGTCTCGGACTCTCTGCAGAAGAAATAGAACAGCTCCGCAGCATTTTATTAATGGATAATGAATAATGGAAAATGGATAATGCCATGCAGGCAGCAATAATTATCCTTTTTCCATTATTCATTATCCATTATTTTTCTCTATCTTTGCAGCCGAAATAAAAGATATACAGAGATTTAATGAAGACATTTGAAGAGCTTGGCGTTTCTCCGGAGATACGTAGAGCAATTGAAGAAATGGGATACGAGAATCCCATGCCGGTACAAGAAGAAGTGATTCCGTACCTTTTAGGAGAAAATAATGATGTAGTAGCTCTTGCACAGACAGGCACAGGTAAAACAGCCGCATTCGGTTTGCCCTTGCTCCAACAGATTGACGTAAAGAACCGGGTTCCCCAGTCGCTTATCCTTTGCCCCACACGCGAGCTTTGTCTCCAGATAGCGGGCGATTTGAATGATTACTCGAAATACATTGACGGATTGAAAGTACTGCCCGTTTATGGCGGTTCCTCAATCGACAGTCAGATACGCAGCCTGAAACGCGGTGTACATATCATCGTTGCTACCCCGGGACGTCTGCTCGACCTGATGGAACGCAAAACGGTTTCCCTCTCAACCATCCACAACATCGTGATGGACGAAGCAGATGAAATGCTGAATATGGGATTCACCGATAGCATCAATGCTATTTTGGCCGATGTACCCAAAGAACGCAATACATTGCTCTTCTCGGCAACGATGAGCCCGGAGATTTCACGCATTTCCAAAACTACCTGAACAATGCCAAAGAAATAACCATCGGACGCAAGAACGAAAGCACAAGCAACGTAAAACACGTAGCTTATACGGTGCAGGCAAAAGACAAATATGCTGCACTGAAACGCATCGTCGACTATTACCCACAGATATATGGTATCATCTTCTGCCGTACCCGTAAAGAGACACAGGAGATTGCCGATAAACTGATGCAGGAAGGCTATAACGCCGATTCACTTCACGGAGAATTGTCACAAGCCCAACGTGATGCAGTGATGCAGAAGTTCCGCATCCGCAACCTGCAATTGCTCGTAGCTACGGATGTTGCCGCACGCGGGCTCGACGTAGACGATCTGACGCATGTAATCAACTACGGTTTGCCGGATGATACGGAAAGCTATACGCACCGCAGCGGACGTACCGGACGTGCAGGAAAGACAGGTACTTCCATCGCCATCATCAACCTGAGAGAAAAAGGCAAGCTGCGCGAAATCGAACGCATTATCGGCAAGAAGTTCATCCCCGGAGAGATGCCGACAGGCAAGCAGATCTGCGAGAAACAGCTTATCAAAGTGATCGACGAACTGGAAAAGGTGAAGGTAAACGAGGAAGAAATCACTGACTTCATGCCCGAGATTTACCGTAAACTGGAATGGTTGAGCAAAGAGGACCTGATCAAACGCATGGTATCTCATGAGTTTAACCGCTTTCTGGATTACTACCGTGATCGCGAAGAAATTGAAGTTCCTACCGACAGCCGTGGAGAACGCAACACACGCGACAGCCGTGAAAGAGGCGTCCGGAAGGCCGCACCGGGCTTTACCCGCCTGTTTATCAACCTGGGAAAGATGGACGGTTTCTTCCCTAGTGAGCTAATTACTCTACTGAATAACAATACACGCGGACGCATTGAGCTGGGACGCATTGACCTGATGAAGAACTTCTCTTTCTTCGAAGTAGAAGAAAAAGAGGTGCAGAACGTTGTTAAAGCGTTGAACCGGGCCAATTGGAACGGACGCAAGGTATCTGTTGAGATTGCCGGTGAAGAAAACGGAGAAGGTCGCAGAAATGGTGGCTCATCCGAACGTCGGGGTGGTAAACGTCCTTTCGGTACTTCTTCGGAGAGACGTAGCGACAATGGTCGCGGCTCACGTTCTGAAAAGTCAGAAAGAGGAACAAAAGTGACAGATCATCCAAAGGGGGTAATGACAAGACCGACAAAAAAAAAGAAGTGAGAAGCCCAGTCGCGAAGAACGCGGCTACGGAGCACGGGGGCCGAAAAAGACAGATGACTGGCAGCAGTTCTTCAAAGATAAAGAGCCTGACTTCAGCGAAGAAGGATGGGCACGCAGAAAGCCGAAAAAGAAATAATAAGCGGCTACGAAACTCAGTAAGTTGCCAAGATCGTATCTATACGAATTTATGGGGATGTGTCAAAACTCCCCTTTCAACCAAATCACCCTCGCTACAGATTGAACTGCACCCCAAAAGTTGGACACAAAACTTTAGGAGTGCAGTTCAGATAGTTGTAGCGAGGATGATTTTTTATTTATAAGGGTTTTAACACACCCTCACAAGAACATTCAATTAACTTTTATGCAGCAATCACAGCAAACTTAACTCCCTCCCATAACCTTCGGTTTATTTCCTCGTCAGGCTTAATCCCGAACGGATTTGAATATATTCAGGCACGGATGACGCGGATTTCACGGTTTTAATGCTATGATTACATAAAACAACCGTGTTAATCCGCGTCATCCGTGCCTGATCCTTTATTTAAATTGAGTTCACTTCTGCTTCTTTATCCTGTAGCTTTTTAAACGCAGCAATCTGCACGTTACAGAAAAGGTGCACAGAATGAATGAAGCTCGTATTCTTCGACAGAAAGACAACAGCGTCCATGAGTTGGGCAGAAAGCTGATAAGTTTTCCGGTTATTGGTATTTTCGTCCGGATGAAGTTCTAAGCTAAGCAACAAATGGTTCATATTCTCCAGCATACGTTGAAGAGACTCAAGGTCCGGCTTATCAGATTGCTTGCCATACACCTCTGCCCATAGACGGGCTTCTTCTTCAAAAAAGAGTTCATTGGGACTTTCTTTCGCGTTAGTCAAAGCGTTTTCAGTTTCCATAAGATAAAAGTATTAATAAAGGGGCAAAAAAAGAACGGTTTCGCCTTTCCCGTTGACTAACACATCTAAGACGCTGGAGGTACATTATATACTCCCCACGGGGGTACGAAACCGCCTATGAGAAGAGCCACAGGCAAAAATGCCTGCAACTCGTCAAAAGCAGGATTCCCTGCGTCTTAGTGAAAAAATGATAGTCACTGCAAAGATACTATTTTTCAAATATAAACAGGAAATGACCGGAGAAATAATTTTCCCGTATTTTCTACATAATGATTAAATATGGATTTCTATTGTCATCTGTCAGCTTTTCATATATAATAACCTCATAACAAACAGATTACCTCATGACAATAAGCCCTGACAATAAGCTGATAATAGCAAAAATTCCATTTTACTGTCAGCTTATGGAGTGAGGGAAGAACTTCCGATATATCAGCCTTACATTTCATACTGTCACCAACATCTCTCCTTTCGTCGTTTCCCGTTCAAGTATCCATACGGTTTGTGACAAGCTATCAGAACAGTTGTGCCACCTATGGAAACGATTGTGCCCAACCTCTGAAATGGTTGTGCAAAGTGCTTGGCACAGTTGTGCCACTGCGATGGCACAGTCGTGCCAAAGGCGTGGCACAAGCATGCCAAAGGCGTGGCACGAGCAAAGCATACTTACCAAGGGACTCTTTATCAAATAGTCAAACTGGAATAACAGCATGATACGGCTGACAATAGAATGGACGATTGCTATTGTCAGCCGTATTATCAGGGTGTATTGTCAGGAGATAATTATCTCATTATAAACAGTTTGCCTACTAAAAGCTGACAGATGACAATAAAACATCTGTTTTAATCATTATGAAGAAGTTTGAAATGAAGAATTACTGGGTCAGTCCGAAAACCGAGTTTTAAGCTCCATACTGTACCGAAAAGAATATATTTAGGCACGGATTACACGGATGAACACGGTTGTTTTACGTAATTAATCATAGCACTAAAACCGTGAAATCCGTGTAATCCGTGCCTAATCCTTAATTTATAATTTTCTATACTGTTTAGGCGTCATTTCAAACCGCTGTGCAAATGCCTTATAGAAAGTTCCTCTGTTCGAGAATCCGGTTTTATCCATGATCTCTTCGATTGAAAGTTTCTGTGTTGTCAGCAGCAAACGCTCGACAATAGTCAGACGATATTCCCTGATAATGTCGGCAGGAGTCTTGTCCGTGACATTTTTCAGCTTCCGATAGAACTGCCGGGTACTGTATCCTAGTGAACTACTCAACAATTCCACTGATAAATCCGTATTCTGTATATGACTATCAATAATCTGCATCATCTTCTCAAAGAAAGATTTATCTTCTTTATGCAGGAAATGCCCGTCATCCAGTTCAAAAGCGCTCAGAACAGAACTATAATACTCTTTCAGGTCTTCCTCACGTTGCAACAGCCTTCTCACTACCTTCTCCAGATATTCCACGTTAAACGGTTTGGTAATATACGCCTCTGCTCCGGACTCAATTCCTCTTGTCTGCTCATCGATATTATTCAGAGCAGAAAGCAGGATAAAGGGGAATACGGCTCAACAAAGCTTATCTGATTTGATCTTCTTGGCAAATGACATTCCATCCATTCCGGGCATCATCACATCCGAAATAATCAAATCGGGCAATTGAATGCCCAATTGTTTTAAAGCCTCCTCCGCACTACTCAATGGCACCACATTATAGGGTCCCACAAAAATTTCCGTCACAAACCATAGCATAGAAGGATCATCGTCAATGATCATTATCGTTTGCTTGTTTTTATCATATTCGGTCGATGAGTTCCGGAGTTCAACAGACCGCTCGTCCGGTACCGGCGGTAACTCTTCCACCACTTTTTCGTCTTCATTATCGACCGTAACCTCCATCGTGGGAAGCAACACTTCAAACGTAGTTATCTCATTAGGAGTGCTGGAAACATGAATCTGACCATTCAACAAATTCACCATACTGTGACAAATGGCCAGTCCCAATCCATTTCGCGGAGAAATCCCATTCTTGTTCTGCACTTCGAAATTATCCAGAATCTTGTAGCGGTCAAATATCTTTGTAAGATCAGCCGCCTTGATACCTTTTCCGGTGTTAGACACGCGAATGCAAAGCCGGTCATTCTCCACTGTCTGCATCACCGTTATGGTACCATTTTCCGGAGTATACTTGAAAGCATTAGAAATCAGGTTATTGACAATCTTGCTCAGACAGCTGATGTCTGTATTCCAATACACTCCGTTCTCAATCTGCAAACGATAATTCAGTTTCCGGCTTTCAGCCAGTTCTCCGAATGATTCCGCAATGGTGCGTATCTGTTCTGTGACAGGAACCGGCTTAATCTTCAGGACTTTATTTCCCGTTTCCAGCCGACGGAATTCGATCAGTTCCAGAATCAGCGCATTCAGTTTCAATGCATTCTGCTGAATCATCGTAGCATACTTACGCACATAACCATCTACCCTGCTATAGGAAAGAATCTTTTCACACGGACCATTAATTAATGTCAGTGGGGTACAGAATTCATGTGTTATGTTCGTAAAGAAGCGTAGTTTTGATTCGTACAACTCCTCGCGTTGCTGGCGGTTCATCTGTTCAATCATCACATTCCGCTTTCTACGATAATGCCTTATTATCATCCAGACAGACTCGAGAATCAACAGAATAAACAGCAGGAAATAAAAGCGTAGGCCCAGGTAGTCATATACCAGGGGGAATGATACGAATGAGCAATGAAAAAGGTTCACTCTCCTGTCCGGTTATATTGCTCCGGTATTTCACCAGTAAGGTGTATTCTCCCGGTGACAGATTGGAAAAAACAGCTACTGTAGAAAGTCCGTTCTCAATCCAGCTGTCACTCAATCCATCTATCTTATAAGAGTAAGTATAATTATTGCCATTGATATAATCGACTGCCAGAAAAGACAGATTGAAGAAGTTCTGGCTATAGTCAAGCACCAGAGTCTCTTGCTTGGGTCCTTGCAGGAAATCATAGATATTACATTCTTTACCAAAAATAGACAAACGGTTGAAATGCAAAGGAGGCATATATTCTTCTGACATATGATCGTTCTCGGTAATTGTAATGAATCCGTTTGTCCCGCCAAAGAATAGCGTACCTGTCTGCTGGTCCTTAAAGAAAGCACCATCACTGAACTCAATCACTTCTAGGTCACCTTGCTGGCGGTAGGTCTGTACTGTATTCTCGCGAACATTGAACCGCACCATCCCCTGATTGGTACTGAGCCACAAATTATTATCCCTTCCTTCCAATATACCATGAATCGTATTGTTGGGGAAGCCGTCAGTCTCGTTATATACCCTGTATTCACCCTGATAAAGCCGGGTTAATCCGAAGCTCGTGCCAAACCAGTATCCTTCGTCATTTTTATGAATGGCAAAAATATCATTCACCGTCTGATTCTTCACCACATCGTCAATGCGGCAAGGGGTTAGTTGATTGGTGCGTGTATTCATCTTATATGCACCATATCCGCGATTACCAAACCAGATAGTCGAATCATTCTCCTGATAGGAGACAAAGAAATAATTAGAGTTTCTCTTTCCTCCATCCAAAGTAAAACGTTGTGCCGACTTCACTTTCGGCAAGGACGAAGAAGCCTCTAAAGTGATTTTCACAATGCCCTCACCTGCCGAAACAACCCATAATGTACTATCATTCGTCTCACAGATGGAATGCACATACTTCACTTTTTTACCATCCGCTATAACCGGAAATTCTTCTATCCTTCTCGTGAGGTAAGAATAATAGTTCAGTCCGTCTTCCGTACCAATCCATAATGAATTTCGTCTGCCCGGAGCAAAACTATAGACTGAGTTATCCATCAATGCACTATTGTTCGCCAGAATTCTCTCTGCCTGCGGCAATGTCTCCCTGTCAGGATGAAAGTCCATCATCCTTAGAATGCCTCCCCCCTTTGTGCCTATCCACAAGGTCTGTTCATGATCAAGGAACAATGCCCGGACAGGGTTATTTACCCGATATTCCGGTACGTCCAGCAACACATTTTCAATAGAAAATTCATCCGTAAAATACATATATATGCCTTGTCCGTCAGCCCCTACCCAGATAATATCCTGAAACCGGTCTTTCATCAGGCAGAAGATGCCCGACTGAATATTAATGGACTGTATAGCATACTTCACCTTCGAATCCGGCAAATATTTCAGCTGAATCAGTCCGCTGCTTTTTAAAACCAATATAATAATCGTTTTTCTGCTTAATGATAGATGAGATATCGCCACGATGCTGAATCTCCTCTTCCAGATCCGCTATAAAATATTTATTATGGCTATTCAGATCGTACTCATAAAACGCATAGGTACTATCTACAAAATAGATTAAATCTCCATCTACAAATGTCCACAGAAGCTTTTCCGAATGATTTAAATGATTGCAGGGAACCAGCTTGATCTGATTTTCATTCTTTTCTATCACATAGCTCCGGTTATCATTGTCCGAAGAGAAAATCCAGAGAACGCCGGAATTATCAATAGACATCTGCTGTACTTCCTCAAAATGTATTTTCTTCACGTCCAGTTTGCAGAATTCTTTCAACTCCGGTTGATAATAATAAATATAGCCGTCATCCTTTATTATAAAGAAATCGTCTTCCGGACTTCTCGCCATACGGTTGATATACTTAAAATCCTTGAAACTTTGTATAGTCTGCCTTTTGTGTATCAAAGCGGTCGAGCCCGTAATTAGTCTGTATCCAAAGTACATCATTATCGGCAATAATCCGTTCTATCAGATTGCCGGAAAAGCTATTCTGAAGATTCGTAGGTTTGTATAATCCCAGATAATTGCCATCATAAACATTCAGCCCGTCACACGAACCGATCCATATCACTCCGTGTCTATCCTGACAAAAGAGAGAGAATAGCGCTATTGGACAATCCGTTCTTACTGGAGAATTGCCGCAAACTATAAGAAGCATTTGCCTCTGCCCCTATCAAAAGGCAAGAAGCTATCAGAAATAGGATTCGTTTAAGAAAAGAAGTTTTTTCGTCCATTCATTGTGTTTTTTCATATAGCATTCTCTTGTTTTAAATCAAGACACAAAAATCGACGGAAAGATATAGAAAATCAGGAAAACGTCCAAGAACTGCACAGAAAACATTCAAGACATCTGAAATTTAACAAAACAAGAGTACGCATTTAAGACATATATATCTATTTTGCGCCATTCCATCACAAGTAGACACAAATGACACAAGTCCGTACACAATCTTATACCAACCCTGGTACCTTTGTAACATCAAACGACAAAATGAGGGTAAAAAGCAAAATAAAAGGATGGTAGTTTGAAAATAGGTAACCCAAAAACAGGTAGCTTCCCAGCTACCTGTAAATTGGAGATCAACGTTTTAGTTAATAATGAATATAATACTATATAAAATGAAATCATTACATTTCTTATTAGGTATAACCTGCATAGCCTCATTAACAGGTTGTGTATCCTCCGCCCAAGTAGAACCTAACTCAAACTTGGACAGAGCCCGGCAAACACTGGACTCTCTCTACCTAAATTATTCTGTAGACAACTCATCTTTACTCGAGAAAACTATCCCTTCGACGAACAACATACCGTCACTTATCTGGCATCAGAAGAACAGGCTAATATTCAACCAATTCTCTTATTTATGGCCGTATTCGGGAACATTCTCCGCAGTCAATGCACTGTTCGAAGCCACACATGATAAAAAGTATAAGAAACTATTAGATAGCCGGGTATTACCGGGATTAGAAGAATATTTCGATACCCAACGGGTACCCAATGCCTATTCGTCACATATATCCGGACTGCTCCAGGCTTCCGATCGGTTTTTACGATGATAATGTATGGTTAGGTATCGACTTTACCGATACATATCAAATGACCCAAGAACAAAAGTACCTGGATAAAGCCCAACTAATATGGAAATTTATCGAAAGTGGAACTGACAGTATATTGGGAGGTGGTATCTACTGGTGTGAACAAAGAAAGAATCCAAAAATACTTGTTCAAATGCTCCGGGATCGGTTCTGGCACTCAAACTATTCAAAGCAACCAACGACAGCAGCTATTTTGAAAAAGGAAAGAAACTGTATGAATGGACCCAAAGAAACCTACAGGACTCCGCAGACTATCTCTACTTTGATAATATTCGCCTCGACGGTAAAATAGGAAAAGCCAAATTCGCTTATAACAGCGGGCAAATGATGCAATCGGCTGCCCTGCTCTATCAGTTGACAAAGAATCCTATCTATCTGAAGGATGCTCAAAATATTGCCAAAGAATGCTTCAACTATTTCTTTACAGACTTTACCCCCTGCAACCAATGAAGAGGCTTTCAGAATGCTTAAAAAAGGAGATATCTGGTTTACTGCCGTTATGCTGAGAGGATTTATCGAACTTTACCAGATAGATAAGGATAAAACTTATATTAATGCTTTTAACAAGAGTTTGTCCTATGCATGGGATAATGCACGCGATGAAAAAGGATTGTTCAATACAAACTTAAGCGGCAAAAGCAAAGATGAGAGAAAATGGTTGCTGACACAATGCTGCCATGGTAGAAATGTACGCCCGCCTTGCCACTATCCAATAATATTATTAAAAAACGACAACTAAAAATAAAAACACCAAGATAATGAAAAATATGCGCCTTTGTACAATTACAGCAGCATTGCTTATCGGAGGAGGTTACATGAATGCCTTTAACCTCGTCTGTTCCAAAGACAATACAATGATTATCAGCCCAGCATCAGTTGCCGAAAAATATAAAAGTCAACGTCCTGCTCTAAAAGAACGATTATTTATTTCCGAAGCAGTAGAAACAGAAATCGTAAGAGTAAAAAAACTGCTGACAAACAGCAAACTTGCCTGGATGTTCGAAAACTGTTTTCCCAATACGCTGGAAACTACTGTACATTATCGCACCATCGACGGCAAACCGGATACTTTTGTCTACACAGGCGACATTCATGCTATGTGGCTTCGTGATTCAGGAGCGCAAGTATGGCCTTATGTCCAACTGGCATTCAAAGACCCTAAATTAAAAAAAATGCTTGAAGGCGTTATTCGCCGTCAGTTCAAATGTATCAATATCGACCCTTATGCAAATGCTTACAACGATGGTGCAAAAAGGAGGAGACTGGATGACAGACCTAACCGATATGAAGCCGGAACTTCATGAGCGCAAATGGGAAATTGATTCTCTTTGTTATCCTATCCGCCTGGCTTACCAATATTGGAAAGAAACAGGAGATGCTAGCATTTTCGACAATGAATGGATACAGGCTATTATCAATATCTTAAAAACATTCAAAGAACAGCAGAGAAAAGAAGGAGTCGGTCCTTATAAGTTCCAGAGAAAAACGGAACGTGCTCTCGATACATTAAACAATGATGGACTCGGTGCTCCTGTCAATCCCACAGGATTAATCGTCTCGTCTTTCCGTCCTTCAGACGACGCTACTACCCTGCAATTTCTGGTCCCTTCAAATTTCTTCGCAGTAACCTCGCTAAGAAAAGCAGCTGAAATACTGAAAACAGTTAATCAACAGACCGAACTTGCGGTACAATGCACTGAACTGGCACAAGAAGTAGAGACTGCCTTGAAACAATATGCTACTTACAACCATCCTAAGTATGGAACAATCTATGCATTTGAAGTGGACGGATTCGGCAATCATCTCCTGATGGATGATGCAAATGTACCAAGTCTACTGGCAATGCCCTATCTCGGTGATATAGACGTAAATGACCCTATTTATCAAAATACCCGTCGCTTCGTATGGAGTGAAGACAATCCGTACTTCTTCAAAGGGAAGGCTGGTGAAGGTATTGGAGGTCCACATATCGGTTATGATATGATATGGCCAATGAGCATTATGATGAAAGCATTTACGAGTCAGGACGATCAGGAAATAAAGGAATGCATCAAGATGCTGATTGATACCGATGCAAATACAGGGTTCATGCACGAATCTTTTCATAAAGATAACCCGAAAAAATTCACACGCGCCTGGTTTGCATGGCAGAATACATTATTCGGAGAACTTATCCTCAAATTAGTTAACGGAGGAAAACTAGAGTTACTTAACAGTATTCAGTAGGCAATCATCTACTCCCGAAAAAACATTTAATATTCAAATCACTAAAACATGAAATATCCTCTTATTAAAACAGTAGCAATATATTTGCTCACTGCTTTGCCTCTATTGGCAAACGCAGCAACACAGAAAGTATCCATCAAACAAAGCGTATTGGTTGGAGACGGCATTGCCAAATTTATCCCAGAAGGTTTTGACGCAAAGAAAATACCTTCATTCGCTATTGAAAAAGAACCACGTGAGAAAGGTACGCTTCCTACCAATTGGATACTTATTCCCGAATTCTCCCTCACAGATGGTAAAGCGAATGCATCACTGACAATACCGGAAGGCACAAGCATCTATGGAGGAGGAGAAGTGACCGGCTCTCTCCTAAGAAATGGTAAAACAATTAAGCTCTGGAATACAGATTCTGGTGCTTACGGTGTAGATAATGGTACACGACTATATCAATCACATCCCTGGATGATGGGAGTTAGAAAAGACGGAACAGCCTTCGGTATTTTATTCGACACCACATGGAAAGCTGAATTAAGTAGTACAAATGAGAAAATTGAACTAAGAAGTGAGGGAGAACCTTTTCGGGTGTTTATTATTGACAGAGAATCTCCACAAGCTGTAGTTCGCGGACTATCGGAACTAACAGGCACTATGCCAATGATCCCCCGCTGGGCATTAGGTTATCAACAAAGTCGCTTCTCTTATTCACCAGCCAGTCGCGTAATTGAGATTGCAGACACTTTCAGACACAAGAGAATACCGTGTGATGTTATCTGGATGGACATTGACTATATGGACGGATACCGCATTTTCACATTCAATCCGCAAGATTTCCCCAATCCTAAGGCTGTTAATCGTGATTTGCATATACGCGGCTTCCATTCCGCATGGATGATTGACCCGGGAGCCAAAGTTGACCCCAACTACTTCGTTTATAAATCTGGAACCGAAAATGACGTTTGGGTAAAAACTGCAGACGGTAAGAATTTCCATGGTGATGCTTGGCCGGAGCAGCAGCGTTCCCAGACTTCACATGTCCTAAAGTAAATAAATGGTGGAGAAATTTATATAAAGACTTCATGGCACAAGGGGTAGACGGCGTTTGGAACGATGTAAATGAACCACAAATCAATGATACTCCCAACAAAACAATGCCGGAAGATAATCTCCATCGTGGAGGCGGAAAATTGCCTGCAGGAACACATCTGCAATATCACAATGTTTATGGTTTTCTAATGGTTAAAGCATCCAGAGAAGGCATAATGGAAGCCCGACCTGAAAGACGACCGTTTATTCTTACTCGTTCCAACTTCTTAGGTGGTCAGCGCTATGCGGCCACATGGACCGGCGATAACGGCTCTTGGTGGGATCATCTGAAAATGTCAATCCCCATGTCTTTAACCTTGGGATTGTCCGGTCAACCATTTAGCGGTTCGGATATCGGCGGCTTTCTATTTAACGCTGATGCCGACTTATTCGGTAACTGGATTGGTGTTGGCGCTTTCTACCCATTCTCACGTGGTCACGCTTGTGCAGGAACAAACAACAAAGAGCCATGGGCATTTGGACAAGAAGTAGAAAATGCTGCACGGATAGCATTAGAACGTCGATACATGCTTCTCCCCTATTATTATTATACGCTGCTGCACGAAGCCTCAACAAATGGTATGCCCATCATGCGACCTGTTTTTTTCGCCGATCCTAAAGACTTGTCGTTGCGTGCCGAAGAAGAAGCATTCTTGATTGGTGATAATCTGCTTATTATACCGGCATACGCTAAGCAACCTGCATTGCCGAAAGGCATTTGGAAAAAGAACTGTCACTTGTTAAAGGCGACAATAGTGAGAAATATCAAGCAAAGATAAAGATACGTGGCGGTTCGATTATTCCTACCGGAAAGATCATTCAAAATACTACAGAAAATTCATTAGACCCGCTTACATTACTAGTTTGTCTGGATGAACAAGGAAAGGCCGATGGATCAATGTACTGGGATGCAGGAGATGGTTGGGCATTCAAGAAGGGAGATTACAGCCAACAAGCCTTCAAAGCCGAAAAACAAGGCGACAAAGTTATAGTAAAACTGACTAGCGAAAAAGGCAAATTTAAAACAGAAAACAAAGATATGGCTATCGTCAAAAAGTGATCACAGACCAAGGCGTTTGCCAAGCTAGTGGCAGTCTTGTGGAAGGTATCGAAGTGAAATTATAAACTAGCGCGCACTCATTGCGTAAGTCTTAATATAAAAAATATTAATATTTTACTCTTAATTAAAAAAACTATATGAAAAGAAAAACACATGAAAAAAGATGCCTCTATTGGTATAAGGCACTGGTGTTGATTCTGACCGTATGCCTTATCGGCTGTCAGGACGACAAAATTAGTTCCAATGGATACGACCCGTCTAAGCCGGTTGTTTTCTCAGACTTTACCCCCGATCATGGGAGTCTTCGTACTCAAATCCATATTTATGGAGATAATTTTGGGACTGATCCTCTAAAATCCACATCACAATAGGTGGACAATACACGACAACTATCGGCTGTACCAACACCGAAATTTACTGTATAGTCCCACCGAAAGCTTTCGAAGGTAATATTAAAATAACAATCGAAAGTGCCGACGGGAAAACCGCTCCTATAGAATATGAATTTGAAAAGAAGTTTAATTATACTCTACAGCCTTCAGTAAGTACGCTTGTTGGTAGCGAAGATGAAAATGGAAATTCATCTGACGTAGACGGGAATTTTGAGAAAGCAAGATTCGGAAATCCTCAATGGTTATTAATGGACACATTTGGTATTGAGAAATGCTTAATTATTAATGGTCAAGGCGGTCCTATACGTCGAATCAATCTAGAAACAAAAGAAGTTTCAACTCTTCTTACCAACGGACAGGGAGGATTTAGAAATATGCAATACATGTCTTTTGATACAACCGGAGACACGCTTTTCGTATCAGATGATCATGGACAAAATAATAAAGACAACCGTGAAATTGCTTACATTCTGCGATCTGAAGAATTCAGAAAAGGCTCACCCCTATGTTTATGACCGCACAGGATATAACAATGTTTACTGTGCCCTAAATAAATCACTTTACTACAACACTTATTGGAAAGGAGGACTTCAAAAGGCTGTCCACGATCCTGCAACCGGCGGTAAAAAAGGAGTAGAATTATTTGGTGTATACGAAAACAGCGATTCCGGTACTTTTATGTGTATCCATCCGGACGGAAGATTTATGTATATCACAGGACGTAACTGTATCTTGGTATCCCAATATAATAAAGCAACCAATGAATTTCAGAAGCCGACCACATTTGCCGGTAGAGAAGGAGAACCCGGCTACAGCCCATCCCCCGGTCCAAGCGCCCGTTTTCAGGAACCTTACCAGGGTACGTTTGTAAAAAATGAAGAATACATAAAAAATCCTCGTCCGGACGGAAACATTTATGATTATTATATATGCGACAGAGGAAACCATTGTATCTTTAAAATCACTCCCGACGGTAACGTATCTCTTTTTGCAGGAAGAGGCAGTGTCTCTTCCGACAACAAGGTACATGGCAATATTGACGGAGAATTAAAAACAGAAGCACGTTTTGATAACCCATGCGGTATCGCTTATGATGAAGAAACACAGACTTTCTACATCGCCGATAAAGAAAATCACAGTATCCGTACCATTTCTATAGAATAACTATTAAAAACGCATTCCGAATGAAAAGATATATTTTTAACTTATTTCTCCTGTTCTGTTGCACATTCAGCCTGTATGCCCAAAACAGTTCGGTAGAGGTACAGACAAACAAAATAGAGGTTGAAGGTCTCGTGACAGACGAGTATAAAGAACCATTAATTGGTGTCAACGTAATCATCAAAGACATCGGGGTTAGGTGCCATCACCGACATAGACGGTAAGTTCAAAATCAAGATGGAACCTTACCACAGACTGGTTTTCTCCTTCATCGGTTTCGAAAATCAGGAGATCCTGATAAAAGAACAAAAAACAATCAGGGTCATTATGAAAGAAGCCACTGCCACTGCTTTGGATGAAGTAGTGGTAACAGGTACTGGTGCACAGAAGAAAATAACGATGACCGGTGCCGTTACCAATGTGGATGTAAATACACTGAAGACTTCCACATCAAGCATTACCAATGCGCTGGCAGGTAACATAGCAGGTGTAATGGCTCGTCAAACATCCGGACAGCCCGGCAACAACATATCCGAATTCTGGATTCGCGGTATCTCGACATTCGGAGCCGGTTCAAGTGCCTTGATTTTGGTCGACGGATTTGAACGCAGTATGAACGAGCTCAATATTGAGGATATAGAATCCTTCACTGTACTAAAAGATGCTTCTGCCACAGCAATCTACGGTTCGCGTGGTGCTAACGGTGTAGTATTGATAACAACTAAACGTGGTAAAGGAGGAAAGGTACAAATCGATGCAAAGGTAGAAACAACCTACAACACACGTACCATAACCCCAGACCTCATTGACGGATATACGTATGCTTCAATGATGAATGAAGCACGTACTACTCGCAACCAAGAACCTTTCTTCCCTGAAGACAAATTGTATATACTCCGTAACGGACTGGATCAGGACTTATATCCCAATGTAGACTGGATGGATGTACTCTTGAAAAAGGAGCGCCTACTTATCGTGCCACTATCAACATGAATGGCGGTGGTTCATTGGCACGCTATTATGTATCTGCAAGCTATGTAGACGAAGGCGGTATGTATAAAGTAGACAAAGGACTAAAAGACTATAATACCAATGCCAATTATCGTCGCTGGAACTACCGTCTGAACGTGGATATGGATATCACCAAAACTACACTGCTAAAAGTAGGTGTATCCGGTTCGCTGGACAAAAAAAGAACGAGCCGGGTATGTCAAGCAATATTTGGGCTTCTGCTATGAATTATAACCCAGTTTCAGTACCAATCATGTATTCCAATGGATATACGCCCGCTTTCGGTTCGAACGATGAACAAATCAATCCTTGGACCATTGCTACGCAAACCGGCTATCAAGAAACATGGAATAATAAATTACAGACCAATATCACTCTCGAGCAAGACTTCAGTTTTATCACCAAAGGTCTAAAGTTCATCGGACGTTATGGATTCGATACCAACAATTACCAGTGGATCAACCGCAAAAAAATACCAGAATTATGGAGAGCGGAACAGAATCGTGCTTCTGACGGTAGTCTTGTGATGAGAAAAATCAGAGATGAACAATTGATGTCACAAGAAGCCAATTCAACCGGCGAACGAAAAGAATATTTAGAAGCAGAAGCTGCACTACGACCGTACCTTTGGTAATCACATGGTGGGAGCTGTAATGAAATATACACAAGATAAGACCATCAATGCCTCTGTAAAAAAGGAAGATGACATTATGCAAGGCATTGACAGACGCCATCAAGGACTTTCCGGACGTTTTACCTACGGTTGGAAGTACCGATACTTCGTTGACTTTAACTTTGGTTACAATGGGTCCGAGAATTTTGCAGCAGGTCATCAGTTCGGTTTCTTCCCCGCTTACTCTATAGCTTGGAACATGGCAGAAGAGTCTTTTATCAAAGAAAAATCACCATGGATCAATATGTTTAAAGTACGCTACTCTTATGGTAAAGTAGGTAATGACAATATGGAAAGACGCTTTTCCCTACTTGTCTACTTTCGGAGCAAGCAACAATTACAACTATGCAGACCTAGGACAAAGCTATCAGTTCGACGGATTGACCTATACTTACTATGCAACTAATGCTGTCACTTGGGAAATAGCAACCAAGCATGACGTAGGCGTCGACTTCTCATTGTTCAATGACAAGCTGACCGGTACAATTGACTACTTTCACGAACAACGTGACGGTATTTACCAAGAACGTAACTATATCCCCCTCTCCGTTGGAATGTATGGTACAGGAACAGGCATGAAACTATCTACCAATATAGGTTCGGTGGTTTCAAAGGATTCGACGGTAACTTGGGATATAAACAACGTATCGGAGATGTCAATCTGACATTGCGAGGTAATTTTACATACAGTAAGAGTGAAATTCTGAAATATGACGAAGAATTTAGTAATTACCCTTATAAAAGTCAACAAGGTTTCCGTGTAAATCAAACCCGCGGACTTATTTCACTGGGATTATTCAAAGATTATGATGACATCCGGGACAGTCCTAAACAGAATGGCTGGGGTGACGTAATGCCGGGTGATATCAAGTATGCGGATGTCAACGGTGACGGAAAGATAGATGAAAATGACGAAGTTCCCATCGGTGCAACCAATCGCCCGAACCTTATTTATGGTTTTGGTGTTTCCGCAGAATGGAAAGGATTTGACATCAACGTCCTCTTCCAAGGTGCAGGCAAATCAACTTTTTGTATCGAAGGTCCTACTGTATATCCCTTCAAGGACGGTGATTGGGGAAATATTCTCACCGATATGGCAAACTCCAATCGCTGGATATTAGGCGAAAATGAAGATCCGAATGCAGAATACCCACGTCTAAGCTACGGAGGCAATAGTAACAACTATCGCCCATCCACATATTGGCTTCGTAACGGTTCCTATCTGCGCTTGAAAAACCTCGAAATCGGATACAATATTCCGAAGAGCCTTATCAATAAGATCCATCTGAACAATGTTCGCTTATACTTCATGGGAACTAACTTGATAACATTCTCCAATTTTAAGTTATGGGATCCGGAGCTGGGCAGCACCAACGGTCAGGCTTATCCATTATCAAGATCATATACCTTAGGACTTACAATTAACATTTAAATTAAAACAGATGAAAAAACATATATTATCCGTAGTAACCATTTTAGTCATCGGGCTGGGAATTTCTTCCTGTTCAGACTATTTGAGCGTGGAACGTTTTTTTAAAGATCGCCAAAGTGAAGAGAAAATTTTCAAGAGCAAGAATTTTACGGAACAATGGCTAGCCAAATGCTACAACTGTCTGTTAGAAACAAATTTGGAAATCACACGTATCGGCTATTCCACAACTAATTTTGCAGACGATATGATTTTTAATGAAAGCGACGGAGCGGTAACTTACAATGCTTTCAAATTCGGACAATATGACAATACTTGGACAAACAACTCATATATCCGTTGCTACGAAGGCATCCGTCAAGCTTCTATCTTAATCAACAATGTAGATATTAATGAAGAACTGTCAGAAGAAGAAATTGCAGACTATAAAGCACAGGCCCGCTTTTTAAGAAGCTATTTTTATTGGTTGTTATTAAGAAAATACGGACCAGTTCCTCTAATTCCTGAAGAAACAATCAGCATTGATGAAGATTATATAGACATGTCCTATCCACGCAACAGCTACGATGAAGTAGTAAACTACATCAGTGAGGAAATGGTACTCGCCGCCCAATCGCTGCCTGAGAAGAGAGACAGACAGAATGTCAACCGCTGTACGAAAGGAGCCGCCTTGGCCGTACGCGCAAAAGTACTATTATATACTGCAAGCCCGATAAATAACCCACGTCCCGGTGACTCCGATAAGTTCTCTGATTTTACTGATTGGCAAGGACGCATGCTAATGTCTCAGACGTATGACGAAAGCAAATGGGCCAGAGCAGCAGCAGCGGCTAAAGATGTCATTGACTTAGCCAATACAACTGGTGTATACAAACTCTACACTGCTCCTTATCAGTCTAAAGGAGATAACGCTTATCCGGCAACCGTAAGACCTCCCTATCACTCGGTATACTCCAACAAAGATTTCCCGGAAGGATGGGCTGATATTGACCCGTTCGCCTCTTATCGCTCTATTTTCAATGGAGACTTGTATGCTACCGAAAATCCCGAATTGATATTTACGAGAGGAAACAATGCGTTAAATGATCAAGTCAGAGATCTCGTTCTCGATCATTTACCCACAAATGCGGGAGGAAGAAACCGCCACGGACTGACTATCAAACAATGTGATGCCTATGATATGGCAGACGGAAGTAGCTTCAATCTAGATACATTCCTAGACACTTGTGAGGTAGACAAACGTTTCGTCTCGGAAGATGAACACAACCGCGGACTTTATCCGCAGATACGTCCGAGAGTATGGAAAGAATATGCGAACCGCGAACCGCGTTTCTATGCCAGCGTAGCATTCAACGGTGCTTTTTGGGCATTGGCAAGCGCCCAGGATGGAGATAGGCGTAATCAACAGGTATGGTACTACAGAGGTAGCGATAACGGAAGAAAAAATAGTTCCGACTATTGGATTCCTACAGGAATCGGTATCATGAAATTTGTCAGTCCCAATGACTGCAACACGAACAATGGAAGAATCTATGATAAAGTAGACATACCACTTCGCTATACCGACATCCTGCTGATGTATGCGGAAGCCCTAAACGAGCTGACTCCAAGTAGTAACTACGAAGTTACAACTTGGGAAGGAGAACCAATTACAGTTTCGCGAAATACTGAAGATATCCGTAAAGCTGTCTTGCCTGTCAGAATGCGTGCCGGAGTTCCTGATTACAACGAGGAGACATATAATGACCAAACATTGTTCCGCAAGAAACTAATACACGAACGTCAGGTAGAATTCATGGGCGAAAATCAACGCTACTACGACCTTCGTCGCTGGAAGCTTGCTCCGGTAGAAGAGTCCGAACAAATCTATGGCTACAATGTACTGATGACTGAAAGCAAGAAAGATCGTTTTTATGAACGTATACGAGTAGAAAATCTGCAAGCAAATTTCTCACGTAAGATGTACTTTTGGCCAATGCCACAAGATGAATTAAAACGGAACCGTAAAATGACACAAGCTCCGGGATGGGAAACTTTCGATTAATCTAAAATTATACATAAAAATGAAAAGAAGACATATTTATATAGCCACATTATTCATCGCATTGTTTTCGTTCAGTGCATGCAATGACGAATGGAAAGACGAACTGTATGTTCACATGGTTTCACTAAAAGCTCCAATCAATGATGGAGAGGTTTCAAACATCTACGTCCGCTACAAGCCTAATGGTGAGGTTATCTACAACCTTCCGGTACTAGTCAGCGGTTCTACTCCATTGGACAAGGATCTTGATGTACGAATCGCTGTAGACCCGGATACATTGAACGCCATGAATGAAGCCAATTTTCACGAACTCAGAAAAGACTTATGGTATAACCTACTACCACAGGAAAATTACGAATTTCCTTCCACCACCTGCCATATTCCGGCAGGTTCGAGGAAGGAACTATTCCCCATCAAGTTTAAATTTTCAGAAATGAACCTTTCGAAGGAGTGGGTGTTGCCGTTGACAATTGAGGAAGATCCCTCTTACATTACCAATAAACGAAAAGGATGGCGGAAAGCCCTGCTTCATGTATTGCCATTCAATGATTATTCCGGAAATTACTCGGCAACTGCCATGAATATCTATTTTGCCGATTCGAGCGATGATCCATTGGTAGTAGACAATCGTCGAGCACATGTCGTAGACGAAAACACAGTGTTCTTCTATGCAGGTACAAAAGAAGACAATGCAATAGATAGAGAAACTTATAAAATCAATGTAAAATTTGAAGAACCTTCAGAGGTTACTGAAACTAAAAAGAAAGGAAGCTTGACGATACAGCCAGCAAATTCTTCAATAAACTTCCAAGCTCACAGAGCATCCTACCTACGAGATTTGGGATGAAATGGATACCAATCAACCTTACCTGATGCATCGTTATTATGTATTATATATCAAATATACATATGATGACATAACTACATCAAATGTACCTACTTCTTATCGAGCGGAAGGTTCATTAACTATGGAACGTAAGATTAATATAACAATACCAGATCAGGACCAGGCAATCCTATGGTAAAAAAATCTGTTTATGAAGAAATTAAACATCATTTTTATATCTTTATTAACCATGGCATGTATAGCACTATCTTGCAATGATGACCCTGTGGAAAGCAAAGATATCCAGAAGATCGATCCGGTGGGACAATTGGAAGTATACAAAACAAACCGGGAAAAAGAAATTCTGGTGAAATTTGTAAGAACAAGTTATGTGAAAGACACACAGATAGAAATAGCTTATCGGAATATGGGGGCTGAAGAAACCGGAGAATGGACTGCTATTATGCTAAATGGTGACAACTATAAATATGGAGGAAATTATTTATTGCAAGTTCCTGCGGAAGGAACATATGAGGTTGCAATCACCTTGATAGGAGCCAATGAGCTACGCTCGGAAAGCAAAAAGCCAACTTGCGAGCACATTCGAGTATGTAAAGACAAGTATGTTCGACTGCGCCCACTCTATGATGACATATGTCATAAAATACTATTACCATAAAGGACCCAGAACATGCTGGCAAACATATTATCCCAAAGAACAAGGATATTGGGACGGAGATGCAGTCGTATGGGGGCAAGGGGGAGGATTATCCGCATTTGTTGCCTTGAGAGAAGCATCCGTAGACACGGAACAGGAAGAATATTATCGTTCTTTAGAAGATGATATGTTCAACGGAATCCAGCATTTTTGGGTAACAGATCATGGGCGCACTGCATATAGTGTATATCCGGATTCAGGAAATGACCGTTTTTATGATGACAATGTATGGATAGGACTAGATATGGCAAAATGGTATGCCATATCTAAAAATATACGCTATTTAAATCAAGCTAAAGCCGTTTGGAACTATCTGTCACAGTATGGATGGGACAATACCTGTGGCGGCGGAGTTCATTGGAAAGAACTGAATGAACCAAGCAAGTCAAAACATACTTGTTCCACTGCCCCGACGGGTGTATTGAGTTGTAAACTATACCAACTAACCCATGAGCAGAAATATCTGGATAAAGCTATTGAATGCTTCAACTGGCTGCAAACCTATATGCAGGACCCTAGCGACCATCTGTATTACGACAATGTTTCTCCTGATACAGAAGATCCCACCCAACCAGGACGTATGGAGACGAATAAATATTCTTATAATTCGGGACAACCATTGCAATTAGCCTGTCTTCTTTATAAAATAACCAAGAATGAGTCGTATTTGGCAGCAGCACATCAAATTGCGGAAGCCTGTCACAAAAAGTGGTTCACTTCCTATCATTCAGAAGTTCTGCAACGTGACTTTAATATTCTGGCACCAGGAGATGCTTGGTTCAACACTGTCATGTGTCGCGGATTCTTTGAACTCTATTCTATTGATAAGAATCCTTCATATCTGGAAGACGTGCGCAACACAATGTTACACGCATGGTTTGGCAAGGCACATCACATCAGTGGTTTAATCAATGACGAGGACTTAAGCGGAGCCGTTTCGATGAACAAATGGCAGATTCTGAAACAAGGAGCACTCGTTGAGTTATATGCCCTTTTGGCTACTTGGGAGTCTGGCAAAGACCAGGCTGACTTATTATAATTTGAGTATAATCAAAAGCGAAAAGATATGTTAAAAACAAAATTTTTAATTTGTATTGCTGCATGGATGGCAGTAACAAGTGCCGGAGCCCAAATCGTGACAGGCAACGCTCGCTATGTAGATCCTTTCATTGGCGTAGACGGAGGTGGCAATGTCTTTCCGGGAGTATGTACTCCATTTGGAATGGTAAAATTAGGTCCCGATTGTGGCAATAAAGATTGGAATGCCGGATGGAATCCCGACGGCAATATACACGGTTTCAGCCATACCCATGTAAGCGGAACAGGCGGAGGATGCAAATATGGCAATGTATTGATGCTACCTCTGACCGGAGATATACATTTAGAAGACTATTCTTCCCCCCGTGCCAACGAAAAAATCGTTTTAGGCGAATACAAAGTTGAGTTGCCGCGCTACCACACCGCAGCCCGACTGACAGCATTAAGCAAAACCGGTTTTCATGAATATACTTTCCCTTCCGGCAAAGACTCCAAAATTCTTTTTGATTTAGGTAGTTGCCTAGCCCTACAAGTATGCGAAACTCAAACGATTGTAGGTTCGGAAGTACGCATACTTTCCAACTCAACAATAGAAGGATATACCCGTGTACGCGGAGGCTGGAATGAAGGAGAAGCCTATACAGTCTATTTCTATGCAGAAACAGATACACCAGCAGAAAGCTTCGGTACATGGAAGGGAAATACTTTAATGCCGAATACTAACGAACAATTCGATTCAGGCGAAAAAACAGGTGCTTATTTGAGTTATTCGACTTCTGAAAACCAAAAAATAAACGTACGTGTCGGCATCTCCTATATCAGTTGCGGCAAAGCTAAAGAAAATCTGAAGCAGATAACAACCTGGGACTTCAACAAAGTACATACTCAAGCTGTGTCTGAATGGAATAATATCTTAGATAAAATTGAAGTCGCAGGAAATGAAGAAGACAAAATTAAACTATATACAGCTTTATATCATTGTTATCTTCAGCCAGTAGACAAAACCGGAGAAAATCCGAAATGGATATCAACAGAACCGAACTTTGATGATTTCTATGCCATTTGGGATACATTCCGTGCTACCCATCCATTATTTACTTTGCTTACCCCTTCCGTCCAGTCGAACATGATACGTTCACTCATTGACATTTATCGCAATGAAGGATACATGCCTGATGCACGTAGTGGAAATGATAATGGCCGGGTTCAAGGAGGAAGTAATTGTGATATTCTGATTGCCGATGCAATGGTAAAGAATCTGCAAGGAATTGATTATGAAGCAGGCTTACAAGCTATGTTGAAGAATGCAGAAGTAGCTCCTGGAGGAAATGAAAGAAAAGAAGGCCGTGGAGGTTTAGCAGACTATAATTCATTAGGTTATGTTTCATCAGCTTATGAAAGATGCTTGACACGTACTTTTGAATACTCTAATTGTGATTTCGCTATTGCTACAGTAGCCGATCGTTTAGGGAAACAAGATATTGCCAACAAATACTATAAAAATGCATCTAACTGGCAAAATACATGGAATGATAAGATAACAAGTTTGGGATTTTCGGGCTTTGCATGGCCAAGAAACGAAGAAGGTAAGTACTGGGATAAAGAGCATTTCAGCACCTTGAAAGGCGGTAATTGGGGAGAGCCTACTTATGAGACCTTCTCTTTTGAGTTGTCATTCTATGTACCACATGATATGAAAAGTTTAATCCAAAAATGCGGTGGAGAAGATATTTTTACGCAGAGACTAGATACCTTTTTTACTCACAAGATATGGGATCAACGTTATCATATAGGATTATTTCAAATAGCCAATGAACCAGGTTTCTTAATTCCGTCATTATACAATTATGTAAACAGACAAGACAAAACAGCCGAGATTGTACGGTATATTTTAAAAAATAGATATAAAACGACACGTGACGGAATACCGGGTAACGATGATTCCGGTTCTATGTCTGCTTGGTATGCTTTTCATTCTATAGGATTTTATCCTAATGCAGGCCAGGACACATATCTTATTTCAAGCCCTGTATTTAATACAGTTACTATACATCTTGAAAATGGTAAAACCCTGAAGGTTATAACAAAAAAGAATAACGATAAAAACATCTACATTCAATCAGCTACCTTAAATGGCAAACCACTTAACAAAAACTGGTTCCGTCATAAAGACATATGTGAAGGAGGTATATTAGAATTTGTAATGGGACCTAAACCTTCAAAATGGTCAAAAGAAGGAGAACTCCCTCCATCTATGTCCGAAAACGATAATTCAACTAATTCGTTTAAAATAAATAATCTACTCATCAACTTTAAAAAGAATGTTGATGAGTAGATTATTTATTTTCACAACCATCAAAAAAGCACCTCCTATATTTACTCTTTTTTATAGGATCAATGCTTATTTTCAAAGAGAAACTGCCCCACTCTTGTAGTTGGGACAGTCCTTTTTATTGAAAACCTTACAAGCTCCTATTCATCTAAAAGTACCTCCAACTCTGCTACAGCAGCCATTTTACCATCCTTCACGACGGAAGACAAAGCCTGAAGTTTCACATAGCGTGCCTTGCACGGAGTAAATTCAATCGTCTGCACTTCTTTGGAATCAGCGAACGTACCGGAGGTTACTGCCTTTCCCCACTCTTTTCCATCACGACTGACATACACTTCATATTTAGCTATCCGACCTTCGGCAGCATCCTGTCGGGGAGTATATTTGATTCCCTTTACTACCGTTTCTTTGGTTAAGCCTATTTGTATTTCATGAGGATAAGGTGCCAGATAGAACTGATTATGTACCGTATGCCAATATGTATTCATATCACCATCAGCAGCCAATTTCATACTTCCGTCTGCATCACTGTCTACATACACCACTTTTTGTCTGCCTCCGGACACACCTGACAAATTCCGTATGGCGTTTACATTAAGTTCAGCAGCCGAAGCCCAATCTCTGCCATAAATCTCAGACAAAGCTATCAGTTTGAAATAGCGGGTTACAATAGGCTTTTTCCAATGTAACGAACTGTGCAGAAGCCGAATTTTCAAAGCTACCTTTCATCTTATTCCCCCAGTTCTTTCCATCCTGGCTAAAATAAAGTTCATAATCCTTGATGCGTCCATTTTCAGAATTACGCGGCTGATAGATAAACTTATCTATTTCAAGCAAAGAAGACATATCCACTACTATCTCATGCGGATGTTTTGCCACCGGATCGTTCCAACGGCTGTGCCAGATCGTATTCAAGTCTCCGTCGATTGCATTCCGGGCTTCTTCACCTCCATTCTCACTACTAACTGAAACAATCTTCCAGGTAGAACGATCTACATAGATCGGTAACTTAGCAGAAGACTTTACGCTTTTCGCCAATTGTTCTGAAATAGCATATGCTTCTACGTTACCACCAGAAATTAATTCAAATGGCCCGTCATATATTTTATCTTCTCCGCCATTCAAGCTATAATGAATAGTCGCTCCCGGGGTACTAGTCTGCAAATTCAGGTAGCCGTTGTTATCTCTTTCTATCAGTACAGGCATACATACAGGCATCTGTACCCGTGCTTTCTTTACAAGTTCCTCTTTTGAATAACTTCTCTCCAAAGGCAGCATGATAAAGCTGAAAACAGTAGGCTGTGAACGAAGTTCATACTTTTGCATCGGACCAGGTCCACAGCTTGCATTACCAAGTGGGCGCACCTGTGCATCCAAACAAAGAACAGTTTCTTTTCGCATCGGCACTTCATATTTATGAAGCAATCTACGACGATTAGCAGGATCAACCATATCCTGTGCCCTAGCATGCAATGCTGAGGCAGACATCTTATCTCCTGCAACAAAAACAAAGCCTATACCATCGGGGTTGGTTATTGAAATCCAACGTACATCTTCATGATTGCCCATCTCCTGAGCTCTCACATAATTCACCCACTGATTAGACACCATCATCATAGACGCCTACATACGTAGCATCTTTACGATCTACATAATTCTCCCATGGGCCACGTCCATACCAGCGCATACGCTCGAAGCCTTCGGGCAGTTCCATCCGATACCCCACACGAGGGATAACCGCTCCCTTTGTTCCGGGAATTATGGTACTATTCACCATGATAGAGCCATCTGCACCAACTGTATATTCTATATTCGTCCGATAATCGAAACCTGATTGTCCCCGATACAGATTTTCTATCTGCAATCTCACTTTACCGTCTTCTTTATGCACCTCCCAGTGTCCGGCTTCAAGAAGCATACGATTCAGTCCATTTTGGAACCAGTCTCCGTCCACTTGTTTGTCATTGTCGGTAGGAGCACGGAAAACGTTCAATTCCAGTCCCTTGCTTATCATCGGCACTTCGTTCAATGTATAAGCAGAAATAGTACCTTCCTGCTTTGAGAAGGTTGCTTCAAACTGTAATCCTTTTACCAGATATGCGTCACTGGTTTCCACCAGTTCAATACTGCCTTTTTCTGATTTAAAATTGGCTTCGCACTATCAGAGAGCCTTAAATTGTTCCGATGCTACTTCATACCCTGCCTCTGCCCATTCAGTATCTTGCTTCTGGCAGAAGCTGAACTTAATGAAGTATTCGGCTCCGGGAAGTCTCTTTATCCGGCTATCATCTATAGTAATAACCTTACTGCTTTGCGCATCCAGTGACAATTCTTCCAAATTGCCCGAGAACACGACTCTTCCGTCCTCTTCAATCTCATATCTTCCATAGAGGTCATCCAGCCCTGCATGGAATCTTTTATTAGTCAGCTTATATTTTCCACTTCCCATAGCCTCAACCCATACAGGCTGATGTATTTTCTTTACTTCATAAGCCTTGGCAGAATACGTACGGTCGGAGAATATAACACCATTCGTGCAGAAGTTGCCGTCATTCGGAGTATCGCCGAAATCTCCTCCGAAGGCCATATAATAATCGGAACCGTCCGGAGTAGGCATCTTAATACTTTGATCTACCCAATCCCAGATAAAACCGCCGACAAGTGCCGGATAACGCTCATAAGTTTCCCAATATTCCTTAAAGTTTCCAATTGCATTTCCCATTGCATGGGCATACTCACAGACTACATGAGGTTTCACAGTTTCTCCATTCTGCGATTTCTGCAACCGTTCCTTACCTACACTCTCCAACCACTGCACATCGGGATACATAGAGCTGGTTACATCACAATAAGAGCTATTTCCTTCATAATGAGTAGGACGGGTATTGTCGAGTTTCTTAACAGCCTCTGCTGCTGACTTAAAGTTAATGCCATTACCAGACTCATTTCCCAATGACCACATTACAATAGAAGGATGATTTTTATAACGTCTTACCATATTCTCGCTACGTTCCGTAAATGCTTTCACCCACGAAGGCTCGTTGGATAACGCCATCAGTCCGTGACATTCCACGTTGGCCTCAGAAAGCACATAGATACCGTATCTATCACATAAATCATAGAAATAAGGATTATTAGGATAGTGAGAAGTACGTACAGCATTTATGTTCAGCAACTTCATCAGTTGCACATCTTTTTCCATTTCTTCCTTGGATACCGTACGTCCATTCAGCTGTGATCGTGTCTGTCTACCCCTTTAAATAAAGTAGATTTTCCGTTAACCAGCATTCTGCCATCTTTGGCAAGCTCAATCTTACGAAAACCAACCTTTACGCTACGAATATCTACAGTTTTCCCTTTCTGTTTCAATACAACAGTCAGATTATAAAGATCAGGAGTCTCTGCTGTCCATTTCAAAGGATTCATCACTTCAAACTGGAGATTATTCGCACCCATCTGGGCACGCATGCTTTGTGTACCGACTTCATTACCTTCCAGGTCTGTCAACCTTGCCTGTATCTCACAGTTACTCTTCTTTCCCGTAACTTCTACGTCCAAAGAAACAGATGCATTTTTATACTCTCCATCCAAGTCCGTACGAAAGAAGAAATCTCTGATCTGCGTTTTGGGGGAGCCGACCACAGAAAAACATCCCTGAATATACCACTGAACCGCCAGAAGTCCTGACACTCCAGGAAACTGCCGTCCGTGAAACGATAGACCTCAACTGCAAGTACGTTCTTCCCCGCTTGCAAATAGGGAGTCAGGTTGAACTCAGCAGGCAGGTAACTATCTTCCGAGTAACCTACCTTCTTGCCGTTTAGCCAGATATAGAATCCAGCCTCCACTCCGTTGAAACGAATAAAGACGTCGCGCCCCTTCCACGATTCGGGGATGGTAAACTCCCGGCGATAACTTCCTACAGGATTAGGCATTGTTGCAAAGGTATAATTGGAGGGACGTGGCTGAATCACATTCGGCCACTGTATCTTTTTCCAATCCCATTCGCAGAAAGGATAAATAACATTGCAATACAATGGTTTGTCCCAGTTCTTGTGGTGACGTACCGCCTCAATCTGCCACGTGGCAGGAACCTTGATATCATCCCACTGGCTTACATCATATTCGGGTTTGCAGAAATCCTGGGGCCGGTCTTTCGGATCGGGTACCCAATGGAACTTCCATGTACCGTTCAACGTTTTGTAATAAGTGGATTCTTCAATCGCCAAATTCATTGCCTGCTGTTCATCAGCAAAAGGAATAGCTATCTGGCAGGCTTGTTCCTTGTTTACTCCCGATACATACTCATTGCACCATTCGGGTTGTTCTGTCGTTTGAGTAAAAGCGGATAATGGCACAAACAGAAATGCCGCCATTACACCGGGCATGATTTTTCTTCTCATAAATAGGATTAGTTAGTTATTAGGTAATTCCATGTTTTCTCGTAATAATAGTTCTGTCAACTTTCGCTTACAAAAAATAGTGCGTTTCAATGATTATTCCTCATTTATTCGTGACATTATTATACCCATATACGACGTTAACCGACATTCTTCGGTAAATAGCTCAAA
>VOFE01000169.1_pt1 | contig 39787 bp, 49 predicted proteins | sample 5384071 | NCBI WGS metagenome assembly VOFE01 (sample SAMN12384724, study PRJNA508395) | human gut metagenome | isolation source: healthy gut D | host: Homo sapiens
GATGTCACTCAAAAGACAGCGTGGTTCATGCTACACAAAATAAGAAGTCAAATGTATCTTGCAAACGAAAATCCTCTAATGGATGAGGTGGAAATTGATGAAACACTTGTCGGGGGTAGAAACAAGAACCGCCATTGGAACAAGAAAGTGGCGCACTCGCAAGGACGTTCCCATAAAGACAAAACTCCGGTAGTTGGAATGATACAACGGGATTTCTTAATAAATGCTCTAGTAACGGGAGATACTACCGCCAAAACTCTTTCTGCATTTATAAAGAAACACGTGCAGCCCGATTCCAATATCTATACAGATGAAAATGCTTCTTACAACGAAATAGGCAAGGAATATCCTCGTCATGTTGTTGACCATAGTAAGAATCTGTATAGTTATGAAGATGTTACCACTAACAGAATAGAAGCCTGTTGGACACATTTCAAACGTATGATGTTAGGTGCATATCGCAATGTTCACACGAAGAAATACTTGCAAAAGTATGTTGACGAATTTATATTCAGATATAATTTGAGGGACATTAACGCTTCTGATATGTTTAATTGTTTCCTCTGTTGTTCTAACGGACGTATAACACATAAAGAAATAAAAGAAGCAAAATGGATAGAATTAACAGAAAACAAACAGAGCTTATATTAGGTGAAATTACTATTCCCTGCGTAACAATGGTCAATGAAGTTATAGGTATGACAATACAGGGAACACAATTATTGATAAACACCTACTTCGGGGACTTGTCCGATGTGGAAATACCTCAAAAGTATTACTTGAAATGTGTGGCAAACAAGGCTATTTCCTAACCGTAATAAATCACCTCTATGGGTCGTCTAAAGCTAAAACTAAACGTGGATTTAAGAAGTTATTGGCAGAAACACTTCCCTCCCTTATAGACCCTAAAAACGGACTAATACAAAAAGAGCCGGAACTTAGTCCGGCTGATTTTAAAAGGTTTGATAAGTTCTTGTTGAAAGCAAGGAAAAGATAATGGTTAATTAGTGTACGGCACAAACGCCGTTGAGAGTTACTGTAATAACATTTCCAGATTCATCTGTTATTTGAGCGGGTTCTGACCAATCGATGCCGTCTAATGAAGTTGAAAATAACCATCACTACTAAGTACGACGTATCTCCCATTTTCCGAAATCCGCATCAATCCATTTTTTTGATGAATCAATTGATGCGGATTTCGGGATGGATGAACCATCTTCAATGTATTGAATCCCTCTATTTGACGAGCGGGTATTTATAAGTATAAATTTCCCTGTCTCCACGCACTATTTTCGTGGGATATATTGAGGAGGAGGTATCCCTTTCCCATTTTTTACCTTTGTTCTTGGTTACATATTTAAATCCGCCAGATGTAAAGCCAATTATCATTTCTTCAGATACAGCTAAAGCAGCCATATTGGAACCTGCAACGCCTGCATCATCCCAGGTTATACCATCAATCGACAGTTTTACATTTCCATTATAGTTACACACAGCAAACATACCGCCTCCATGACCAAACCCAACAGGGGTGATACTTAAATTTTTGGTATAAAAATTTATACCGTCGGATGTCGTTGCAATACTTTCAAAATTACTGCAGAACAAAAAGGAATGTGCCATTTTCAAACATCAAATCATTAACTGAAACTCCAATTTTCTTTGGGGCAGACCAACTACTACCATTATTAGTTGAATATGTCACATATCCACCTACTCCCACAGCAACGACTATGTCATTTCCATACGCAACAGCATTCCACGCGTTACTTCCTACTATCATATTTAAATCTCCTATTTTAAAGTTTATAATATTATCTGTTGACGGTGGTTCAACAGGTTCCTCCGGTTCTTCTACGGGTGGCTTAACAGGCTCATAATCATCGTTGTCCTTCTCACACGCAATAAACAAACAGGCGCATAGCACCACCATACAAAATATTTTCATTCTCATAATCGTTTTTAATTTGTTGATTTCAATAATACTACATTATTGTAGTTTTTATAATATTTCCACCGGCTCCAACTAGAATCAAATTGAGCGGACCAGCTTTTTGCGAAATAGAATAGTCCTTGTTATTCCACCTCCGGTAATAGTTATAAATGTGGAACGACTGCCTCCTGTATTTTTATCGGCTTTCACATTTACAGTTCCGTTTCCGGAACCTGTATCCGGAGTTGCGGTAATAAAATCTTTCTTCATAATTCTTACTTTTTAATACGTTAATAGAACAAAGTTATTTTGTTTGACAACAATATACAACTTGGAAATCCTAGTTACATATAATACGTGAGAACCATAAATCAAACTTTATCATGGGTTATTCGTTCTTTATTGGAACGATTGAAAATACTGTGTAGATAGAAGGAATGGTAACAATAATTCCTTTTTGAACTTTCAATTCCAACATGGGAATTTACTCCATTATCGGGAATCACTGAGTTTTGACTTTGAACATTGGTAAATGCCCCAATCAGCATAATAAATACTGATAAAACGAAATACTTTTTTCATAATGGCGAATTTTAAACGATTTTCCTCAGACAGCCAGTGAGAACGTTATATATAAAGAAAGTGGGCTGCTCTTCCTGTGAATACTGTTAGGTATCGCCAAACACCTGTATATACACACAGAAAGGCAACCCACTTGTATGAGTTGTCCTCTGTGCCCTGTATATACATTCGGTAGATTTGGCGATTTTAACGAATATCTAAGGCACTTTCCTTTAATTTTCCAATAATGTCTTGTCCTCAAAGGACTATGCAAATATAACTACTTTCCTATATGCAAACAACAAATTAGCGGTTTAAATCCACTTTTGTGAACCATATAATCATCCGTACCAAACTTGAAACTTTCCTTGTGAATGGACTGCACCTTTTCACGGAGTGTTTGTTCATTCATTCCTTGAGCGAAATTGTGTCCAAGGTTCAAGATTAGTTTTGTAATGTCTTGCGCGTCCTGAACTTCGTTGTAACGACATTCCTAGTTTTTAATCTGACTTCCGGAGCTATATATGCTCTAAAATTGCCTAGCACATTAAGAATAAAAATGAAACAGTTTGTAGAAGCGGTTTTACATCACTAGCCCTTTACAGACATCTCAAAAGAACAGGCTTTTAAGGGAAAAGGAATTTCTTGAAAGTTGTCAGTCTGTCAATACAAAATCATACGTACCATCAAGACAAGGAGCGTCACCATGCTACTACTACTGATATTGGTGAACAATATATGTTAAATGCTACTACTGGTGTAATTACTGATATTGATGGATTTTACATGATAACAGTTCCTGATAATCAGTCAGAATTGAATTCCGTTTTATGGGATATGAACCCAGGAATATCAAAGTGGGCAATCAGACTACTATTAATGTCTCTTTGGAAGAAGCTACTTCCAGTCTGGAAGAGGTAGTGGTTGTGGCATACGGTGCTCAGAAGAAAGTGACGATGACCGGATCGGTAGCTTCGGTGAATATAGGAAGCCTGAAAACCCAGTTGCCAATCTTAGCAATGCTTTGCAAGGTAAGGTTGCAGGTATTATTTCCGTACAGTCCAGTGGTGAACCGGGATATGATAACTCGACCTTTACAATTCGTGGAATCGGTACTTTCACGGGAAATACATCTCCATTGGTAATTGTAGACGGTGTGCAGCGTGACGATGTGAACTCCACTTATGGAGGTGCTTACAACAATATTGACCCGGAAGATATCGTTAGTATCTCTCTTGAAAGATGCTTCTGCTACTGCTGTATATGGTGCGAAAGGTGCTAACGGTGTGATGATTATTACTACTAAACGCGGGTCGGTAGGTAAGCCTAAAATCTCCATAAAGGCAGAAACGGGTTTTACCAACTTCACTAAAGTTCCGGAAATGTTGAGTAGTGTTGATTATATGATGTTATATAATGAAAGTCGTCGAAACTCGGGACTGAGTGAGGTATATTCCCGTGAACAGATATTAAAAACCGAGAGCGGACTGGATCCTTACTTATATCCGAATGTGGATTGGATCGATAAGATTTATAAGAATGTTTCATCTGTATCTAATGTCAACCTGAATATTAGTGGTGGTAGCGACTTGGTTCGATACTACTTGTCCGCTTCTTTCTATAACCAGGAGGACAATATAATGTAAAGAAGGAAAACGGGTATGACCCGAACCTGAATTATAAGCGTTATGATTTCCGTAGTAACGTAGACGTGAACATTACAAAAACTACTTTATTACAGATGAACCTGTCGGCTATTATGACAGATTCGCGTTATCCGGGTATCGCTTCTAACAAACTATGGTATGAAGCTTTCTCAACTTCACCGGTTGCTTTTCCTGTTCGCTATCCGGACGGGCGTTGGGCAGGTCCTCCGGCCAATGCTGGTTCCAATCCGATGAACGAAGTGCAGAACAGCGGGTACACTGATACTTTCCGTCCGGCTTTGCAATCGGTATTTACCGTCAACCAAAAATTAGATTTCATAACCAAAAGGACTTTCGGCTTATGCTCGTTTCTCTTTTGACAGTTATAGTGAGTTCAATAATAAGCGTACCGGAGGGGTAGACTTATGGTATACCAACCAGCGTGACGGAAACGGAGAACTTGTCTTTGGTAAACCGATCAAGGAAGGTTCTGATGAACTTTATTATGAACATAGCGATACGGGAGAAAGAGTTATTTATACTGAAGCCAATATCTCATATGATCGCACTTTCGGTCATCATAACGTAAATGGAATGGTGCTTTATAATATGCGTAACCGTATGATTGCTACTGCCGGAAGTGCCATTGCTTCTATTCCATATCGTAATCAGGCGATTGCTGCCCGTTTCGGCTACGGATATAAAGAACGCTATTTAGCAGAGGTGAACGGTTCTTACACCGGTTCGGAGAACTTTGCTCCCGGACATCGTTTCGGTTTCTTCCCGGCTGCTTCTGTGGGTTGGGTCATTTCAAACGAACCGTTTTTCAAGAATATGACTCGTACGGTAGACTTGTTGAAATTGCGTGCTTCTTATGGTATCGTAGGTAATGATAACATTGGTGGTACAGGAGACCGTTTTGCTTATTTTACTCAGTTCGGAAGCGGAAACAGCTATGGATTCGGACCGAACGGAAATCTCGTATACGGTATTAGAGAGACGCTGCTGGGGTCGGACAAACTGACTTGGGAGAAATCTTATAAGACAAATATTGGTTTGGAAATGATGCTTTGGGGTAAATTGAACTTGACATTGGATTATTATTGGGAAAGACGTAAGGATATTCTGATTCAACGTTCTTCTTTGCCGAGCATGGCAGGCTTTGACGCCTCTATCTATGCCAATATGGGTGAAATGGATAATAAAGGAGTAGATGCGAATTTGGAATACCAGACCCGTATCGGTAACAAAGTAGGGTTGCGTTTATTTGGTAATCTGACTTATAGCAAGAATAAGATTGTGTTCCGTGACGAACCGGCTATGCAATACGCTTATCAAAAGAGTGAAGGTACCCGTTATGGCGAGTTCTATGGATATATAGCCGAAGGTTATTTCCAGAGTGAGGAAGAAATCAAAAGAGTCCGAGACAGATGCGTGAACTGGCACCTGGTGACATCAAGTATAAAGACTTGAACGATGATGGTGTGATTGACGCTAATGACCAATGTTATTTGGGCAAGTCTTGGTTCCCTTCTTGGTCATACGGTATGGGCTTTAATATCAACTATCATAACTTTGACTTGGCTCTCTTCTTCCAGGGAGTGTCGGATGTATCTATTATGGCCAATGGTGGTTCTATTGATACCGGCAACGGTGACTGGGGAGCAAGTGGAGTCGGTATTGTACCTTTCACCGGCATGGGACTGAATCCCAGCAATGTCATCACCAAAGCATTAGATCGCTGGACGGCGGACAATCCTCGTGCAGATGCATGGTATCCGCGTATGACAGCTAATGCAACAACAAATGACAACAACTATGTGAATAGTACGCATTGGTTGAAAGATGGCAGTTATCTACGTTTGAAACAAGCCTCGCTCGGATATACGCTTGAGAACAAGAAACTAATGGATAAAGGAATAGAATACCTTTATTTCTATCTGTCCGGACAAAACTTGCTGACATTCTCTAAATTCAAGTTATGGGATCCGGAACTTGGTTCTAATGGGGCAAAGTATCCGTTATCGCGTATGGTGACATTGGGAATGAGAGTTTCGTTTTAATCTAATAAAGCAATGAAAACAATGAAAAAATATTTAGCCGTATATTGGCTGTCGGGCTGTTGTCCGCCGGCATTATAGGAGTCTCTTCTTGTGATTATTTGGACCAGAAACCGGAGAACCTGAAAACTACGGATATGATTTGGGAAACCCGTGTGGAGGCGGAAGCTTATTTATATAACATTTACGGATATATTTGGCTGTCTACTGATGATCCGGTTGTGTTCGGTTTTGCTGATGAAACCTCCTGTGTCTTTTCTAATACGAATGTCCGTAATATGGTAGAAGGCAACTGGGGACCTTCCAATACATTGGGTGATAATAAATGGAGTGCTGCTTATCGAGGTATTCAGAAAGCGCTTGTATTCGAGCAAAACATCGACCGTGTTCCGGAAGGTGTGTTAAGTACTGATTTGAAGACTCAGTATAAGGCGGAATCACGTTTCTTGCGTGGTTGGTTCTATTGGAATCTGTTGCGTCTGTATGGACCGTTTGTTATTTTCGAGAAACCTGCCGAGCAAGACGAAGATTTCAATAATTATGTTCGCCGTCCATTTGACGAATGTGTGGAGTATGTCTGTGGCTTGATGGAATCAACATTGAATGTACTGCCGGATGTATGGACCTCAACAGCTTATCTGGGACGTCCTACGAGGGGGCTGCTTTGGCGGTGATTTCACAAGCTCGTTTGTTGGCAGCCAGTGAACTCTGGAATGGAAATCCCCGTTTCAAGGATTTCAAGAATAAGGACGGAGAATTGTTGGCACCACAGACCAAAGATCAGGAAAAGTGGCGAATTGCTGCTGAAGCCGCCGAAGATGTGATTGATCTAGGCATTTATCATCTTTATCACAATACAGAAAGCGGTGATAGAGAATTTGACCCGTATCTGTCTTTCCGCGAACTGTTCATGTCCGGCAATCATGCTGAAGTTATATTTGCTACTCATAAATCTGGAGACTGGCAGTGGGGATATGATAAACGTTGTAACCCGAAGAATGGCGGATATAGTATGCAGAATGCAACGCAGAATATCGTAGATGCTTTTTTGACTCGTGACGGACTGGATATCAATGATGACGAGAATTATTCGGAAGAAGGATTTGCGCAGAAAGATGATCCGGACGAATACGGAAAAGTCCGTAATGAGATTAACCGGGGATACCGTAAAGGAGAATCGAATATGTACGTTGATCGTGAACCTCGTTTCTATGCTTCCGTACATTATAACGGACGTCCGGTGCTCTCTGCCATAACTGTTGACGACCGCAATTATTTTTCTTCCGACAAGAATAAAGATGGATTCGGAAGAGCTGAATATTACTATTCCGGTTCATCGGGAGCGGGAGCGCAGATGACCGACTTCACCGGGTATAATGTAGCTAAGAAAGTAAGTACCTCTTCCAGTATCCGTAACGATCAGGCAGTATACCGCCCGTATATTCATATTCGTTATGCCGAAATATTATTGAACTATATGGAAGCGATGAACGAATACAATCCGGAAGATCCCAAGATTATCACTTATTTTAATGAGATTCGTGAACGTGCCGGTATTCCGAATATTACGGTTACCTATCCTCAGGATTTGGGTGATAAAGAAAAAATGCGTGAATGGATTCTTCGCGAACGTCAGATTGAACTGGCATTTGAAGGCGACCGTTTCTGGACGCTTGCGCGCCGGTTACTTTATGAGAAAGAAGAGAATCGCAAGATTTATCGTATGAATGTACTTGCTGACGATCAGGGACAAGGATTTGCTTTTGAAGGTTTCTATGAACGCAAGTTGTTGCAGACCAGATATTGGGATAATAAGATGTATTTGTACCCGATTGCTCAGACAGAGATTGACCGTGGACGTGGCTTGGTTCAGAATCCGGGTTGGTAGAATTTTCCTGAAAAATATAAAACTAATAAGATAGCATAATGAAAACAATTTCATACTATATATCTATGGTTGTTATTTTGGCAGCAACCATTTTCACCGGTTGTACGGACGATGATGAAAAGTAGTTGTCACCTCGTGCCGGAGAACTTTCTATCTATGATTTTGCTCCGAATACAGGAAAAGGAGGTACGCAGTTATTGATAAACGGTGAACAGTTTCCTTTGGATGCAACTTCTATCAGTGTGAGTATTAATGAAGTACAATTATCTATTCTGCGTTCCAATGAAGAGCAGTTATTGGTGGAAGTTCCGGATAATGAAGCAATAGGAACGGCTCCTATTGTCATTAAGACAAATGGGAAGACAACTCAATCGGAAGTGAACTTTATTTTTCAGAAAACAGCCATTACAGGTTACTCTCCTGCTTATGGAAAGGTTGGGACAAAGGTACGTATCTATGTAGAGAACTTACCGACGGAAATCAAGAATCCGTCCGCTACCTACAATGGGCTAGCTGCTGATTGTACAGTTGAAGAAGGATATTTCCTGGTGACTATTCCGGAAACAGACTTCGGATCATATCCTATTGTAATCAGTTTTAACGGAAGAACTCTTACTACGGGAGATTTTGAATATAAAGAACTCGTGTTCGAGCGTACAGTTACCACTCTGCCGGGAAGTTCCGAATTTAATATTATGTGTGCGGATTGGGAATACCGCCGGGGCGGTATCGCAGCCGATGACAATGGAAATGTTTATTTGACGGATATAGGTAATTTGCGCGTACGTAAAATCGCTTCTGACGGCACTGTCACAGAAATGGCGGGTACAGGTACGGCAGATGATGTAGACTGGGGAATTAATTGGTGGCGGTATGATAATGGAGGTACAGGTTCGTACAATGCAGTGGTACGTCCTACTGACTTAAAGGTTGATAACAAAGGTAATATGTACATTTGTGACGATTGGACTGGGGCAACCGTATGTTTCGAGCCTGATGGAAAAGCATTGTATTTGGGTTATCAGGCAGCCATTAGTTTGGCCATTGATGAAGCAAGCAATCGTCTTTACAGTATGAAGTCAAACGGAGATATTTTGCTCAAAGACTTGAACGATTATGGAGGTGACCCGGCAAGTGTGGGCAACTTGATTATTGCCGGTGCGGGTGCTGGAAATTGTGGAGGTATGGATATTGATAAACGTACGGGTGATCTCTATATTACCAATATCGGAACTAACCAGATTATTAAATATGTCAAGGATCGTTGGGATACACCTATTGTAATAGCTGGTACCGGCAAAAGCGGATATGCTGATGGTCCGGTTAATGAAGCGACCTTTACTTCTCCGTGGGGAATAGCAGTTACGGCAGACGGTAATATCTTGGTAGCAGGTAATGGTACAGCAGAAGCTTCGACAGTTAGTGCCGACCAAAGTATTCGGTATATAGACCAGAAAACGGGAATGGTTACCACATTTGCCGGTTCCGGAACTTCCGGAAATACGGATAGCAGCTTTGAAGTGCTTTCTTATGCAGGTGCCAATTCAGCGCTTGAAAGCCTGCCAGCCGCCTTTGGTGCGCCTTCTTCTGTCTGTGTCGATAAGGACGGTACGGTATATGTATTAGACCGGCGGAATAATTGTGTAAAGAAAATAACAACCGTAGAAAAATGATAAGTCTTATGAAACTGAACACTATTCAATATATAATTTTGATTTTACTGATAGGTAGTGTAAATCTATTTAGCAGTTGTAAAGACGATGACGGGCACGATGCTGGTAGTCCGGTAGTTGTGAATCGTTTTATCCGACTAGCGGTAGTGCCGGAACGGAAATTCTGATTACCGGAAAGAATTTTTCTGAGAATCCGGAAGATATCTCGGTAACTTTAGGAAACATTCCTTTGAAAGTGCTTAATTGCAGTATGAACAACATTCTGGCTATCGTCCCTCCTAAATTGGGGGACGGAGAGCTTACTATTACTATTGCCAACCGGGAACCCGTTCGTACTATCGAGAAGTTTACTTATTCATTCTCTGCGGTAGTCACTACGTTGGCAGGTAGTGCCAATGGCGAACCGGGATATCAGGATGGAGTTGGAAGTGAGGCACTGTTTTTCTTTGACGCTGCCAAAGCAGAGCCGGCTGAAGACTGGAAGAAAGGTTCTGTTTGCGTAGATGATGACGGAAATGTGTATGTAGGCGACTGCGTCAACTACTGTGTCCGTAAGATTACTCCTGACGGAACTGTCACGACTTTGGCAGGACTGGCCGGAAATAAAGGTTGCATTGACGGAACAGGAGTACAGGCACGCTTTAACGGACTTTACGGAATGGATTGCGATGCGGAAGGAAATATAATTCTGACCGATGTGTTCGAATGGAAAATCAGGAAAATAACACCTGAAGGAGTGACAACTACACTTGGAGAAACAGACTTTGAACCTTGGTTCCTGACCGTAGATAAACGCAATGGAGATATTTTTGTATCGTCCAGTAGTGGTATTTACAAATGGACGGCAGAGGGATCTACCCAGATAACTACCGGTAATTTTAGAGGGATTGTTGTGGATAAGGAAGGTAATTTGTATGCAGCCGACCAGATTCTGAATGGCATTGTAAAATTCAAAGCTGGTACTTGGGAAGCAGAGAATTTGATAGGTAAAGGAACATCGGGCTATCTGAACGGATCTTTTGAGGATGCACTCTTTACATTCCCGTCTGATTTAGCTATTGATTCGAACGGTGATATCTACGTAGCTGGTAATGGTGCGTGGGACGGTGGAGAGAATCTTGACCAAAGTATTCGCCTGCTCGATATGACAAACAGAGTGGTACGCTTGGTTGCAGGTGGCACTCAGGCAGGATATGTGGATGCTAATGCCGGCTCTGCCGCTTTCTCAGGACCTCAGGACCTTGCCGTAGATAAAAATGGTGTGATTTATGTCTACGATAAGAAAAATAATGTGATAAGGAAGATAGTTTATGAATAATTAAGGGGAATGAGGCGGGAGGAGTGCTTCTGCATCTTTTAAGCCGCCTCTTCTGTTTTTCAGTTTTTAATAGGGTATTTAAAAGAAGTACAAATGAGAAAGAAAATGATTCTATTGGCTCTTACCTTGTTCATCGGGCTTAGCGCGTGTGGCAACGATGATAAGGAACTACCGGATGAACCGGGAAAAGAACAAGGTGGAAATGGAGGGATGAACCGGAAAGTCCTGATAACCCTTCCGGCAATGAACCGGTAAGCTGGTATGTGGCTACCACAGGCAACGATGGAAACAGTGGTACTCTGGACAGTCCTCTGAAAAGTATTTCAAAGGCATTGTTGCGTGTCAATCCCGGTGATACGATTTTTCTCCGGGAGGGTGCATACCATGAGTTTGTCACTCCTACTCGTTCAGGGGAAAAAGGAAAACTGATAACATTAAAAAGTTATCCGGGCGAAACTGCTAAGATTGATGGGACCGGAATGACGATCAAAGGTTGGTTCAGTGCATTGGTGCAACTGAAAAGTGTCCAATATATGACTTTTGAAAACCTGCATATCTGCAATGCTACGAATTCGGATGTTGATACCGACCCGGAAGGGGTATATATCAATGGAGTGTCAAGAGACATCACTTTCCGTAACTGTAAGGTTTATAATATAAAAAGTACTTTGTCTTGCAGGACATAACAACGGTGACTGGCGTAGTGCGCATGCGTTTCTAGTCATAGGAGATGATAACGGCACACCGATACGTAATCTGACAATTGAAAAATGCGAAATCTACGATATGCATACCGGAACCAGTGAAACGCTGACTATTGCCGGGAATGTTGACGGTTTTACCATACAGGATTGCGAAGTACATGATGTCGAGAATATCGGTATTATTGTGGCCGGAGGAGACAACTTGAATGCAGGTGGTAATATATCCGTAAATTATGCGCGTAACGGAGTGGTGAGACGAAACAAGGTATATCGGTGCTCTCATCAGGTCTCAAAGGATTTTTGGGAAGGTGTTTATAATAATCCTGCCGCTTATGGGGCGATTGGAATCTATGTTTGCGGAGGTGCAAGTACTATTATCGAGCAGAATATCGTGTGGGAATGTGACCGTGCTATCGGTTTGGTTAGCGAGAGTAATGTGCTGGCTACCAAAGATTGTATTGTGCGTAATAATTTTGTTTACAACAACTATCGTACGGGAATTTACCTGGGCGATTATATCGGATACACGGTAGGAGGTACGTCCGGATGTTATGTTGTAAATAACACGCTCTATCACAATAACCTGGTTGGCGGTGCGTTGAACGGAAGCAATAATTCGGAAAATATCAATGATGAAAAGGATAGCGAGGGTGAGATTCGCCTGGCTGAGAATTGTACTAATAATACAATAATGAACAACCTCATTTATGCTGTGACCGATAGGGATATTTTTGTCCGTAAATACACCCGGTCCGGTAGCAAGAACAAAATCGGCTACAATCTCTATTATTCTCCGACTTCTGCCAATCACAAGTGGTTTTGGGATAGTGTAGAATATACGAATTTCTCTTCATGGCAGAAAGCCAGCGGAGATGAGAACTCGCTTTATAATGTCGATCCGAAATTGGTGAGTCTTGACATATCCGCTCCTGATTTGCACTTACAATCAGGATCGCCCGCTAAGAACGCCGGTTATTTCATTGCCGCCTATTTCGTAGGTAGCTATGATATTGATGGTAATGCACGTTACAATGGAACAAATATCAGCATAGGAGCCGATCAGTAATAAAACAGATTATAGATTAAATTCAAAGATATTCAATTAAAGCCAAATAGAAATGAGAAAAAAGTTTTTGTTCGCTCATAAGCTTTCTTCTATTTAGCTTGTTAGCATGCGGAGCTGCTTCTGCCCATTGGTATGTGGCTCCGACTGGTAATGATGCGAATAATGGAAGTAAAAGAAAACCTTTAAAACAATAGCCGCAGCACTGCAGCGTGTCAATCCTGGTGATACCGTTTTCTTGCGGAGGGATCATACGGAGAGTTTGTCGTTCCGACACGTTCAGGAAAACCCGGCAAGATGATAACGTTGAAAAGTTATCCTGGTGAAATTGCTAAAATAGACGGTTCCGACCTGTATGTCAAAGGATGGGGCAATGCACTGGTACAGGTCAATAATATAGACTATATGCAATTTGAGAACTTGCATATCTGCCATGCCCACGATTCGGAGAACAAACACAGATCCGGAAGGAATTTATATAACCGGAACGTCCGGTAACATAACATTCCGGGGATGCAAAGTATATGATATAAAGAATGACTGCCCGTTAGTTGACGCAAAGGTGACTGGCGCAGCGCGCACGCAATTCTGGTCTTAGGTACGGATGACAACACGCCAATTCGCAACCTGCTGATAGAGAAGTGTGAAATCTTCGAAATTCATAGCGGCACAAGTGAAGCCTTTACATTGGCAGGCAATGTGGTCGACTTCACCATTCAGGACAATGAAGTACACGATGTGGAGAATATCGGTATCATCATTGCGGGAGGAGATAATCTGAACCCCAAAGGCGATATTTCGGTCAATTATGCACGCAACGGGGTAGTGCGTCGCAATAAAGTATACCGTTGTACACACGAAAATCGCAGGACTATTGGAGCCAGTCCGTATCCAATGGCGGCGCGATCGGTATATACCTGTGCGGCAACGGAAACACGATTGTAGAGCAGAATGAGGTTTTCGAATGTGACCGTGGTATCGGGCTTTGCAGTGAAAGTTACAAGTTGCAGACCAAGGACTGTATCGTACGTGATAATTTTGTGTACAACAACTTCCGTACCGGTATCTATATGGGAGCTTATCTCGGTTTCGACGGACTAAGTACCAAAAACTGTTATGTTGTGAACAACACTCTGTTCAATAACAACCTCAAAGGCGGCCAACTGGACGGCACGAACAATTATCTCAAAGTGAATGATCGGGATAACAGCAGCGAAGGGAAATCCGTCTTTCCGAGTTGTGTGAAGAGAATGTAATCGCCAATAATATCATTTATGCCGTATCCGACCGGGATATCTTTATCCGCAAATACACAACTTCGGGAAAGAATAATTATATCGGTGGCAATATCTATTTCTCACCCACGAAGAAGAACCATAAATGGATATGGGATGGTAAGGAGTACACCGACTTTTCCGCCTGGCAGGCTGTAAGTGGTGATAAGACATCAGTGTTCGATGTAGATCCACTATTGAAAAGTACCCGGCTACAACAACCTGACTTACATTTGAAATCCTCTTCGCCGGCGATAGGGACAGGACTCATATTTCAGGGCTATGTCCGGGGAATGTTCGACATTGACGGCGATAAGCGTTGTGATAATCATCGTATTAACATAGGTGCAGATCAATAAAGTGTCCGCCTTTTCACTAGTTTAAATATACAAACCATGAAAATACTAAAACAATTCTTTTCTGTTCTTTTCGTGCTGCTGTGTGTAGTAGGCACTGGCTATGCCGCTACGTTCGATGGCGTACGCGAACTTGTGTCCCGCCGTGCCCCATGGCTGGGAAAACATATTCAATTCAAGGAAATTGCGTCTTCGGACGGTGATTGTTTCATATTGCAGACTGTCGGCAAGAAATTGGTGGTACAGGCCACGGGAGCAAATGCGGCGGCAGTCGGTGTCAACTGGTATCTGAAATATTATTGCCACCGCAGTATGTCTCATCTAGGTGACCAGCTCGCCCCCGTTACTGAGCTTCCGGTCATCGGACAACCTGTAACAGTCAAAACCACATCTATATATCGCTATGCGCTGAACTACTGTACTTTCAATTATACCATGAGCTTTTATGACTGGGACGACTGGCAATGGGAACTTGACTGGATGGCACTCAACGGCGTGAACCTGATGCTTGTAGCCAACGGCTCGGAAGCTGTATGGCAAAAACACGCTCCGCCGGATGAACTACTCGGAAAAAGAGATTGCCGATTTTATCACCGGACCGGCTTATAATGCCTGGTGGCTAATGGGAAATATCGAAGGTTGGGGTGGCCCTATGCCTCAGTCACAGATAGACAGTCGGAAGAAACTGGTGCAGAAAATGCTGAAGCGTATGAAGTCATTGGGGATTGAGCCGTTAATGCCCGGATTCTACGGAATGGTGCCGAGCAACCTGAAAAACAAGAGTAAGGCGCATATCATTCCGCAAGGAACTTGGGGGTGCTTTCACCCGCCCGGATATTCTGGATCCTATGGACCCGGAGTTCGATCGTGTTGCAGCCATCTTTTTATGACGAAACCCGCCGTTTGTACGGTTCGGACATCCGTTTCTTCTCCGGCGACCCTTTTCATGAGGGAGGAGCTACGGACGGCGTAGCGCTGGGAGATGCAGGACGAGCTATACAAAAAACGATGCAGAAACATTTTCCCGGATCTATCTGGGTGTTGCAAGGCTGGCAGGACAACCCGAAGCCGGGTTTGCTGGAAAAGCTGGATAAACGCTATGTATTGGTTCAGGAATTGTTCGGGGAGAATACCAATAACTGGGAAACTCGTAAAGGCTACGAAGGAACGCCTTTCATTTGGGCTACTGTTACAAATTTCGGCGAACGTCCCGGTATCAACGGAAAATTACAACGTTTTGCCGATGAAGTTTACCGTGCCTCGAATAGCGAATATGCGAAGTATATGAAAGGGGTAGGTATCTTGCCCGAAGGTATAAACAACAATCCTGTTACGTATGAATTGTTACTTGAACTGGTGTGGCACAAAGACCGGGTGGATGTAGACCAATGGATAGAATCTTATGTTACGGCCCGTTACGGACGTATCACCGATGAAATACGGACTGCCTGGAAGGTGATGTTTATATCTATTTATAGCAGTGAAGTCGGTTATCAGGAAGGACCGCCCGAAAACATCCTGTGCGCACGTCCCGCACTTGAACTCAAATCGGTTTCCTCTTGGGGTAGACTGGCTAAGAAGTATGATAGAGATCTTTACAAGAAAGCAGCGTTCCTTTTTGCCAAGGCAATGCCGGAATTTAATGAGGTTCGTACCTATCGCATTGATCTGATACACTTCCTGAGACAAGTCATTGCCAATGAAGCTGATTCGGTGTTCTATGATATGATAACTGCCTATCAAGAGAAAAAAGTTGAGAAATTTGAGCAGGAAGTTTCCAAATTTCTGATGATGATCGATACCGAAAATGAGTTGTTGGCACAGGACCCGTTTTTCCGTCTGAGCACTTGGCAGCAACAGGCCAAAGATGCAGGAAATACGGTCGCAGAGAAAAAGAACAACTTCCACAACCTGATGATGCTTATTACCTATTGGGGAGAACATGTGACATCGGAAGACAATTTGCATGACTATGCCTATAAAGAATGGGCCGGCATGATGAACACCTATTATAAGGAGCGTTGGCTCGTTTACTTCGATTACTTGCGTGCGTTGCTTCGCGGAGAGGAAGCGAAAGCGCCCGATTATTTCCATTGGGAACGCGAATGGGTGGAAAAGAATTTGCACATGGCGGACGATGCGCCACGAATGTCTTTGGAAGAAATTGTAAATAAGGTCACTGACAGGTAATATTGTTTTATGTAAAAAAGAATGAAAGTTATGAACAGGATATTTATCAGTTTAATGATTACCCTTCTGCTTGTAGGCTTTTCCGGTTGCGGGCAGAAGAAAAGCACCATGCATCCCCTGTGGTGGCTACTCCGGAACGTCCTTCAGGGCAGGAGGACGTCATTCAACTAACTGCTCCCAAGATGGACACGGTACGCGTGGGATTTATCGGACTGGGGATGCGTGGTCCGGGAGCTGTTGTCCGTTTTACACATATTCCGGGTATCCAAATCAAGGCTTTGTGTGATATACGTCAGGAATGTGTGGAAAACGCCCAGAACATTCTCAAGGAAGCCGGTTTGCCGGAGGCTATGACCTATTCCGGTGATGAGAACTCCTGGAAACAGTTGTGTGAAAGGGATGATATTGACCTTGTGTATGTGGCTACCGACTGGAAACACCATGCAGAAATGGGTGTATATGCAATGGAGCACGGTAAGCATGTGGCTATCGAAGTACCCGCTGCCATGACATTGGACGAAATCTGGAAATTAATCAATACTTCCGAAAGACCCGCAAGCACTGTATGCAACTGGAAAACTGTGTATATGACTTCTTTGAATTGACAACACTCAACATGGCACAGCAAGGAGTTTTCGGCGAGATTCTGCACGTTGAGGGCGCTTATATTCATAATTTGGAAGATTATTGGTCTTCTTACTGGAATAACTGGCGTATGGATTATAATCGCAACAATCGTGGGGATGTCTATGCGACGCATGGCATTGGCCCGGCTTGCCAACTACTCAATATTCATCGGGGAGACAGGATGAAGACATTGGTGGCTGTGGATACAAGGCGGTTAACGGACCGGCATATATCCGGAAAACCACGGGCGAAGAAGTAAAAGATTTCCAGAACGGTGACCAGACAACTACTGTCATTCGCACGGAAAACGGTAAGACAATGCTCATCCAGCATAACGTAATGACGCCACGCCCGTATAGCCGGATGTATCAACTGGTCGGCACTGACGGATATGCCAGCAAATATCCGGTGGAGGAATATTGCCTGCGCCCCGAACAGGTAGATACGAATGTTGTTGCCAACCATGAAAACCTGAATGCGCACGGTTCTTTGCCCGAAGATGTGAAACGGGGAATTGATGAACAAATATAAGCATCCGATTCATCAGGAACTGGAAGAAACAGCCAAAAAAGGTAGGCGGCCATGGTGGTATGGATTATATCATGGATTATCGTCTGGTGTATTGTCTGCGCAACGGATTACCGTTGGATATGGATGTGTATGATCTCGCCGAGTGGTGTTGCATGGCTGAGTTGACTCGCCTCTCTTTGGAAAATGGTTCGGCTCCGGTGGCTGTTCCCGACTTTACCCGTGGAGGCTGGAATAAGGTAAGTAAATTCCGGCATGCATTTGTACAATAGGTATAGAAATAAAAATATAACAATCATCTATTATGAATAAAGGACAAAGGCTTTATAAGTTCATACTGGGTTTGCTCATGCCGTTTCTGTTTTTGGCTTGCTCCTCTAAAGAGCGTATTAAGATAGACGGCGGAACTTTCAATGTTGACGGTAAGGATGTGCAGTTGATTTGCGGCGAGATGCACTACGCCCGTATTCCTCACGAATATTGGCGCGACCGTTTGAAAAGGGCACGTGCCATGGGATTGAATACAATATCAGTCTATGTGTTCTGGAACTTTCACGAACGACAGCCCGGTGAGTTTGATTTCAGCGGGCAGGCGGATGTTGCCGAATTTGTACGTCTGGCACAGGAGGAAGGCTTGTATGTGATTCTCCGTCCGGGTCCGTATGCTTGTGCTGAGTGGGACTTCGGCGGTTATCCTTCCTGGTTGTTGAAAGAAAAGGACATGGTCTACCGCAGCAAAGATCCCCGCTTCCTGGAGTATTGCGAACGTTATATAAAAGCGCTTGGCAAACAACTGGCCCCGTTGACGGTCAATAACGGCGGAAACATATTAATGGTGCAGGTAGAAAACGAGTACGGTTCGTATGCGGCGGATAAAGAATATCTGGCAACTCTCCGCGATATGATAAAAGATGCCGGATTCAATGTTCCGCTATTTACCTGCGACGGTGGCGGGCAGGTTGAGGCCGGACACATCGACGGTGCATTGCCGACATTGAACGGAGTGTTCAGCGAAGATATCTTTAAGATCATCGATAAATATCATCCGGGCGGTCCGTATTTTGTGGCGGAATTTTATCCGGCCTGGTTCGATGTGTGGGGACAGCGCCATTCGACAGTCGACTATAAACGCCCTGCCGAGCAACTCGATTGGATGTTGGGACAAGGCGTATCCGTTAGTATGTATATGTTCCACGGAGGAACAAATTTCTGGTACATGAATGGTGCCAATACGGCTGGAGGATATCGTCCGCAGCCCACCAGCTATGATTATGACGCGCCTCTGGGTGAATGGGGAAACTGTTACCCGAAATATTATGCTTTCAGGGAAGTCATTCAGAAGCATCTGCCTCATGGAACCGTATTGCCCGAGGTTCCCGCCGACAATCCGACAACAACCTTCGCAACGATTGAACTGAAAGAAAGTGCTCCTTTGCAGGCTGCTTTTCACCAGACTACCGAATCGGAAAATGTCCTTTCAATGGAAGATCTGGGAGTCGACTTCGGTTACATACACTATCAGACTACCATAAACAAGGCAGGCAAACAGAAACTGATTATACAGGATTTGCGTGATTATGCCGTAATTCTGGTTGACGGAAAGCAAGTGGCAAGTCTGGATCGCCGTTACAATCAGAATAATGTAATGCTGGATATACAGAAAGCTCCTGCTACCCTGGAGATACTGGTAGAAAATACAGGACGTGTTAATTATGGTCCCGATATTTTGTTCAACCGGAAAGGAATTACGAACCAGGTGCTGTGTGGAGATGAAAAAGTTGACAGGTTGGTCTATCACTCCTCTGCCGCTTTATAAAGAGAAAGTTTCGGAAATGAACTTTGGCGAAAGTATCCAGGGAAAACCTGCTTTCCATAAGGGAATATTTACCGTTCGGCAGAAAGGCGACTGTTTCGTTGATATGAGCCGTTGGGGAAAGGGGCTGTCTGGGTAAATGGTAAATCGCTCGGGCGTTTTTGGAATATCGGTCCTCAACAGACTTTATATCTGCCTGCCCCATGGTTGAAAGAAGGGGAGAATGAGATTGTCGTTTTTGAAATGGAAGATACCGGAAACCGTGTTCTGCAAGGACTGGACCGACCGATTCTCGACAGCCTCGGTGTAGACAAGAATTATCAGAAGGGACAGCTTCGTGTGGTTACGGGTACTCCTACGCTCGACGAAGGGGATATCATTCTGAAAGTTACTTTGAAAGAAATGAACGAGTGGCAACAGTTCGATTTCCCTGTTGCTGCAACCTTCCGTCATTTTTGCATCGAGACTCTTTCCTCGTATACGGATGACAATCAGGCTTGTATCTCGGAAGTGGAATTGCTGGATGATAAAGGTCAGGTGATTGATAAAACGAAATGGAAAGTTGTCTATGTAGACAGTGAACTGGCGGACCAGAATCTGGGAGTAGGGGAGAACTTATACGACGGAGATGTTTCGTCCTTCTGGCATACGGACCCGACAGCGAAAGCTTCTCATCCGCATCAGATCATAATTGATATGCAGGAGATATATAAAGTTACTGCTTTCCGGGTGAAAGTGCGCGAAGGCTCATTCTTATCCGGTAAAGTAAAAGAGTTCCAATTATATACCCGTCCGCAGTTCTTCCTGTTTCATTGATAAGATAAATCAGGGAGATACGTCAAAAAACTAAGTAATGTTTTACCGTAGGGATGTGGTTTGCCTGTCTGAAGATAATTTGTTATATGTCTTCAGGCAGGTATCTTCCTGTCCCTTACGGTAGATCTTTTTTGGGGATGGCATCTCTTAAAATCTATAAGCTGAATAACTTGAACTTAGTTTTCTACCAGAAAAGATTTTTCAGTTTCATATCTCATATTCTCATGTTTTTTTGTATAACTAATTTAGTTCTCAATTAATTAATTTATGAGAAATAAAAAGGAACGGAGTTATTTCATATAGTTTTGTTCTTTTTTCTTCTCTCACTCCATATTTTTTCTCCTGCCATATGCTTCTTTTTTCTGCAGTCTTCCCTTTAATCCCTCTGAAGTTCCCTGTCCTGTTCACTGTAGTGGAACGAACAGCATGTCTTTTCGATTATCCGTTATTCTCCTCCTTCCGGAAGGATGATTCCCCCTCAGGGGTAGGTGGTAGGTAAATGTCGGAATGGGTAATTCCCCGCTTTTTATATCCGGCCTGTTTTTTTTAGTACCGAATAAATCTGCCTGCATTACTTGTTTCTTTGTTTAGTGCTTTCCTCCCTCGTTTAAATATAATAATGTGTATAGTTTTGTATTCTTCCCTTCGTAGCTTCTTGTATAGAAACGGCGGTTTTCTTGAACCAGCCTATCAATCAGCAAGTTAGTCAGATTATAAAAAAATAATCAGAAAAAAGAGTGATATATATTTGTTTTGTATCCTGAAAGGGAGTACTTTTGCACCCGCTTTCCGAGAGAAGAAAGCCTTGATGAAAATGACTTAGTGACAAAAAACTTCCGAAAAAGTTTGGTAGTTAAAAATAAAGCCTTTACCTTTGCACCCGCTTTTAAAACGAAAGCAGCAAGTTCTTTGAAATATTGATAAACAATACAAGTAGTACAAGTAAAAAAAATAGAACCGTCAATACAATCTGTTATATATGTTCATATATATGTGATAGATAGAGGTATTAGAATGAAGTCAATAAATTGTACGGCATCCTGAACAGAGCTATAACCGGCACATGCCGATTAAAAGATACTTTTACAATGAAGAGTTTGATCCTGGCTCAGGATGAACGCTAGCTACAGGCTTAACACATGCAAGTCGAGGGGCATCAGTTTGGTTTGCTTGCAAACCAAAGCTGGCGACCGGCGCACGGGTGAGTAACACGTATCCAACCTGCCTCATACTCGGGGATAGCCTTTCGAAAGAAAGATTAATATCCGATAGCATATATTTCCCGCATGGGTTTTATATTAAAGAAATTCGGTATGAGATGGGGATGCGTTCCATTAGTTTGTTGGCGGGGTAACGGCCCACCAAGACTACGATGGATAGGGGTTCTGAGAGGAAGGTCCCCCACATTGGAACTGAGACACGGTCCAAACTCCTACGGGAGGCAGCAGTGAGGAATATTGGTCAATGGACGAGAGTCTGAACCAGCCAAGTAGCGTGAAGGATGACTGCCCTATGGGTTGTAAACTTCTTTTATATGGGAATAAAGTATTCCACGTGTGGGATTTTGTATGTACCATATGAATAAGGATCGGCTAACTCCGTGCCAGCAGCCGCGGTAATACGGAGGATCCGAGCGTTATCCGGATTTATTGGGTTTAAAGGGAGCGTAGGTGGACAGTTAAGTCAGTTGTGAAAGTTTGCGGCTCAACCGTAAAATTGCAGTTGAAACTGGGTGTCTTGAGTACAGTAGAGGTGGGCGGAATTCGTGGTGTAGCGGTGAAATGCTTAGATATCACGAAGAACTCCGATTGCGAAGGCAGCTCACTGGACTGCAACTGACACTGATGCTCGAAAGTGTGGGTATCAAACAGGATTAGATACCCTGGTAGTCCACACAGTAAACGATGAATACTCGCTGTTTGCGATATACAGTAAGCGGCCAAGCGAAAGCATTAAGTATTCCACCTGGGGAGTACGCCGGCAACGGTGAAACTCAAAGGAATTGACGGGGGCCCGCACAAGCGGAGGAACATGTGGTTTAATTCGATGATACGCGAGGAACCTTACCCGGGCTTAAATTGCAAATGAATATAGTGGAAACATTATAGCCGCAAGGCATTTGTGAAGGTGCTGCATGGTTGTCGTCAGCTCGTGCCGTGAGGTGTCGGCTTAAGTGCCATAACGAGCGCAACCCTTATCTTTAGTTACTAACAGGTCATGCTGAGGACTCTAGAGAGACTGCCGTCGTAAGATGTGAGGAAGGTGGGGATGACGTCAAATCAGCACGGCCCTTACGTCCGGGGCTACACACGTGTTACAATGGGGGGTACAGAAGGCAGCTACCTGGTGACAGGATGCTAATCCCAAAAGCCTCTCTCAGTTCGGATCGAAGTCTGCAACCCGACTTCGTGAAGCTGGATTCGCTAGTAATCGCGCATCAGCCATGGCGCGGTGAATACGTTCCCGGGCCTTGTACACACCGCCCGTCAAGCCATGAAAGCCGGGGGTACCTGAAGTACGTAACCGCAAGGAGCGTCCTAGGGTAAAACTGGTAATTGGGGCTAAGTCGTAACAAGGTAGCCGTACCGGAAGGTGCGGCTGGAACACCTCCTTTCTGGAGCGATGTCGTTACAATGACTTCATGGTTCATTTCCTTTAGGGGAATATTGAACCGGGTTCTGTTCAGATTGTACTACTGGTACTTGTTTATTTATAATATATAGATCAACCATCTATAGAAGTATAGATAGAGATAAACAAGAGAAAAAAGAAGCCGAGTCTAAAGACAGACACGGTTGAACTAGTCCTATAGCTCAGTTGGTTAGAGCGCTACACTGATAATGTAGAGGTCGGCAGTTCAACTCTGCCTGGGACTACTCCGAAAAAACTCTTACGGGGGATTAGCTCAGCTGGCTAGAGCATCTGCCTTGCACGCAGAGGGTCAACGGTTCGAATCCGTTATTCTCCACGATTCTCCGAAAAAGAGAAACGATCTTTGACATGATGTACAAAAAGTAAAATTTAGTAAGAGCTAAAAGTATATATCGAACCGTACTCTCTCCGATATTTCCCATTTCAGTAATGGATAGTTTTCGGAGCAGTCAGTTTGAAAGAAAGTAAGCAAGGGCGCATGGCGGATGCCTTGGCTCTCGGAGGCGATGAAGGACGTGATAAGCTGCGATAAGCTTCGGGAAGGTGCAAATAACCTTTGATCCGAAGATTTCCGAATGGGACAACCCGTCATTCTGAAGGAATGACATCTTGCATAGCAAGAGGCTAACGCAGGGAACTGAAACATCTTAGTACCTGTAGGAAAAGAAAATAAATAATGATTCCCCTAGTAGTGGCGAGCGAACGGGGAATAGCCCAAACCAATGTTGTTACGGCAATATTGGGGTTGTAGGACCACGCTCTCGCAAGAAATTTAGTGAGAAGAATTCTTTGGAAAATGAAACCATAGACGGTGATAGTCCGGTATTCGAAGCTAAATGAAGCGTAGTGGTATCCTGAGTAGCGCGGGACATGAGGAATCTTGCGTGAACCAGCCGGGACCATCCGGTAAGGCTAAATACTCCCGAGAGACCGATAGCGAACCAGTACTGTGAAGGAAAGGTGAAAAGCACTTCGAACAGAAGAGTGAAATAGTCCCTGAAACCGTGCGCCTACAAGCGGTCGGAGCTGTGTAAGCAGTGACGGCGTGCCTTTTGCATAATGAACCTACGAGTTACTTTTTCCGGCAAGGTTAAGCATCTAGAGATGTGCAGCCGAAGCGAAAGCGAGTCTTAACAGGGCGTCTAGTCGGAAGGAGTAGACGCGAAACCAAGTGATCTACCCTTGGTCAGGTTGAAGGTTAGGTAACACTAACTGGAGGACCGAACCGATAAGCGTTGAAAAGCTTCCGGATGAACTGAGGGTGGGGGTGAAAGGCTAATCAAACTTGGAGATAGCTCGTACTCCCCGAAATGCATTTAGGTGCAGCCTTGGGAATTACTACTGTGAGGTAGAGCGACTGATAAGATGCGAGGGCTTCACCGCCTATCAAGTCTTGATAAACTCCGAATGCGCAGTAGTTCGATCCCAGGAGTGAGGGCATGGGTGCTAAGGTCCATGTCCTAAAGGAGAAGAATCCAGACCATCAGCTAAGGTCCCGAAATAATTGCTAAGTTGAACTAACGAAGTCAGATTGCTAAGACAGCTAGGATGTTGGCTTGGAAGCAGCCATTCATTTAAAGAGTGCGTAACAGCTCACTAGTCGAGGAGTTTGGCGTGGATAATAATCGGGCATTAAGCGATTTACCGAAGCTATGGGATCCGTAAGGATCGGTAGGGGAGCATTCCACTCAGCGTCGAAGGTGAAGCGTGAGCTTTGCTGGAGCGTGTGGAAAAGCAAATGTAGGTATAAGTAACGATAAAGGGGGTGAGAAACCCCCTCGCCGAAAGACTAAGGTTTCCTGATCAACGCTAATCGGATCAGGGTTAGTCGGGTCCTAAGGCTCAGCCGAACGGTGAGGCCGATGGCAGAACAGGTTAATATTCCTGTACTACCTTAAGGAGTGACGTGGAGACGGAGGCGTGACAGCGCCGCGGACTGACGGAATAGTCCGTTGAAGGGTGTAGATGTTGATTGTGGCAGGCAAATCCACCACGAGAGTCGAACCTGATAGTATACCAAATTCTTCGGAATAAGGTAATAGTGCGTGTAAGCATACTCCCGAGAAAATCCGCTAAACTTAATCCTTAAGGTACCCGTACCGCAAACGGACACACGTAGTCGGGTTGAATATACTAAGGCGCTTGAGTGATTCACGGTTAAGGAACTAGGCAAATTGACCCTGTAACTTCGGGATAAAGGGTCCCAACTGCGAGGTGGGGCGCAGAGAATAGGTCCAGGCAACTGTTTAACAAAAACACAGGGCTGTGCCAAATTGAAAGATTACGTATACAGCCTGACACCTGCCCGGTGCTGGAAGGTTAAGAGGAGATGTCATCGCAAGAGAAGCATTGAATTGAAGCCCCAGTAAACGGCGGCCGTAACTATAACGGTCCTAAGGTAGCGAAATTCCTTGTCGGGTAAGTTCCGACCTGCACGAATGGTGTAATGATCTGGACACTGTCTCAACCGTGAGCTCAGTGAAATTGTAGTATCGGTGAAGATGCCGATTACCCGCGATGGGACGAAAAGACCCCGTGAACCTTTACTATAGCTTAACATTGAATTTGGGTAATTGATGTGTAGGATAGGCCGGAGACTTTGAAGCGCAGACGCCAGTTTGTGTGGAGTCGCTGTTGAAATACGGCCCTTTGATTATTTGAGTTCTAACTCGTTGTTACGAGGACACTGTTTGGTGGGTAGTTTGACTGGGGTGGTCGCCTCCAAAAGTGTAACGGAGGCTTCTAAAGGTGCCCTCAGGACGATTGGTAACCGTCCGTAGAGTGTAATGGCATAAGGGCGCTTGACTGGGAGACAGACAAGTCGATCAGGTAGGAAACTAGAGCATAGTGATCCGGTGTTTCCGCATGGAAGGGACATCGCTCAAAGGATAAAAGGTACTCCGGGGATAACAGGCTGATCCCTCCCAAGAGCTCATATCGACGGAGGGGTTTGGCACCTCGATGTCGGCTCGTCACATCCTGGGGCTGGAGAAGGTCCCAAGGGTTGGGCTGTTCGCCCATTAAAGTGGCACGCGAGCTGGGTTCAGAACGTCGTGAGACAGTTCGGTCTCTATCTATCGTGGGCGTATGAAATTTGCGTGGCTCTGACACTAGTACGAGAGGACCGTGTTGGACTGACCTCTGGTTTACCAGTTGTGCCGCCAGGTGCATTGCTGGGTATCTAAGTCGGGATTGGATAAGTGCTGAAAGCATCTAAGTACGAAGCCAGCCACAAGATTAGATTTCTTAGGGTCGTCAAAGACGATGACGTTGATAGGATGCAGGTGTACAGGTGGTAACATCATAGCCGAGCATTACTAATTGCCCGTCCACTTTCTTTCTGCGTGACGGTTGTTATATACGTTTAGCTTGTCAAATGTCTTTCATTTTACTTTTCGTCATGTCATAACCTTTTTCAGGTGGTTATAGCACGAGGGTTCCACCTCTTCCCATTCCGAACAGAGAAGTTAAGCCTAGGAGAAAGATAAATACAAATTGATTTGAAAGGCATAATTTGTTTTGGATAACCTTTATTTCGCTCACATTGATGGTTTGAAGTTCAAAAAAAAGAATGTAACTTTTGACTAAAAAAAGAACCTCTCGTGCTTTCGAATTGAGCTTTCAGACGGACGGTATGGTATGGGTACCGTGCGACCGTTGTTTGGACGAAATGGAGCTACAGATCACATCATCTGATAAACTGATGGTGAAGTTTGGACATGAATATGCAGAAGAAGGTGATAACTTGATTGTAATCCCCGAAGAAGAGGGAGAAATCAATGTAGCATGGTTCATGTATGAATTTGTGGCGCTTTCCATCCCTATGAAGCATGTACACGCTCCCGGTAAGTGCAACAAAGCGGTTACTGGTAAATTGAACAAGCATTTGAAAACAAATGCGAACGAGGATAGCGATGATACTTTGACACAGGTGGAGATGACATCGTAGTAGAGGAGGAAATGGAGGAACAAATTGATCCCCGTTGGAATGAATTAAAAAAAATATTAGATAATAATTAAAGTTTTAAGAAAATGGCACATCCTAAGAGAAGACAATCAAAGTACGAGACAAGCAAAGAGAAGAACTCATGATAAGGCAGTAGCTCCTACATTGGCTATTTGTCCGAATTGCGGTGAATGGCACGTATATCACACAGTATGTGGTGCTTGTGGCTATTACAGAGGCAAGCTCGCTATTGAGAAAGAAGCAGCTGTATAATTAGTACAGTTATACTGAAAACAGCCTGGGGGTGAAACTCTCCGGCTGCTTTAAGTATTATAGTATTGCTAATTTAAAATAGGTTTGATGGAAAAAATAAATGCAGTAATCACAGGAGTCGGCGGATATGTACCCGATTATATCTTGACTAATGACGAGATATCAAAAATGGTAGATACCAACGATGAATGGATTATGACTCGTATCGGAGTAAAAGGAAAGACATATTCTGAATGAGGAAGGATTAGGTAGTTCATACATGGCACGCAAAGCTGCCAAACAGTTGATGAGAAAACTGGTGCTAATCCTGATGACATTGATTTGGTTGTTGTTGCTACTACTACTCCTGATTATCACTTCCCTTCTACCGCTTCTATTCTTTGTGATAAACTCGGACTGAAGAATGCATTTGCTTTTGATCTGCAAGCGGCTTGTAGCGGTTTCCTGTATTTAATGGAAACGGCTGCTAATTTCATTCGTTCGGGAAGATATAAGAAAATTATCATTGTCGGTGCCGATAAGATGTCGTCAATGGTTAACTATACAGATCGTGCTACATGCCCTATCTTTGGTGACGGTGCTGCTGCTCTTTATGGTGGAACCGACTACGGAAGATTACGGTATCATGGATTCGATACTAAGAACTGATGGTAAAGGATTGCCTTTCCTCCACATGAAAGCTGGTGGTTCGGTTTGTCCTCCGTCTTATTTCACAGTAGACAACAAAATGCACTATCTGCATCAGGAAGGAAGAACAGTGTTCAAGTATGCTGTTTCCAGTATGTCGGACGTGTCGGCTGCTATTGCAGAAAAGAACGGACTGACGAAAGACAGCATCAACTGGATTGTGCCGCATCAGGCAAATGTCCGGATTATCGAGGCTGTGGCTCATCGCATGGAAGTGCCGATGGATAAAGTGCTGGTAAAATATCGAACATTACGGTAACACTAGTGCCGGTACGCTTCCTTTATGTATTTGGGATTTTGAGGATAAACTCAAGAAAGGCGATAACATCATTTTCACTGCATTCGGCGCCGGATTTACATGGGGCGCAGTTTACGTGAAGTGGGGTTATGACGGAAAGAAGGAATCGTAACGTAAGTTACTGAACTATAACACTCAAAAACGCATCCTATTTCGATTCGATGCGTTTTTTTGTCTCAACCAATAAAATGAAGAGAAATGCATAAAGCTGGTTTTGTAAACATCGTGGGAAATCCGAATGTAGGTAAGTCTACGCTGATGAACGCCTTAGTGGGTGAGCGGATTTCGATTGCTACTTTTAAGGCGCAGACAACTCGCCACCGCATTATGGGTATCTATAATACGGACGAGATGCAGATTGTTTTTTTTCTGATACTCCGGGAGTATTGAAGCCTAACTACAAATTACAGGAATCGATGCTGAATTTTTCTACTTCAGCACTGACGGATGCGGATATTTTACTTTATGTGACTGATGTGGTAGAGACACCGGATAAGAATAATGAGTTTATGGAAAAGGTGCGTCAAATGACGGTACCTGTCCTGCTGCTCATAAACAAAATTGACCTCACCGATCAAGAAAAGCTGGTTAAGCTGGTGGAGGAATGGAAGGAATTGCTTCCCGCAAGCCGAGATTATTCCTATTTCTGCCGCCTCCAAGTTTAATGTAGATTATGTGATGAAGCGGATTAAGGAATTGCTGCCCGATTCTCCTCCTTATTTTGGAAAGGATCAGTGGACGGATAAGCCTGCCCGTTTCTTTGTGAATGAGATTATCCGTGAGAAGATTCTCCTCTACTACGACAAGGAGATTCCTTATTCGGTGGAAGTAGCCGTAGAGGAGTTTAAGGAAGAAGCGAAGAAAATCCATATCCGGGCAGTGATCTATGTGGAGCGTGATTCGCAGAAAGGAATTATTATCGGCAAGCAGGGAAAGGCACTGAAGAAAGTGGCTACTGAAGCGCGTCGTGAACTGGAACGTCTGATTGACACCGGCGGATGGGTGATTAATTCGGATGATGTTTTTGAAGAAGAGATAAACAAGCAGGTGAAAGTCGCTCTTGAAGAGGCAGACGTGATCTTGTTTGTCGTTGATGTCTTGAATGGAGTTACGGATTTGGATAACGAAGTAGCTGCTATCCTGCGTCGTGCCAAGAAGCCTGTGATTGTTGTGGCCAATAAAGCGGATAACTTCGAATTGCATCCCTCCTCTGCCGAATTTTATTCTTTCGGATTAGGTGACCCTTTCTGTATCTCTGCTATCAACGGTTCTTGTACGGGCGATTTGTTGGATAAAATCGTTGCTACGCTTCCGGATGACAAGCAGGAGATGCTCGAAGAAGAGCTGCCCCGTATCGCCATCATCGGCCGTCCGAATGCAGGCAAATCTTCTTTGATCAACGCCTTTATCGGTGAAGACCGCCACCGATTAATATTTATATTCGACAGAAATAAACAACAATAAAAGAAAAACACCCGAAAACATTATGTTTTCGGGTTTTTTCTTTATTGTTAGAGGTGAATCTTCAGTCATTCTTATTTCTCCAATTGGAAATCTTTACGGCGCAATACAAAGCTGTTACTTAAATACTTTTCACGTACAATCTGATTCTCAGACAGTTCTTCCGGTGTGCCTTGGAACAAAATCTTGCCTTCGAACAACAGGTAGGCACGGTCGGTAATGCTCAATGTTTCCTGCACATTGTGGTCGGTAATCAGGATACCGATATTTCTGTCCTTCAACTTCCATACAATTTGCTGGATATCTTCTACGGCGATCGGGTCGACACCGGCAAAAGGTTCGTCGAGCATGATGAATTTCGGGTCGATAGCAAGGCAACGGGCGATTTCCGTGCGGCGGCGTTCACCTCCGGATAGTTGGTTACCTTTGTTTTTGCGTACTTTTGCAGGCGAAATTCTGCAATCAGGCTTTCAAGTTTTTCCTTCTGATATTCTTTAGGTTTGTTAGTCATTTCCAGAACGGAAGCGATATTATCTTCCACACTCATCTGACGGAATACGGAAGCCTCTTGAGCGAGGTAGCCGATACCGGTTTGTGCCCGTTTGTAAACAGGATATTTGGTAATCTCCAAATCGTCGAGGAAAATGCGTCCTTCGTTGGGGGGTAATCAACCCCACGGTCATATAGAATGAAGTAGTCTTACCCGCACCATTCGGTCCGAGCAAGCCCACAATCTCACCTTGCTTCACATCAATGGAAACATGGCTTACAACGGTTCGTTTACCGTACTTCTTAACCAAGTCTTCCGTGCGGAGCACCATCTTGCTTTCTTCCATATTCTAGTTATTTTGCGGCAAATGTAGTAAAAATAAGCCGAAATAATGTACATTTGCAGACAAATAGTGTGAGTTATGATAAAAGCATTGAGAACCGTCGGAAGATATTTCATGCTGATGGGACGGACTTTTTCCCGCCCGGAACGTATGCGGATGTTTTTCCGACAATACCTTAACGAGTTGGAGCAGCTAGGTGTGAACTCCATCGGAATCGTGTTGTTGATTTCGTTTTTCATCGGCGCGGTTATTACCATTCAGATTAAGTTGAATATTGAAAGTCCGTGGATGCCCCGCTGGACGGTGGGATATGTGACCCGCGAAATTATGTTACTGGAGTTTTCTTCTTCTATTATGTGTCTGATTCTTGCGGGGAAAGTGGGGTCGAACATTGCTTCGGAGTTGGGAACGATGCGGGTGACGCAGCAGATTGATGCGCTTGAAATTATGGGAGTTAATTCTGCCAACTATCTGATACTGCCTAAGATTGCGGCTATGGTGACCGTGATTCCTATATTGGTGACATTCAGTATCTTTGCCGGTATAATAGGGGCCTTTTGTACTTGTTGGTTTGCCGGAGTCATGAATGCTGTCGATCTTGAATATGGTTTGCAGTATATGTTTAATGAATGGTTTATCTGGGCAGGTATTATCAAATCTCTTTTCTTTGCCTTTATTATTGCAAGTGTTTCCGCCTTTTTTCGGATATACGGTGGAAGGCGGTTCTATTGCCGTGGGAAAGGCTTCCACGGATTCCGTAGTGTCCAGTAGTGTTTTGATTCTGTTTGCGGATTTGATATTAACTAAACTTTTGATGGGATGATTGAGGTTAAAGGACTTTATAAATCGTTTGACGATAAGACGGTATTGAGTGATATCAATGCGACTTTTGAGAATGGGAAGACAAACCTTATTATCGGTCAGAGTGGTTCCGGCAAGACGGTATTGATGAAATGTATCGTGGGGCTGCTTACTCCGGAGAAGGGTGAAGTCCTGTATGACGGTCGAAATCTCGTGATGATGGGGAAGAAGGAGAAGAAGATGCTTCGTAAGGAAATGGGAATGATTTTCCAGAGTGCCGCACTTTTCGATTCCTTGTCGGTGTTGGATAATGTGATGTTCCCTTTGAATATGTTCAGTAATGACACCTTACGCGAACGTACTAAGCGGGCCATGTTCTGCTTGGACCGTGTCAACCTGACCGAGGCAAAAGATAAGTTTCCCGGAGAAATCAGTGGCGGTATGCAGAAACGTGTAGCTATTGCTCGTGCTATTGCTTTGAATCCGCAATACCTGTTCTGTGACGAGCCGAACTCGGGACTAGACCCGAAAACCTCGTTAGTGATTGACGATCTGATTCATGATATTACCCAGGAATATAACATGACTACCATTATTAATACACATGATATGAATTCTGTATTGGGAATCGGTGAAAAGGTGATTTATATTTATGAAGGACATAAAGAATGGGAAGGAACTAAAGACGATATATTCACTTCTACCAACGAACGTCTGAATAACTTTATCTTTGCTTCGGATTTACTTCGCAAGGTGAAAGACCTTGAAGTACAAAGTATGGAGGGCTGAGACCGGATATAGTTGAAATTAGGCTATAAAAAACTTCTGTCATCGAGTGGCAGAAGTTTCTTTTTTTTCTTAGCTATATTAGCGTCGGCAATTAAGCTCTAGGTCTAGCTTCTTTAACTACCATGGTACGGCCCATGTACTCGGCTCCGTTCAATTCAGCAATAGCCTTGGCAGCTGCAGCATCGTCTTCCATTTCAATGAAAGCGAATCCTTTGGATCTACCGGTTTCACGGTCCATAACAACTTTAACTGATGATACTGCTCCGTAATCTTCCATCACTTGTTGCAGATCTCCTTCCTTAACGCGGTAGTTAAGGTTTCCAACATAAATGTTCATAATGAAAATGATAAAAAATAAATAAATGAATAAAACTCTCTGGATAGATGGTTACTAATAAAAGGATTAAAACGACAGAGAGTTTACAAAAAGCGTTTTTTCAACGGAAGTAAAAACCTTGTAATAGAAATCGAGAAACTAATGGTCCATCAATCCGCAGCAAAGAAAAGAATAATTTTTGGATTGACCATCTTTTTTAGAGATTTATTTGCAGAAAGACAAAAAAAGTAAAACGGAGAACTGTACAGCGTGTTCTTTCACAAGGATTTTTCATTTGTTTATATGTTACATTACTGAAATAAATCTGCAATGTCTTTTGAAATTTGAAAGATTAGCACTAATTTTGCACCCTCTTTGAGTATAGAACAAAGTATAAATCAAATAAATAATTGTCAGAATGAACGTTTCATTACAAAACATTGACAAAGTAAGCGCAGAGCTTACTGTAAAGCTTGAGAAAGCCGATTATCAGGAAAAAGTAGACAAAGAGTTGAAATCACTCCGTCAGAAGGCACAGATCCGGGATTCCGTAAAGGTATGGTTCCTACAAGTCTTATTAAAAAGATGTATGGTAAGTCGGTGATTGCAGAGGTAGTGAATAAGACGCTGCAAGAAGCTGTTTACAATTATATTAAAGAAAATAAGGTGAATATGTTGGGCGAACCGTTGCCTAACGAAGAAAAACAGCAGAATATCGACTTCGATACAATGGATGAATTTGATTTCGTGTTCGATATTGCTTTGGCACCCTGAATTTAAAGCGGAAGTAAGCACTAAAGATAAAGTCGATTATTATACGATTGAGGTATCTGACGAGATGATCGACAATCAGGTGAAGATGTATACTCAACGCACCGGCAAATACGATAAAGTAGATGCTTACGAAGATAATGATATGCTGAAAGGCCTGTTGGCTCAGTTGGACGAAGAAGGTAACACGAAAGAAGGCGGTATTCAGGTAGAAGGTGCTGTTTTGATGCCTTCTTATATGAAGAATGACGACCAGAAAGCTATCTTTGCTAATGCGAAGGTAAACGATGTGCTGGTGTTCAACCCGAATGTGGCTTATGACGGTCACGCTGCTGAGTTGGGTTCTTTATTGAAAATCGATAAGGAAATCGCTAAGGATGTTAAGTCTAACTTTAGCTTTCAGGTAGAAGAAATCACTCGTTTTGTTCCGGGCGAACTGACTCAGGAAGTGTTCGATCAGGCATTCGGTGAGGGCGTTGTGAAGACTGAAGAAGAATTCCGCGCTAAGATCAAAGAAGAAATTGCTGCAAGATTTGTTGCAGACAGCGATTATAAGTTCTTGATTGATGTTCGCAAGGTATTGATGGATAAAGTAGGTAAACTGGAATTCCCGGATGCACTGCTGAAACGTATTATGTTGCTGAACAACGAAGAAAAGGGCGAAGAATATGTTGCTGAAAACTATGAGAAGAGTATTGAAGAACTGACTTGGCACCTGATTAAAGAACAGCTGGTAGAAGCAAACAATATCAAGGTAGAACAGGAAGATGTGCTGAAAATGGCAAGAGATACAACAAAGGCACAGTTTGCTCAATATGGTATGCTTTCTATTCCTGATGATGTACTTGACAACTATGCACAGGAAATGTTGAAGAAGAAAGAAACTATCAACAATCTGGTGAGTCGTGTTGTAGAAGTGAAGTTGGCTGCTGCCTTGAAGGCACAGGTTACTTTGGAGAACAAGAACGTTTCTATCGAGGAATTCAATAAGATGTTTGAATAAACGTTCGGCTGAACAGAATATAAAGTCACAGAAACACAGAGTTTTTATAAAATTATAACTCTGTGTTTTTTGTGTCTCTGTATTCTTTTTCGTTTCTTTGTACTTACGTTTATTTTTAATTAATAAGAAAGGAACAATAACATGGATGATTTTAGAAAATACGCAACCAAGCATTTAGGAATGAATGGCATGGTTTTGGACGATGTGATTAAATCGCAAGCCGGGTATTTAAATCCTTATATCCTGGAAGAACGTCAGCTCAATGTAACCCAGTTGGACGTTTTCTCCCGCTTGATGATGGATCGCATCATTTTCCTTGGTACACAGGTTGACGATTATACTGCTAATACGCTTCAGGCACAGTTGCTGTATTTGGACTCTGTTGATCCGGGCAAGGATATTTCAATTTATATCAACTCTCCGGGCGGAAGTGTGTACGCCGGACTGGGCATTTACGATACGATGCAGTTTATCTCGAGTGATGTGGCTACGATTTGTACAGGTATGGCGGCTTCTATGGCAGCTGTATTGCTGGTTGCCGGTAAAGAAGGCAAGCGTTCTGCACTGCCTCACTCGCGTGTCATGATTCACCAGCCGATGGGAGGCGCACAGGGACAGGCCTCGGATATTGAAATTACTGCCCGTGAAATTCAAAAATTGAAGAAAGAACTTTATACGATTATCGCCGATCATTCGCATACTGATTTTGATAAGGTATGGGCGGACTCTGACCGTGACTACTGGATGACAGCACAGGAAGCGAAAGAGTACGGCATGATTGATGAAGTATTGATTAAGAAATAAAAATGGCTGATTCAAAAGCAAAGAAAAAGTGTAGCTTCTGCGGTCGGTCGGAGAATGAAGTTGGATTCCTGATTACGGGAGTAAACGGTTATATCTGCGACAGTTGTGCCACCCAAGCTTATGAGATTACTCAGGAAGCGTTGGGCGAAGTCAAGAAAAGCGCCGGAGCTACCAAACTTAATTTAAATGAACTACCCAAACCGGTAGAGATCAAGAAATTCCTTGACCAGTATGTAATAGGACAGGATGACGCCAAGCGTTTTCTTTCCGTATCGGTCTATAACCATTATAAACGTTTGCTCCAAAAGGATAGTGGAGATGATGTGGAAATTGAAAATCTAATATCATCATGGTAGGTAGCACCGGAACCGGAAAAACATTGCTGGCTCGTACGATTGCCAAGTTGCTCCATGTTCCGTTTACAATTGTGGATGCTACGGTACTGACGGAAGCCGGTTATGTGGGAGAGGATATTGAAAGTATTCTAACCCGTCTGCTTCAGGTGGCTGATTATAATGTACCGGAAGCTGAACAGGGAATTGTATTTATTGATGAGATCGACAAGATCGCCCGCAAAGGAGATAATCCCTCTATCACCTCGTGACGTGAGCGGTGAAGGTGTACAACAGGGATTACTGAAACTGCTCGAAGGTTCCGTGGTGAATGTGCCCCCACAGGGAGGCCGTAAGCACCCCGACCAAAAGATGATTCCGGTAAATACCAAGAATATCCTCTTTATTTGTGGCGGTGCTTTCGATGGTATTGAAAAGAAAATCGCACAACGACTGAATACGCATGTTGTAGGCTATACAGCTTCGCAGACAACAGCAGGATTGATAAGAATAACATGATGAAGTACATTCCTCCCCAGGATTTAAAGTCATTCGGTCTGATACCTGAAATCATCGGTCGTCTGCCGGTGCTGACTTATTTGAATCCTTTGGATCGTGATGCGCTTCGCAAGATATTGGTAGAGCCCAAGAACTCTATCATCAAACAGTATGTCAAGTTGCTCGAGATGGATGGCATCAAGTTGACATTTGAAGATTCTGTCTTTGAATATATTGTCGATAAGGCGGTTGAATACAAACTTGGTGCCCGAGGCCTGCGCTCTATCGTAGAGGCGGTCATGATGGATGCTATGTTTGATGTCCCTTCCAAAAAAGATTGAAGTGACTGGATTTCGAACAACAACTTTGCAAACATGGCAAGGCTGCAAACCGCTTAAAAAAAATAAGGCGACTGTAAATGGAGAGCTTCTGTTTAAGATGAAAATATTAGTCGTATTTTGCTTGGTAATTACGAAGTTGTTTTAACTTTGTTTGGTTCTCATTTATAAAAATAGGTGGATTTGAAAGTTAAACCATGAACTGAATAAAACAACCTAAGTTAAGACGGAAGATTAATTTAATAAATGAACTGAAGAAGTGTTTCGGATTTAATCTTTTAAAGGGAAACCAGGAAGCAATCATTCAGAACTTGCTTGATGGTAAGATACATTTGTGTTGATGCCTACAGGTGGAGGAAAAATCCTTATGCTATCAGTTGCCTTCGCTCTTGATGGAAGGAACGGCAATTGTAATTTCTCCGCTTATTGCGTTGATGAAGAACCAAGTGGATGCAATGCGTAATTTTAGTGAAGAAGATGGTATCGCCCATTTTATTAATTCTTCATTAAACAAAGGCGCGATAGACCAAGTGAAGTCGACATCCTTGCCGGAAAGACAAAATTGTTATATGTGGCTCCGGAGTCTTTGACAAAGGAAGAGAATGTAGATTTTTTTGCGCTCGGTGAAAATTTCGTTTTACGCGGTAGACGAGGCTCACTGTATTTCCGAATGGGGGCATGACTTCCGGCCGGAATATCGGCGGATTCGTCCTATCATCAACGAGATCGGAAAGGCTCCGTTGATAGCACTTACTGCAACGGCAACGCCAAAGGTGCAGCACGATATCCAGAAGAATCTGGGAATGGTGGATGCCACAGGTTTTCAAGTCATCGTTCAACCGTCCGAACCTGTATTATGAGGTACGCGCGAAGACTGCTAATATTGACCGTGATTATCAAGTTTATCAAGAATAATCCGGAAAAATCGGGTATCGTTTACTGCCTTTAGCCGGAAGAAGGTGGAAGAAGTTTGCTGAAATTCTTGAAGGCAAATGAAATCAACGCGCGTCCTTACCATGCGGGTATGGACTCATTGACGAGGACGAAGAATCAGGATGATTTCCTGATGGAAAAAGTGGAAGTCATTGTGGCTACGATTGCTTTCGGTATGGGAATAGACAAGCCCGACGTGCGCTTTGTGATTCACTACGATATACCGAAAAAGGCTTGGAAGGATACTACCAGGAAACGGGGCGCGCCGGTAGAGATGGCGGTGAAGGTCAGTGCATAACCTTTTATACAAACAAAGACTTGCAGAAACTGGAAAAGTTCATGGAGAACAACCTGTGGCAGAACAGGAAATTGGCAAGCAGCTTCTGTTGGAAACCGCTGCTTATGCCGAATCTTCCGTATGCCGACGTAAGACATTACTACATTATTTCGGTGAAGAGTACACGGAAGAAAATTGTGGAAATTGTGATAATTGTTTAAATCCTAAAAACAAGTGGAGGCTCAGGAATTATTGGTGCTGTGATTGAAGCAATCATAGCAGTGAAAGAAAACTTTAAAGCAGATTATATAATTGACATATTGACAAGGTAGAGGACTTCGGAGGTACAGGCTCATTTGCATGAGGACCTCGAAGTATTTGGCTCAGGTATGGGCGAAGAAGACAAAACATGGAATGCAGTAATCCGTCAGGCTCTGATAGCAGGCTATTTGAGCAAAGATGTAGAACATTACGGTCTTTTTGAAAGTGACGGAAGAAGGACACAAGTTCTTGAAGAAACCTAAATCATTCAAGATAACGGAGGATAATGACTTTGAAGAAGATGGAGGAGGAAGTACCGGCACGCGGCGGTGGCTCTTGTGCAGTAGACCCTGTGCTTTACTCTATGTTGAAAGATTTGCGTAAGAAGCTGTCCAAGAAACTGGAAGTGCCGCCTTATGTAATTTTCCAGGATCCTTCTTTGGAAGCCATGGCTACTATTTATCCCGGTGACATTGGATGAACTGCAGAATATTCCGGGCGTAGGTGCAGGTAAGGCTAAACGCTATGGTGAGGAGTTTTGCAAGCTGATAAAACGTCACTGTGAAGAGAATGAAATCGAACGCCCTGAAGACTTACGTGTTCGTACGGTTGCTAATAAATCCAAGATGAAAGTGGCTATCATTCAGGCTATTGACCGTAAGGTAGCCTTAGATGATATTGCTCTATCCAAAGGTATTGAATTTGGAGAACTGTTGGATGAAGTAGAAGCAATTGTCTATTCCGGAACCAAACTGAATATTGATTACTTCCTGGAAGAAATTATGGATGAAGACCATATGCTCGATATCTATGATTATTTCAAGGAATCTACGACAGACAAAATTGATGATGCTCTATTTGATGAACTGGGTGATGACTTCACTGAAGAAGAAGTTCGTTTGGTACGTATTTAAGTTCATCTCTGAAATGGCAAACTACCAAAAAAAGCGTTAAAAAAAAAATAGGCGTGCAGGTATGCTGTTTTGAATAAAAACCGTATATTTGCACGCAATAATTTTTAAACGCACAGCCCTATGTCATTTATTGCTGATAAGATTGTAATGGATGGGTTAACTTACGATGACGTATTGTTGATCCCCGCTTATTCTGAAGTTTTACCGCGCACTGTCGATCTCTCGACTAAGTTTTCAAAGAAACATTGAGTTAAAAATTCCTTTTGTGACGGCTGCCATGGATACGGTTACCGAAGCGAAAATGGCTATTGCCATTGCCCGTGAAGGTGGTATCGGTGTGATTCACAAGAATATGTCTATTGAGGAGCAGGCAAGACAAGTTGCCATTGTAAAGCGTGCTGAAAATGGTATGATTTACGATCCTGTTACTATTAAAAGAGGTTCTACTGTTAGCGATGCTTTGGGAATTATGGCTGAATATAAAATCGGTGGTATTCCTGTGGTGGATGATGAAGGTTATCTGGTAGGTATCGTTACTAACAGAGATTTGCGTTTCGAAAGAGACATGGCCAAACATATTGATCTGGTTATGACTCCCAAAGAAAGATTAGTAACTACCAACCAGACTGACTTGGAATCTGCTGCACAGATTCTTCAGAGAACAAGATTGAGAAACTTCCGTTGTAGGAATGGACAAACCATCTTGATAGGTTTGATTACTTATAAGGATATCACAAAGGCCAAGGACAAGCCAATGGCATGCAAGGACGATGAAAGGTCGTTTCGTGTTGCGGCTGGAGTGTGGTGTTACTGTCGATACTTCGACAGAGCCAAGGCTTTGGTTGAGGCTGGTGCCGACGCTATCGTAATTGATACAGCTCACGGACATTCCAAGGGCGTAATAGAAAAGTTGCATGCAGTAAAGGTCGCCTTCCCTCAGATAGATGTTGTTGTCGGTAATGTGGCAACAGGTGAGGCTGCTAAATACTTGTAGACAATGGCGCTGATGGCGTAAAGGTAGGTATCGGTCCTGGTTCTATCTGTACAACTCGTGTGGTAGCCGGTGTTGGCGTGCCGCAGCTGTCGGCTGTCTATGATGTTTACAAAAGCCTTGAAGGGTACTGGCGTTCCTTTGATTGCCGATGGTGGT
>VOFE01001082.1_pt1 | contig 39759 bp, 41 predicted proteins | sample 5384071 | NCBI WGS metagenome assembly VOFE01 (sample SAMN12384724, study PRJNA508395) | human gut metagenome | isolation source: healthy gut D | host: Homo sapiens
ACATTGATAGCCGGAACCAGCAACTCACCTTTTTCCATCATTTGGTACAGGCGGTGTACGCCGGTAGTCGTTTCTTCGGAGACCACCTTTCATTTCGGCGATCGTGCGGTGCCAACGGCTGTTATCTTCTTGAAGGATACGATTTAATGTATCCAGGATTACCTGTTCCTCATGATTCCCGCCTTTGCGGTTGATGGTCTCCGCGTCGTTCTCCGCACGATAGCCCATGTGAATCAGCAAGGAAGCGTCGCCGCCATCGTCAACAATCACGACGGCACGGGCCGCAGCCACGTATTCGCCCGTCTTCCAGCCGATCGAGTCCCACAAACCCGTAGAGCCGATGCAGATGTCGCTGCGGCGCATCAGGCGCAGGTAACGGGCGCGATCGGTGTACTTCTCCGCAACGATCAGTTCGGGACAAAGGGCACGTGCCAGGGGCGTATCCGTCACCCCGCCCGTAAAGTTCCGGGGATAACGTTCACCGAGCGCCCGCACGATAGCGATTCGCATCGCATTGATCGCCCGGTTCTGCTCGCCCTCCCACAGCCGCGTGAGAAAAAGGATCTTCAATCTCTTCGCCGCAACCCTCGTCCCGCCCGCATTCGAACTTTTCCACCGTAAAATACTCTCCCTCCTCCGCAGGACGCGGACGCAACAGGGCGATCAGCCGTTTCCGCAACGATTTGATTTCGACGGGAGCCGGATTGATCGGATTCTCCGGACAGGTCACATGGTAGTTGAAGCCCAGCGGGCGGATCTTGGCGCGAACCTCCGCCGGAAAGACTCCGTTGCGGAACGTCGAACAGCTGCGTTTGAAATAGAGGTCTACCCCGCGGATGTAAGCCGCCGCGGCCACGACGTCGAAATTGTAGCCGTCGAGCATGTCGAACGCGATCCGGCGGCCGCCGACGAACGCTTCGACCAGATGCGGATGTGGATACTCCTCCCGCCGGTGGCCGGCGTCTTCGATCGTCAGTGCGATCCGACGCCGGCGTGCCAGCATCAGAAACCCCGTCACGACCTGGCTCGTATGCGCACTGCGCGACACGAGCCGCAACCGGACATCGGGGTATCCGGCGAAGAGAGATTCAACGGAACCGGCGTCCATACCTCATCGCGGATCAAGCGGTTCTCCCCCTCCGCCGCAGACCTCGCGGCGGTCGTCCCCGATCTGGCGGAACAGCTCCTCCACCGAACCGAACCGCCGTTCCGGACGGATGAAGCGCAGCAGCTCCACCCGCAGCCGACGGCCGTAGAGGTCGCCTTCGAAGCCGAAGATATTGGTCTCCAACAGACGGCGCCGGCCGTCGACGGTCGGCTTGTAGCCCAGATTCGACATGGCGTCGTACATGCGTCCGTCCACCTCCACGCGCGAGGCATAGACTCCGTCGCGCGCATCCAGCGCCGCGTCCGCCTCGATATTGGCCGTAGGGAAGCCCATACGGCCTCCGAGACTGTTCCGTGGACGACGATCCCTTCGATTATCATACGATTCAGATTTTCTCCGTGAGTTTCTGTACCAGCCGGAACTGCGAGAAGAACTCCTTGGCGAAGACGCGCAGCACGGTGTACGACGGGATCGCCAGCAGCATTCCCACGATTCCCGCCAGCGATCCGGCGATCAGGATAACGATGAATATTTCGAGCGGATGCGCCTTCACCCGTTCCGAATAGAGCGTGGGTTGCAGCACGAAGTCGTCGAACCCCTTGATGATGAGCAGCGATCCGGCGATAACGAACATCGTGTGCCCTGTGGTCATCCCTCGATCGGCGTCACCACGCCCATGAAGACCGACATCACGCCGCCGATGAGCGGGCCGGCGTAGGGGCACGACGTTCATCACACCCATGATGAGCCCGATGAAGAAGGCGTCCTGCGTCCGCATACCGAAGAAGATCATCGTGACCGAAATCACGATCATCAGGATGCAGCTTTCGCTCAGGATTCCCGTAAAGTAGCGCATCAGCAACTGCGAGACGGAGGACATCGCCCGCTCGATATTGCCGTGTACACGCTCCGGGAAGGGTGCTTTGAGCATCGACAGGAACAACTCGTCGTCTTTGAGGAAGAAAAAGGTGATGAACGAGATCGAAAAGAAGGCGATCACGGCCGAGAGCGTCAGACTGACGATCGACGAAAAGGCCGTATTGATCGTATCGTAATCGAAGATGCTCTTGAACCACTGGATCAGCGAATCGGTCAGCGAAAAACGTTCGTCGGGCAGGGCGAACAGATCGTGGAGATACTCCTGCATACGGGCGATCGGCTCCTCGACGGAACGGAGCACCGAACCGAAGTCGAGCGTAGCGAACTGGTAGAGTTTGTCGAAGACCAGCGGGACGAAGAGCGTACACGCCACGACGAAGAGCACCCAGATCAGGATCAGCGTCGCCAGCGCCGCCACCCAGCGGGGAAGGTGCCAGCCCGTATCCGCAGCCGCGCCAGACGGCCGGCCAGCGGTTTGAAGATGATCGCCAGCAGCGCCGACACCAGAATATAGACGACGATCGAACGGAAATACCACATCAGAAACGCCACCGCAACGGCAATCAACAGGCCGACGGTGTAGCGTGCGAGTGTGGGAGGCGTAAGCAACATGTTCGTTCGTTAAGTTTGTCTCGTCTTGCGGAATCATCCGGCTCCGACCGTCCGGCGCTTCGAGTTCTCCGTATCCCTCCCGCGCCGTTACACGGTCGAGGGAGCGAAACAGGCCGGCGGCGACGGATGCGGCGTTCTATTTCGTCTGCGGTTTCAGCCGCGCGATCGGCGTCTGCGAGCCGACGACGGGATCGCCGATCTCGACCAACACTTCGCTGTCTTTGGGCAGCAGAACGTCGATGCGCGAACCGAACTTGATGAACCCGCACACGTCGTTCTGCTTGACCCGCTCGCCGACCTTCATGTAGGAGACGATACGCCGTGCGATGAGTCCGGCGATCTGACGGAACAGCACGTGGCGGCCGTCGTCCAGGCGCACGACGGTCGTCGTCCGCTCGTTCTCGGTCGAGGACTTGGGGTGCCACGCCACGAGGAACCGGCCCGGATGATACTTGAAATACTCGACCACGCCTCCCACCGGAAGCCAGTTCATGTGGACGTTGGTGATCGACATGAAGATCGAGATCTGCATCATCTCCCGATCGAGATACTCGCTCTCGTGTACCGGTTCGGTCACGACCACACGGCCGTCGCAGGGGAGAAGACCAGATCGGCGTCGTGGATCTTCACGCGGCGCGGCTCGCGGAAGAACGCCACGATGAAAAACCAGAAAAGCAGCATCAGTACGACCAGCACCCACACGAGCGTACCGTTGTCGTGGCTGCTCAGCAGGCGATAGATCCCCGTACCGAGCAGCAGACAGATCAGGCCGGTGATACCGATGATTTTGTAACCTTCCTTATTGATTTTCATTGTCAGTAAAGATTAGTCGTTATACGAACCTGCCGACCAGCAGCAGGTAAAGGAAGACATAGGGCGCCGAAAGCAGCAGCGCGTCGAAGCGGTCCAGCACACCGCCGTGACCGGGGATCACCTGCCCCGAATCCTTGACCCCAGCCTCCCGCTTGAACATCGACTCCACCAGATCGCCCGCCACGCCGGAGAGCGAGGCGACGAGCGCCAGGCCGCCCCAGACCCAATAATTCGCATCGAGCGCATACGCGGCGGCGAGTCCCGTCGCCACGGCACCCGCGAGGCCGCCGAAGAATCCCTCCCACGACTTCTTGGGCGAAAGGCGTTCGCACAGGCGGTGCCGCCCGAAGGTCATCCCCACCAGATAGGCGAAGACGTCGTTGGCCCAGATGATGAAGATATAGCACAGCACCGTTTCGGGACGCCACACGCCGTCGCCGGCGAGCACCGGAACGTAGAGCAGCAGCGACAGCGGCACAGCGACGTACAGCACGCCCAACAGCGTCGCCCCCAGATTGGCCAGCGGCGTGGCGCTGCGACGGAACAGTTCGCAGACGAAGAGCGTCGGCAGCAACAGCCCGATGTAGAGCAACAGGTACAGCACGGCTCCGCCGGCCTCGTCCGTCACCGACCGGCTGAATTGCCGGAAAACGATGAAATTCAATGCGAACAGCAGCACGCCGACCGCCAGTCCCATCCATCGCTGGGGCGAAAGCCCTATCTCGCGGGCCAATTTGTAAAACTCCGTCTGACCGCCCACGAGAATCAGCAACAGCAACGCGCCGAAACTCCATTGCGATCCCAAAACAGCGCCGACGAAGACGGCGACCAGCACAAGACCGCTGAGCGTCCGCACCATCAGGTTCTTCATTTTCATCCGTTCTTTAAGCTTCGGTTAATTCATCGGCCGCGGCCTTGCCTCCGGCACCCTCCTCCGGTTTCGTTTCGGCAGCACGCTTGGCCGACTGCGCCGAAGGACCCAGAATCCGTTCGATATCTTCGGCATAGATCGTCTCCTTTTCGAGCAGCAGGTCGGCCATCGCATTGATCCGGTCGTTCTTCCGCTCGATGATCTTCCGCGCACAGGCGTAGGCGTCTTCCAACATGCGGCGCACCTCCGTATCGATGTCGCGGGCCGTCTGCTCGCTGAAAGGCTTGGTAAACGTATCGCGCGTGCCCGACGAGTCGTAATAACTGATCGGGCCGATCTTCTTGCTCATGCCGTAATAGGCCACCATCGCGTAGGCGGTTTTCGTCGCCCGTTCCAGATCGCTCAATGCGCCTGCGCCCAGCGTTCCGTAGTTGACCTCCTCGGCGATCCGGCCGCCCAACAGACCCGCCAACTGCTCTTCGAGCGCTTCGTTGGTGACGTGCACCCGCTCCTCGTCGGGCACCGACCATGTGGCACCGAGACTCTTGCCGCGAGGCACGACGGTCACTTTCAGCACCGGATCGCACTCCGCGAGCGACCACATCACCGTCGCGTGACCCGCCTCGTGGATCGCCGTGGCGCGACGTTCGGAGGCCGTCATCGGCATGTTCCGTTTTTCGAGTCCGCCGACGATACGGTCGATCGCCGACATGAAATCGTCGCGGCCGATGCTCTTCTTGTCGTGCCGGGCGGCGATGAGCGCTGCTTCGTTGCAGACGTTGGCGATGTCGGCACCCGAAAAACCGGGCGTCTGACGCGCCAGAAAATCGCGGTCGATCTCCTTGTCCAGTTTCAGGTTACGCATGTGAACGGCGAAAATCTCGGCCCGTTCGTGCACGTCGGGCAGGCCGACGTCGATCTGGCGGTCGAAACGGCCGGCTCGCATGAGCGCCTTGTCCAGAATATCGACGCGGTTGGTGGCCGCCAGCACGATCACGCCCGAATTGGTCTGGAAGCCGTCCATCTCGGTAAGCAGCTGGTTGAGCGTGTTCTCCCGCTCGTCGTTGCCCGAAAATCCGGCGTTCTTGCCGCGGGCGCGACCGATCGCGTCGATCTCGTCGATGAAGACGATGCAGGGCGCCTTCTGCTTGGCCTGCTCGAACAGATCGCGCACGCGCGAAGCACCCACGCCGACGAACATCTCCACGAAGTCCGAACCCGAAATCGAAAGGAACGGCACGTTGGCCTCGCCGGCCACGGCCTTCGCCAGCAGCGTCTTGCCCGTTCCCGGCGGGCCGACGAGCAGCGCCCCCTTCGGAATCTTGGCACCCAGATCGCGGTATTTTTCCGGCTTGCGCAGGAAATCGACGATCTCCATCACCTCGACCTTGGCCTCCTCCAATCCGGCTACATCCTTGAACGTCACACGCTTGGGCGCATCCTTGTCGTATACCTGCGCCTTGGCCTTGCCGACGTTCATCAGCCCGCCGCCCGCAGCGCCTCCGCCGCGCGACATGCCGCGCATGATGAAGAACCACACGCCGATGATGAGCACCCACGGCAGAAAATTGACGAGCAGGTTCATCCAGCCGTTCTCCTTGTTCTCGTAACGCACCGGAACGCTCTGTCCCGACTGCTGCTCGGCGGCTTTCAGATCCTCGCGGAAGGCATCCACCGAACCGATGTTGAATACCAGCTGCACCCCCTCGTCGGGCAGCCGTTTGAACTGGGGCTGCGTCGAATCGGTACGGTACTTCTCGACCGCATCCTTTTTCAGGAACACCTCGGCCACGTCGCGGTTCACCACCTCGATCCTCTCCACGTCGCCGCTGCGAACCATCCCTTCGACCGTATTCCAGTCGCTGCGGACAGGCTCCGTATTCTCCGCACCGTAAAGCGAATAACCGATGATGAAGGCCGCCACCAGCACGTAAATCCACATATAGGAGGGACGCGGCATGATCGGGTTGCGCTGGCCGCCGTCCTTTTTCTTCTTTGCTGTCATAAAATCTCTTTACTCCTCGTAATCATAACGTTTGAGCGGCGCATCGGCCCACAGCTCCTCCAATTTGTAGAAGGAACGCAACTCGGTCGTGAAGATATGTACCACGACGTCCATGTAGTCCATCGCCACCCAGAGACCCGTCTGCTTGCCTTCGACGCGCCATACCTTTTCGCCGAGCTTCTCCTCGACGGCCTCCTCCACGCCGTCGGCGATCGCCGCGACCTGCATGGTCGAATCGGCGTTGCAAACGACGAAATGCGAACAGATGGCGCCGTCGAATCCCGAAAGGTCCAACGATACAATATCCTTACCTTTTTATCCTGAATCGCACCGACTATCGTCTCAATCAATTTTTCCATATTCCAATATTCCGTAATAGCCCGCTATATCCGTGCAAAGATAGTAAATAAATCGGAAATCGACGAAAAACGGCGACGGAATGAGCGGATCGCCCCGGCGCACGGACCGCACCGCAGAAGGAACACTCCCTCCTGCATAACGAGCGCCTACCCCGCGCAACGCCTATTTGCGGTAGGTGCGGATCGATTCGGCGAGCGCCTTGATGATCGAAGATTTGACGAACGTGCGCCGCACGGCGATGGCGATCTTGCGCGACGTGGCGCCTTTGGCCAATGTCTTGACGCGGTCGCGGTGCTCCTTGGGCACATATTCGACGGCCATTTCGGGGATGATCGTCACGCACTGCGTGCAGTCGACGATACGCATGAGCGTATCGAGCGAACCCGACTCGAAATAGTAGTGCGACGGCACGCCCCGCTTGGCCTGACACAGTTCGATGACCTGGTCGCGCATGCAGTTGCCGTCCGAGAGCAGGATCAGGTCGCGCAGGTCGATGTCTTCGATGCGAACGTTCGAACGTTCGTAGAGGGGGTTGTCGGGCGAAACGTAGATGAAGAAACGGTCGTCGAAAAGCTCCTGCTCCTGAATTCCGTCGCCGCAGGTGCCGCCGGCCACCAGCGCGGCGTCGATGCGGTCGTGCTTCATCGCATCGACGATGTCGCGCGTCATCAACTCCTTGACCTCCAACTCCACATGGGGATAGTCGTGCACGAATCCCGGCAGGAACTTGTGCAGCAGGTAGGGCGCGACGGTCGGGATGACGCCCAGACGCAGCCGCCCCGCTATTTCGCCCTTCAACTCGGCGACCGATTCGCGGATATTGTCGTAGGCCCGCAGCGTCTCGCGGGCCCGTTCCAGCACCACCTCGCCCGCCTCGGTGGCGATCACGGGTTTCTTCGAACGGTCGAGCAGGACGACGCCCAGCTCCTCTTCGAGCGATTTGATCTGCATACTCAGCGACGGCTGCGTCACGAAACAGTGTTCGGCGGCCAACGAAAAACTCCCGCAATTGGCTACTGCCAGCAGGTATTCCAATTGAATGATGGTCATAGACGAAGGGACTTATTCTGTCGTGCAAATATATAAAAAAAACTTATATCCGTCAAGACACACGGCGAAGAACCCGCTCTTTTCCCGCATCTTCCGCTCCGAACCGGCAGCGACGAAACCCTTGCGCACCGCACCCGTTCCGGCGGAGAACTCCGTATCCTACGGGCCGCAGCGTCTGCCTCCGCCGCGATTTATTCCCGACGGACATATTCCATGCGATACAGGTCGAATCCTTCGGCCCAATAGTCCTTTTCGATCCCTTTGAGCTCGAACCCCCGCTTTTCGTAAAACCCGAAGGCCAGCTGCGACGTTCTGACGGTGATTCGGCGGACGCTGCGCATCGCTTCGAGTTTTTCGATCCGATGCCGCAGCAACCGCGTTCCCAGCGATCTTCCCCGATACTGCGGATGCACCATGTCCCAGCTGATTTTCCCGACCGTCCCGCCGTCCGCAAAATTGATTCCGCCGCAACCAACGATCCTCTCCTCGTGAAGCAGGACATAATAGAGTTCCCGCTCGCGTTCCAGATAAGCGTCCAAATCGGCCGCCTCCTCCGGCGCAAAATATCGGGGCGTATTCAACCGAAGCAGCTCCATCACGGCCTCCTTGTCGGCCGGTTCATATTCCCTGATTACAATCTTCCCGTCCATTATTCTATAAATTACTTCCGCCCGACGGCGGACACTCCGCACAAAGATAGCCAATCTCCCGGAATCCGCGGCCTTCACCGCCCCGAAAATCCGTCGGCCGAAGCCTGCCTGAGGCCGAGAAGCGGTACGGCGGCGGGACGCTCCGTCCCGCAAGCCGATGCGGCCGGAAAACCTGCGAAGAAAAAGCGGAAAGAGGTTTGTCTTTTCCGTATAGAATCCCTACCTTTGCCCAAACAATCAGGGCATCGGTCGTCCGGCGCCGGAAACGGCTTGGTCGGGACGTATGCTCCGAATTCCAAAAATCCGAAAAAATTCATCCCGCGATCGGGTCGGTCGACCCGGCAAAAACCAGAAATACAAAAACGACATACGCTGTTATGGGAAAAATCATCCTGACCGGAGACCGGCCGACCGGCAAACTGCACCTCGGCCACTATGTAGGTTCGCTCCGCCGCCGCGTCGAGCTGCAGAACTCGGGCGAGTTCGACGAAATATTCATTATGATCGCCGATGCGCAGGCGCTCACCGACAATGCCGACAACCCGGAAAAGGTGCGTCAGAATATCATCGAAGTGGCGCTGGACTACCTGGCCTGCGGCCTCGACCCCGAACGGTCGACGCTCTTCATCCAGTCGCAGATCCCCGAACTGTGCGAACTGGCGTTCTACTACATGAACCTCGTCACCGTGGCCCGTCTGCAACGCAACCCGACCGTGAAGGCCGAAATCCAGTTGCGCGGCTTCTCGGAGAACAACGCGGAGAACGACCTGCAACGGCAGGGCATTCCCGTCGGGTTCTTCACCTACCCCATTTCGCAGGCGTCGGACATCACCGCTTTCCGCGCCACGACCGTCCCCGCCGGCGAGGATCAGGAGCCGATGCTCGAACAGACGCGCGAGATCGTCCACAAGTTCAACGCGGTCTACGGCCCCACGCTCGTCGAGCCGGAAATCCTGCTGCCCGATAACGCCGCCTGCATGCGCCTACCCGGCACCGACGGAAAGGCCAAGATGTCCAAGTCGCTGGGCAACTGCATCTACCTGAGCGATTCGGCCGAGGAGGTACGCAAGAAGGTGATGGGCATGTACACCGATCCCGACCACCTGCGCGTGGAGGACCCGGGCAAGGTCGAGGGCAACACCGTCTTCACCTACCTCGACGCCTTCTGCCGCCCCGAGCATTTCGCCGCCTACCTCCCCGACTACCCGTCGCTCGACGAGTTGAAGGCGCACTACCGCCGCGGCGGTCTGGGCGACGTGAAGGTGAAACGCTTTCTGATCGCCGTGCTCAACGAGACGCTCGACCCGATCCGCGAACGCCGCCGCTACTACGAGGAGCGCATCGAATGGGTCTACGACGTGCTGCACAAAGGTTCCGAGACTGCCCGCGAGGAGGCCGCACGGACGCTTCACGACGTGCGCGAAGCCATGAAGATCAACTACTTCGAGGACCGCGACCTGATCGCCTCGCAGGCGGCGCTCTACCGAGAGAAACTCGGATAACGCCTTCGGGAAGCCGACCATGAAACTCAGGGATTTCCGATACGAGCGCATCTTCGCCCTCTTCTACCGCCTGACGCGCCGGTTGAGCAACCGCCAGATCATGATGCTGCTGGCCATGATCGTCGGACTGGTGGCCGGGCTGGGCACCTATGTCTTCGAAATCCTGCTCTATGCGATCAAGAGCTGCCTGGTCAACTGGTTTCCCATCGGGAACGCACATTTCCTGCTGCTGATCTACCCTGCGATAGGCATCGTCCTGGCGACGCTCTTCGTCAAATACATCGTGCGCGACAACATCTCGGAAGGGGTCACGCGCGTGTTGTACGCCATGTCGCGCCGCGATTCGCGCATCCCGCCCCACAACTGCTGGACTTCGATCGTGGGCGGCGCCACCACGATCGGCTTCGGCGGTTCGGTCGGCCCCGAGGCGCCGATCGTACTGACGGGCGCTGCCATCGGCTCGAACGTGGGAAGACTCGCACGCCTCAACTACCGCAATACGACGCTGATGCTCTGCTGCGGCGCCGGGGCGGCGATCGCCGCGATCTTCAAGGCCCCGATCACGGGCGTGGTCTTCGTGCTGGAAATCCTGATGCTCGACATCACCGCCTCGTCGGTCATCCCGCTGCTCATCGCCTCGATCACGGCCACCACGATCGCCTTCGTCTTCCGCGGCTTCGATCCGATCATCGCCGTCACGCTCACGGCGGCCGACGCCTTCGAACTGCGGCAGATCCCGATGTTCATCCTGCTGGGCGTATTGTGCGGAGGGATGTCCTATTATTTTACCACGGTCAACTCACGCATCGGCGCCTTCTACAAACGACTTCCGTCGCAAGGCCGCAAATGGCTCTACGCCGGCATCACGCTGGGCGTCCTGCTCTTCGTCTTCCCGCCGCTCTACGGCGAGGGCTACGAGGGCTTCACCTCGCTCATGCACGGCAACGCGCAGGAGCTGTTCAACAACTCGCTCTTCTACCGCTTCAGCGACATCGACTGGGTGGTGATCCTCTACGTCGCTGCGATCATGTTCTTCAAGGTGGTGGCCATGTCCTCGACCAACGCCGCGGGCGGCGTGGGCGGAACCTTCGCGCCGTCGCTTTTCGTCGGCGCCTTTTCGGGCGCCATCGTGGCGCTGCTCTTCAACGCGCTGTTCGGCTGGCACCTCTCGATCGCCTCGTTCACGCTGGTGGGCATGGCGGGGGTCATGTCGGGCGTGATGAAGGCGCCGCTGACATCGATCTTCCTGATCGCCGAGCTGTCGAGCGGCTACGGGCTCTTCATCCCGCTGATGATCGTCGCCTGCATCTCGTTCGCCGTCGACTACTACCTCGACCCCGACTCGATCTACACCAAGCAACTGCGCCTGAGCGGCGATCTGCTGACGCACGACAAGGACCAGTCGGTCTTCGTCTTCCTGAAACTCGAAGAGCTCATGGAGACCGACTTCTACCGCATCCGCGAGACCTTCACGCTGGGCGACATCGTCCACGTCATCTCCCATGCGCGGCGCAACATCTTCCCCGTGATCGATGATTTCGGCCGCTTGATCGGCGTCGTGCAGCTGGACGACCTGCGCGAAGACATGTTCAAGCGCGAGAAATGGGGTACGCCGATCGGCCGCTATATGATCCAGCCGCCCGACCGCATTCTCGAACACGAACAGATCCAGTCCGTGCTGCCCAAGTTCGAGGAGAACCAGACGTGGATGCTGCCCGTCGTCGACAAACAGAATCACTACCTGGGCTTCATCTCCAAGTCGCGCATCCTGAACGCCTACCGCGAGCAGCTGGTCAAGATACAGCAGTAAGCCGGCACTCTCCGAAAAAGGCATCGCCCCGCCGCAGAACGTTGCGGCGGGGCGATACCGTCGAGGACGGCAACGGCCGATCACTCGGGATGCGTCCCGCCCAAAGCACCCGCCAGAATCTCCTTCACGCTGAAAAACGCCTCCGTATATCCGCGTGCCGCGATCGTCCCGTCGGGTGCGATGAGCACGAAGGCAGGCCACCCTCGATCGCATACCGCTCCAACATCCGCCCGTTCTCCGGCCGGTCGGTCTCGACCTCGATCTCGGGCCACCCGTGCGCCAGCATTCCGGCCAGCGCCGAGCGCATCCCGGCCGCACTCTCGTCGTCGGGCAGCCCCTCGTACACGCGCCGGATCATATCGACCGACTCGGTCAGACCCACCATACGCAGCCCCCGATCCTTGTAGGCCGCATAGAGATCGCTCACCTGCCGGTCGATATGGATCGAGCCGGGACACAATCCCCAATGGTAGAGCAGCACATAGCCGCCCGCGAAATCGGCCTTGGCGATCGTTTCGCCCCGGGTCGTCACGAGCGAGAAATCGGGTGCCGACTGCCCGACGGCAAGGCTCTCCATTTGGCGCAGGAAATCAGCATACACACCGCCGAAGTAGCTCGACTTCAACTCCTCTGACAGCGACTCGTAGAATGCGCGCGACTCGGCCAACGGCCGGTAGGCCACCGTGGGAATCCGGTCGACGAGCAGATAAAGCGTCCCCTGCGGGTGCCCTTTCCGATAATTCTCGTTCAATGCGCGTTTGCGTGCGGCGCCCGGATCGTCGGCATAAAACCGATTGAAGAGTTCGTTCCACCTCCGGCCCTCCGCTCGGTCGCCGCGTGCGAAAGCTGCTCGCGCATTTTCGCTGTAACCGCCCGAATCCGACCGAGCGAATCCGCGACGTACAACAGTTCGGAAAGCGCGAGATCGTCGTAGATACCGCCGCCGAGAGTACAGTAATAGATCGCCTCCGCCGTACCGGTCAGCGTGATCCGGTCGCCGCCTGTCACGATCATCGACTTGCCCCGACGATCCGCATCGGCGGCCCTGCCGCTCTTCGGATGATAGGTCATCAAGTAGTAACCGTCGTGCGCCTGCTCGCCCCGATAGGCGAACGCACCCGCCTCCCCGACCACGACGTCGAAGGCCGGTTCGTAGTTCCACTCCGGAAGCAGGACACGTTCGAAACGGAGCGTATCGCCGACTTTCAGGCCGTCGATACGGCCGCTCAGCTCGAAAGATTGCATGCGTGAACAGGAGGCCGCCGCCACGAACAGTGCGGCGGAGAGTCCGAAAATTCCGAAAGACCGGTACATAGGCGTTGACAGATGGTTGAAATTCGTTTCCGCTAAATTAACGATTTTCCGGCGACGCCGAACGTTTTGCTCAAAAAAACCGTCGCCCGACGAGAGATCGTCGGGCGACGGTTCACGGCTGCGGCGGCGCTCACCCCTCCTGCCGCGCCTCCTCGTAGCCCGTATCGACCAGCAGATCGCGCCCGTTGGCCGCCGCCACGGCCATCTGGTCGCAGCGGTTGTTCTCCACTGTCTCGGCATGCCCTTTCACCCAAACGAAACGCACACGGTGATGGCGGTATACGCCGAGAAATCGCCGCCACAGATCGGGATTCTTCTTTCCGGCGAACCCCTTCTTCTCCCAGCCGAAGACCCAGCCCTTCGTGACGGCGTCGACGACGTATTTCGAATCGGAGTAGACCACCACGTCGCTCCCCGCGAATTTCAGCGCTTCGAGCGCGACGCACACGGCCATCAACTCCATACGGTTGTTGGTCGTCAGCCGGAAACCGGCCGACATCTCCTTGCGGAACGGCCCGCTCAGCAGCACCGCCCCGTAACCTCCCGGACCGGGATTTCCCAGTGCCGAACCGTCGGTATAGATCGTAATATCCAAAATAAAAATCTTATTGTACGGCGGTCTTCCCGTCCACTTCGCGGAGCAATTCCTCGGCCCGCCGCCGCTCGTCCACGTCGGGCGAGTCGAGCAACCGCCTCCACCACGTGCGGGCGCTTTCCTTGTCGCCCCGTCGCAGATAGAGATACCCGATATTGTAGAGCATCGTACCGTCCGACGGATCGACCGCCGAGGCGCGGACGAAGCAATCGAGCGCTTCGTCGATGCGGCCTGCGCCGTAATGCCACGCTCCGAGATTGTTGAGCGCCACGACACTCTCCGGACAATACTCCACCTCGCAGCGGGCCAGCCGTCCGAGCGACTCACCCGCAGCGTCGCCGTCCGAGGACGATGCCGCCTCGAACAACCTGTTCACATAATCCTGCAAATAACCGGCGATCAACTGCTTCGGCTCGACATACTCCACCGTGCGGCCATCCGGCGCAAGCCAGCGACCACCGTTCGCCTCCGCCCGCACGACGAGCGCACAAAGCGCATCGGTCATCCGCCCGTAACGTTCGGCGTAGGCGAAGGCCGCGGCACGCCCCAGATACATGTCGAGCCGGTCGGGATGAAGCGCGATTCCGTGATCGATCGCTGCGATGGCCCGGGCGAGAAGCTCTTCGTCGAAGGCGATCCGCCGGCCGAGACTTCCAGCCTCGTTGCCTGCCGAATCGGTCAGGATAAGCCGCTCGGACGACTCGCCCGCCGCACGAAGAGAATCTTGGGCACCGCGCAGAACGAACTCCTCGCGGCGCGACCGGTTGAAATCGTAATTGAAACGGTCGATCCACAGCTGCGCATCAGCCGGCGCCACCGCTTCCCATGCCGAGAAATAGCCGTTCCACACCATCGTATCGCAGTCGTCGGTCGGAGGCCGCAATCCTTCGGGCTGCGCCGCAGCGAACGCCGGAATTCCCAGCGCCGCCATGCCCAGTACGAACCGGATACGACACATCGCCCGCCGGATTCCGATCGCCGCAGTCATCTCCCCAACGGTCAGTTCAACGCCGCCAGCTGTTCGCGGATCGCGGCGATCTTCGCCTCGGCGTCGGCCTTCTTGGCACGCTCCTTCTCGACCACCGCTGCGGGAGCCGACTGCACGAAACGCTCGTTCGAGAGCTTGCGCTCGACACTTTGCAGGAACCCCTCGTAATAGGTCAGCTCTTCGCCCAACTTGGCGATCTCGGCTTCGCGGTCGATCCGATCGCCCAGCGGCACGAAATACTGCGTGGTCTTCACGATGAAGGCCGCGGCCGCGGCATCCTTCTCCGCCACCCGTTCGATCGCCGACAGATTGGCCATCTTCGTCAGCACGGGTGCATAGTCGACCGGATAGTTCGCGTCGGCGATCACTTCGAGCGTCAGCGCCTCGCGCTGCGGCAGATTCTTCTGCTTGCGGATATTGCGCACGGCCGTGATGGTCTCCTTGACCAGTTCGAACCGGGCCAGCAGCGCCTCGTCGGCCTGCTCGTCGGCCTGCGGCTGGCGTGCGACCATGATCGATTCGCCCGCCGCACGCGGCGCCAGATCCTGCCATATCTCCTCGGTGACGAAGGGCATGAAGGGTGCAGCAGGCGCAGCAGCGCATCGAAGAACCCTTTGGCTTCGTCGACCGTCCGCGGGTCGATCGGCGCCCCGTAAGCAGGCTTTATCATTTCGAGATACCACCCGCTGAAATCGTCCCAGAAGAGTTTGTAGAGCAACATGAAGGCCTCCGAAATGCGGTAGCTGCCGAAATCCCCGTCCAACTCCGCCACGGCGCGGCGCAACGTCTGGCGGAACCATTCGCCCGCCAGGCGGTCGTTGTCGCTCTGGGCGAGCGTCCCGTCCACCGTCCAGCCGTTGACGAGCCGGTAGGCGTTCCATATCTTGTTGCCGAAATTGCGGCCCTGCTCGCACAGCGCCTCGTCGAACATCACGTCGTTGCCGGCCGACGACGAAAGCAGCATCGCCACGCGCATACCGTCGGCGCCGTACTGCGCGATCAGGTCGAGCGGATCGGGCGAGTTGCCCAGCTGCTTGGACATCTTGCGTCCGATCTTGTCGCGCACGATGCCGGTGAAATAGACGTTGCCGAAGGGCTTCTCGCCGCGATATTCGTAACCGGCCATGATCATGCGCGCCACCCAGAAGAAGATGATGTCGGGGCCCGTCACCAGATCGGCCGTCGGGTAGTAGTAGCGAATCTCCTCGTTGTCGGGGTTGCGGATGCCGTCGAAGACCGAAATCGGCCACAGCCACGACGAGAACCACGTGTCGAGCACGTCTTCGTCCTGCCGCAGGTCGCTGAGCTGCAACGCGGCGTCGCCCGTCTTCTCGCGGGCCAGCGCCAGCGCCTCCTCGGCCGTTTCGGCCACCACGTAACCGCCTTTGGGCAGGTAGTAGGCGGGAATGCGCTGCCCCCACCACAACTGGCGCGAGATGCACCAGTCCTTGATGTTCTCCATCCAGTGACGGTAGATATTCTTGTATTTTTCGGGGACGAAACGGATTTCGTCCTCCATGACGGCGCGCGTGGCGGGCTTCGCCAGCTCCTCCATCGAAAGGAACCACTGCATCGAAAGTTTCGGCTCGATAGCCACGCCCGTGCGCTCGGAGTAGCCCACGTTGTTCGTGTACTCCTCGGTCTTTTCGAGCAGGCCGGCACGTTGCAGGTCGCCCTCGATCACGCGGCGCAGCTCGAAGCGATCCATCCCTTCGTAGATACCCACCTTGCCGTTGATCGTCCCGTCGTCGTTGAAGATGTCGATCGTCTCCAACCCGTATTTCTCGCCCAGCATGTAGTCGTTCACGTCGTGCGCCGGCGTCACCTTCAAGGCACCCGTACCGAAGGCGATGTCGACATACGTGTCGCGGATCACCGGAATCGAGCGCCCGACGAGCGGCACCACCACGCGGGCGTCCTGCGGCAACCACTCGTAGCGCTCGTCGTCGGGATTGACGCACAGCGCCGTATCGCCCAGAATGGTCTCGGGGCGCGTCGTAGCCACGACGAGGTACTTGTCCGTCCCCTCGACCGCATAGCGCAGGTAGTAGAGCTTGCCGTGCGACTCCTTGAAGACCACCTCTTCGTCCGACAGCGCGGTCCTGGCCGCGGGATCCCAGTTGACCATGCGCACGCCGCGGTAGATGCGCCCCTTGCGGTAGAGGTCGCAGAAGACCTTGATGACCCCCTCGGTGCGGATGTCGTCCATCGTGAAACAGGTGCGGTCCCAGTCGCACGAAGCCCCCAGCTTGCGCAGTTGCCGCAGAATTACGCCGCCGTACTGCTCCTTCCACTCCCACGCGTATTCGAGGAACTTCTCGCGCGTGAGCGACGACTTCTCGATGCCGCGCTCCTTGAGTTTGGCCACCACCTTCGCCTCGGTAGCGATCGAGGCGTGGTCCATACCCGGCACCCAGCAGGCATTTTTTCCCTGCATGCGGGCGCGGCGGATCAGCACGTCCTGCAACGTATTGTTGAGCATGTGGCCCATGTGGAGCATCCCCGTCACGTTGGGCGGCGGAATGACGATCGTATAGGGTTCGCGCGCATCGGGTTCGGAGTGGAACAGTCCGTGCCGCTCCCAGTAGTCGTACCATTTCTGCTCGATCTCCTGCGGAGCGTATTTGTCGGCAATCTGCATATCGGATAAATTTTATTACGTTGAACTTCTTCGCCCGCTTTCCGCTTCCGCAAACACCGGCTCTACCGGCCTCCGCAGATTCGAAAAACGTTTGTCAGGCAAGATGCAAAGTTATAATTTTTCCGGTAAAAAGTACGCTTTTTTCACCGCGTTCCCGCTCTTCGCTCCGATTTTTCGTCCGCCGATGAAAAAAGAGAACCCCGCCGTCCATTTTCCGCCCGCAAAATTTGGAGGGGGGGGGTTGTCCTAAATTTGTCCTCCGCAAACCATTTAACCCAAACTCTATGCAACTCAAAACCCTCCTCGGCGCCGCACTGCTTCTGCTCGCCGGTGCAGCGCAGGCCCAAACGATTCCCGAAACGACGCCCGAACCCGAATTCATCGGGGAGATCGTGACCGTGCGACCCGACGGCACGGTCGCCAAACTCGAAAAGCAATCCGTCCAGATGCGCACGCGAGCCAATGCGAGCGCCGTCATCTTCGGTATCGGCAAGGCCAAGACGAAACTCATCATCGAAGGGCCGAAAGCCGGCGTGCGCCTGACGGCGGGCCAACCGGCCAGCTTCATCGTGCGCGCCGTCGACAACGCCACCGATCCCATGTCGATCATCAACGTCTTCCGCTTCGAAGCCAAGAAAGACAAGCGCATGGCCGAAATGGCCTCGGTCAGCAGTTTCGGCAGCGTGAAATCCAACAAGCTGGAACGCCTTTCGTTCACAGGCCGCAAATTCGGAGAGAGCTCCTACCTGATCACCCTCGACGAGACTCCCGCCGGCGAATACGGTATCACGGTCTCCAACCCGAACAACCTCGACGAGAAACAGGTCATCGTATCGACCTTTGCGATCGACTGAGCCTCAGCCGGACCTTCCGACGATCTACGGCAGCGGATTGTCCGCTGCCGTATCTTTTTTCGCCGCACATCCCGCCCGCACCTGCCGAAGCGGCGACCGACTGACACGCTCTCCCCTCGTCGGCAGCCGGCTGCCAAAATGACAGACATGTCCCGACGGCCCTCCGGATCCTTTTTCATACAACCCCTCAGTCATCGTCCGATAGTGCATACCGCAGACACCGACAGGCACCGGTCGTCCGCTGCACCGCAGCGCTGCGGCATAAATAGTGTTGATAACTTCTTAACAAGCCAAAGACTTATATAAAATATTATACGAAAAAAAGCGTTATCTTTGCAACTTGATTGAAAGACCATATGAGTAAAAGAGATAAAATCGAACTGAAAGAACTGGAATCGCTGCCCGAAGCGCTCGACGGCAACCACCGCGTCATCCCCATCGTCACCGGCGAGGACGACACGGTCGAAGAGGTCGCCGTCCCCGAAATACTTCCCGTGCTGACGCTGCGCAGCTCGGTGCTGTTTCCGGGCGCCATTACCCCCGTCACGGTGGGCCGCTCGCGGAGCATGACGCTCGTGCGCGACACAAACGCCCGCAACGGGATGCTGGCCGCCGTCCTGCAACGCGACGGCGACGTGGAAGAGCCCAAGGCGGAGGACATGTACCGCATCGGTACGGCCGCCCGCATCATGAAGATATTGGAGATGCCCAACGGCAACCTCACGGTCATTCTCAACGGGTTGGAGAAGGTCGAGATCGGCGAATACGTCTCGTCCGACCCCTATCTGCAAGCCAAGGTGACCCCGTTGAAGGATTCGACGCCCGACGAGAAGAACGTCGAGTTCAACGCACTTGTGGATTCGATCCGCGACGTGGCGCTCAATATCATCAACATCTCGCCCAACATGCCCAAGGAGGCGATTTTCGCCATCAAGAACATCGACTCGCGGCGAGGTATCATCAACTTCATCTGCACCAACCTCGAACTGTCGGACGAAGACCGGCAGTCGCTGCTCGAAGCGCCGGGGCTGCTGGCGCGCGCGCGCAAACTACTCGAAATCCTGATCCGCGACCAACAGCTCATCGAGTTGAAGAACGAGATCCAGGAGAAGGTCAAGCAGGAGATCGACAAGCAGCAGCGCGACTACTACCTCCAGCAGCAGATGCGCACCATCCAGGACGAACTGGGCGACGGCGCCGACGCCGAACTGGACGAGATGCGCGAAAAGGCCAAGCAGAAGAACTGGCCCAAGGAGGTGGCCGAACTCTTCGAGAAGGAGTTGCAGAAACTCGAACGGCTCAACCCCGCCGTAGCCGAATATTCGGTGCAGGCAACCTACCTGCAACTGTTGCTCGAACTGCCGTGGAACGACTGTACGAAGGACAATCTCGACCTCAAACAGGCGCGCGAGCAGCTCGACCACGACCATTTCGGCCTCGAAGAGGTCAAGGAGCGGTTGCTGGAACACCTGGCGGTCATCAAGTTGAAGGGCGACCTCAAATCGCCGATCCTCTGTCTCTACGGCCCTCCGGGCGTAGGCAAGACCTCGCTGGGCAAATCGGTCGCAGCGGCGCTGGGGCGTAAGTTCGGCCGCATCGCACTGGGCGGCCTGCACGACGAAGCGGAGATTCGCGGCCACCGCCGCACCTACATCGGGGCGATGCCGGGCCGGATCGTACAGACGATCAAGCGGTGCGGATCGTCGAACCCGGTCATCATCCTCGACGAGGTGGACAAGATCAGCGTGTCGAACCACGGCGATCCGTCGAGCGCACTGCTCGAAGTACTCGATCCCGAACAGAACACCACGTTCCACGACAACTACCTCGATACGGAGTACGACCTCTCGAAGGTGCTCTTCATCGCCACGGCCAACAACGTCGGCAATATCAATCCGGCGCTGCGCGACCGCATGGAGATGATCAACATCCCGGGCTACATCCTCGAAGACAAGATCCAGATCGCCCTGCACCACCTGCTGCCCAAACAGCGCGAGGCGCACGGCATCAAGGAGCAGGAGCTGATCCTCACACCGCAGATCGTCGAACAGATCATCGCCGGCTACACCCGCGAATCGGGCGTGCGGTCGCTCGACAAGCACATCGCCAAGCTGGCGCGTTCGCGGGCCAAGCAGATCGCCTCGGAGGAGGCTTTCGCACCCGAACTCGGCGCGAAAGAGGTCGAAAAGATCCTCGGCAAACCCAAATTCCTCAACGAGGAGTACGAGGTGGGCGGCATCGTCGGCGTGGTGACGGGCCTCGCCTGGACGGAAGTGGGCGGCGACATCCTCTACATCGAGTCGGTGCTCACGCCCGGCAAGGGCCGCCTGAGCCTCACGGGCAATCTGGGCGACGTGATGAAGGAGTCGGCCACGATCGCCTTCGAATGGGTCAAGGCACATTATACGGAACTGGGTATCGATCCCGAGAAATTCGAGAAGTACGACCTCAACATCCACGTGCCCGAAGGCGCCATTCCGAAAGACGGCCCGTCGGCCGGCATCACGATGGTCACGTCGATCGTCTCGACCTACACGGGCCGCAAGGTCCGCGACCGCATCGCCATGACGGGCGAAACGACGCTGCGCGGCCGCGTAACCCCCGTGGGCGGCATCAAGGAAAAGATACTGGCCGCCAAGCGCGCCGGCATCACGACGCTGCTGCTGTCGGAGGAGAACCGCAAGGACATCGAGGAGATCAAGCCCGACTACATCAGGGGCTGACGTTCCACTACGTCCGCACCAACGACGACGTACTGCAACTGGCGCTCGAACCGCAGGCGCAACAATAACGGATCGGAAGGGAGCCGGAAGAGGGACTGGAATCCCGCTCTTTCGGCTCCTTTCCTTTTTAACGGATATGGACTCTCTGAAATTTCTGGCCGTCATTCCGGCCCGTTACGCTTCGACACGGTTTCCGGGCAAACCGCTGGCACGGCTCGGCGGCGAACCGGTCATCCGGCACGTCTGGAAGCAGGTGACGCAGGTGTTCGCCGACGCAGCCGTCGCCACCGACGATCCGCGCATCTACGACGCGGTGGAGGCCTTCGGCGGCCGTGCCGTCATGACCTCGCCCGATCACCGCAGCGGCACCGACCGCTGTCGGGAAGCCGTCGACAAACTGGGCGGCGACCCCGACGTCATCGTCAACGTACAGGGCGACGAACCCTTCATCGCCCCTCGCAGTTGCAGGCGATCGCCCGCTGCTTCGACGATCCGTCGACCGACATCGCCACGCTCGTCAAACCCTTCACCGAGGCCGACGGACTCGACGCACTGGAAAATCCCAATTCGCCGAAAGTCGTGCTCGGCAGCGCGGACCAGGCACTCTATTTCTCGCGCTCGGTGATCCCCTACCTGCGGGGCGTGCCGCGCGAGGAGTGGCTCGCACGCCATACCTTCTACAAACATATCGGCATGTACGCCTTCCGCCGCGAGACGTTGTACAAAGGTGACCGCCCTGCCCCAGTCGGCACTCGAACGGGCCGAATCGCTCGAACAGTTGCGGTGGCTGGAAAACGGGTTCCGCATCCGTGCAGGTATCTCCGACGTCGAGACGATCGGCATCGACACGCCGGAGGATTTGGCGAAGGCGGAAGAATTCTTAAAATTAAAAATGAAAAACTAAGGATCGGAAATCAGGGAGGGGGCTTCGGCCGAACGACGGTTGCCCGCAGCCATGCAAAACCCGACCCGGATTTCAATCCTCGGCTTTCAACCGCTAATTCTCGACTTATGAATACCACATTCATCGCGGGGCCGTGCGTGATCGAATCGGCCGAACTTCTCGATACGGTGGCGGCCCGACTGACGGAGATCAACCGCAGACTGGGCGTGCAGATCATCTTCAAAGCGTCGTTCGACAAGGCCAATCGCACGTCGATCCGCTCCTATCGGGGCGTCGACATGGAGAAGGGATTGCAGATGCTCGCCGACGTGCGGTCGAAATGGGGTCTGCGGCTGCTCACGGACATCCACGAATCATGGCAGGCGGCGCCCGTAGGCGAGGTGGTCGACGTGATTCAGATTCCGGCCTTCCTCTGCCGCCAGACCGACCTTCTGGTCGCCGCAGCGAAGACGGGGCGCACGGTCAACATCAAGAAGGCGCAGTTCCTCTCGGGCGAAGACATGCGCTACCCCTATGAAAAGGCTTGCGACGCCGGTGCGGCCGACGTGTGGCTCACCGAACGCGGCAATTCGTTCGGCTACAACAATCTGGTGGTCGACTTCCGCAACATCCCCGACATGCTGCGCATCGCGCCGACGGTGGTCATGGACTGCACGCACTCGGTGCAGCGTCCGGGCGCCGCAGGCGGCAAAACGGGCGGCAACCGCGAATTCGTGCCGGCAATGGCGCTCGCAGCCAAGGCATTCGGTGCCAACGGCTACTTCTTCGAAGTACACCCCGATCCCGACCACGCGCTGAGCGACGGACCCAACATGTTAAACCTCAACGACCTCGAAGGGGTCGTCAAATCCCTACTCTAATGGAGCAGTCCAAACAAAACGAAATCCTGACGGTAGCCCGCGAGGCGATCCGTACCGAAGCCGACGCGCTCGAAAAAATGGAACGGTCGCTCGACGAGCACTTCGTCGAGGCCATCGAGACGATCCTCCAAAGCCGCGGCAAACTCATCATCACCGGCATGGGCAAGTCGGGGCTGATCGGCCGCAAGATGGCCGCCACCTTCGCATCGACGGGCACGCCGAGCTTCTACCTCCATCCGGGCGAAGCGTTCCACGGCGATCTGGGTATGATCTCGAAAGAGGACATCGTGCTGGCGATCTCCTACTCGGGCGAAACGGACGAAGTACTCAAAATCGTCCCCTTCATCCACAACAACGGCAACCGGCTGATCTCGATGACGGGCAATCCGGCCTCCACGCTCGCCATCCACTCGGACATCCACCTCGACGTCTCGGTCGACCACGAGGCCTGCATCCTGCACCTCGCGCCCACGACCTCGACCACGGCGCAGATCGCCATGGGCGACGCGATGGCCGTCGCCCTGATGAAGATGCGCAACTTTTCGAGCAACGACTTCGCACGGCTCCACCCGGGCGGCAGTCTGGGGACGCCGGCTGCTGGCTACGGTCGGCGACGTCATGCGCAGCGACAACCTGCCCGTCGTCGGCCCCGACTGCACGGCCAAGGATATGATCCACACGATCAGCCGTTGCGGACTGGGACTGATCGTCGTCTGCGAAGGCGACCGCATCGAAGGCATCGTCACCGACGGCGACATCCGCCGCGCCATGGAGCGTTCGGGAGCCGATTTCATCAACCTGCGTGCCGCCGACATCCTGACGCGCGACCCCAAGCGCATCCACCCCGAAGAGAAACTCATCGAGGCGGAGAAGATGATGACCCGCCACAAGATCACTTCGCTGCTGGTCACCGACCGCGACGAACGCCTGGCAGGTGTCATCCAGATCTACGACATCAAACTCTGACGGCAGCTCCGCCCGACGGATACCAGCGGGACGGCCTGTGGGCCGTCCCGCTGGCTTTTTAACGATCCCCCCCGTCGGCATCGCCCGAGGATGCCGGCAGTTCGCCGCCGCCCCACACGGCGGACTGCTACTCGCTCCGGCTCGTGCAGTCTCTGCCGCCGGCGCCGAACCGCCAAGATACGGAGAGCGGCGACCGCCCCGTCGTCGCCCCCGCTCTCCGGCACCGCTTCGTTTTCATCATAAATAGGTATATCGATCTTCCCCTTTTTTCGTTTCTTTGCTGCGGATCGAACCCCGCCTCCGACCGACAGGCACGGCAGGAACGAATCTTCTCCTTGCGGGAAACGATCGGGGAACGATTTATGCAACAGGATTACGGACATTCATTTTAATCGCACGAAATCATGAACAAGACCGTCGAATTGTTGGGCGACAAGGCCGAATACCTGCTCTCCCACACCTGCAAAACCATTGACAAAAGTACGTTGCACCTTCCCTCCCCGCATACCGTCGAGGAGGTATGGGCAGCCTCCGACCGCAATATCCCGACGTTGAACAGCCTGCAACGTCTGCTGGGACACGGCCGGCTGGGCGGCACGGGCTATGTCTCGATCCTGCCCGTCGATCAGGGCATCGAACACACCGCCGGCGCGTCGTTCGCCCCCAATCCGATCTACTTCGATCCCGAAAATATCGTCCGGCTGGCGATCGAAGGCGGCTGCAACGGCGTAGCCTCGACGCTGGGCGTGCTGGGAGCCGTCGCCCGCCGCTATGCCCACAAGATTCCGTTCGTCGTAAAAATCAACCACAACGAACTGTTGACCTACCCCAACAGTTACGATCAGGTATTGTTCGGTTCGGTCGAACAGGCGTGGGAAATGGGTGCCGTCGCCGTGGGCGCCACGATCTATTTCGGATCGGCCGAAAGCCGCCGTCAGCTCACGGAGATCGCGGCCGCCTTCGAACGTGCCCACGACCTGGGCATGGCGACCATCCTGTGGTGCTATCTGCGCAACAACGCCTTCAAGAAGGACGGTGTCGACTACCACAACGCCGCCGACCTGACGGGACAGGCCGACCACTTGGGCGCGACGATCGGCGCCGATATCGTCAAGCAGAAGCTCCCTGACCTGCAACGGCGGTTTCCGGGCCATCGGCTTCGGCAAGACCGACGACAAGATGTACACCGAACTCGCGTCCGACCACCCCATCGACCTTTGCCGCTATCAGGTGGCCAACGGCTACATGGGACGTGTCGGCCTGATTAATTCGGGCGGCGAGTCGCACGGCGCGTCCGACCTGCCCGACGCCGTCGTAACGGCCGTCATCAACAAGCGCGCCGGCGGCATGGGTCTCATCAGCGGCCGCAAGGCTTTCCAAAGGCCGATGAACGAGGGCATCGAACTGCTCCATGCCATCCAAGACGTCTATCTCGATCCTTCAATCACCATCGCATAAACCCACACCCATGAAACGAATCGTACTGCTCCGCCACGGGCAGAGCACCTGGAACAAGGAGAACCGGTTTACCGGCTGGACGGACGTCGACCTCACGCAAGAGGGTGTCGCCGAAGCCGTGCGGGCCGGAGAGCTGCTCCGCGACGAAGGCTTCACCTTCGGAAAAGCCTATACCTCCTACCTCAAACGGGCGGTCAAGACACTCGACTGCGTGCTGGACAAGCTGGACGAAGCGTGGATTCCGGTCGAAAAGTCATGGCGGCTCAACGAAAAACACTACGGAATGCTGCAAGGGCTCAACAAAAGCGAAACAGCCGAAAAATACGGCGACGAGCAGGTGTACATCTGGCGCCGCAGCTACGACGTCGCCCCCGCGCCGCTGCCCGAGGAAGACCCGCGCAACCCGCGTTTCGACGTGCGCTACGCCTGCGTTCCCGACGCCGAACTGCCGCGCACCGAATCGCTCGAACAGACGATCGCACGCATCCTGCCCTACTGGCACTGCGTCGTCTTCCCGTCGCTGATGCGGTACGACAGCCTGCTGGTCGTCGCACACGGCAATTCGCTGCGAGGCGTCATCAAGCATCTCAAAGGAATCCCCGACGACCGGATCGCCGCGCTCAACCTGCCGACGGCCGTACCCTACGTCTTCGAATTCGACGACGCGCTGCGTCTCGTACGCGACTACTATCTCGGCGACCCCGAAGAGATCCGCCGCCGAGCCGAGGCCGTCGCCCGACAGGGCAGCGCCCGCTGACGGAGCGAAAAAGAGGGGCCGGATTTCTGCGAAATCCGGCCCTTCCCGATTTACATACCCTACAACTCGCCGGCGATCCGCCGCACGGCAGCCCCGGCCCGGGCATAGAGCGACGGCAGATCGACCGTCGACAGCCGGCCGCCGTCGACCACCACTTCGCCGTCGACCACCACCGTATCGACATCGGCCGCCTTGGCACAATAGGCCACGTTGGCTACGACGTCGTGCTGCGGATGATAATAAGGCCTCTGCGTCGAGAGCAATACCAGATCGGCCAGCGCCCCCTCCTTAATAACGCCCAACTCGCCGGCATGACCGATGGCGCCGCACCGCAGACCGTCGCCATGCGGAGCAGTTCGTAGGCCGGCACGGCACAGGGATCCATCGTCGTCACCTTTTGCAGGAACGAAGCGTTGCGCATCTCCTCCCACATGTCCAGATCGTTGTTCGAACTGGGGCCGTCGGTGCCCACCGTACAGTTCACCCCTTCGGTACGCAGCCGTTCGATCGGCGCGACGCCGCTCGCGATCTTCATGTTGCTCGTCGGGCAATGCGCCACGTGCACGCCCCGCTCGCGCAGGATGCGGCGATCCCCGTCGGTCAGGTGCACGCAGTGTGCGGCGATCAGCCCCCCGTCGAGCACTCCCAGCGAATCGAGATACTCCACGGGCGTCGCGCCGTAACGCTCGCGGATCATGCGCACCTCGTCGAGCGTCTCGGCGATGTGCGTCGTCATCGGGATGCCGTAACGACGGCAGGCCTCCATCCCGCGCCGCAGATTCTCCGCCGAACAGGTGTAGGCGGCATGAGGCGCCAGTCCCGCACGGATGCGCGACGATCCCTCGCATTTCTCGACGAGCGCGGGCAGGTCGCTTTCGAAGGCTTCGAGCCGCGTATCGAGGTAGCTCGCACAGAGCAGCGCCCGCATCCCCCGCGCGATCGACCGCATCGAAAACCGCCGCCTCCGACCAGTACATGTCCACGACCGACGTCACGCCGCCCAGCAGCATTTCGGCCGCGCCGAGCAGTGCGCCCACGCGGATGTCGTCGTCGGTCTGGCGCGCTTCGAAAGGCCAGATATGGTCGTTGAGCCACTCCATGAGGGCCATATCGTCGGCATAGCTTCGTTGGAGCGTCATGGCCATGTGGCAATGGGTATTCACTAGTCCGGGCATCAGGATTCCGCCCCGGCCGTCGATCTCGCGCGCGCCGGCGTGCGCCGCACGCCACGCTTCGGCCGCAGCCGCATCGGCCGTCACCAGTGCGATGCGGCGTCCTCGACGCCGACGTACCCGTCGAAACAGTTCGGTTCGCCGGCTGCCGCCGTCATCGGCAGCACCTTGCAGTTTCGGAAAAACAGTGTCATAATTTCTTTACGTCGATCGAATTTCCCCGCACCGTAAGGACATTGCGCCCCTCGATCGAGGTGGAAAAGATTTGAATCACCTTGCTGAAAGCCCCGGGCTCCTTCTTGTGCGGCTCGTAGATCACCTTGACGACGCCGCGCTCGCCCGGTGCTACGGGCCGTTTCGAGAAGGAGGCTTTCGTGCAGGTACACGGTCGCAATGCAGCGAAACGGTAGGGTTCTCCTGTCCCGTCAGCCGGGACTTGAGGGCTTTCTCCACGCCCTCGCGCGAGCCGACGTTTTCCGTCTCGACATAATACCTGTATCCATGTCCCGTATCCTGGATCGAAATCGTCGTCATTGCCTTGTCCTTCAACTGATTCGAACTTTTCGGCAGAATCAGCTTGATGGCATTGGGGTTGATGAGCGTCGTAGCGATCAGCATGAACAGCAGCAACAGGAAGATCAGGTCGGTCATCGAAGCCGACGAAAACGACTTATCGACCTTGGATCCGCGTTTGATTGCCATAACAGATTACTTTTGAACGGGTTGATTCAGAATATCCATAAAGGCGATCGAGTTGGCCTCCATCCGGAAAACGAGCTTCTCGATGCGAGCCACCAGGTAGTTATAACCGAAGTAAGCCGGAATACCGACCAGCAGACCGCCGACCGTTGTGATCATCGCCACGTACATACCGCTCGAAAGGAGCGACATATCGACCGTACCGCCCGCAGCGGCCATATCCATAAAAGTCTGCACCATGCCGACCACCGTACCGAGAAAACCGATCATCGGGGCGCCGCCGGCGATGGTCGCCAGGATCGGCAGGTTGGTTTCGAGCTTCGACACTTCGAGGTTCGCCACGTTCTCGATGGCCGACTGCACGTCGCTCATCGGACGACCGATCCGGCCGATACCCTTTTCGATCATACGGGCGATCGGCGTATTGGTCTTGCGGCAAAGATCGACCGCAGCAGCGACCTTGCCGTCCAAAATATAATCACGGATGCGGTTCATGAAATTCATATCGAACTCCGACGCCTTACGGATCGCCATGAAGCGCTCCACGAAGATAAAGATCGTGAGTCCTCCCAGAATCAACAAAACCCACATCAGCCATCCGCCGCTCATAAACAACTGCCAAAGTCCCATGCGGGTCTGCTCCGCGACAACGACCGCATCTGCGGTCTGCAACAAACTAATCATAATCTTTTTGAGTGAATTAAATTTATTTTATTCGAGTTTTACTTTTTCCGTATCAATCCCGCTCCATGTCGTATTCAGGCTCCGGCGGATCTTCCGGCAGAAGCAATTCCTGCCGTTGGGCCTCTTCCGCCGCACGCCGAGCCTGCTCCTCGCGGCGGGCCTGACGCTTTTTCTGACGTTTCTTGTTGGTGAAGCGGTCCCGAATACGCTGTTTCAGATCCTTGAAATTATTGAAATCCTCCTTATAGGAGATCCCGATACCGAAAGCGGCAGGAAGAAGGCCGAATCGTCGTCCGTCGTCGCCACGATATCCATGCGCACGCTCCCCTTGTCGCCCGCGACGGTCGCGCGCCCCGTAGCGAAGACCCTGCCGTAGAAGAGGTCGTTATCGTTCTCGGTGGTGTTGAGCACCAGCATCCGCCGGGGCTGCATCGTCAGCGAATAGGAGATATTCGACAAATGTTGCAGATTGAGGTCGAAATCCATGATCCCCGATTGCCCAACTGATCGGCCACCTGCACCTGCTGCATCCGAAGCCGGTTGTTCTCCACCGTGAGCAGCGCTTCGGACACATCGTAACCCACCTGCGTATAATCGACCTTCGTATGGAAATCCCGTATCCGGATCGCACCCGACAACTGCGCCGCACGCCGCTGACCGGTAAGCGTAAGCGCGGCCTCGGCCACTCCCCGCGTATCGGAGATCACCCCTTTGAGCATCGGATCGAGCAGGTTCATGCGTATCCCCGGAAACCGCGCTTCGGCATAGTAACGCACCGTCGCAGGGGCGTAGAATCCGCGTATGAGCGTATCGCGCTTCTCCCGATCGGTCACCGTCAGCCGCGCGCGGTCGTTCTTGAAATCCCACATCGAGGTGAAACGCATCGGCGGCGCCGGGAAATCGTTCACTTCGACGCTGTCCATTCGGATGTCGGCCGTGATCTCGGTACCTCCGAGCGCGGATTTCACCACCGCCTGACCGTTCGTGCGCCCCTCGATGACATAACCCATGTTTTCGACGATCTGGGTGAACGGCGCGAGATCGAAATTCTTCAACCGCAGCAGCACCGAATCGCGCCGGTGGCGCGAAGCCACGCCGTCGACCAGCAACTCCTGATCCCTGTTCATCACCAGGAACCGGTCGACCGCTATGCGCGCCGTATCGATCTGAATGTTGCGGGCGAAGATCTGCCACGTCGTCCCCTTGCGGCTGATGTGCGACGGCAGCAGCCGCACGTCGACCGACCGGCCTCGCTGGGGCGACTGCCCGACGAGCGCTTCGAGCCCCAGCAGAGCCGAGACGCGGGCCGTCGTATCGTTGAATCCCGCCGACAGCCGCAGGCGGTCGCTGCGCGCACCGCCCATGACCGACAGCTGCGGCATGTGAAACGTCCCGACGTAGAAATCCTCCGAACGCAGATAGACCGACAGCGAATCGCCGCGGTTCGTCGCATTGAGATTCAGCCGCGTGGCGAGCATCCGCTCGCGTTCGATGTACTCCGAAGTCGCTTTGAGCGACAGTTTGTCGTTGGCGGGATTGAACAACAGCCGCAACTGCGATCCGTCGGCGATTTGCAGGCCGTCGGCCACCGCGTCGGCCACCGGCGTGAAGTGCTTCACGTCGACCGACAGCACCGAATAGTCGTCCACGACGCTCACGGCGCCGGCGGCCCGTTTGCGTGCCTTCTGCTCGTCATAGAGCAGCGGGATGTATTTTTCGAGGCTCGACCGCAGATATTCGAAGACGGTCTTGTAATCGGTCCGGCTGCGGAAGGTCGCGTCGGCGAATTCCGACTGCAACGACAGGTATTTGCTGCCGGCACTGTTCTGTCCGTCCAGCGTAAGCCGCGTCGTGCGGAGCGTATCGGCATTATAGCGGTAGACCACGTCGCCCACGGTCACCTTGCCGTTCAGGTCGTCCAGCGTCCGTCCCGAAGCGCGCGCCTCGACCAGCGCCGAAAGCACCGAGACGCTGTCGCGGCGGTTGAGATGCATACGGGCAAGGTCGGCGTGGATCAGATCCAGGTCGAAATCGTAGTGCGGCCGTTCGGGATTGAATCCCACCTCGCCCTGAAAATCGAACCGGAGCGCCGGATCGTCGGCCCGGACGTGCCCGTTGAAGGTCTTTTCGGTCAGGCGGCCGCCGAAACGCAGCGAATCGTAGTCATATCCGTTGAATTCCAGCTGCGAAACGCTGCCGTCGACGCGCGCGTCGATCAGCCCCTTTCCCACGACGCCGTTCAACCCCGCCTCGCAGCTGACGCTTCCCAGATTCGGCTGCTCCAACAGCTCCCCGACGCGGAATCCGGTCACCGCGATACGCCCCTTCACCGGACGCAGACGACGGCGGTCGGCGGGCTGCATCGCCAACTCGGCCTCTGCCGAACCGACGGGTGCCGACAGGGCGAATTTCGAATCGAACGAAGCGAGCGTTCCCTCCACCTCGCCGGTCAGCCGCAACGCACCGACACGATCTATCATCGCGGACATCTTGGCCAACAACTCCTTACGAGCGACATTGGCGGCGATTTGGCCGAGATCGGCCGCCTCGGTAGTCACGTCGTCGAACGTCAGAGAGAAGTGCGTATCGTCGATCTTCGGCAATCCCGTCACCCGTCCGCGCGCATGCACGCGGCTGCTGCGTCCGAACGAAAGGCTTTTCAGATCGGCGTTGAAATCGGAAACCACGCCGTCGAAGAGCAGGTTGATGTTGCGCAACGTCAGCCGCCAGTCGCGCAACTTGGGCGAGAAGTAGGCTACGTCGTCGCTCGAAAGCATCGAATTGCGCACCTCGACCGTCATGCTCACCCGATCGACATACTCCTTGTATTCGGCCCACGAATCGCCCACGATCGAGACCGCAGGGATCGAGACGTTCGAATGCGGCGTTACCAGCCGCGCGTTTTCCATGCCGATACAACCGTTGGCCAGAAAGAATTTCCCGCCGAAATCGTCGATCTCGAACCCGCTCTTCTCGCGTGCGGAAAACCGGCCGATCTCGGCGCCGACAGCGCCGCCGTCGATGGTGAAATTGTCGATCACGGCGTCGATGTCGCGGATGTCCATATCCGAAAAATCGATCCCGTAAACCGGATTGCGATGTTGCAGTTTTTCAAGACGGAATTCGAGGTTCTCGACCGTGAGCGCGGAAATCGAAAGACGGAAATCGCTCTCTTCCTTCTTCTCCTTCCGCCCCATACGCGACACGATCTGCTTGACGTTCATCACGCCGTCGGGCATCTCCCGAAGATAGAACTTCCCGTCGGTCAGCCGGCCGTGACGCAACGTGAACCCGTTGCTGAAAAATGCCGAACTGGGTGATGAAGGCGTGCAGCTTACCGACGTAGAGCAGCGTATCGCCGCCGTAATCCTCGACATAAAGTCCTTCGAGCGTGATCCGGTCGAAAATCCCGATATCCACCCGATCGATACGGACGACCGTTTCGAGTTTGCGCGACGCGAACTGCGCGGCCCTGTCCACGACGAAGTTCTGCACGGCGTTGATGCTCAGCAGCAAAGACAATGCAAGCGGAAGTACGATCAGCAACAAAACCGCCGCCGATAACACTTTCCCCAATATTTTCGTAACTTTGCGCATGGCAAAACGCCCGTTTAACTGGCAAATTTAACGATAATTCGTCAAAAAAACGAAAAAACACCGAATATAACTATGGATATAACCATCCTCGGCATCGAGTCTTCGTGCGACGATACGTCGGCGGCCGTCATCCGCAACACGACGCTGCTGTCGAACGTCATCGCCAAATACGGCGGCGTGATTCCCGAACTGGCCTCGCGCGCCCACCAGCAGAACATCGTCCCCGTGGTCGACACGGCCCTCAAAGAGGCCGGCGTCGCACCCGACGAGCTGGACGCGATCGCTTTCACGCGCGGGCCGGCCTGCTGGGATCGCTCCTGGTGGGCGTATCGTTCGCCAAAGGACTCTCGATCTCCCACGACATTCCGCTGGTGGAGGTCAATCATCTGCAGGGGCACATCCTCTCGCACTTCCTCGACCTGCCCGACCGGACAGCTGCCGCACCCCGACTTTCCGTTCCTCTGCCTGCTCGTCAGCGGCGGACATACGCAGATCGTAAAAGTGGACGGTCCGCTCGACATGCAGATCGTCGGCACGACGATCGACGACGCGGCGGGCGAAGCGTTCGACAAGTGCGCCAAAGTCATGGGGCTGCCCTATCCGGGCGGGCCGGTGATCGACAAACTGGCCAAGGAGGGCGATCCGCACGCGTTCCGCTTCGCCAAACCCCGCATCGAGGGTTTCGACTACTCGTTCTCGGGACTCAAAACCTCGTTCCTCTATACGTTGCGGGACGAAATGGCCGAAGATCCGAATTTCATCGAGAAAAACAAAGCCGACCTCTGCGCCTCGCTGCAGACGACCATCGTGGAAATTCTGCTCGACAAGCTCGTAAAAGCTTCCAAGGAGTACGGGATCCGCGACATCGCCATCGCAGGCGGCGTATCGGCCAATTCAGGGCTCCGCAACGGCATCACGGAGGAGGGAGGAAACGGGGCTGGCGCACCTTCGTGCCCGAGTTCCGCTTCACGACCGACAACGCCGCGATGATCGCCGTGGCGGGCTATTACCACTACCTCCACGGCGACTTCTCCTCGCTCGACGTGTCGCCCGTGGCGCGCATCGGGAAGCAGACGTCGTCCGACGACGAAAATGAGGAATCGCCGGCGCTGCAACAGAGAAAAAGGACATTTTTTCGGAAATTTCATCTAACTTTTTATTACCTTTGCCGGAAATAATTTTGGGCATGGGGCGACGGTGTCCGGCGAAACCGAACGTCATGTCGGTTTCGCGCGCGGCGCACAGGCGTTGCCAGCCCGCATGACAAACAGCCCGCAACGGACGATTCCCCGTTTCCTACCAAACTTTAACCGATATATCAACAATGATGAAATCACTCAAAATCGGCGATCTGCTGGCTCGCACGCCCATCGTTCAGGGCGGAATGGGCGTCGGCATCTCGCTTTCGGGACTGGCCTCGGCCGTCGCCAACGAAGGCGGCGTGGGCGTTATCTCCTCGGCCGGACTCGGTGTCATTTACCGCGACTATTCGCCCGACTACAACATAGCGAGCATCTGGGGGTTGCGCGAAGAGTTGCGCAAGGCCCGCGAAAAGACGCGCGGCATTATCGGCGTCAACGTCATGGTCGCCATGTCCAACTTCGCCGACATGGTGAAAACCGCCATTCAGGAGAAGGCCGACATCATCTTCTCGGGTGCCGGGCTGCCGTTGAACCTGCCGTCGTTCCTCACCGAGGGCTGCCGCACGAAACTGGCGCCGATCGTCTCGTCAGCCCGTGCCGCGAAACTCCTGTGCGAAAAGTGGCTGGCCAACTACGGCTACATTCCCGACGCGATCGTCGTCGAAGGGCCGAAGGCCGGCGGCCACCTCGGCTACAAGGCCGATCAGATCGAGGACGAGCACTACTCGCTCGAAGAGATCCTGCCCCCGATCGTGGAGGAGGTGCACGCCTTCGAGGCGGCGCACGACTGCCATATCCCGGTCATCGCCGGCGGCGGCGTCTACACGGGCGAGGACATCTACAACATTCTGCAACTGGGGGCCGAGGGGGTGCAGATGGGCACCCGCTTCGTGGCCACCGAAGAGTGCGACGCCGATCCGGCGTTCAAGGAGAGCTACGTGCATGCACGCAAGGAGGATATCGAGATCATCCAGTCGCCGGTCGGTATGCCGGGGCGTGCGATCCACTCGTCGTTTCTGGAAAAAGTGAAGGCGGGGCTGAAACGGCCGAAATCCTGTCCGTTCAACTGTATCAAGACCTGCGACGTTTCGCGCTCGCCCTATTGCATCATGCTGGCGCTCTACAACGCCTTTCGCGGCAGGTTGGAGAACGGCTACGCCTTCTGCGGTGCGAACGCTTGGCGGACGGAGAAGATCCAGAGCGTGCGCGAACTGATCGCTTCGCTGCGGAAAGAGTACGAGAGTTTTTCACTGCGCGACCGACTCTTCCCGAATAAGGGCTGATTCTTATTCCGGCAGAAATTCGAAAAGAGCGACGGATCGTCGCTCTTTTTTGATGTCTCCATTTTTCTTTTCGTATACGGAAAATCGGCGGAGGGGATGGGGTCCGAATTTCAAGTGATGCCTTCCTTCTCCACCACAAAACGACGGACTCGAAATTCCGACGACTGCCGGGCGCCCCGTTCGGCAAGTGGACCTGAAAACGAAAGAGAGCCGGTTATCCGTCGGCTCTTTCGGTCAAAACGAACCCGAAACAGCACTTATCGAAAAAAGTAAACTTCGCCTCCGTGCGGCAGACTCTCGGGTGAAACAAACTTCTACACGGACAGTGCTCAAGCCGAACGCTGTCCGTTCTTTTCGCGACGAGCCGGCGCGTCGGAGGATTTCTCCGCGTCGCAGTTCTTCCCGCCCACGGCCATACCTGCCATCAACCCGCTCCAGATAACTCGACGCCGCGATGCGCAGCAAATAGCGTTCGGCCTCCTTTGAAACAGTCGAACTGGCGCAGCGTGTCCGATTCACGCGCAGCGCGCAACGCGGTGAAAAAAAGCGCATCCAACGTGCTGCGAAAATCGTCGGTTCCGGCAATGCGAGTCTTGTAGGTTTCGGTCATCTGCTGCAACAGATCCCGAGAACAGGTTTTCATCATCGTGCATTTTTGTCCCGCTGTGCCGTGCGGAAAATTAATTGCCAGAAATACGAGGGCGGCACAGATTCGGCCTTCCCGCGATCCGGTAAACTGTCCCGCGTCGATCATGCGCACGCCGCCGGCGTGCAGACATAACGTGTGATAAAATTCATCAGATGTTGTGAACGACCGCAACTCTCGTCTGGAAACTTCCTTACTATCTAAGAACGAACGGACACCTTCCTGTCGGTGTTTGTGCTGGCAAAGTTATGTTTTTTTTCCGGATACCAACTGTCGGCAGTCGAATTATGCCCTATTCACCTATTTTTCGACCCAACGCGACTACCGGTTGACTTACAATGAAATAAGAACGTCTGATTCAAATATGAACTGAACCGTTTCGAATAGTTCGAACGGTCATTCGGGCAATTCGGAAAACTGCGGTGGGATCGAACGGGAACGACCGGTCGCAGGACTCCGGCCGTTTCCGTTACCCGTGGCGGGCCGCACGGAACGCCACCGCCGGAAGGATACTCCCGGACGGATGCGTGCAACAGGTCGGCGGCAGTCGTTACCGCTCCTTCTGCCGCCTTTTAATCATCGTTTCAACCTCGCGGATCTTGCCCAACGTACCGCGATTGGCACGATACACCTCGATCACGGCGTCGCCGCCGGCTCGCGCTACGGCCGCAGCATCCCTTCCGTTGCCTCCGCCGAGCGCATATTCCGCACCGCCGGCCAGGTAGGCCGAGAAGAGCAGACTCATCTTCTCCACGCCCAGGTCGGCGCCCAGAACCGGCGCCGTCTCTTCGCTGATCTCGTACATCACTTCGTCCGTTCCGGCCGACCATCGGGTGAGAAAGCCGGCGACACGCAGCCATTCGCCGGATTTGGTCGGGTCGTAAGGCGTCGTGCGCAGCCACTCGGCGCAGCGCAGTACGTCGTCGTTGTAGCGGGCGCAGTCGGCCGCGGTTTCGATTTCATACTTGTCGGGTACGGGAGCGGTCTGCGCGGATACACTCCATGTCGCTGCGAGGCAGAACATGAAGATCGTCAACATGCGATACATAATTTTAAGGTTTTAGGTTTGCCGCCCGAAATTAACGATTTTTCCGCCGAAATGCAACATTTCCGCGACAAAAAACGGCTGCCGGCGGGAGAATTTCCCCGCCGGCAGCCGAACCGTTCGTTCGGGCCGCTCACTCCACAGTCACCGACTTGGCCAGATTGCGCGGCTGGTCGACGTTGCGGCCCTTGTTGACGGCCACGTAGTAGGCCAGCAGCTGCAACGGCACCGACGTAAGGATCGGCGAGAGGCATTCGCATACCTCCGGAATCTCGATCACGTAGTCGGCGATCTTCGCCGCCACCTCGTCGCCGCGCGTGACGAGGGCGATGATGCGGCCGTTGCGTGCCTTGATCTGCTGGATGTTGCTCACCGTCTTGTCGTAGATCTTGTCGCGCGGAGCGATCACCACCGTGGGCATGTCGTCGTCGATCAGGGCGATCGTGCCGTGCTTCATCTCGGCAGCGGGACACCCTTCGGCATGGATATACGAAATCTCTTTGAGTTTGAGCGCCCCTTCGAGTGCGGCCGGGTAATTGTAGCCGCGCCCCAGATAGAGGAAATTCTTGGCGTAGGTGAATATTTTGAGAGGTCTTTCACCCGCGTGTCGAGTTCGAGCACCTCCTGCAACAGCTCCGGCAACCGGTGCAGGTCGCGCGTGACCCGTTCGAACGCCTCATCGGCGATCGTGCCCTTCATGCGGCCGAGCATCAGCGCCATCATCGCCAGCACGGTCACCTGTCCGGTGAAGGCCTTGGTCGAGGCGACGCCGATTTCGGGTCCGACGTGGATGTAACACCCCGAATCGGTGGCGCGCGGAATCGACGAACCGATGACGTTGCAGATACCGAAGACGAAGGCGCCCTGCTCCTTGGCCAGTTCCAGTGCTGCGAGCGTGTCGGCCGTCTCGCCCGACTGCGACATGGCGATCAGCACGTCCTTGTCGCTCACGACCGGATTGCGGTAGCGGAATTCGCTGGCGTACTCCACCTCGACCGGTATGCGGCACATGTCCTCGAAGAGATGCTTGCCGATCAGCGCGGCGTGCCACGACGTGCCGCACGCCACGATGAGGATGCGGTGGGCGTCGAGGAAGCGCTCCTTGTTGTCGAGTACGCCCGACAGCACGACGTGCTTGCCGTCGGCGCTCACGCGGCCGCGGATGCAGTCGCGCAGCGTGCGGGGCTGCTCGAAGATCTCTTTGAGCATGAAGTGGGGATAGCCCCCTTTTCCAGTTCCGAGATGCTCATCCGGAGTTTCTGGATGTTGACCTTCGACTCCTTGTTGTCCATGTTGAAGACATGGAGCGACTCGCCCGGTTGATGACGGCGATCTCGTCGTCGTTGAGATAGACCACGCGGTTCGTGTATTCGACGATCGGCGTTGCGTCCGACGCGATGAAATACTCGCCGTCGCCTACGCCGATCACCAGCGGGCTGCTCTTGCGCGCCACGACGATCTGGTTGGGATTGCGGCGGTCGATCACCGCGATGGCATAAGCGCCGACGATCTGGTGGCACGCCTCGCGCACCGCTTCGAAGAGCGTGCAGCCCGTGTCGGTACGGATGTAGTCGATCAGCTGGACGACCACCTCCGTATCGGTCTCGCTGCGGAACGCGTAGCCGTGCTGTTCGAGCGCCTTCTTGACCACCGTATAGTTCTCGATCGTCCCGTTGTGTACGATGGCCAGATCGCCCGACTGCGAAGCGTGGGGATGGGCGTTTGTGTCGTTGGGTTCGCCGTGCGTCGCCCAGCGCGTGTGAGCAATGCCGACCGTACCGCTGCGGTCTTTCGACTCGGCGAAATGTTCCAGCGCCGCGACCTTTCCTTTGGCCTTATAGATGTTGAGTTTTCCTTCGTCCGAAATCATGGCTACGCCCGAAGAGTCGTAACCCCGATATTCCAGCCTGTGAAGTCCTTTGATCAGTACGGGATAAGCCTCCTTGCTCCCGATATATCCGACGATACCGCACATAAATGATAAGTTCTGTTTTTAGTGAATCCGATGACTGCGTTTCCGGCCGAACCGAATGCCGTGCGAACCGGACAAGCGCCGCAAAGATACGGATAAGCGAGGGCAATGTCAAATTTATTTGAACATTGCCGAGCGGGAGTATCTTCGGCGGGCCAAAGATACGAAAAAGTCGAGTGCAGAAGCAAACACCAGCCTGATTGTGCCGAGACGGAGTATCTAAGGCGCAAGCCGAAGATAGAAAAACGGTACCGAAAATTTACGGACGACCGGAAATTTTTCGTTATTTTTGTCCTCGCATTCGATTCTTAAAACAAAAACTACGATGAAAAAAGAGTGGAACGATGTCCGGGAATTTCACGAGAAATTCGGTCATCCCGTCGCCCCGCAGCCGCGTATGGTGGAGCGCGGACGCGCCCTGAGCCGCGGGAAGTGGATGAATGAAGAGGTGGCCGAATTTCTTGTAGCACAGGATATTTACGAACAGGCCGACGCCATGATCGATCTGATCTATTTCGCGTTGGGTACGCTGGTGGAGATGGGGCTCGAAGCCGACGAGTTGTTCGAAATCGTTCAGCAGGCTAACATGGCCAAGTTGTGGCCCGACGGCAAGCCGCACTACAATCCCAAGGACGGCAAGGTCATCAAGCCCGACGGGTGGGAAGATCCCGCCCCGAAAATCAAGGCCTATATCGATGCGGTCATCGCCCGCAAGGCGCAGAAATAACGCATCCGAATCCCGAACGCCGGGCGATGCCCGGCGTTTTTGTTGCGAGGAAAGGGGTGTCGGGGTGTCGGATTTTCCGGCTTAATCCAATGGATACCGCTCAGACAGGCGAAGCCTCGGCAAAACCCAAATAAATTTGGTTCTGCACTCGGCTTGCACTATCTTTGTCCGCATGGAGATCAAACGCGCCACCTTCAAATGCAGCTCGCAGCAATTGTCGCAGATTCCGCGCGACACAATGCCCGACATCGCCTTCATCGGGCGGAGCAACGTCGGCAAGTCGTCGCTCATCAACCTGCTCACCGGCCACGGTTCGCTGGCCAAAGTATCGGGAACGCCGGGTAAGACACGGCTCATCAACCATTTCCTGATCGACGACCGCTGGTATCTGGTCGACCTGCCGGGCTACGGTTACGCCCGTGTCTCGAAGAGCGAACGGGGCAAATTCTCGAAACTCATCACCGACTACGTGTTCCGGTCGGAGAAGATGCACTTCCTCTTCGTGCTGGTCGACTCGCGGCTCGAACCGCAGGCGATCGATCTGCGGTTCATCCGGCTGCTGGGCGAACACGGCATTCCGTTCGGCATCGTCTTCACCAAGACGGACAAGCTCTCGCGCAACCAGCTCGAAAGCAGTGCCGCCCGCTATAAAAAGCAACTGCTGACCGAGTGGGAGGAGCTGCCGCCGCTCTTCTTCGCTTCGAGCGCCAAACGCACGGGGCGCGAGGAGATTCTCGCCTTCATCGACAAATGTTTGAAGGATTCTTAAAAAAAAGCGGGAATCGTTTGCCGCCTTTTCGCAGGATGCTTATATTTGCACCGTCAAATCCCTTCAAACTGTTATGGCCATTCATAAAATCAAGTTCTTTGCCGGCCGCGGTTCCCGCTACCTGGCAGAGAAAATCGTAGCCAGCTACGGCACGAAACTCGGAGAGTCCGAGGTACTGAATTTCAGCGACGGCGAGTTTCAGCCCTGTTTCCTGGAATCGATCCGCGGATGCACGGTCTTCGTCATCCAGTCGACGTTCCCTCCGACGGACAATCTGATGGAACTGCTCATGATGATCGATGC
>VOFE01002207.1_pt1 | contig 39752 bp, 54 predicted proteins | sample 5384071 | NCBI WGS metagenome assembly VOFE01 (sample SAMN12384724, study PRJNA508395) | human gut metagenome | isolation source: healthy gut D | host: Homo sapiens
GGAGTTCAGCCGGGTGTGGATCATTGCCCAGGGGGTCAAGGAGGCTGCCCAGCAGGCGGTCATCTCCACCATCAACGACAACTATGACGATGTGGACCCCACCAAGACGCCGGATGGGACTCCGGTCGAGGGTACTCCTGAGCCGCAGGATCACAACAATGTGACGCCCCCCCTGAACAGCCCTCCACCAATACCAGTGGCGGCCTGCCTGGTTTCGATAATGTTCCCAACGCAGGAGAAAATCAGGACATTGAAGGTCATAGCGATGGAGATATCAATACTCAGGTTGGCATAATGGGATAAAGTAATATTGCATCTTCAAAAAGCACAGCTTTGGCTGTGCTTTTTATTTTGTGGGAAAGGAGATCGAGTGAAACGGATCGTTAGTATATTGCTGACCATTGTGCTGTTGTTTTCTTGTATCAGTGTCCATGCATACGCTGTGGATGGGACTGGCGGATCAGGCAACATTGATGGTGGTGGCGGAGGCATGGGAGACGCAACCGGCCATGGTTCTTGGAATCCTGGAAACGAGGGTGTTCGGGTCACTGTGGTGCGGGCCAATGATCATGCCGTGGTCACAACTCCAATCGACCTGACAAACTAAAGCACCTGCATCTTCTATTTATCATTTCGGAAAGGTGAGTAAGCTCCAATATAATGGGGGTGCATCGCTCTCACCTGTGCAGGGTGGGTATACCTGCATTGTTCCACCACAAACGATTCCTCGTGTCATAAGCACAAACGGAAAAAATAACATTGAAGCTATCAAAAAATACTTTTGCTCCGAGTTCTTGGTGCAACTGGTTGCCAATCACACCGGAATGGATTATGACACGCTCATCAGCGGCGAATACAAAATTCTGCTGGAACCCATCGCCTATTATAAGTTCGAAGGTGTCATGATCGCTACAACAGCGACCGAAGCTGCTCTCTATGATGAGGTGGTTGGAGGACAGCTCCGCTATTGGATGGGATCGCTGACAGCCAAAAACCTCCCACTGTCCATGTTCCTCGAAACACCGGATTTAGGCTACCCTGCATGGTCCGGCCCCACCAATAAGAATGTGTCCAACTCGGACATCAAGTCCTCTTTGGGCCTTGGCATCGTCCGCTTTGAGGAGCAGCCGGAGGAGCCGGAAATCAGCACCTATGACTATGAGTACCGGACCAATACCGAGGTCATTACGGCGGTAGAGGTCAGCGGTGGCCAAAGTGACCCGGATGATCCGGTCACTGTGCGGTTCCATATTGATGGGACGACCTATACGGTCAGCAATGTCTACTACCCGGACGGAGATTCCCAATTGGCCTGGGTACGCTGGACTACACCGGACGAGCCGCAGGACATGACCATCGATGTGGATGTATCCGGCCCCGGATCAGCACAGGCCACCATCCACTGTAAAATCGTAGATCTGGACGAGAATCCGCCGCCCAATCCAGTAGCAGATGACCGGAACGACTCCTTCACACCCTCCCCGGTCCCAGACCGGCCGGAGAAGACCTCGGCCCAGTGGACCATTTGGGACCCATGGTGGCAGGAGTATTGGGTATGGCACGGCGAAGATCAGGACGGATACTGGTGTGACCACGGCTGGTGGGAATTTGATCTGGACCGCTACAGTGCCAGTCTTTCCGCCGACATGGAAATTACCCCAGATGAGAAGAACCCCACTGCCAGCGGCAACAGCATGAATCCGGCTATGGCGTAAATCAGGTCGTCACCGCCAGGGTGAGCAGTTCCCAGCGGTCTGCTGCCACACCCCTCCAGAACGCAGTCAGCTACTTCCCGGAATTTAACTATGAGTCGTTCTGGAGGCTGCTGGACCGCATCTCTATCAGTTCCTCGTCCTCCCGGCTGGAGTTCCAGAAGAACGAGTATAGCACCTATAACCGGCGTACCCATTTCACTCCTATCTGGTACCCGGATGGCTCCTATACAGTCAACACCTGGGTCATTGACTGCTGGACCCCGGCAGGGATGCTCTCGGTCAACCTCACCGATTCACTGAATATCCGGGGCAATCTATGGGACGATTGGCATATCGCTCCGCTTGATCTATAGGAGGTAGAAGCCATGGGATAATCCGACTGGATGAGCAGCCTGGCGAGGTCTACCACTACACGCACCGAAAGAATCTGGACAGCATCCTGCGGGATGGCCGAATCAGGCGTATGGGCGATAGGGAGTGCTGGTTTTGCGCCTCTTTGGAGGATACCCTGACGCTCATGCGGGCCACGGTCATGATGGAGGGGAAGCCCTACTATAAGGTGGGCGGCAGCATCGGCCACTACCCCAAGTTTGTGCCGGAGGACTATGTGATCCTTCGGCTGACCCCCCGGTATCAGACTGGCGAGTGGGTGCCCTGGATGCAGGAGACGCCTCCAGGATCGCCGCCCGAACTGCTGAAGGCCGCCGAAGGTATTCAGCAACCTGAAACTGGGCTTCCGGGGAGATTTGAAGTTCCAACAGAATCCCGAGGTCATTGAAGTAGCCCCACTGGTCGAGGCTGCTCAAACGCAGTTTTTAGATATTTCTTTCTTGATGTAAAGAGGCGGTTGACAATGTGCAAAAAAGGGCCTCCGGCAGTATGGACCAAGGAGAAAATCGAAGAAGCCTTTGCGGGATTTGTAGAAAAGAACAGCAGGCTGCCGGTGGCGCGGGAAATGAATCCCCAATTTGGGCTGCCAACACGCAGGACCTTTGAGCGCTACATGGGGATGACCGCCCAGGAGTATGCTGAACTTCGCTACCCCACGCTTCTCTCCGCAAGAGATGAGCGCCATATTCAAACCATCCTGGTATATCGGAACGAAGTACGGGAGTGGTCTGTTGAGCGGCTTATAGAGGCGGAAAATGGTTTCTTTCAAAAGCACGGTCGGCTGCCGGAGCCATACGAATACACAGCCGAAAATGGGCTTCCAATGTATTCGGTGTTTTGTAAACTCGCAAAGGAGGTTTGAAGCATTATTAAAAGAAAAGTTCCAAGAACTATCCGCATCTGACGGACAGATCCTTACCTTGTAAGCGATTATCAGAGTAAAAGCAGAAAAGAGACAGGCCGTGGGAAATACCTTGCGGCTTGGTTGTGCTGGTCCATCCTGTGCCGCGGGAGAATAACTCCCGCGGCTTTTCTTTTCAAAAGAAAGGTGGATTATTTTATGACAAAGTACAGAAAGGTTCTCTGCGGGTTTGTAATGGTCTTCCTGCTGGCAGCCCTACTCGGCACGACTGCCTTTGCTGCTGAAACGGGAAATGTGGCCGAGGCCATTGAGGGGACATGGACAACGGCATCTGAGCAGATCAAAACCGTAGTGAATAATGTCATTTTTCCGGTGATCGATCTTATTTTGGCCGTATTTTTCTTTGCAAAATTGGGCATGGCGTATTTTGACTACAGAAAGCACGGCCAATTTGAGTGGACTGCGCCGGCCATCCTGTTTGCCTGCCTTATCTTCACCCTGACGGCTCCCACCTATGTCTGGAGCATCCTGGGAATGTAAAGAATTATTCTGAGAATACAGGAGGAAGGAAGCAATGGAATATCCAATTCCAAATCCATCCGGAAATAAAATGCTTTCATTGGTTAACGAGCTGTACCAGCGGTCTATCGGGATGTGCAGAGCAGGTGCAGGTCCATACGGCATCGGGGTAAGCGTGGTAGAAGATACTCCCATTGATGTGTTTTTCACCTTTGATCCAGATCCGGTTCTGAATTGTAAAATACTGCCGGAGGAAATCCCTGAGTACACTGTCGGCGTGATTGGCTCCTGGAGCGGAGAGCGCAAATATCTTTCGCGGGAGGAGGTGGAGCAGCTTCTCTCTGCCTCGGATCCGAAGACCAGAATATTGGCGGAAATGCTCCGGTACTTTGAAGGAAAGACCTGGATCGTGAGCTGCGCAGATTGTCAGGAAGCGTTCGGGATTCTGGTGGATGCGGAAATGCGCGAGGCATTTGGGCTGGATGAGCAGGAGCAGATTGGACCGAAACTGGAAATGTAGGACAAGAATGATGAGGCGTAAGCCGGAAATGGGAGACGGTTTCTATGGGCTGTTGGGGAATCACCGCACTGGAGTCCGACGATGGACTGGATGCGGTTGGATGTGTCCGGTACAATTTACCGGCAGATGGACAACTGGACCTGGGAGAAATGCTTGAACGATTAAAGAAAGACCGATGGAATGCCCCCTGTGATGTAAAGCTGGGGTGTGCGCATACCAGCCCTATGGCACTGGCTGAGATCATTGTAAAGTATCTTGACGGTGATCCTGGCAGTTTGGACTATGATGAGAAGTGGGCGGCCGAGGACAACAAGTTCCGGTCCATCACCTCGTTTACAGCATCAAGGGCTTCTCTCCGGGAACTCCGGGATTACCTTGCGGACACTTTGAAATACGCCAGGATCAGAGCGGAGCGGCAGATCAAAGCCGGCGAGCTGCCCGGCGGCTGGTTTGATCCGAAGGATTGGGACGGATGGCAGAAACACATGGAGGGCCTTATTCACCGGCTGGATGGCGTTCTGGCCTTGGAAGGCAGTACGCTGGAGTTAGCTCATCCACTGGCGCCGACTGTCCCGGAATTAACCATGTAGGGAGGGAAAGAAGAAAATTGAATCCATTTGGACAGGAGTTGAGGAAAATCCTCACTCAGTGCAAAACCAGCGGCGTTGTGTCTTATGCGGGCAGATCCGCCTATATCCAGCTTGACCCGGATTTGCGGGCCAGGCTGGAGTTTGTTTCTCTGAACATTGCCAGCCAGTACAATGCCCTCAAGCTGACGATCCTGAACCGGACCGAGGGCGCGGTGGATGTGAATATCCTACGCTTTGGCGATTTACTGGGAAAGAAAAAAGTGAGCAATCCCAACTTCTCGGATGGTATCTTACCACACCTCTGGGACGATTATGGGAAGGTAGACTGGTATGTTTACCAGCCTACTCAGGCGGATTACAGGCTGCTGGCGGGTACGGTGGACGAATATCTGCAAGTGTTCCAGCGTCAGGAGGAGGCGCAGGAACACAGCCCGCAAATGTATTAAGAAGACAGGAAGTGAATACAAGCAGGGGCCGTGCCCAGTCACGGCCCCTGTGCCTTTGAGCAGGAGTATGCGTCCAATGCTGGCACGGTCCCCCTTACGCAAAGGGGTGAAACCACCAGATGTTTATATTGGACTTTTTCCTTGGCGGGCTGATGGATCAGTTTATCGACTGGGTCTACAGCCAGCTTGTTGGTTTCTTTGGCAACTTTTTTGCCGAGATGGGGAACATGGGCGTCGAGCTCTTCGAGATGAGCTGGGTACAGTCCATTGTTCTCTTTTTTTCTTATCTGGCCTGGACGCTGTATGTCGTCGGGCTGGTGGTGGCCGTGTTCGAGGTCGGAATCGAATACCAGACCGGACGGGCCAGTATCAAGGACGCGGCTATCAGCGCCGTCAAGGGCTTTATGGCCGTGGGGTGTTTTACCCTGGTGCCGGTGGAACTTTATAAACTCTCCGTCACGCTGCAGGCCAGCCTGACCTCTGGAATTACCGGGTATGGCGAGAGCTTTGATGCCCTTTCCACTGATATCATCAACTCCCTGCAGGGCGTGGATATCGGGGCCGCGGCCTCCTCCGGCGTATTCGGCGGGATCGGCAGCATCACCAGCCCCATCATGGTCATTTTTATTATCATCATGATGGGGTACGCCGTCATCAAGTGCTTTTTCTCCAACCTCAAGCGCGGAGGAATCTTACTCATCCAGATAGCTGTGGGTTCCCTGTATATGTTCTCGGTGCCCCGCGGCTATATGGACGGTTTTGTGCAGTGGTGCAAGCAGATCATCGGTCTGTGTCTGACCACCTTCCTGCAGGCCACCATCCTTACAGCGGGACTGCTGGTGCTGAAGGATCATGCGCTGCTGGGCCTTGGCCTGATGCTGTCGGCCGGTGAAGTGCCCCGCATCTGCGGCGCCTTTGGGCTGGACACCTCGACACGCGCCAACATCATGTCCGCCGTCTATGCAGCACAGTCAGCGGTCAACACCACCCGCACCGTGGTACAGGCAGTGGGGGCGGCGAAATGAGCAGAGAAAAACTGATTTACATCGCCTCTCCCTATGCAGGAGATATTGAGGCAAACACCGCGTTTGCGAAAAAGGCGTGCCGGTATGCCATCCATCAGGGGCATACGCCCATCGCCGTCAACCTGCTCTACCCACAGATGTTGGATGACGCTGAGCCAACAGAACGGGAAATTGGACTGCGGCTGGGACACCGGGTGCTGGAAGTCTGCGATGAACTGTGGTGCTGCGGCGGCAGGGTCAGTTCCGGCATGGCCCGTGAGATTGAGGAGGCCCAAAGACTCGGTATCCCCATCCGACAGATTGGAGAGCAGGAAATAAAGCAGGAGGCTCTGCCCGCTGAGATGGAGCAAAGCGAAGCTCCAGAGCATGGGTATGGCATAATGCCCACGCTGGGCAGCCTGTTCGATGGAATCGGAGGGTTTCCCTGACTACTGGGCTTATCTGCCCGGCGCCTCCGACTCCGCCCGGTACAAGGCGCTGAGCAACTCTGTTTATTTAATCATGGTCGTTATGAGAAGAACAGATGTGAAAACTGCGCCAGGAGAGGATTCCTGGCGCAGTTGCTTCACATAATGTGCTATGCTTTTTGAGACCCAAAACTTTTCAACCACTCCATTGTACTCCGGCTTTTCTGCCAGGAAGGCATTGAGGGAACTGGAGAATCCGAAACTCGTTCCAGAGCTTTCTGCTTCATTGTAAGACTTGAACGGGCATATATGTCTGTAGTTTTAATGTCGGAATGTCCGAGGAAATCGCGCACATGAACGAGATCATTATCCGCGTCGTAAATGTGCATTGCTTTAGTATGGCGCATCAAATGCGGAGGAATTTTCTCCGGTATGGAAGGATCAATCACTGAAGCGGCCTTGGCATATTTGTTCAGGATGTACGTAACCCCTGCACGAGTTAGCTTTTGCCCGTTGCGGTTCATAAATAGCGGCAGATGACTTTTTTCCGGTGCAAGCATGTGCATTTCAGTAAGATATTTTTTCAAGTTCTGCGCCGTTGCCGGCAAAATGGGAACTACCCTGGTTTTTCTGCCTTTACCAAGGATCTTGACACTTGCAGGATAATCAAGACGGACATCTTCAATACGTAAGTCACAGATTTCCTGCACACGGGCTGCTGTATCATAAAGAAAACACAGGATAGTGGCATCTCTTCTGCCGCTGAGAGTGGATGTATCCGGCTGGCGCAGGATCAGAGCAATCGCCTCTTTTGTCAACGGATTAATCGCTTTGCGCTCAGCTCTTTTCACTGGGATTGCCAGTATTTGCTGGAAATTCAGCAAAAGGCGCGGCTCTTTTATCTGCAGGTATTTAACAAATGAGCGGATGGCTGCAAGACGTTGGCTACGCGTCGCGGTTCCATTGTTTCGCTCTATCCTCAGCCATTGCAAAAAATGGTCAACGAGTTCCGGCGTCAGATCATCTATGGAAAGCTTTTCAATCCTCATCCCCTCTACATCCTGGCAATAGCCAAGGAATAGCCGAAATGCATCGCAGTATGATGAAATCGTGTTCGTACTGATATTTTTAAGTTCGGGCAGGTAATGGGAAAGAAACTCCGTCAAATGTGCGGCAAAATCAGCAGTTTTCATTCGGCGCCTCCCACGTTGGAATCGTATCGCCAAGATAATCGCACTGCTTTTGAATAAATTCAGGGTAACATTCCGCTGTTAAATGCAGATAGATTTGCGTCGCACTCATGTTGCAATGGCCGAGATACGCCGAAAGGTATGGAAGTGTAGTCACGATGTCACTCTTGGATTTTTTCAGCTTTTGCATAGAACGAACGGCAAAGGTGTGACGAAGGTCATGAACCCTCGGACCGTATCCACGTCCTTTATGCGCAATTCCACAATGCCATAGCGCATCCCGAAACCGGTTGTAGACTGTGGTTGTATGGTAGCAGCTTTTTCGGGGATTGGGGAAGAAATAGTTGTTACCAGAACTTTCCGCATGGATTTCTTCAAAATATTGTTCGTAGTCCGCCCACAGACTTTTAGACAGAGGAACATATCTTGGTTTGTCATGCTTTGTTTCCCAAATCTGCAAAACGCCGTTTATAAGATCTACATCTTTTACACGGAGCAGGGTTGCCTCTCCGGCACGTAATCCACAGCAGATCAGAGTCTTAAACAGCAAAGGAAAGACAAGGTGCGCAGTAGGGCATTGCCTGCTTGGAACCATCGTTTCAAAATATTTCATAATACGTGCCAACTCATCGCTCGTAAAAATGCAGGGAGAAAAGTCAGCATCATCTCGAGATGAAATGGTAAGTTCGGGGTAGTACGCGGCATAGCCATTCAATTGAAGATATTTGGCAAAGCGTTTTGTGAAATTAAGCCGCCATTTTTGGTTTTTACGCTTTTCATTGGGCCGCTTTTCAATCCATTTCTCAACGACCAATTCCGGCAACACTGGAGTATTGATTCCTTGTTCTACGAGAAACCGGTCCAATGTTTGAAAGGTTTTGGTTTCTTTTTCATACTTACATCCGCAGGCCCGCTTTTCTGCAATAAAAGCACTTATTTGACTTGCCAGTCCGCTTCTGTACTCGTAAGTTCTGCTCATAAGAGATCACCATCCTCAAACGACAGGGCGCATTCACGCAGGTTTTCAATATCCAGACGGATGTAATGTCCCAGAGATTCTCGGTCCGAATGTCCAAGAAATGAAAAAATGATATCTGGAGACACATCGGCAGATAGCAGTTTTGTCGCAACGGTTGCCCGAAGAGAATGCAGGCCGTGATGCGCATGAATTGGCACTTTTACCCCTGAACGCGCGACATACCTATGGAACGCTGAATGGATTGATTTCATCTTGCCATATGGAGGGTTCAAACTGACAAACAGGTATTCGCATTTTGTTTGCGGACGAATATGCAGGTAGTCAATAATAGCAGATCCCACTTTTTCGCTGAGAGGAAGTGTGTTCGGCTTGCCCGTCTTGCTTTGCACAAAGGAGATTGAACAAAGCTCCCAGTCAATATCGGGCAACTTCAAATTGCAGATATCTTTGCTTCGCACACCAAGTTCAGCGGCAATAGTAATGAAAGCATAGTCTCGTTTTCCTTTTGGGCTGGCTCTGTTCACGGTTTCCAATACTGCATTGATTTCCTCTGACTCCCAGATTTTAATTATGCTCTGTGCTTGTCCCAGACGATATTCAGGTACATGAGGTGCAAGATTTTCGGATGTATATCCAAGCAGATACAGATACGACAGGAACTTCCGCAGTCGGCTGAGTTCACAACGCACTGTACTTTTTGCATGGCCTCTCAGAGTCAGCAGATATGCCGACACATGTGAGCTGTTAAGCTCTTCCAGCTTTGTTATACCAGCATTCTGAAAGTACCGCATAACTACGGAGATATAATTTCGCATCGTTTCTCTGGTGCATTCTGAATAACCGGTTTTGATGAGATATTCTTCCTGCGCATCAAGAAAGGAGTTGAATTCCGGCAACAACTCTTGCAGAGGATTGAGCATCCCCTTTCCCCAGGTACCTTTGGTGGCAAGCAGATCAAGCATTTTCATGCTTCCGGCTTTGCGGTCAATTGTGGACTGCCTTAAAGGTGGAGTGCACTTGCCGAGTTCTGTGATGAATTCATCTTTATGCGAGGGCAAATATGTTTCATATCCCTTTTATTGCAGAACTCTTGAAATTGCTTCCATGTCAATAGGGTGTATTCTCTACTGCGTATGGAATATCCCTGTTCTTTTAGAGTTACTGCACCTTTGTCAATGAGGTCTTTGATTAGTTTGTTTGGCAATATACCCACCGCCCTTCATGTAGAAATTTCTCCTATTACAATGACAATTCTACTTGAACAAGCGGAAAAAGTAAGCCCTTACTTTAAAGGTTTTAGCTGCTATGATTAAAGGTTGAAATGTGGAGTATTATGTGCAGTAAAATCCCAAGAAGCCTTGTATTCATGCATTTTTGTGCCCACCATTAACATAATGGCTTTGTCCCAATAAACGCTGTTATGTGAAGCTCAACATAATAGTGTGGCGATCCCCTGCGTGGACTTTGTCCTGCGGGGGATCGCATTGACGTTTACTGAATCAACAGAATTAAGTGAAAGGAGCTTTAACATGGAACCCATGAAAAATCTCTGTGGTTTGATTCCAGAGTCGCTTCATAAGCGGCTGATGGAAAACAAAGATCCGGAGATGACCAATGGCGAGTATCTCACCAAGGTACTCACCGCCTATCTGGACCAGCCTGCCACAGCAAAGCAGGAACAGCGCACCCTGGCCGTTCAGATCTCAGAGGAGATGTTCCAGCAGTTGAAGTCGTATTTGGATGCCCATGCGCCCCTCACCCAAAAGGCATTTGTCCAGAGCCTTTTGAATCAGGCACTGGATCAGTGGGAACATGGCGAGGAACCGCTCCAGAGTGCGGCCCTTCAGGACAACAAGAAAGAACGGACGCTGGCCATTGCTATGCCCGAATCTCTTTTCCACCGCGTTGAGCAGTATCTCGAGGCACACAAAGGTATGTCCAAACGGGCCTTTGTTGTGGGGGTGGTAGCTCAGGAACTCCGCTCCTGGGAGATGGAACAAAACCAGAGCGAAACGCAGGAGCGAGACGAAGCGCAAAGTCAGGAACCCGATCCTGAACAGGATGAACAGGGATTTGGAATGAGCATGACAATGTGAGGTGAACGTAAGTGTATATCTATCCGGACAACCTGAAATCAAAAGCGGTTTTATGGCTGTGGGAGCTGCGGGACATCGCCATTGTCGGCGTGGGCGCCCTGATCTCCGTATTCGCCATGGCCCAACTTGGCTTCCTGCCCCCAGTGGTAGTCACCGCGGCCTATGCCTTCCTCTCGATTCGGCTGGAGGATACCAGTATCTTGGACTTCCTGCGCTATGCAATCCGATATTTCCTCCTGGGCCAGCAGACCTATGCCTGGGGATTGTGCGGCTCAACAAAGAACAGGAGATGATAAAGAATGAGCAGAAAAAAAGAAGCAACGGCCAAACAGACTACCCGGCAGCTCATCGGGATCGACGAGATCACCGACAGCGGCCTAAAGACCAGTCATGGGAGGCTGATTTTCTTTGCCATCAAGCCCACCAACCTCTCGGTCCAGCCCCCGGAGGCTGTGAGCAATCGCATCTATGCCCTCATGACCGTCCTCAAGGGGCAGGCTGAGATCGAGATGTTGGCCCTCAACTCCAAGGAGAGCTTTGAGGACAACAAGAGGCACTATCGCCAGCGGGCTGCCGAGGAGGACCTGCCGGTCATCAGCCGGCTGCTGGAGGCGGACGCTAAATCACTGGACCGCCTGCAGATCCAGATGGCGACCGCCCGTGAGTTCTTCATACTGGTCCGGTTGCGTGAGGAAACAGGGATGGAGCTGCACACCCACCTCTCCCGCATCCAGAAAAGCCTCGAGGATCAGGGCTTCAAGGCAAGCCTCGCCAGCGGCGAGGATCTCAAGCGCATGCTGGGCGTGTACTTGAGCAGAATGCCACCACGGAAAAATATGAGGATTACGACGGGGAACGCTGGATCATTCTGAATGACTGACCCGTGCCCCGCAATTCAATCGGTATGGCCGTCAGGAGAACTTCCGGGCCATATCAGGAAGAAACAGTGCGATAAAAGATCTCCTGCCGGCCTGGACAGGAGGTTTTTTCATTGCCCAAAAACAGAACAAAGAACTCTCCCCGGCCTGTGGTGGAGGAGCCATATATCAAGGATTTCCTCGACATGGTCGCCTCCCTCGGTCATCGACTTCAAGGTGGACCACTACCTGTGCGGCAATACCTGCCGCTGTGTGGGCGCTGCGGGAGTACCCCACTTCTACCGATGAGCAGGCCATCCTGCGGCATCTGGGCGAGATGGACGGGGTTACCATCCGCATCTACACCCGGCAGGTCACCCCCAGTGAGGAGCGCCGGATCATCCACAACGCCGCCAACAAGCACCGAATGTCCCGCTCCAGCACCGAGGATCTCCAGCAGACTGTCACTGCCGAGGCCAACCTGCAGGATGTGGTTACCCTGGTCTCCTCCATGCACCGCAACCGGGAGCCGCTCCTCCACTGTGCGGTGTTCCTGGAGCTGACCGCCCCGGACTACGACGCGCTCAAGCTGCTCCAGACCGATGTGCTCACCGAACTGGTCCGCTCCAAGCTCAATGTGGACCGGCTTATGCTCCGTCAGCGGGAGGGCTTTGTTTCTGTTATGCCAGCCGGCCGCAACGCCTTCGGCGCCCAATTTGAACGGGTCCTTCCGGCCAGCTCGGTGGCCAACCTGTATCCCTTCAATTATTCTGGCAAGACCGATCCTCACGGATTCTACATCGGCAAGGACAAGTACGGGGCCAATATCCTCGTAGATTTTGATAAGCGAGATGACGATAAGACCTCCGCCAACATCCTGATCCTCGGCAACTCCGGCCAGGGTAAGAGCTATCTGCTCAAACTGCTCCTGCTCAACTTCCTCGAGGCGGGCAAATCCGTGATTTCCCTGGATGTGGAACACGAACAAAAGGATATGTGTGAGACGGTGGGCGGCTGCTTCATGGATCTGATGGGCGGCGTGTACCGCATCAATCCGCTGGAGCCCAAGTGCTGGGATGACGGCAGTGGCCCGGAGGACAGGGACGCGCCGGAGGCATTCCGCAAAAGTCCACCCGGCTCTCCCAGCACATCTCCTTTCTCAAGGACTTTTTCCGGCCTACAAGGATTTCTCAGACCGCCACATCGACGCCATTGAGATCATGGTGGGCAAGCTGTACGCCAAATGGGGCATCAGCGACAGCACCAACTTCGCCGGCCTCAAGCCCCAGGACTATCCCATCCTTTCCGACCTCTATAAACTCATTGAGCAGGAGTACAGAGAGTACGATGGGAACTGCCACCAGCTCTACACAGCGGAACTGCTGCAGGAGATCCTGCTGGGCCTCCACTCCATGTGCCAGGGCGCCGAGGCTCAGTTCTTCAACGGGCACACCAATGTGACCTCCTCCCGCTTTATCGTCTTCGGGGTCAAGGGGCTGCTGCAGGCCAGCAAGAATGTGCGCGGCGCCATGCTGTTCAACATCCTGTCCTATATGTCCGACCGCCTGCTGACCATCGGCAACACCACAGCGGCGCTGGACGAGCTGTATGTGTGGCTGTCGGATAATGTGTCGGTGGGTACCACCATCATCGAGTATATCCGCAACACTCTCAAGCGGGTCCGCAAGAAGGAATCCAACCTCATCATGGCCTCGCAGAATCTGGAGGACTTTGACCGGGAGGGCATCCGGGAGTTGACCAAGCCCCTGTTCGCTATCCCGCCCCACCAGTTCATCTTCAACTGCGGCTCCATTGACAAGCGGTTTTATATGGATCTGCTCCAGCTGGAGGAGGCGGAGTACAACCTCATCCGATTCCCCCAGCGGGGCGTGTGCCTGTTCAAATGCGGCAACGAGCGGTACCTGCTGGAGGTTCACGCTCCTGCCTACAAGGAGGCGCTGTTCGGCACAGCGGGCGGGCGGTAAGACTGACCCCGGCCGGCAGGCCGACAGCAACCGCTATCCCCACATAGAAAAAAGAGATGGCCGGCGCATGATATACGCCGGCTATCCCCACAGGATATGAAATCACATTTCAAGCCCCAGTTTCTCCGCGATCTCCTCCGCGGATAGGCCAGCGGCTTTCGCTTTCTCCATGACAGATCTCATGGTAACCGGGTGGAGGAGCTTCTGCTTCTGGGCTTCCAGAGCCTTGATCTCATCCTGTTTTTTGGAAATCTTCGCGTCGATTAGCGCGATACGTTCTTCAGTGCTGCGAGCGGCCATTCAGGGCACATCCTTTCTGTTTGATGCGATTATCATAAAATACAAGCTGAACCTTGTCAACCGAATTTTGTCATATCGCCGACTTTTCGGCCTTGATTGGCCACACAACGATATGAAATGAGCCTGCAAAACCGAAGGAGGTCATGAAAATGAAACCAATTGAGCTATCCCGCCGGGAGCCGCTGCCGGGAGATCCCCGGCAGACGCAGTATGCCGGCCAGCGCGCCGCACAGGAGGTCTTCGAGGAACTGAAGCACCGTCTGGAGGGCATGGGCTGTCTGCCGGACGAGTATTTTCTCATGGACCGGGAATGGGAAAATGGCCGGGAGATCCCCAAAGACGCCGACATCTTCTGTACCACCGACTACGGCGGCAACGAGGGCGTCTATTTAGATGTGTACCTGAAGTGGTATGAAAACGGCCGCCCCGTCACCAAAAGTTTCATCACCGGCAAGACGCTGGGTGAAAGCGGCGCAGATCTGGACCGGATGTTCCTCATCTCCTCCGCCATCACCAAGGCGTTCCACGGAGACCACGGAACCTACGCCCGGTACCTACGCTTGGGGGAACAGGCAGAGCCGGAGGACATGATTGTCCACTTGAGTCCTACGGAGCAGCGCACCATCATCGAGGCGCTGGTGGAACAGCAGGAACGGCAGGAACAGGCCATGTCCCAGACGGAGCAGCTCCTGCGGCGGATGACCGGGAGCATCACCGCCTATATGGATGAGGTGGGACGCGGCCCCTGCACATGAGCGACTACGATAAAACCGTGTTGGCCATTCGGGACGGAGAATTTGACGCCTTCCAAAAACCTTTATCCCAGAGTATCAGACCAGGCTGATGATCTGCTGATCGAGGTGGCGGGACGCCCCGGTGTCGTGGGAGGAAATATGACCCTGATACTTCTGCGGCGGTGGAGAGGTTTTCCCCGGAGGCATATCTCACTGCCTGTAAGCGGGCAGTGGAAACGGGAGACAGCCAGAGGGTACAGACACTGGTAAAGGAGGCGAAAAACCTCCTCGCGGAGCCAAGCGCCCTCTCCCAGGCGAAGTAATTTTGTACGCCTTACACGGAGGGTCATCGGAACATCGCCAAAGACCTGATCGCCCAATGCACGCCGGAGCAGATTGCTTCTGTGCCCCCGAAGCTTCTCCGCTGGGTTGCGGAAAAGCTGGACTTCCAGACCGCGGTGGATCTGGTGGACAAGGGCGTCCGACCGGGCGATGAGGTGGCCGGCATCCTGCGCACCCTTACGGGCCAGCATCAGGAGTGGATGGCAGAGAGGCTGCTGGAACACGGGATGCCGGTGGAGCCGGACAACTACGACGCGCTCTATGCCTGCGTCAGCAATCAGGCTCCCGGAGCCGCCAAGCTCCTGCTGGACCGGGGGATTGATCTGGAGCAGTACCAGCTGTGGGCGGAGCATCGGCCCAAAGGCGAGGGTACACGGAAACCATGGAGGAGCTGGCCGCATATTGGTCTGAACCGCGAAACAGCCCCCAGCCGGAGGATTCGCCCATGGGCGGTATGAGCTTATGAGCGCCGGCGCTGCGGCCGTCAAAGCGGCGATAGTCCTCTTTCCAATGAGGAAGCCCGCAAAAAGGTGGGCTGGGGCATTGTGGCTATCCTTTCCCCGCTGATCGTTCTGGTGGTTCTGCTCTGCGCCATTCTCTCAGGAACCTCACAGCACAATGTGTCCGCCGTGGAGCTGTGTTTCCACGGCGGCTCTATTTCCGCCAGCGCCACGCCGGAGTACCGGAGATACATCGAGGATATGCGGAACAGCTTTGACCAACTGGACGAAGTGATCGCGGAGATCAATAGTCAATGCGAAGACGGAAAAAGCCTTGACGATACCCGCGTCAAGGCCATTTTTTATGCTCTGTATTTCGCCGCGGAGCAGCCGGGGGCGGATGGCATCCGCACATTTGCGGACTGCTTTGTGGACTATGAGGAGCGGACCAGGACGGTCATAATCACCGACGAAGAAGGCAACGAAACGGAGGCCACGGAGACCTACACGGTGGCCCGTTCCCTGTGGAAGACCTGGCGGAAATTTATGAGCGGATCAGCCAGGCCATGGACATCGAAATCACTGCGGATCACCAGAGCAACGCTGACAGCATCTATAGCCTCATCCTCTATGGCAGCCCCAGCGGGGAAAGCGGCGGCTGGTTCCCAGGGGCGGATGTCCCCTTCATTGGGGTGGATGGCTTCTGCTCTCCCATCGGAGCAGGCTGGGAGTCCGTGGTCACCTCGGAATTCGGGTACCGAAGCGACCCCTTTACCGGCGAAACGCGAGGCCACACCGGGATGGATCTGGCGGTCCCCACCGGCACCCCAGTCCGCGCCGCGCTGCCCGGAACGGTGACAGTCTCGCAGTATAACGCGGGCGGCTATGGCTACTATGTGATGATCGACCACGGCAACGGCCTGTCCACCCTATATGGCCACAACTCCCGTCTGCTGGCTCAGGTGGGACAGACGGTGGAGGCTGGGGATATCATTTCCCTCTCCGGCTCCACCGGGCGGTCCACCGGCCCGCACCTGCACTTTGAGGTCCGTATCAACGGGGAGCGCACCAATCCCCGTTATTATCTACCGACGACTGGAGGTTGATATTTTTGCGTCTGAAACTTCAATTGCCGGCCAAGGCCGGCCAGCTCCGCATCTCCGAGTGCGAGGCGGTTCGGCTGATCACCCTGCCGGCCAACGACTTTCAAGCCTTTCTGAATTGGCCGCGGAAAGAAAAATGCCGGGGCATACAGCCATCCTATTATGAGGAGGACGGCAAACGGGTCTATCGGGGTGTTCTCATTTTGGGAGAGGGCCGCGCAGATGGCGTTTTCGCTTATGACGCAGGCGAACACTTCGTCTATCTGCCCAATATGCAAGAGGGGTATGGTCGATTCCATCTTGGAGCAGGCGGTGGAAAGGATCATCCAGGAAGGCACAGAAAACACCAACGAGGGCAGCTGGTGCTACTATTTCAGTGAGCTCTATGAGCAAATGGGACTGGTGATAGAGGACGGAAATGGCTTCGATACCATGCTCCTTAAGAAGCTGGAGCAGCGGCCGGAGGCGGCGGATGTCACCCTGACAGACGAGTGCTTTGATGTCTGCTATTATCTGGACTACTGTAAAAAGTTTTCGCCAGAGGATCGCCAGCCCTCCCTCTCAGCAGACCGGAAAGAAAAAATCATGTCGGCCATCCTCAACTATATGGCGGAATACTTTGACGGCAGCAGCCTCTATGATATCCTTCACAACACGCTGGAAATTCGCAACGATGAGATTGGGGCCCTTGGCTTTTGCCTGTACGATGAATATGAGGATGAGCCGGTGGAACAGATAGGCGGCATAACGATGCAGTGAGCGAAGGAGGGATGGACACCATGTCCGTGCTGTATCAGATAGTGGAGCAGGGGCGTCATACCGCTGGCGACTTTGTAGATGAAAATGGAGATGGGCTTGCGGAACTGCAGTCCCCCCTTGTTGGCGCGGGCCTCCGCTATCGCGGAAGATGAGAACAGCGGCTTTGCGGAGGCACTTTCCGCTGCCGCCGCGGAGCGCGGCGCTCCGCTCAGGCGGGCGTTTGCGGATGAAGCAGAGGCCCTGAGCCATGACCTTGGTCATGGCGGGGCTGCGGAACAGAGGGTGCGGGTGGTCATTGACCTGGACAATGGGCGGATACGGGTGGAGTATGACCACCGGGCCGGCAGTCTGCGGGAGAGCCTGGATGCCTTGTCAAAACATTTTCCAACGGCAGGCGCCAACAGAATCCAGAATCGGCTCATAGCTTTCCTTGCGGAGCATGACGGAAGCGAGGAACTCTACAGGTGCTTCACGATGAACTGGGACTGACCAATCAGGAGATCGAAGCCATGGGCTTTGATCTCACCCACCGATATGAGCCGGACTGCGGTGACGCATACCAGGACATCGTGGACTACATTCGCTTTGAGCAGGAAACCTCGGAAATCTGGCCCTGGTTTATCTCTCGCGATGAGATACTCGCCCAGGAAACGACCCTGCGGGAGATCGCCGGCCGGCTGTCCGCTGCCGGCGAATGGGATACGGAGAGCATCTATGAGAGCTTAACGGAAGTCTTCGGAAACAATCCTATCGCTGGCTAAGCAGTCAAAGGCTGACACGAAAGAGGAGGGAAAGAAACATCAATATTAAACAGGATCAGTTGGATCTGCTCTGGCAGTTGGAGGAGTTCAGAAGAAACATGAACATCAGGCAGAGCCGTCCGACTGGGCGATTCGGATGTGTGAGGCGTTTGTTGCCCACAGCATGGGTTTTACGGACCGGGTACAGTGGACGGAACTGCTCCGGCAGAAGGGCGAAACTCTCTTCACCTTCGACTGGAAGTCCGGCAGCGTCAGCGACCATGTAGTCCAGTGGTGCAAGGAAAATAATCGGAATTGGAGATACAGCCATCTGGGGAGTTGCAGGTTGCCCATGGCGGTGAGTGGAGAAAGGTCGATTATTTCTGCAGGGACGGCAGAGAAACCAGAGTGTATTTTCCACCGGAGGCGGTGCAGGAGCAGCAGCTCCAGGCATTGGCGGAAGACCCTGCCATCCATCTGCGGGACCTGCTCACCCTCGGCCTGCCGGACCACGATGTCTATCTGGTCCATACCGCAGAGGATGTGGGGTGGGTGCCCGCGGCGGACCTCCCCCGGCTGACTGCCCAAGGGAAACAAGAATTCTCAGCCCTGCTGGACGCCAAAGTCACCGCCATTCGCTCCGGCCCTTATGGTGTGGAATTGGTACTGAACGAGGTTGAGCCCCAAATGCTGGTACGATATGATGAAGCAATCGCCAATTACTCCAGGGCTGAAAATGTCCTGGGGATTTTTATGTAATGGAGGGGTTACGATGAAGAAAGCCACGGTCACTATTTCATTTGATCAGGAGAAACTCAAAGCCATCCAGTTCTACGCGGGAAAAACCGGCACCTCTTTGGAATCGGATCTGGATGAGTTCATGGAGAAACTCTATAAGAGATATGTACCGTCCCAGACCAGGGAGTACATCGAGAGCATGGCGGAACCGGACGAGGACACGCCAGCGGCCTCCCCGCGCCTCACGGAGCGCGGTGCCGGATGCGCCCGGCACTGGAAAGGAGGCCAGGGAATGACAGGCTCCATGTCCGCCGAGGTGTGGCTGGATCAGCGGCGCTGGGATGCGCTGGAGGAGGCACTGAAGGCCCAGGGCAGCGACATTGAACAGCATTTGCAGGACTATCTGATAACGCTGTACAACGAGACTGTTCCATTAGAACAGTGGACGCAGATTGAAACAGCTATCACAAAGGAAGAACTGGAGTCAGCACAGGCAGCGGAAGACCAGAAAGTCTATGCGGCCTTTCATGTTCGGGAACATGGCCACGACAGTATCTTCTCAACGTGTAACGGTGAGGAGTTTCTGGATGTGGCCATACGGCTGCGCCGTTATCTGCAAGGGACGCTGCGGCGGTGAAGGGCGGTTTCTCCCACCACTTTTATAAGACACAGCCCATTACGCGGGAGCGGTTTGACGAACTGGCGGTCTTGCACTTCGAAAATACTGGCAAAGTATCAGGTGCGTTTGAGATCGATCTGGATGCCGGCTGGTGTTCCGCGCTGAATCTCGCAGACGGTTGGCAGACCTTCAAAAACAAGGATGTATCTACGGCCGCCTACCAGTCCACCCGAAGCCGCAGCAGCCAGAGGAACGAGCAATGGCGCAAGTTTATAGACTATCTATATGGGCGGGACATTGAACTCCAGACCTTTGATCCTGTTGAAACCAGAGGAATCCGACCTCTGCGGGAGGGCGATCTTACCTTCTCGGAGGAAATCATTCTGTCAGGCCATGGACTGAATTTTCAGTTTGACTTCACCAGCGATGAGGCCCAGCGGGAGGTTCTTGGAGCAGCCTTGGATCACCCCAGCAGGGGAGCTGGCTGGATATCCTCTGTAATTATGACGTGGCGCGGCAGGAAATCGATCACAGCCTCTCCCTCACTCTGTACAATCGGGATGGGGCTGTGCGGCAGTCTTTTTCCTATCCCCTCGGGAAAGAAGAACGGGCCCTTTTGCGGAAACAGATGGAGGTGGACTGCCTCTGCAGAACCGGAAAAACGCTGAACGACTACTATGCTCGGTTGGATCTGGAGCGTGAAAGCCCCTCCTGAACTCACAGCGGGCACTAAAAAGACTGCCGGCAGATGCGGTATCATTTGCAGATGAGATCTCAGAGTGCGATGGGAAGCTGAACTTCTATATCCCCATAAACTTCGATCCTGACGCAGTATTTGGTACCAATGTTGCCTCCGCCGTCAACGATGACTGGCTGAATGTGTACGCCAGCTTTGACTGGAAGACCGGGCGGCTAGACAGCGCATTGACCGTATGCCTCGTCTGCGCTGACGGGCATGAGTTTGCGTTTTCCTACCCACTGACTCCCGCGGAACAGGTTCAGCTGTGGGAGAAGATGGACGCCTACTGCCGCCAGCAGACCGGGCAGGGACTGGAGGACACCAGGGCCGCCCTGCTGCGGGAGCAGAGAGAGGACACCCCCGAAATCCAGATGTAAGCGGAGAGCTACAGCGAATTTTATTCAGTCTGCACAGTGTGACAAGCAGCTTTTTGTCGGTGCTGATGAATGGATTTCTGCAAAAAAATGTGGCAATGTGTTTGCTGCAAACCATCAACCCGTCACAAAACAGAAAGGAGTTCACACAATGAAAACACGAAAAAAGGCAGGTTACAATCACAGATCTCTACAACCTCGTTGCCCATGAAACCGTCTCACTTCTCGAAGCAGTGGATGACGATGCGATCCCCCCGCCCTGGAAATGCGCAGGGATTGACCATGCTGGCCGCCACAGCCGGTACGGGGGAAGGCGTTGAAACGCATCTGGGTGGATCGATCAGGAGATTGAAAACCTCAAGCAGACAGCAGGTACGCCCCAATGTGTTACGCATCTGATCCCCACTTCACAACTTGTCCGAACCGTTGATATCGATGCGCAGATAGACATGACACTGGAGTTTTTCCACATCGTTGACGGAAACCGATGAACAGGAAACCCGCACGAAGCTGTTGGAACTGGCCAGAACGACCACCGATATGTGCGGCATGGGAGACTGCCTGTTTAACTGCGGAGACGATGCCGTCGAAATGATGGACCAGATCTGGGCCGCTTTCTTGAAGCCGCGGCTGCAGAAAATGTGGAGAGCCGGAGGGTCCTGTTGGAGAAAGCGGCAGCGGCAGCCGATGAGCTGCACGGCCTGACCGAGCCGCAGGAGGAACTGGAGGATGGACGGATGTTTATGTCCATGGACGAGCTCAGCGCGGGGGCTGGACGAGGTTGCCCACATGATTGCAGGGCAAAATAACGAACCAGCCAGCTCATGAAAATCAATTCACGCAACTGCCTTTTGCTGCGCGTGGACAGCGCATTCCCCGCCGTTGCCCCCTGTACGGCCCTGTGTGCCCTTTTCCAAGGCGGGGTGGCATCCGTACACCTGCGGCCCTTCCCAGGAGCTTGCGGCGGCTTTGTGCGGGCCGTTCCTAAAATGAGCGGTGACCGTCCTGCGTTGATGGCCTCTCACTTTCGCCTTTAGCGAGGGTGAACCGAGGGGTCGAAAACAGTGCGGGATAAAGAGCGGGGGTCGCAAAGCGTCCCCCGCTCGGCTCACACCGCCCCGCAATGCGGGTCGGGGAACGGTTTTGCGGGGGTCACTTTTCAGGGGCATGGGGTCACACCGGGGGTCACCACGGCTGGATTTACCCATCGCTTCGGCGTTTATCCGGCATTAAAACAGGGATATGGACAGAAAAGGAGGCACAAAAGCAAAGTATGGGCGGCATTGCCTAAAAAGAAGTCACTGAAAAACAATATGGCCATGGGGCTTATTTTTGATTGGAGGAAAGTATGGCGAGAGAAAAAATCAAGTTCGCTCTGCGTATTGCTCCCGAAACACAGCAACTGGTCAAAGAACTCTGTGAAAGGGATAACTGCCAGAGCCAGAACGAGTTTATTGAAAAGGCAATTCGCTTCTATGCCGGCTATGTTTCCGGCGGCGAGGCCACGGCGTATCTGCCGCCCGCACTGGTGGCCGCCCTGCGGGGAACGGTGGAGGACAGCGAACACCGCATTGCGCGGCTGCTCTTCAAGCTGGCGGTGGAAACCAGCATGATGATGAATGTACTGGCGGCGGGTATGGAAATCAGTGACGAGGATCTCCGGCAGCTTCGCGCCAGATGTGTCCGGGAGGTCAAGCAGACCAACGGCAATATCTCCCTCAAGGACGCAGTGAAATACCAAAAGGGGCAGGAATAGGCGGTGACTGAAAATGCCCCGCATTATTTTCAAGTGCCCGTATCTGAAAGGCGGCTCCCCCACTGTGACGGCTCACCTAAAAAATCTTGTAGGATACATCGCTACCAGGGATGGCGCTGAGAAAATTGACCCCGGTAATACGCAACTGGCAGCAACCAACAAGCAGAAAGAGCTGGTGGATCAGCTCGTCCAGAGTTTTCCGGAGAGCATGGAACTGTTTGAATATGAGGACTATCTCTCCGCCCCCAACAGAGGGAACGCCTCTGCTTTTATCACTATGGCCATTGAACAGAATCTGAGCCAGCTCATCCGCCGGGAGAAATATCTGGAATACATCGCCAAGCGGCCCCGCGCCCAGCGTTTTGGCGCTCACGGTCTGTTTACCGGTGACAAAGATTCTCTGGTGCTCTCACAGACTGCAAAAGCGATAGCAGAATATCCCGGCAATGTGTGGCTGCCGATCATTTCCCTGCGGAGAGAGGATGCTGCCAGACTGGGATATGACAATGCGGAGAACTGGAAGTCTTTTCTCTCCTCTTATGCCATGCAGATGGCCAAGCCATGAAAATCCCTTGGGAGCAGTTTCGATGGTACGCAGCCTTCCACAATGAGTCGCACCATCCGCACATCCACATGGTCTGTTACAGTGCAGATCCTGCCAAGGGCTTCCTCACGAAAACTGGGATCGCCCAAATCAAATCTGGTTTGGCGAAGCACATCTTCCGGCAGGAACTGACGGAGCTCTATCAAAAGCAGACCAAAAGCCGCAACGCACTGAATGAAGATGCCCGCTCTGTGCTGGAGCAGTTGATTGAACAGATGTGGAGCGGCGCTGCGGTCAACCACCGCATGGAGAAGCTCATGGAGCATCTGGCGGAGCGCCTGCGGCACACTGGAGGCAAGAAGCAGTACGGCTACCTCAAGGCTCCGCTGAAGGCTGTGGTGGATGAGATTGTGGACGAGCTGACCAAAGAGCCATGTGTCGCCGCAGCCTATGCCCTGTGGTATGAGCTGCGGGAAGATGTGCTGCGCACCTACAAGGACGATCTGCCCTCCACGCCTTCCCCTTTCCCAGCAGAAGGAATTCAAGCGGATCAAAAATATTGTTATTGAGGAAGCGGTAAGACTGGGGGCGCATCAGCAGGTATTCCATTCAGATGACCAGCAGGACGGTGTCCCTGTGGAGGACCAGGAAGAAGCGCCGCTGTCGGAGGCGCCCCAGCCTGATAACGACTGGAATGATACCGTGGAAGCTCCACCGGAGGAGTCCCAGACAAGAAACGGTGTCTGCGCCAGCCAAAGCGCAGATGAACTGGAGCGATGAGTACCGCCTGGCCCGCCGCTGTTTGTTTGGCGGCAAGGATCAGCCCCAGGATCTTGAGCAGGCGTTTACCCTGTTCCAACAGGAGGCGCAAAAAGGCAATGCGCTGGCCATGCACGATCTGGGCCGGATGCTTGCGGACGGGCTGGGCCGGGAGATTGATATGCAGGCCGCCCATGTGTGGTACAGAAAGGCGCTGGCCGCTTTCCACGCTGTGAGAGGCAGAAGAAAAAAAGCTATGCGGAGTACCGGATCGGCAAACTGTATGCCGCGGGCCTCGGCTGTGAGCAGGACTATGGTGAAGCCGCCCGGTGGTTCCAACTTTCCGCAGACAAAGAGTACAAGTACGCGCAATATTCCCTTGCCGGCCTGTTTCGCCGTGGACAGGGTGTGGAGCAGGACGATGTGTGGGCGCTGGAGTTATACACAGCTTCTGCACAGCAGGACTTCCCCTATGCCTCATACGAGTTAGGAAAGATGTATCGGGACGGCATTGGCTGTGAGAAGGACGCCGAAGCGTCGGAACAGTGGTACCGGCAAGCCTTCGCCGGATTTCTCGAATTGGAGCAGCAGAGCCATGACGATAAATTGCAGTACCGCATCGGCTGGATGCTCCTCCATGGTGTAGGGACTGGTAAAGATGAGACGGCAGCCAGGGGAGTGGTTTGAACAGGCGTCCAAACTGGACAATCCCCACGCGCAGTACCAACTGGCCAGGATGATCCTCAATGATCCATCCTCTACACCGGAGCAGACAGCCCAGGCATTGGAGCGGCTGACAAAGGCGGCGGAAGCCGGCCAGGACTGTGCTCAATACGCGCTCGGCAAAATCTATCGGGATGGTCAGGGCGTAGAAAAAGACATTCAAAAGGCGGTGAATCTGTTCACACTTGCGGCGGAGCAAGGAAACAGTTTCGCCGCTTTTACCCTTGGCAAGTTGTACCTTTCTGGTGACGCAGGTCTGCCCATAGATCCGCCATTCGCGCTGAAGTGGCTCACATTCTCTGCGGAACTTGGAAACCAGTTTGCCCAGTACCGGTTGGGAAAGCTGCTGCTCCAGGGCGAGGAGGTACCGAAAGACACGGAAACCGCCATCCGCTGGCTCACCGCTGTGGCGGAACAGGGCAATCAATACGCCCAGTATGCCCTCGGCAAACTCTATCTGCTTGGGAAAGAGGTTCCAAAAGACAAGAGCAACGCGACCAAGTGGTTCCAGCTGGCAGCGGATCAGGGCAATGAATATGCTCAATATTTCCTGAAACACATGGATGACCGCTTGGGCCAGCCTCCTGTGGCGGCCGTCATTTCGCTGTTCCACCATCTGGCCAACATTTTCCAGGAGCAAAGCCAGCCACCCTCTGACGGTATCCGAGTGGCTGTGGATCGGAAGCTCCTACGAAAAATCAAGGCGAAGAAGATCGCTCAGGGCCACAAGGCGGATGACCATGAGCCGGAGATGAAATTGTAATCTTTTGGGAGTTTACTCTTTTTGAAACAGAAAAGGCTGAAAATTTAGACAGCAGATATTGTTATCCCATGCTGAGGACATTCAAAGGCTGAAAAGAGAAAACTGATCCCCGGTAGGCCCATCCTGTTCCACAGGAAGCTAAGGGGAGAAATCAATGAGAAGATGAACTGTGTAAAAATACAGGCAGCATGATTATTGATACGGGAGGTGCAGGATGCCATACATCCACTTTACGGAGGAGCAAAAGCTCCGGGCAAATTCAGTTGATCTGGTGGAGTTCCTGCGCCGGCAGGAGAGAAACTCATCCCTCCGGTCGGGACAAACGCCTCGCCTCGGATCACAGTATTACTGTGCATGGGAATGAGTGGTATGATCATGCTGCAGAGAGGGGTGGCCACGCAATCTCCTTTGTCCAAAATTTCTACGGCCTGACTTACCCTGAAGCAGTGACCCGTCTGCTCAACGGTGAACAGGGGGAAGTGTATGTACCGGCGGAGAAAAAAGAAAAGGGCCGCCAAAGGAATTTGCCCTGCCTCCCTCAAACCAGACCATGCGGCGGGTATATGCTTATCTGCTCCAGCAGAGGCACATCAGCCGGGAGGTACTAAGCGCTTTCGCACAGAAGGGACTGATCTATGAGAGCCGGGAATTGTCCATAGATCAGACAAAGGTGTATCACAACGCCGTGTTCGTCGGATTCGATGAACGCGGCGTTGCCCGTCATGCCCACAAGCGGGGGCTCTATACCCAAGGCAAAAGCTACCGGGGCAACATAGAGGGCAGTGATCCCCGGTGCAGTTTCCACTGGGTCGGTACCAGCGACCGTCTCTATGTATTCGAGGCCCCCATCGATCTGCTTGCCTTTCTCACCCTGTACCCGGACGGCTGGCAGCAGCACAGCTACGCGGCCCTCTGCGGCACGGCGGAACATGCCATGCTGTGGATGCTGGAGAAAAATCCAAATCTGCGGAAAACCATCCTCTGCCTGGACCACGACGCTGCCGGAATTGAGGCCGTCGGCCGGCTCTCGGATGTTCTGCGGGAGCATGGCTATTCTCAAATTGCCCCGCTGCAATCCGAGTACAAGGACTGGGACGAGGATCTGAAAGCACGGCATGGGCTGGAGGCACAGCCCGCCGAGGAGCATCCGCAGTTTGTGGCGGCAGACCTCGTCTGCCAGCGAATCGGGACCAGGTGCAAGGAAGTTCAGCCGGACCGGGCGGCTTATCAAATCCCCGGCCTGCTCCTGCAGTACCGGAACGACCTTCATTGGGGACGCTTTGACCAGGCGATGGAGCACATGGAAACCATGGCGGCGCTGTCCCTCTCGGTGGTGCTGCGGGAGTGCAAACAGATGGGTACCGCGCTGACCGTTGAGCAGGGAGTCCGGTTTTAGAAAGCCACATCCTGCCTCACCAGAACCGGAGTATCCTCAAGAACCGGGCGGACGAGATCGCCATGCAATTCCAAAGCGTATTGGCCAAGAACAAGTGCCAGGGTATCCGTACCCAGGCAGAGAAAAAAGAGGTGGCCAGCGCATGGCTGGAGCTGGCCATCTCCTGTGCCAAGGTGCCGGTCAAGTACGAGGCCGACGAGATCAAACGGCGGCAGAAAGAGGAAAAGACCCAGAGGGAAACTGAGCCAGTGATGGCCTAAGCCTGAAACAGCAAAGCGGAGGAATGGCTCAGTCCCACTCCTCCGCATCTTCCTGGCTGCTTGTTTGTCTGCTGAGATATTCTGCCCGCTCCTGCTTATTGGCTGGCCGGGTTGCCTGCTTTCCACAGTCCGGGCATTGCTCCGGCAGTTCCGGCGCCTCAAACAGATAGTAGCAATGGTCACATGCGCAAATCAAAGCAATCACCTCATACCAATTTATTATAGCAGACAAAGCGAAAACTGAACATCCCCTTCTGATATTAAGGCGTAGATATCAAAAGGAGGATCATGTGCCAACGCAAGTTATAACACTTATCGTGGTAGGCGCCATCATGTTTCTCGTGATCGGCGGCCTCGCGTTTCTCTCCCATTACTATACCCTTGACGGAATCAAATCCAAGACTGTGGGCGACGGCCAGCACGGAACCGCACGCTGGGCTACCAAACAGGAGATTCGGCAGACCTATGCCCATGTCCCTTTTGAACCAGAGCTGTGGCGCAAGGGAGAGCATCTGCCGGAAAAGCAGGGCCTTGTCCTTGGCTGCGAAGGGCCCAAAGACCATGTTACAGCTCTGGTGGACACCGATGACATCCACGCCATGGTCACCGCCGCCAGCGGCGCCGGAAAGACCGCGTTCTTTTTGTACCCCAACATCGAATATGCCCTCGCCAGCGGGATGTCCTTCCTCTGCACGGATACCAAGGGCGACCTGTTCCGCAATTATGCCGGTATTGCCAAGGACTGCTACGGATACCAAATCGCCGTGTTGGATCTGCGTAATCCCACCCGCTCGGACGGCAACAACCTGCTTCATCTGATCAATAAGTACATGGATATCTATAAAGCCGACCCCAAGAACCTGGCAGCGAAGGCCAAGGCAGAGAAATACTCCAAGATCCTCGCCAAAACGCTTATCAATACCAGCGGCGGTGACAGCGCCCAGTATGGGCAGAACGCTTTTTTCTACGATTCCGCCGAGGGCCTTCTGACTGCCATGTTCCTGCTGGTGGCCGAGTACCTGCCCACCGAGGACGCGGACGGCAATCCCATTGAAAAGCGCCACATCGTGTCGGTGTTCAAGTTGGTGCAGGAACTGCTGGCCCCCAGCCGGGTGAAGGGAAAGAATCAGTTCCAGCTCCTACTGGAAAAGCTCCCGCCTAATCATAAGGCCCGCTGGTTTGCCGGGTCCGCCCTCAACACGGCGGAGCAGGCCATGGCCTCCGTAATCTCAACGGTACTGTCCCGCCTAAACGCCTTCCTCGACTCGGAGATGGAGCAGATCCTCTGCTTTGACACCGCCATTGACGCGGAGAAGTTTTGCAATGAGAAATCCGCCATCTTTATCGTACTGCCCGAGGAGGATCAGACCAAGTATTTTATGGTCAGCCTGATCCTCCAAAACCTGTACCGGGAGATCCTCACTGTGGCCGACGAGAACGGCGGCCGGCTCAAGAACCGGGTGGTCTTCTTCGCAGACGAGCTTGGGCACCTGCCCGCCCATTCAGTCGCTGGAGCTGATGTTTTCCGCCTCCCGGTCCAGAGGACTCATGCTGGTGCCTATCGTCCAGAGTATTACGGGACAGCTGCAGAAAAACTATGGAAAAGAGGGCTCTGAGATCATCGTGGACAACTGCCAGGTCAACCTTTACGGCGGCTTCGCCCCGGCCAGTCAGACCGCGGTGGAACTGTCCAAATCTTTGGGCAGCCGGACGGTAATGAGCGGCAGTATCTCCCGCGGAAAAAACGATCCCAGCCAGTCCCTCAGATGATGGAGCGTCCCCTCATGACGCCGGATGAACTTAAGTCCATGCCCAAGGGCAGCTTTATTGTGGCCAAGACCGGCGTCCACCCAATGAAGGTCAAGCTGCGGCTGTTCCTTGACTGGGGCATCCGGTTCGGCATGCCCTATGAAGTACCGGAGAAGGCCCAGCGGTTCGTTGCCTATGCTGACAAACAGGAGTTGGAGGAGTCCATCATCCGCCGCCACTATGGGACGATTGTAATGGATAGTGAGCAGCCGCAGGGAGGCGGCACATCCGCTGGCGGTATAGCTCAGGGAATTCAGGCCGCACCGGATTCCCGCAAAACGGTATTTCGGCCTTGACGGAGGGAAACAGAATGAACAGCTTTAGAAATATCTATAATTCCAATCTAAGCCACAGAGCCAGGAGCGTCTATATGTACCTCAAGGATCGGGCAGACAGCGAGGGACGCTGCTGGCCGGCCATCAGAACAATTGCTCTGGAGTTGGGGCTTTCCCGCTCTACGGTCAAGCGGGCACTGGATGATCTCTGCACCGGTCTGCTGCAAAAGGACCCACGCTGGCGGGAAAACGGGAGTCTTACTTCCAATCTGTATCATGTGGTATGACGGAGGTGTCCAATGCTGGTTGAGATCGATCTGCTGGATTATTTGGCTTATCAAATGGGATGCGGAATTCTTTCTGATCTTCGGCTGTTCCAGCAAAGTGAACGGCTGCACAGGCTCACTGCCGCGATCCCTTTAGGTGCATGCAGCGAACAGGAATGGCTGGATGCGGCACAGTATTTGACAGGCCATGACTGCGCATCAGCACTGGAAGCAAGGAACCGTCTGGTGAGATAGCCTGTAAAAAGCAGACCCTCCCGCCAAGGGGAGGGTCTACATATCATGTGAACCGAGTCCCGGTTCATAATGAACCAACCAGAAGCGCCCACTCTAAGGATTTTATTTAAGACAGAAAATAACAAACAATATCTGGCCTTAAAGGTTATACCGCCTTGCGTTGTGTCCGGCTTTTGAAATTTAATCGTCTTTCTGTGCAGCTGTAATGCTGACAGCAAAACCGTTGACCTCCACGCCATCTTCTGCGTAGGGATTAGGAGGTACTTGCGCCCGTTGATAATTTGAGTTTCCACCAGGTAACTATACTCTGGATCAGCAGAAATGGTGATCTCAGGTGTCTTGATCTCAAAGCGGCTGCTGTCGATCAGGTTTGCCGGATTCAGGACAACCCCCGAACCAAACTGCTCGCCGCAGTTTTCCTGGAATGCTGCCACCTGTTCATCCGCAATCCCGCAGCTTTGAAGGATTTGCCCTATTTCTGAGGCACTCATCTCCAGAGGTTCCGAACTCCTGCTCTCCCTGTGCTCCTTGATTTTCTCACGCAGCTGTTCATGAACAGTCTGCATCACTTCCAGACTGCAGTCAAACGCATCGCTCAGAGCTGACTGGAATGCTTCCTTCTGCTCAACGGCAGACATCGGCGCTTCCACATGGAAGATCGCGTCAATAAACTCCTGGTGAATTTCATTGGCCTTCCTGCTGTAAAAGAGAGCGTTATAGATATTTGCTGCCCGGTCATCGAATGCCGGGAACAGAAAACCCAGCTCAGGAGGAGCGACGGTTTGCCCGGCAGCGCAGTGGAATTCATTGTCACCGGGAAAATATCCCAACTCTACCTTGCCCTCCTTGATGGGGCACACAACACAGACGATGTAGGTGAAGACCTCATCCGAGGCATCCGATTGCAGGGAATCATCCTTGCCCCGATGGGGAACATCGTAGCTGTCACAGGTCAGGAGCAACAGGTAACTGCTGTCCCCCATGTCCAGACTGTCAATTACCTTGCGGTAAAAGGTCTGGCGGGCCTCGTTGTCCTTAAGCTGGGAATCCCGCAGTGTGGTGAGCAGGCGGTGTTCCTCACTGTCCACTACCTGCTGAGTGGAGAATACGATATCAATGAGGTTTTTCCCCAGGGAACCGGACAGTCCCTTCTTCAAAAGGCTCAAATACTTCTCGGACTCCTCCTGCGGCATCATGCCCAGGGATTCGTCCAGATCGGAAACGATCTCTTTACTGCTGTTGACATAGCATCCATAAACACGGCTGATGGCGCTTTTTTCCGGGCGAAAACGGCGCCGCAGCTCATTGATTTCTTTTTGGTTCATTTTTTCCTACCTCGCTTTGTAATCGGAACGGTTGATAACAGACGATGAAATCCATTTTAGTGGAAAGAGCTTGAAATTTCAATAGCCGGAAGTTCTTTCCCCCAAGAGCGCAAAAAAGAAACCGCCCATGTCAGAAACTATCAGAAACTGACTGAGCGGCATATTTTTCATGTCAAACGCCAGTAGGAGCGGTTATTTTCTGATCCAGTCCAGAAAAACAGCTACTTTCTCCAAGTCTTCATCCGGCAGGGCAAGCAGCTTCTTGCCTATGATCCCACGCAGGGAATCCGGATCGTCCATAGGAGCAAAGAAAAGAGTTGGCGTCAAATCAAAGTATTCCATGATGTTGAACAGCTCCCGGAGAGAGGGCATAGAAATTCCATTGGTGATGCTTCTGATGTAGGAGCCGCTCTTTCCAAGCTCCAGGCTCATCCGATGCTCAGAAACGCCCTTCTGTTCCCGCAGCTCTGTGATGCGGTCCCGCACAAACGCTTCATAGCGGCGGTTATCGTCCATGATCCTCTCCCTCCAATCTCTACTTATTATTTTAATATAAGGGAGCGTCGCGGGTTCGCACTTAAATCATCAACTTTCGCTTCACACAACGAATAATTAGTGATATAATTATTAAAATGGGCGCGGTTTTATAGTTCTATTATGAATCACAATCAATAAAATATGACTGCGACTGTGTATGAGGGCTGTCAGATGGGAAGCTGCTTTTTATAGGGCATAGGGAGACGCCAGATCGGGTGTACCCAACTCTGCTTGAAACCATAGAGCGCCATATCACAGAATATGGCGTATCTGAATTTGTGGTGGGGCGGTATGGAAACTTCGACCGTCTGGTGATCTGGGCGCTGTCGCAGGTTAAGCGAGCGCACCCGGATATTACGCTGATACTGATGACCCCATATTCGGCTTGCCATCGTCCGCGCAAACCGATATATGGTGGAGCGCAGCGATTTTCTCATCGCCTATGTGTGGCATCCGGCCAGCAATGCCAGAGAACTGCTGGAGTATGCCGGGACAGGAAAGAGAAAGGGAAAAATCCACATCACAAATTTGGCTGAGGAGCAAATCTCTCTTCCAAAGAAAACAGATGATGTGATATAATAAAATATAGAAGTATACCCATTTAGAAATTTGTAACCCGAGGTCTTGCTATGGAAGAAAAACTGGGACAGTCCACGGCTGTTCTGTTCAAATATGAAAAATTGATTTTGGCTGAAGAAGAAACCACATCCGCTGGTGGATGTGGCGTCTCCCTTGCGGCCTTTTCACGCCCTGCGTCAGCCTGTCCAAGTGACAGGGTGTCGCGGGGCTTTTTTATTGTCTAAACAGAGGTGATCATGAGTTTCGTGACGGCGTGCATGACCGTTACTATCTGCCGGATACTTCTCCGGAGGTGCTGGCGGAGGCGGATCTCTGCATTCAGGATGTGCTGAGCGGCGCCGCCCGTGAAAATCACGCCGCCTACCCGACCGTGGTGCGAAATCATAACGGGACGCCCTTCCTCCCAATCAGCTGCTGGATCGGTATCTGTCCAAACTGCCTTTGAAGGGATTCCCCTATGAGGAAGCTGTTATATTCTGCGACGCCCTGCGGCGGCTGGTGGGCTGGGCAAGAGATCCGCTATGAGTTGGAGAAGTACATAGAAAAGCAGGTGCAGGAACGCTGCTTCCTTGTGGGAGAGCGGGAAGATGGCTTTACCGTCTTTCCGCCCTGCACGGTGTGGCCGGAATTCAAACATGGAGAAAATTTGATGCCCCAAGGACTACCTGGCCTGTATTGCTTATATTCAGCAGTTGGTGGGACAAGGCCAATTTGAACTGATGGCAGAGGAGTCCACCTGCCCGCTGGAGGAGGTAAAGACTGAGGATGGATGGGCAGACGAAATTATGGCTCACATGATTCGGTGCAAGCACTGTGGTCAGATCTTCACCTGTGTGGTCAACACCTGGCGAGGCAGTGGACACTTCAAAAAAGGCAAAGGATGAAACAGAAAAGGCGGTGAAACGATGAATCAGGCAGAAAGAGCAGAGCTGCTGGAGCAGATTGAGAAGTGGAATGATGCGGACGAGTTTGCCCGATGCATTGAGGCTATCGAAGCCATCCCAGAACGGGAGCGGGATTATCTGCTGACGCTAAAATTGGGCCGAGCCTACAGCAATCTGGCGGTGCTGGGAGATCATGGAGAGCACGGAACCGACAGTGAAGTGGACGGAAATCTCATCCGGCACGCCATCCGACTGCTGGAGTCCGTCCGCACCCAGGGTGAGAACGATCCCTACTGGAATGCTCGGATGGGCTACTCCTGCCTGATGGCATATAGTTCAACAGCCACCGCTTATGAATACGCAAAACGCTGGCTGGCTTTGGCCCCGGATGACCCGGACGCCCAAAAGCTGGTGCGGGACTGCGAGGAGTATCTGGAGGAGGGAAATTCCTTGGAACTGGATTGGAATGAGCGGGAGGAGATTATCCGGCGGGAGACCATTCCCCCTGCCGACAATGACATCCTCGGCCATGTGAAAGTACATATCGACCAGCAGTTCGGTGTCTATACCCAGCTCCTCACAGACAACAGCGACCCAGATTACCCGTTGGAGATCGCCATCATCCCGCCCCGGCTGGATCATGACTACTACACCCTGGTTACTGTGGGCCTGAGCCGGCATCGGATGGGTTTCCCGGAGGAGCGTCGGGAGGAAAAACTGGAACGGGCGGAGCTACTCATCAACCTGCCCCGAGACTGGAGGCTGACAAAGGCGGACTGTCGGGAGGAGCGGTGGAGCTGGCCCATCCGGATGATGCTGGCCACCGCCCACTTCGCCATGGAGGACCCGGAGGTAGGGCTGGAATCCAGGACTACACTGGATGAGGGTGAGGATGGCATCCCCTTCGCGGAGAACACGGAGCTGCGTGGTGAGATCCTACTCTGCCCTGGTGTGTTTGGGACGGACTCCTTTTTCTGCCGCCTGCCGGACGGGGACGAAGTCAACTTCTATCAGGTGATTCCCCTCTATCGGGAGGAGATCCAATACAAGTTGGAGCACGGCTCGGACGCCCTGCTGGACCTCTGCCCAGACGAGAGCTTGGAGGTCATCAATCCGCACCGGCTCAATGTGGTCACAGACGGGGAGAAAATCAGTTACGACCCGGCGGAGATGGACAACGCCGCAGAGCAGATCAAGAAAATCCGGGCGCTTCACCTGCCAGTAGATGAATTGGATGCCTACAATCGGATGGCCTTCTTCCTGGGGTGGGCTATGAAACGAGGCCAAATGAGTAACCCATTCCTCTCCCGGCATCGGGAGGTGGTGAAGGCGGTTTGGGCCGGAAAGGGGCCGGACCTGCGGGCGTTCATCCGGAACAAGCTGGATGGGAAATTGTCCACTCAGTTCTTTGACCGGAGAGGCTCTGGCTTTGCTCAGTGGTACGCTCAGGACAACCGCTCCAATCCCTATATTTACCGCCGGGACTGCCGGAATATCGTCTTGGCCGAGTCCAAAGACCGTGTCTGGAACAGTATTGCGGAAAAAGATGCGGCCTACCTGCTTCTTCCATACACTGAAAAGAGCCGTCAGCGTGTGGAGCACTTGCTGGATGAGCGGTTTCAGCAGTATCTGGAAGCGGAATTTGCAGATGACCCCGAGGAGCGGGTGGCGCGGGCAGCAGAAGGGAAACCGGCTGTCATTCCTGACTGGGACGGTCCCCTGTTCTGCTACGCTTCCGACCGCGTCGCCCAGGATGGGTGCAAGGTGCAGATTATGGACCGGCTGTTCCCCGAGCGTGAGGATATGGGCTGGGAGAGCGGTTGGGCCTTCTACTCCGGGGACGAGGGCGATGTGTACGGCGAAGGGGATGAATACTACGAGTCGCACTGCGGCTTCTATGATATCCGGGACATCTGCCGCATCGACCCGGATATTGTCCGATTTCTGAATCTACCTTACGGAACCATGCAGATGCGCGGAGAAGACGGAGCGTGGTATGAGGTGATACGCGACGACGAAGGCGAGGAGGAAACTTAAATGAACAGCGAGCAGATCACAGCTTTTTTGCAGGAGCATTGGTACATTGCCTCGGTGGTCATCGGGGCCGTGATTTTGATTGGAGCGATCCGCAACTGGAACTGGCTCTGCGACCCCACTGGTACGCGGGATGCCCACCGCCACAGCAGAGGATACCGGCGGGTGGTGTTCTTCCTGCTGGGTGTCCTCCTGATCGTGGTGAGCATCTGGGGATTTGTGCTGAAATTGAAATAGGAGGAGAAAGACTATGATGACTGAGAAATATCCCACCTGGCTCACCGGCCATGTGAAAGAGTGGGCGGAAAAGCGTTTGCCTACCGTGACACTCTGTTCCACCGCCGGCAATGAACTGCTGGAGATCTGGTATTACGGCGATCTGCTTACAGTAAAGGGAGAGCCCCAATCCTATATCGTAGATGGCGATGCGGCCCCCGGACTGGTGGCAGCCCGTGACCCGGAGAGCGGCGAGGAGTTCGTCATCTTCGATGGCGGGCGGCATGGCTATGACAATCTGTTCTGCGATGAACACGATCCAGCCAAACTGGAACACCGTCCCCTCAAGCGGTATGAGATCCCTGCCTCCAAATTGGTGCTGGAGCTGGGTTACAGCATCGACTATGAGGACGAAAAAGAGGACTTCGAACCGGATGAGGCGGATACCGTGGAACTGATCAACGGTGAGCGGATGCCCTGGGAGCAGGTCAAGCGGGACGGCATCGACTATATTGCCCTTTACTATGTGAACGAGAAAGGAAAACAAGTCCAGATTCTGGACGCGGAATTGGCATGAGTTTTGTGCTGGCTCAGGAGGTGGAACTGCAATGTCAATCACTGCTTATAAAATAGAAGCCGTCGGCCATGACCGAACCGGCGAAGACTATGGCTATGTGAATATCATGTACCGCTACGGCAACAAGCAGTCCTGTCCCCGGCCAGATCAGTGCGAAAAGATAGAGGTCATGTGGGCGGATGAGAGCGTCTACGGGCCGCCTGCTCCTGGCAGCAAGGTGGGCGACTTTATACAGACATGGATGATGGGCTCCTGGAACTGCGGGGTGTTTACCCACCGGGAGATTGCCCAGCGGCTCATGGATACCTTCACCGGCCTGAAGATCAAGGAACTGGCGTGGTTCGAGAACCCCAGGGAAAAGACGCTGAAAAATGGTAAACCGCGTGCGCGCCGGGCCAAGTGGCTGCCGGAGCGGGAGGTGGATCTGGTGTACCTCTACTCCGACCACTATCTTGACGCCAGAAATCCCACTCCCGCCGAAACCGACTTTTTCACCGTCACAAGGATGGACGCCTGGGGTGTGAGCACCTGGTTTATGTGTACCCCACAGGCCGCCGAGAAGCTGCTCGCCATGGATTATGACAATCTGGCCGTCAAGGAAACCACCATTGTGGGATAAAAGGAGAATGCGGCATGATTGGAACAGATGAAAACCGGGCGGTGCTCTATGTGGAGGTCATCTTCTGGAGCGGCAAGCGAAAAACGCCCCCCAGCCTGGTCAGTGGAAAGTATTGTCCCCTTTTTGTGGTTATTGGAACTACGGAATATCTGGGTGTATGCTTTCTGGACGGAACCGAGTGTACATTTGATACACCGGCCTTGGGAAATGCCCAGCCCCTCTATCCAGATACCATTGACTACGCTCCGCTGGAAAACAATGCGGAATTTTTAATCTATGAGGGAGCCAATGCCGTTGGCAAAGGCCGGGTGCTGGGCCGGACCGTTCCCTATCAAGTGAAACAACAACGAAAGTAGGTGCCTTATGTACCAAATTGCATATATTGGCCGCTGGGAGACTCTCCCGGAAACGGCTGCCGCCATCTGTGACCATGACACTCCCAAGCTGGAGGCGCTGCTTCAAGGTGGCCTGGATTTAGATGTTCCCATCCAGCTCAGCGAATACATCAAGCTGATGCCATTGGAGATTGCGGTTTTTCGGAACGATGTGCCTATGATCCACTTCCTGCTGGAGCATGGAGCTGATTCCGGTCTGGCAGAGGAACAGCCCCTGCTGCTCACCGCCGCCCGCTGTTGTGGGCCGGAGGTGGTGGCGCTCTTTGCTGGACAGGCCGCAAAGCTCAGCTCGAAGCAGAAAGAGCGGGCCTTCCAGGAAGTGCGCTGGGGCAAGCGCCCGGAGAATATCCTGGTGCTGGAGCAAGCCGGGATTACAGTGGAGAAGTTTGGCGGCGAGGCATTCCGGGCCGCTGTGTCCGAGGGCAATACCAAACTTGCCCGGCTGCTTCTGGAAAAAGGGGCGGACATCAATTACCACAAGCCGGACATGGTGTTCCCTTACGCCTCCTCCCCTGTCACCGAGGCCGCCCGCTCAAACGATTTCCTTATGGTGCGCTGGCTCGTGGAACAGGGGGCCGACATCACCATTGCCGACAAATACGGCGACCGGCCTTACACCGTGGCGGTGCAGAACAAAAATCAGGAGTTGGCCGACTACTTAAAAGCCCTGGAACCGGAGGAATGGCACAACGAACAGGAAAAGGCCCGGCAGCTCATGCCCTACAAGCTGCCTGCCAAGCTGGTGGAATACTTGAAGACCGGCCCCCTACGGCTGGAGTTCCCGGATCAAAATGGGTGAAGTGGGCGGAACTGTACCCCTACATGGATGTGCAGGAGATGACTTGGAAGCGGAAAAAGTTGCTCTCCCTGATGGTGCAGATGGATAACTACAGCGACTATCTGTTGCTGTGGAGCCCAGGGACAAAAAAGCTGTGGTATCTGGACATCGAGCATGAGGAGTTCCACCCCCTGGCCAAATGGGATGACTTCATCGCAGACCCCGGACGGTATCTGAACGGGATGATCGAGGGTGAGTTTGAGGAGTAAAGCCATGACATCCATCGACTTTCTGAACAAGGTACATAAAAGCCTGGACTCCCAGGAATATAACCTCTCTTATTCTCCGGCCAAGTCCAAAAATTTCATGCTGTACTGCAACGGTAACTTTATCGGCGGCCTGTTCGATGAGGAGCTGTGCTTCGTCTATGCCGACAGTGTGAGCGACCTGCTGGGACACCCGGAACCCGTTTACCGCGGCTACTCCAGCACCGCCCAGCACAGGATGCTGGTGATTCCGGAGGAACACTGGGAGAGGGCACTGAAACTTCTCTATGCCGAGAAATTTGACTGGAGCCGTTTGGTGTACGACATCACATACACCAGCATCGGCGCGGCTGTAGTGGAGGACTTCTACGACGAAAATGTGGTATTCCTGCGCTTCTGCTTTGAAAAGGAGCTGCTGAAAAAGAACCCTCTGGACCGCAGGGCCGTATCCTGCGGATGGTCTATATCAATCAGGATCTGACAGAAGCAGGCAAATATCTATTCCCCAGACTGATGCAGAAGTTCCTCGTTTTTACAGATTGCAAAGGAAAAACCAGTCTGGAAACTATGCTGAAACGGTGGTACACCGCGCTGGAAAAGGAATACCGCAATCAGATAACGGCGGGATAAGGATTATGAACTGAATGTTTGAAGAATTGATTATGAGATGTACGAGTCCGAGGAGCAGGAAGGATCGCTCTGATCAATCGCTGCATTGGGGGCGGATTTAACTTGGAAAGGCAACTTTTGGGAAATGACCGTTGTGACGCTGGGCATAGTGTTCTGGACACCGGCGAGGTGCACCAAAGAGGAGCGGCTGGATTGGCCGGTCAGCGATGAGCCGCCAACAGTGAAAGCGGGCTGGGGACGAGGACAGCCGTACCAAAGTGTTGTGACATTTTGCATGGAGTTCCATCCGCCGGATGAAAGAAGAATTGGCAAAGGATATGGTGGCGGCTTTTTCTGGGTACCCATCCAAATAGTCTTTGCCCATGAGGACTGCCCGGAACTCGGGGCCGTTCTGGATGACGAATGGATCAACAAGTTTCATTCTGGACCAGGTTCTGGGAGAACTAACACTGGACATGGGACTACGGTTCCTTTGAAGGGGGATTTTCCATGGTGCGGAAAGGATGTGAGGTTCTCTGGAGGTCAACGAAAGAAGCAAGCCCTCCGGCGATCTGGGCCCGCAGGTCAAGCCAAGACGCTGGATGGCCGACTGTGACACCTGGGACAAAGCCATGCGGGAGCTTGCGGCCAAGAACCTGACCGAGCTGGCCAACAACTGGTGTCCCAAGATGAAGAAAACCACCCAGCGGTTTAACCGGAAACCGACCCCATCACAGAGGAAGAATCTGGCCCGGCGGATGAGCCTGACGAGCCTGTCCGTCACCTCCGGCTTTGTTTCCTTGCCTGGTTTGACTGTGGATGTTCACCGACCATTGTGACGGTCTATTTTCGGGAAATATGTCAAAACTGTCAACATGGAGGGATAACAGGCGCAGAGATGAAACTGAACTGTAAACGGTCATTGATTTTACATATACACCCGGCAGAGGTCTTCCTTTCCCGAGGAATCGGGACTACCCTTTCTCTTCGATGTATGAGGAAGAACTGACCGGCGATCCTGCTTGCCATGGATGCGGTGGGTGCTGGATGAGGCGGAAAAATTGGCGGCAGTGCAAAGGCCAAAGCCGCCATCAAAGCAGCGTTGGCGGACGGAAAACTACCATGCGTTGTGACATTTTTCATGGATTTGGCGGGACAAAGGCCAGAATTGTGGCGGACTTTTTCCGGGAACCGACCCAGCCAAATGTCCTTTGGATGAGATGGTGGAGGTTTTGAAGCCTCGATGCCGGTTCGGCACCATGGTGGATAGCGAGATGAACCAGCCTTTTTCAAATATCATGACATTGAACTGCATTTCGACGAAATGGTAATCTACTTTGATTTGAACAAGGAGTTTACAGCGACGATGAGATCGAGCTGTGATGACATACCGAGCGTGAAGAAAGGAGCAATCCCTATGAAAGCATTTGACCCCAATTACAAACTGCTGGACGAGATGTATCAAGGACAATTACTATCCTGCTTTTTTGGTAGACAAGGTAAAGGACGAATTCCAGAAGGTCATCGACCTGCTGGAGAGCGGCGAAACCGACACCAAAGTGGTGCAGGAAACGCTGGACGAAGCGGTCTGCGGCATCAACGATCTCCAGGAGGAGTTTGACGAGAACGACAGCGAGATCGAAACGGTGGCACGGGAA
>VOFE01000320.1_pt1 | contig 39705 bp, 70 predicted proteins | sample 5384071 | NCBI WGS metagenome assembly VOFE01 (sample SAMN12384724, study PRJNA508395) | human gut metagenome | isolation source: healthy gut D | host: Homo sapiens
ATAAGTTCTATGCTCCTGTTGTTCTCCAAGAATATATGATGCTTGAAACCATCAAACGTGGTATCCCAAGATATAACTTCCTTGGTATTCAAGGAATCTTTGACGGGTCAGACGGTGTTCTTCGTTTCAAACAAAACTTCAACGGCTACATCGTCCGTAAGATGGGGACCTTCCGTTATTACCCAAGTCCTCTGAAATACAAACTGATTTCTCTCGTTAAGAAACTATTAGGACGTTCTAACTTAAAAGACCAGCTTTGTAGCTCTTTCTTTTCTATAAAAAGACGAGAAACCTCTCGCCTTTTTATATGTCATTATTTAACAAAGTCAAGCAATGCCAAGAAGCTTTCTGGGTCAAGTGATGCACCACCTACAAGAGCTCCGTCAACGTCTGAACAAGCCATGTATGCAGCAACGTTTTCTGGTTTCACTGAACCACCGTATTGAACACGTACTTTGTCAGCCACTTCTTGACCAAAGTCAGCAGCTACAACGTCACGAACAACTTTTTACACATTTTTTGTGCGTCGTCTTGTGAAGCTGATTTACCAGTACCGATCGCTTCTGGATTGGTTCGTATGCGATAACTGTTGAACTATCGACTTGTTCTGCAGTCAATCCAGCAAGAGCAGCTGAAACTTGAGCTCCTACGAATTCTGCTGCTTTACCAGCTTTCGTAAGTTTCAAGGCTTTCACCACAACAGATGATTGAAGCATACCGTTCGCAAAGATTGCTGGTTTTTGCTTTTTTGTTGATATCTTCATCAGTTTCATGGAAGTAGTCACGACGTTCTGAGTGACCGATAACAACGTGAAGTCAGTACCGATTTCTTTCAAAACTAGAACTGAGGACGATATTTGTTGTGGAACGGAGTATGACGGCCACCTTCTTCTTTCTTCAAGATATAAACCTCAGCTTTAAACGAGAGTGTGCTTTAATCTGACCGGGTTTACACAAAACCATACCACGTTTGATTTCGTTCTTGTCGATACCACGGAGCAACAGACCTACGTTATCACCAGCTTCACCTTGATCCAACAGTTTGCGGAACATTTCAACACCAGTGTTCTTATACATATATCGAAGGGTTTCAATATTCTCAGGATCCTCATCGATAAATTCCTTAAAGCTAGAACCTACTCCATACCAACCAGGAAACATCACCCGACTTTGTGACCAAGAGAATACCCAAGGAATGGCACGCAAACCACCAATTTCTGTAATAGTCTTACGGGCAGCTGGACGCGAACCAATATTAAAGCTAGAAATAGCTTTGATCGGACTTGATTCAAAGAAGTAATCATAGAAATGCTCATTTCAAAGACCAAATCACGATAGATATCGTAACTGCGATTCACGACTTTATCCATGACTTCCCCGAAACGATCAAACATAGAAAATGGACTTTTTTGTTCTGAAATCATGCGGTTAATAGTTGCAGAGACGAGCATCTCAAGGTTGTAGTAGGCGGCATCTTTGTTCCCGTATTTTTGCCAATCACTTCCCCTTGCTCGGTTAAGCGGATACGGTCATTAATGGATTTCAACGGTTGAGAAGTGATGGCTTCATAGGTAGGACCTCCACCGACCAACAGTACCACCACGACCATGGAAGAAGGTAATCTTCACTCCAAACTCATCTCCGATAGCGGTCAATTGTTGTTGGGCTTTAAAGAGGGTCCAGCATGAAGACAAGTATCCACCATCTTTGTTGGAATCAGAGTATCCTAACATAATCTCTTGGTAGTTGTTCTTGGAAGCAATCCAACGTTTGGCAATTGGAAGAGACAAGTAGCTTCTCATAGTTTCTTCTGAATGATCCAAATCTTCGATCGTTTCAAACAACGGTACGATTTGCACGCGAGCTTTTTCCGTATCAACTAAGCCCACTTCTTTCAACATCACAGCCAATTCAAACATATCTGATACACTTGTTGCATGAGAAATGATGTTTTGACGAATGACTTCTTCTCTAAACGATCCTTCAATTCACGAGCTGTTTGGAAAATTGCCAATTCTTTTTCAAGTAGTTCAGATTTTTCAGCATGGGTGGCTGATAAAATACGTGGGTCTTCTAAAAAAGTTCTTTCAAGAGAACTTGACACTTTTCATCCTCTGATAAATCAGAATAATGGTCATTAATTCCAGCTGATTTCAGCAATTCTGCCACACAGGCTTCATGCACTCGAATCCTGACGCATATCAATAGAGGCCAGATAGAATCCAAAAACATCGATGGCTTCTAGAAGTTCTGCAAACTCACCTAGAAATTAAATACTCTGATTTGTTTTCTAACAAGGAATCTTTGATCTTTTCAAGGTCTTCTTTAAATTCTTGAGCAGAGGCATAAGCTGGAGCTTCTTTCTCAGAAATTTTCTTTAGAGCTCCAGAGATACGATTGCCAATATAATCAGAAACTGGCCCTTGTTGATGAGCATTTGCTCTAATAACCTCTCGACAGCATAACGATCTTCTCTGGTTTCTCCCTAACCATAGTCCATTCTTTTTAAGTTAACCAAGGTTTGGATCAATTTTGATTGGATATAGTGGAAAGCACGACGGTAGGTTCTTTTTTCGCGAAAGACTGACGTATCACTTGACAAGGCAGCCATCTCAGCTACCGCTTCACTAGTATTAGAGAGACTAGTTGAAAGTGAGAAATGACGGTATAATTTAGAAATCTTTTCAATGTAATAGTTCAAAATGACTTCGCTTTGAATAGTTGCTGAACGCTTCAAGGTCTCAGCAGTTACAAACGGATTCCCGTCCCGGTCTCCCCAATCCACATGCCCATTGTGATCGGACGTGGTTGTTCAAGCTCTAATCCATGCTCTTTTGCCAAGCGTTTGTATTCCAACATCAGGTTTGGAACAGCTTGCAAGAAAGAGCTATTGTAATATTCCATGACATTGGTGATTTCATTAGTAACCTTCAATTTTTTGTCACGAATCATATCCGTTTGCATCATGATTTCGATATTACAACGAAGGTTGTTATACCACTTATTCTCATTCATTAAACCAGCTTTAACATCCCGGTGCTGACGAAGAAGAGCGTGAATATGATTGGTTAAATCCAGCATGGTTTTCGTTGCACTTGAGTTGGATGGGCTGTTAAAACAGGTACAATATTGAGATTTTCAAGAATTTCTTGTGCATCTTCATTTTCGCAACTTCTTTGATGGTTGAAGAAAGTTTTCCGAGGTATTCACCATCCACGTTATTCAAATGATTGATTTCATAGGCCAAATCGACATCTTCTGAGATGTTAATCAAGAGTGGTAAAATGGCAAAATAACGTGAAATCACTGTCATTTCTTCATTTGTCAATTGTTCCACTATTTGATTCAACTCACGATAGTTCTGTGTTTTTGATAGATCCTTCAACTGCCTAATTTTATCAAAGGTTTCCGGACGAACCAAATTTTTCGTAATATCATCTAATAAATTGGTTAAGATTTCGGCTTCTTCTTTGATAATATCTTTATTTGTGAAGTTCTCTAAATTTTTGTAAGACCATTTTCTCCTTTTTGAATAGCCATTCAACAATTCCTTTTAATAATAAGGTTTGATTTTACCTTTTCTTCAAAAACCATGCCTTCTTGTTCCATCTTAGCCCGTTTTTCACTAGCATCGATATTCAAAACGAAAGCAATCGCTACGGATAAGACCCATAAGCTATTTCCCCTTGGGATAAGAAGGGAAGGTCACTCCTGTAGACGGAATCAAACCAGAAATTCCTCCGATGTTAATGAAGGTTTGCACTAAGATCATCCCACCGATCCCAATGGCCATCATCGAATTAAAAGGATTCTTTTGCTCGAATACCGACTAAAATGATCCGAAGAATTAAGAAGAATAAGAGAGCAAGAATCAAGCTAGCTCAACAAAACCTAATTCTTCAATCACAATTGCAAACACAAAGTCTGTGTGCGCTTCTGGTAAAGTAACCTTGTTTTTCAATGGAATTTCCTAGCCCCAAGCCAAACCAACCACCGTTACTCATGGCATAGTAAGAATTAGCTAATTGGTGACCTGCGCCAGACAAGTCATTAAAAAGGGTTAAAGAAGGCACTAAAACGTTTGGCTACATAACCAAAGACAGGAATTTTAGCGACACGGTCCACACCGATAATCCAAATTGAACCAAGGACAATGGTGGATGCTCCAACAACTAAACCAAGTAAAAGAGGTAAACCAACGGTAGCCCACTCCACTAGCCGTAATCATGATCAAGACCGTTAAGGCCAAGATCGTCGCATTTCCCAAGTCCGGCATAATCACAACGATTCCAATCAGAATCAAGGTCAGCCAACGCCAATCGTTTAAATTCCTTGGAATCCATTCATTATGGGTCAAGGCTTGATAATCATAATCACGGATTTCATCTTGTCGTTTCGAAAAGATCAAGGCCAGATACCAGACTAAGATCACCTTGAGGTACTCCGCTGGCTGGATACTGAAACCTCCAGGAATTGTCAACCAACCGTGAGCTCCATTGACCGTATCTGTGATAAACCTAGACAGAATCAACAAAATCACTTCAATAAAAATGACAAAAGCCAGCACTTTTTTTATTTCGAAGAAACTTTAAGCTAAATTTATAAATCAAGGCGATGGTTAGGAGACTTAGGATAAAAAAGAGCCCCTGTGTCCTGACCATCCGAATCGAACTCACTCCACTTTGAATCGCCAAGGCACTTGTTGTCGAATAGACAACAATCAAGCCAATGATGGATAAAATCAAATAGGGAATGAGGATGGAATAATTTAAAAGATGTCTTTTTCAATTTTCATAATTCACCATATTCCTAATGTTCAACCTTCATTATATCATTTTTAAGAAGCAAAACCAAGGAAAGGCCAGAAAAGATTCGGCTTCTTCCTATTTTCAAGAAATATTCTGATCATTCTTCTTATTTTCATATATTTTTATCCTTTTTCGATGAAAAGATTCCTTTTTTTTGAAAATAATAGCTGAAATCAGCATCTTTTAAGCATTAAGTTTTGCCTTTTCGTTTTTTTTACGGTAAAATGTTTCTGTATGAGAAAAAGGATAAACCCGTTGTTCTCTTAGTCTTTTTATCGGTATCATTTCTTTTCTCGTTCTTTCACGAACGATTGCCGATCTTCAAGCCAGAGAGCGACAAGAAACAACTAAAACCATTCCGAACTCCAATACACCTCGAAAAACAACTACTGCAAGCTCTTCTTCTAAAAAAAAGAAGAAGACATCAATCCAGAACTGGTTGGCCGCCCGATCATTGATATCTCAGGCTGGCAATTGCCTAGTGAAATTGATTACGATGTCCTCTCCCAAAATGTGGGAGGTGTGATCGTTCGTGTCCATAGTGGGGCTCAAGCTAAAAGGAAAATGCAGCAACCTACTTAAATGGTCTGATAAATCTTTTTAAACCCATATCCAAGAATTCCAAAAACGAAATATCCCTGTCGCAGTCTATGCTTATGTCGCTGCTAAGGATAAAAAGAAATGGAAAAAGAAGCAGAGGAATTTTACAAGGCTGCTTCTCCTTACAAACCGACCTACTATTGGTTAGACGTTGAGGAAAAACCATGAAGGATATGAATGCAGGCGTTGAAGCTTTCCGAGCAAAACTACAAGCTTTGGGTGCAAAAATATTGGACTCTATATCGGAACCTACTTCATGGAAGAACATAGTATCTCCACTGATAAATTTACGGCTCTTTGGATTCCTACTTATGGATTTGATGATGGCTACTATAATGCCGCGCCAGATACCAACACGGAATACGACTTGCATCAATATACCTCTCAAGGGCAATTAAATGGATTCTCACACTACTTGGATCTCAACCAAATTGCTCCGACGCAAGACCAAGAAGCGATTTATCGGAAACTTTTCAAAGGTACAAAAGATGGCTCTTCCTCATAGCCTTAAAACAGCAGATCAAGTGGTTTTCACTTTTTCTGCTGTTTTCTATTTTAAGGAGAAGACAATATCGTCGCTATTATATGTTATAATGGTCTAATGAAATCTGATTTTGTAGAGAAAAGAGAAAAGGAGAAAGCCATGGCAAAAAAAAATAAAGTGAAAAACCTTTAGTCGAGCAGATCTTGACTAAAGCAAAAAATTGAGCACGTAGGCTTACAAATCAACGCTTTAGAAGGATCTTACCAGAAGGGATTGATCGCTCTACTATTTTCAAAACCCTAGCTCTCAAAGGAGATAAAACAGGGCCTGTGATTGGGATCATTCCTATCACGGAGCATCTTTCAGAGAAAAATTGGCCCAAATTATCGGGCAATAAGAAAGTGGCTATGATTCTCAAAAGGATCTCGAAAAACAACTGGTTATATTCATGGGGCCAATAATCCGGTGGGCATTCGTCAAAAGCATTCTTTTCCCAATCTTTATCGATGAATCAGCCCTTCAGTTAGAAACCATGATCGTATCTGCTGGGGAAATCGGCCATAGTATTCAAATCAAACCACAACTTCTAGCAGCAGACTTCGTACAAGCGACTTTTTGCAGATATTTTGGAATAACGACAGAGAAGGAGACAAGATTGTGAAACTATATTTTATTCGACACGGACGGACAGAATGGAATGAAGAAGGACGTTTTCAGGGATCAAATGGCGATTCTCCGCTGTTACCAGCCTCTATTCATCAGCTTGAAAAAATTAGGAAAGCACCTAGCTACTGTTCCTTTTTTGATGCAGCCTTTGCAAGTGATCTGCCACGAACAGTCCATACCGCACAGATCATCCTCAATCAATTGGAGACACCTCTAGAATTGCAAGCAACGCCTGCTCTTCGTGAATGGAATTTGGGAAAATTGGAAGGAGCTAAAATTTCTACTATTTCAGCTATCTATCCCCAACAAATGGATGCCTTTCGCCATAACCTAGCCCGCTTTCAAAATGAAATCTTTGATGCAGAATCTGTCTATGAAACGACCAAACGTACCTGTGATTTTGTAAAAAGCCTGAAAGGAAAAGAGCTCGATACCGTTCTCATCGTTGGACATGGGGCTAATTTGACAGCTTCTATTCGAACCTTGCTTGGTTATGACACAGGAGAACTTCGCAAAAATGGCGGACTAGATAATGCCAGCGTGACGATTCTGACAACAGATGATTTTGAGCACTATCACTTAGACACTTGGAACGACACCTCTTATATGGAAGACTAAAAACACTGATCTTGCGATCAGTGTTTTTTTTAGCTTATTTCATAGTTGGGAAGAGAAGGACGTCACGAATTGTTGTTACATTTGTCAACAACATAACGAGACGGTCAATACCAATTCAAGTCCACCTGTTGGTGGCATACCATATTCAAGGGCTTCAACATAGTCATAGTCGATGCCTGTAGCTTCGTCATCTCCCAATTCTTTGGCACGCGCTTGCGCTTCGAACCGTTGTAATTGATCGATCGGATCATTCAATTCCGTGAAGGCATTGGCATACTCTTTGGTCATGATGAAGAGTTCGAAACGATCAGTGAAGCGTGGATCTTCTGGGTTTTTCTTAGCCAATGGGGACACTGCTACTGGGTGACCGTAAACAAAAGTTGGTTGTGTTAAGGTTTCTTCAACGAATTCTTCGAAGAAGGCATTGATAATTTGTCCCACTTCTGTGTAGTGTTTTTCAACTGGTACATGTTTTCGTTTGCAAGTGCTACAGCTTCTTCAAAGGTCATGTCTTTCCAGAAGTCAACACCTGTGATTTCTTTAATCGCATCAACCATGTGAACCCGTTTGAATGGTTCGTTGATTTTGATTTCTGTTCCTTGATAGTCAATTGGACCATCACCATGGACCGCTTTGCAGCATGTTGGATAATGCCTTCTGTTAAGTCCATGATATCGTGGAAGTCAGCGTAAGCTTGGTAGACTTCGATCGAAGTAAATTCAGGGTTGTGAGTAGCATCCATTCCTTCGTTACGGAAGATCCGTCCGATTTCATAAACGCGTTCCATCCCACCAACAATCAAACGTTTCAAGTGGAGCTCAGTCGCGATACGAAGCACCATGTCAATGTTTTGTGCATTGTGATGAGTGATAAATGGTTTGGCAGCCGCACCCCAGCTTCATTGTGAAGCACTGGTGTTTTCCACTTCAAGGAATCCTTGACCATCTAAATAACGACGGATTTCAGAGATGATTTTTTGAACGGGTTACAAAGCGTTCGAAGCTTTCACGGTTTGAAATCAAATCCAAATAACGTTTACGATAGATGGTTTCAACGTCTGAAAGTCCGTGGAATTTTTCAGGCAAAGGACGAAGGGCTTTTTGACAAGTGAGTGATATAAGTTGCTTTAATCGAAAGTTCACCCATGTCTGTGCGCATGATTTCCCCTTCAACACCAAGGAAATCACCAAGGTCTGCTTTTGAAGATTTCGTAGTTTTTTCTTCTCCAACAGCGTCCTTACGAACGTAGATCTGAATTTGACCTTCACGGTCTTGAAGGTGGGCAAAGCCAACCTTTCCTTTTCCACGTTTGGTTACGACGACCGGCAATAATTGCTGTTTCGTTCAATTCGTGGAGTTGTTCTTTATCTAATTCTGAATATTTTTCTGTTAATTGACCTGAATTTGCAGTGCGTTCGAATCGTTTCCCAAATGGATCGATTCCTTGTTCACGAAGGGCCGCCATTTTCTCGACGACGGACAATCTGCTGGTCATTCAATTCTTCCATATGTTCAGTAGTCATTTGGAACCTCCTAAGTTATTCTCCCCCTATTCTATCATATTTAGGCCAGAAATTCACTAATATTTACCAATTAAACAAAAAATAAGATGGAAGAAAAATGCAGCTTCTTGAATGAATACTCAAAAACATCGGAAGACCGTCGTTGACTGTCCAAATAGTTTGACCTGTATAAGACAAGGTTTCGACAAGCTTATTCCAAAAACAGCATCAAAAAGGAGCGTGGAGAATCTTAAACCATTCATCCTGACCCGCTCCTATTTTTTATTCATAACGCAGTGCTTCGATCGGGTTTAACTTAGAAGCCTTATTCGCTGGTAAAATTCCAAAGATGATGCCTACAAAAGCAGAGAAAATAATACTGCCGATGGCGACATTTAAGGAAATAATCGGTGGTCCTTCTAGGGAAGCTGCTGCGAGTGTAGTAATCAAGCTATTCACACCATAAGCAAGGCCAAGTCCAATCAGTCCACCAATGATGGTTAAGACCATCGACTCAATCAAAAATTGAACCAGAATCTTACCCCGAGTTGCTCCCAAAGCCTTGCGAAGACCAATTTCTCTCGTCCGCTCTGTAACAGAAACCAACATGATATTCATGACACCAATGCCACCAACTAAGAGGGAAATCCCAGCAATGGCACCAATCACTGTCGTCATAATTCCTACTACTTTATTGGTTTCCTCTAGGATGCTATCCAAATTAAAGATTTGGAATTCTCCTTGTCGAACACCTGAAAGCTCCGTTAGCTTTTGAGCAGCTTCGATCCCAACGGTTTTGATCTGTTTCACATCCGGCACATGGACGACAATATTTTGAATTTCATCCGTTCCGAATTCAGATGCCAGCTGGGTATTGGCCATCAAGGCACTTCCACCTGAGGAAGCTCCGTAAAGAGCTGTTCCTGCATTTGGATCCTTGAAAATACCAACGACGCGATAATTGTTGTCCCCAACAGAGACCACCTGATTCAGTGGATTCTCCGTTCCAAATAATTGTTGGGCCAATCCTTCATCAAGGAGCACCACCCGGGAGAAATTACTATAGTCTGAAGGGGTTAATTTTCGTCCAGATAAGAGCTCAACCTTTTTGACAGAAAAATAGGTTTCATTTACCCCTTGGATGTTTACCCCTTCTGCTTTTTTCTTTTGAAAAGCAATGGTTGCATTGGAGGTATTGCCAACATAGTAACCATCGATGCCTTGAATCTTGGTTAATTCCTTAACCCAAGATTCTTGCACAACTGGCGGTGCTTCTTGAACTTGACCATCAATATCTTCAGCATTTTCTCCTTCGATATCTGATGGGGCAGCCATCCCTCGATCTTCAGCTGCAGGGCCACTTTCGCTTCCGCCTTCTCCTTCTCCAGTTTCCTCAGAGGGACCAATATTGATCCCAGTCACATAGCCACTCTTGTTGGGAGAATAAGAGATTTGTACATACTCTTGGTCCTTGGTGAAGGTCTTGAGTGACACCAGCTTTCATTCCATCTCCAAGAGCCATGATGACAACGACAGAAGCAACCCCAATAATGATCCCTACCATGGTCAAGAAAGACCGTAATTTATGGCTCATAATCGAGCTGATCGCAAATTTCCAATTTTGCATTAGGTCCCCCTTTCCAGCTTGCTATCTGAGGAGATCACTCCATCACGAATGACGATGCGACGATGCGCAAAGGCTGCAATTTCTGGCTCGTGTGTAACCATGATAATGGTTTTTCCTTCTTGGTTTAGTTTGGTTAACAAGTCCATTATTTGCTCCCCCGTCTTGGTATCTAGGGCTCCAGTCGGCTCATCTGCTAAGACGATGGCTGGCTGATTGACGAGAGCTCGAGCGATCGCTACCCGCTGTTTTTTGACCCCCAGAGAGTTCCGAAGGCAAATGGTGCATGCGAGAATGGAGCTCTACCTTTTCAAGGTACTGCTCAGCTAATTCCTTCCGTTTAGCAGGATGAACTCCCGCATAAATGAGAGGCAGTTCCACATTTTGAAAGGCATTGAGCTTAGAGAGAAGAAAGAATTGTTGAAAGACAAAACCGATCTGTTCATTTCGAACACGTGCTAATTTTTCTCACTGAGATTTCCAACCTCCTGACCTTCTAGGAAATACTCTCCACTGGTCGGGCGGTCCAACAAGCCAATGACGTTCATCAAGGTCGATTTCCCTGAGCCAGATGGACCCATAATGGCCACAAATTCTCCCTCTTCGACTTCTAAATCGATGTCTTTTAAGACACGAAGTTCCTGATCCCCATTTTATAGGTTTTATTGATTCCTTTTAGTTCAATCAATTTTGTCATATTTTCCGATCTCTTTTCCATCTTCCAGTTTCTCATTAGGATTCACAATAACTTGAGCATCTTTCTTCAAGCCTGACAAGATTTCCTGGTTTTCAGCATCGGCGTTACCAAGAGTTACTTTTACTTTCTTAGCCTTGCCATTTTCGACCGTCCATACATAACTCGTATCCCCATCAGCCATGACACTTGTCACGGAAACAAGGGGATGTTGAGTAGAACTTTTGACTTCAATATTGACAGAAAAGCCTTGTTTGAGTTCTCAATCTCACTGGTAATATCCACTGTAAATGGGTACTTGGCTCCACCGCTTCCTTGTGTTCCACCTGCTGCATTGGCACCTGCTTGACCCGCGTCAGTCGGATAGTTCGCTACATAAGAAATCTTTCCTGTCCAGGTTTTATCCGGATAAACCTTGGAAGTGAGGACCACTTCCTGACCCTCAGAGATATTGGCCAAATTGTATTCAGATAATTCCCCTTTAACTTGTAAATTCCCGTTGCTCACAATGTGAACCAGAGTTTGGTTGGTCCCTGTAGTCGATTTTGAAACATCTTTATTGACTTCGACCACGGTACCATCTGTATTACTCCTGACTGTTGTCGCATCCAGAAGAGCCTTAGCCTTGTTCATATTATCGACCGCATCTGACTTAGCATCTCGTAAATCGCTAGCTTGAGAATCGACTGTTCGTTGGGTCTGCGAAGCCGATTTGGCATCTGCTTCTTCATCTCCTGTCGTATCAATGGTCACACCATTTGTCAGTAAATCATTTAACTGACGATCTGCCTTATTGACAGCACGAACGGCTGCATCATAAGCGGTTTGGGCCTCTGTACTGCTATACTGAACAATCGGCTGACCGGCTGTTACTTGATCTCCTACATTGACCAAAAATCGACTGCAAATCCCCTTTGGTTCCATCAAAATAGACATACTGCTCCTGGTTGGCAGTGACTTTCCCAGTTAACAAGACTGAAGAAGCGATCGATCCATCCTTGACCGTTTGCACCATTGGAGTTTCTTTCGTGATTGCTTGATCAGGAGTACTTGGGTGCGAAAACACCATCACACTTCCTGTTCCAATCACCGCAATAGCTGCACCTGCAGCTGCAAATAGTTGCCATTTTTTCAATTTCTTCATCGTTTTTCTCCATCAAAGAAAGCGTTTTATTCTATACCATAGTATACCATATTTCCTTACTTTTCTATCTAAAATTGACACGGCAACATGAAATTTAAATGCTTGGTAACATGCTAAACCCTTGACTTTTGTAACAGTTGATATTACAATCAAACTGAAGTCCCATTTAGGAGGAAAACATGAAAGAATTTGATATTATTTCAATCGGTGGAGGCAGTGGAGGAATCGCTACCATGAACCGAGCAGGAGAACATGGAGCACGCGCTGCCGTCATTGAAGAAAAACAATTGGGGGGCACCTGTGTCAACAGAGGATGTGTGCCTAAAAAAGATTATGTGGTATGGTGCACAAATTGCAGAAGCTATTCGCGATTATGGACCGACTATGGCTTTACTTCTGAACAAACAAGATTTGATTTTGCAACCTTAAGAAAAAATCGCGAAGCCTATATTGACCGTTCCCGTAATTCCTATGATGGCAGTTTCAAACGCAATGGGGTTGAACGAATTGAAGGACGTGCCCGTTTTGTGGATGCTCATACGGTTGAGGTAAATGGAGAAACCATTAAGGCCAAGCATATCGTAATTGCGACCGGTGCCCATCCCTTTATTCCTTCTGTTCCTGGAGCTGAATTTGGCGAAACTTCTGATGATGTCTTTGCTTGGGAAGAACTTCCTACATCTGTTGCCATTATTGGAGCTGGCTACATCGCAGTGGAACTAGCCGGTGTGCTCCATGCCCTTGGTGTTCAGACCGATCTCTTCGTTCGCGGTGATCGTCCCTTAAGAAAGTTTGATTCCTACATTGTCGATGGCTTAATGGAAGAAATGGAAAAAACAAAACCTTCCGCTTCACAAACACAAGGTTCCCATGAAGCTTGAAAAATTAGAAGATGGTCGTGTGAAGATTTATTTTGAAGATATGACCAGCCACGTGGCAGATCATGTTATCTGGGCAACTGGACGAAAACCAAATGTCCAAGATCTCAATCTAGAAGCTACAGGCGTCACCTTAAATGAAAAAGGATTCATTGCAGTGGATGCATCCCAGAATACAGTTATTCCAGGAATCTATGCTCTTGGAGATGTCACAGGAGAAAAGAATTAACTCCTGTCGCTATTAAAGCTGGACGCACTCTTTCTGAACGACTATTCAATGGAAAAGTGAATGCCAAAATGGATTATACAAACATCCCGACTGTTGTCTTTTTCTCACCCCGCTATCGGAACCGTTGGCCTAACGGAGGAAGAAACCCAGCAAACTTATGGAAAAGAGAATATCAAAGTCTATACTTCTCAATTTGCTTCCATGTACACTGCTGTAACCCAACACCGCCAGCAAGCAAAATTTAAACTCATCACTGCCGGTCCCGAAGAAAAGGTCGTTGGCCTTCATGGTCTTGGCTACGGAGTCGATGAAATGATCCAAGGGTTTTGCAGTTGCTATCAAGATGGGAGCGACAAAAGTCGATTTCGATGCAACTGTCGCCATTCACCCAACCGGATCCGAAGAATTTGTGACAATGAGATAAAAAAATAAGAGGCTGGGACAAAAGTCCTAGCCTCTCAATTGTTTTTGGATTGTCGAGCAAGACGCAGTGGTTGAGTGGGCTCTAATACGCTGATTTCATCAGCTTTACAGCCCCTCAACTGTGCGGTGGGGGGGACGACGAAATCGAATTCTATCAAATTACCGATTTCTGTCCCACTCTCTTTTTCTTTGTTTATGGTAAGATGGCAATGGCACGAACAGGTGAACCAGTTGCCTTGTCCCAGTGAGGGAAAGCAATCGAAATCAAAGCACCTACAGCTGGAACTTGGTCCAATTGGTTAAAGACTTCAACTTGGTAGATATTTTGTTCCAAGAGGTAGTATTCATTGACCAAAGCCATGCTCTGCTGCTGGAATACCTGCATCGGTATCAAAGGTTTCATGACCTACAGCCTTAACATGGCGTTCATGAATCAAGAATTAAGGTTCATGAATCCTGACTTTTGTTGAAATTTTCATCAAGATTGCGCATAGCATCTTGATCTGGCCAACGTTTTGACCAATCACTACGGAAGGCAACAAAAAGCACCTCAGCAATTTGTCCATGCTCTGCCTCAAAGTCTAAGATATCTTGTTTGCTCAAGATAAAGTTTGGATTGGCTGCAACTTCTTTAGACTTGTCGATAACATAAAGTGGCAAGAGGAGATCTTTGAGGTCAATCTCATCCAACCAACGACCCCCTTCTACAAAGTGAATCGGTGCATCGATATGAGTTCCGTATTGACCAACCACTGTAAATTTTTGAACATGGAAACCATCTTTTAATGTGAAAAGATCTTCTTGTTGCAAGGCAGGAAGGGCTGGAAGTGTGGACTTTCCGCATTGATTTGGTGACTCAAGTCCACCCATTTTTTAGCTTGCAATTCTTTATAAATACTTAGTAAATCTGACATGTTTCTTCCTCCTTATTCGCCCCAAACTTCAGCGACAATTTCCTTAATCAAACCGATTTTTTTTCCATTGGTCTTCTTCTGTCAAAATGTTTCCTTCTTCTGTCGAAGCAAAGCCACACTGAGTAGACAGGTAAAGATTTTCCAACGGTACATACTGACTTGCTTCTTTAATACGAGCAATCACTTCGTCCTTATTCTCCAATTGACCACTCTTAGATGTCAAGAGGCCTAATACCACACCTTTTCCAGGAGTTACTTCTGCAAGTGGTTCAAAACCACCAGCCCGATCAGTATCAAACTCTAGGAAGTAAGCATTGACGGCTTTTCTCCAAGGAGTTCTTTGGCAATCGGCGCATAGCCACCTGATGAAGCCCAAGTAGAATGGAAGTTCCCACGACAAACGTGCGTATTGACGGTCAAACCAGCTGGAACATGTTGGTAGACATCGTTGTTAAAGGTCAAGAAGAGATCAGCGAGTTCTCGGCGAACCTCATCTTTTGACTTGCCTTGAGCTGCTCCCAAGCCGTCAAGAAATTATCATCTACCAAGACACCCCACGTACAGTCATCTACTTGAAGAGTCCGAAGACCTGCATCATACAAATCTTGAATCACTTGAAGATAGGCTTGCTTGATATCTTCACGAACAGCCGCAAAATCAGGATAGATGGTATTCAATTGTTCTACATGTTCTGCATCACGGATCAATTCAAAATAGAATTGCGCAGGTGCTGGGATAGTATATTTAGCCTCTACACCATCTACATCTGCTACAAGATCACGCAAGAACTTGTAATGCTCTACAAATGGATGATTGGCTCCTGTGATTTTTCCAACGACAAGCGCTGAGTCCGCCTTGGTTGTTTCATCATGGAATTGATAGCCTTGGGCAGCTTGGACATGATCAATGCCCCCAAAGCCCCAGAAGAAATCCAAATGCCAATAAGCTCGGCGGAATTCTCCATCTGTTACTGACTTTAGATCAGCAGCAATTTCTTTTTCAACGAGGTCACGAATCGCCTGATCTTCTACTTTGTTAAGTCAGACTGACTGATTTTTCCAGCTGCGAAATCTTCACGAGCTTGAACCAAAGCTGCTGGACGAAGAAATGAACCAACATGGTCTACACGATAAGGTGCATGTGTATGTGTCAATATGATTCCCTCTTTCCTATAAGTTTTACATTAATTCATCAATGCAACCATTATAGCAGTCCAACACCTGACAAACAAGGGTTTGAGATAATCTAATATCTTTGATATCTATATAGCCTTAGACTATAACAAAAAAAAGAAGTCCTTGAAGGACCCCTTTTCTTAATTTTTAAATGCATCGAGCATGACTTGAACTCTTCGTTCGTGAGTGTAATGCCTTTTCCCATCTTGGTATGGTCGGGACTCCAGGTCCGGATATCATACTTAGCCGGTGCGCCATTAAAACTCACACGGTTCAATTCTTTGGTCCAACCCTTTGTCATTTTCTGACAAGACCAGTAAATGTTCTTCGATTTGGAATGAAAATTCTGCCATTTCACGACTCCTTTCTCGCCTTCTCATCTCTAATATTCGTAAATCATTTACAAAATCGTTGAAATTATCTATAATATATTGTATCAAGTTATGGAGAATTTAGCTATGAAAAATTTCTCGAGATCGTTAAAGACCGAGCAAATGAGTTTTTCAATGGAAAAGTCAGTACCTGCCCCATTAGAAGATGAGAGAATTATTGACATCATTCAACAAGCATTGCGAAAAACAAGGGGTACATGTTATTTTTCAAACAAGAGTTTTACAGGCGACATTGTCAAGTATGACCAAGAACGCCGACAACTGATCGTGAAAAATTTTAAAAAGAGTATGTCCACGATTATTCGGATTTCTGAGATCCAGAAAATCAGTTTGGTCCCCAATAATATTCGCATCGCCCAACAAAAAGGAGAGGTTTAACCCTCTCTTTTTTTTTTTTGTTATACTCGAACAGTTTTACTTGCCCCATCTTTTGAGTAGAGATTGATTAAACCTTCCTGGCAAGAACGAATCATATCTCCTGGCTTGACTTCTTGTGGGACGGTGATCGTGAGAAGTTCCATCGGATTTGGTGCGCGATCAATCTTCACTCCATCCTTATCATGCAAGTCTTGGATCTGGCATTCAAAATGACGGAAGCCTGGTCCGTAGAATTCCACTTGGTCGCCTTCATTGATGACATTCCGTTGGCGAATCGTCGCAGTCATGCTAGATGGATCAAAAATCCACCACTTCTCCTACAAATTTGTATTGAGGAATCTTACGACGTGCCCCAAACAATTGTTCATTTTCAGTCGGTGTTTGGTAGTAGAATCCAGTTGCCAATTCACGTTGAGCAACCTTCCACAATTCATTGATCAAATCGTCCTTTGATGGCATAAAAGGCTTCTGGACTTTCCATATAGGCATCACAAGCTGCCCTGTAACAGTTGGCAACAGTTGATACGTAATGGACAGATTTCATCCGGCCTTCAATCTTCAAGCTATCAACCCCATTGTCAATCATGTCTGGAATATTTTCAATCATACACATGTCAACGGCTGACATAGAGTATTCTTCAGGAACTTCACCTTTGATACTCTTACGTTCTTGGCCGAATGGCATGTCGTAAAGGTCATATTTCCAACGACAAGACTGTGAACAACCACCACGGTTGGCATCCCGGTCAGACAAGTGGTTAGAAAGGGTACAACGTCCGGAATAGGAAATACACATAGCTCCATGAACGAAAGCTTCGATCTCAAGATCGGTACGCTTACGGATCTCTGCCAACTCTTCCATGGATACCTCACGGGCCAAGACCACACGGGTCAAGCCATATTCTTTCCAGAAATGGAAGGTTTCAACATTAGTCGCAGATGCTTGCGTAGACAAGTGGATGTTAAGTCCTGGTGCGTAGGTTGAACAGATTTCAATCAAGGCTGGGTCAGATACGATAACAGCGTCGAGGCCCATATCACGTAATTCACGGAACCATTCACCAGCACCTTTTTCATTTCCCTCATGGGTAACCATGTTTGAAGCGACGTGCACATCAACACCACGAGCGTGAGCATACTCAATTCCTTCTCGAAGCTCATCCATGGTAAAGTTTCCGGCACGGCTACGCAAACCCATAGGCTTGTCCACCAACGAAAACAGCATCTGCGCCATAATTAACGGCAACTTTCAATTTTTCTAATGTTCCAGCAGGTACCAAAACCTCTGGACGTTTTTTTGTATTTGTCATGTTTTCTCCAATTTACAAGATTGTCGATATGATGAATAGCCTCTTCGTTCCCTGAAAAAGGAAAAACTCACAAACGAAGAAGCCCTAGTTTTTTATTATTTTACACGATCTGGTTCGTAATCATAGAAACCAGTATCCAAACCACGATTAGCTGGATGCAATTTGCGGATTTCTTCATCAAACAGATAGGCTTGATCCTGTGTAAATGTTCCTTTTTGAATCAAATCACGCGCCTTGACAAAGTACTCTGTAATCTTGACAAAGTTTTCACCCGGACAGTAGACACCATCAAGTTTCCAATGATCAAAGCCATGTTCTACCAACTCAGACAATTTGGTCATCATATTCAAGTCATTATTTGAGAAGATATGGGTTCCATGTTTGTCCTCATAGACTGAATAATGAGAATTTGGATCTCCTGGTTCTGCTAAGAACAGATCGCGATCTTTGGTCACAGATTCTTCTGTCTTGATGAAGTTGTAATAATTCTGAAGAAGCGGTCGTTTCGAATGGTGGATAATGCTTGCACCATAGACCAAGACTTCTGCTGGAATCTGAAGATTCTCAGCCATTACGAATAATTCGGCAGATGGAATCTCACGAGCCAAAACAGCCTCAGAAGCACCGGCTTGTTTTCCCCAGAAATTGATCTGGCGGCTAGAAGTGACCATGGTAGAAGCATCGTAAATCGTTTTGAATGGATAGCCATCTCGTTTCAAGACATAAAAAACGCCCGCATCTCCGACAGTAATATAATCAGCCTGAATTTCCTTTAGAAAATCTAGGAAAGGCTTGATTGAATCCATCATCGATTGGTGCATGAGTGCATTTACAGCTACTGTCAATTCTTTGCCAGCAGCATGGACCAGTTGGGCAATTCGATTTATTTCGTCATAGCTTAAAGTTTGAGGCAATCGTAATCCGTAATCTTTTTCACCGACATAGATTCGGTCAACCCCTGCATCAATCAGGGCTTGCGCTTGCTCAACACTCTCTGCTGTTGCTGTAATAATAATATTTTTCATAGAACCATTATAACAAAAATTCCGATATTCTAGAAAAATTTATTCATTTTGTAAAATTTGTAACATTTTTGTAACATTTATATTCCTGAATTCATGATAGAATAATAGAGTACTGTTAGGAGAGAAAATGCCCGTAAGAAATTTAAGACACTATGAAGAAGAATTCGATTATATCGAATTAACCAAACAAACCACAAGAAACCCCCTATTCAGGACTATGCTCCTGAAGTTGAACCCGCACCTCAATTAAGTGAATTGCTATATTTTTTAAATATCGCTATTTTCTGTGTGTTGACGGTTGTATTTAGTTTTATCTTTTTAGCAACAAAAATGAATACCTTCTTTGCGTTTGCTTTAGCGATTGGTTCTAGCTTTGCTAGTATTCAAGGGTTCCGAATTTACTACAATAAACGAAAAAATAAAAATCAGGTTTGCCTGATTTTTTTTATTTACTCGAATTTTTTTAATTGGAATAACAATTGGATGACAAAACTTAGCTACCAATTACTGTCTTACCTTCCATAAAAATGAGGCTCACTGAGCCTCATTTTTTTTATACTTCTTTTGTTTCTTCTTCAGCTGCTTCTTCAGAATCTTTTTTCATCCAACTCTAAAACGATGTCTTCTGATTCTGTTTGTTTGCGAATGGATTGAACCAAGTCATTGCCCTTAGATTTTTCTTTTTGAAGTTTATCCTTAAATGAGTGATAGACTTCTTGAGATTTTTCAACCACATCTTGCGTTTTTTCTTTGACAGATTCCAAAACAGTTCCTGTCGTAATTTCTCCAGAACCAACTTTTTCTTTGGTTTGTTGGATCACTTCTGCTGCTTGTTTTGAAACATCCTTAGCAGTTTGTTTCACCGATTCATGTACTTCTTGAGGATCTTCTTGATAATCTTTTACGAATCGTGCAACTTTTTAGTGACTTTCTTTCCTTGCTCAGTTGATAAATAGTAGGCTGCTGAAGCACCTGAAATGACACCAATTAATAAACTAGATAAACGTCCCATATTCTTCCTCGATTCTATTTAAATAATTTTGAAGCCATCTTAATCGCTTTTAATCCGATAGAGGCTTTCACTGTTTTTCCACCAGCTGACACTGCTTTGACACTCAATTGACGGGCTTGATCATTCAAATCTGAAACAGACTCTGAAAGATCCGCCACGGCTGTAAAGAGTGGGTCAATCGTTGCAACTTTTGATTCAAATCATCCGTTAAAACATTGACTTTTGCCAATAGATCATTGGTCTGATGCAAGGTGACATTGACATCTGATGTCAAAACTTGGATGGTTTTTTGCGTCTCATCTACAACTTTTCCAATCTTTGAGAAAAAAATCATATAAATGACAAGCGCTACTAAGGCAAGGCCTAAGAGGCCGTATGCAATTTCAATAAACATATGTTACTCCTTTGTTTCTACATAATAAGGGGCTTTTTGCGACGTTGGTAGATGATGATGGCGAGTCCAACTAGAATCAGGATCATCGACAACCACTGGGAAACACGTAAGCCCGCAAACATCAGGCTATCTGTCCGCATTCCTTCGATGATCATCCGACCAAAACCATACCAGATAAGGTAAAAGGCTGTGATCTCACCTTGTCGCAAAAATTGTGGCTTCTACGAAGAATCAAGATCAAGAGAAAACCCTAGCAGATTCCAACTGGATTCATATAAGAAGGTTGGCTGACGGTAACTGCCATCTATATACATTTGGTCTCGAATAAAAGAGGGCAGGTAGTTAAGACTTTTAACAGCAGCTCCATAAGCTTCCTGGTTAAAAAGTTTCCCCAGCGACCGATACTCTGAGCAATCATGACGCTTGGGGCCGCAATATCTAAAAAGTCAATCGGTTCAATCAAACGTCTACGAGAGAATAGATAGAGGACAAGGGCACCTGTCAAGAGGCCACCATAAATCGCGATTCCTCCGTTCCAGATCGCAAAAAATCTCACCAAGGTGCTGGCTATAGTAACCCCATTCGAAAATAACGTAATAGAGTCTGGCCCCCAAAATCGCAAGCGGAAAGGCGATCAAAATGAAATCAATGATATCATCTGGATTAATTTTCTTACGGGGCGCTTCTTTCATAGAAAGATAAACGGCTAGAATCAAGCCAGAGACAATACAAATTGCGTACCAACGAATACTGATCGGACCTAATTGAAGGGCTACTGGATTCATTCCTTCACCTCATTTTGACTAATCAACTGGGACAAACGTTCTTCAAAGGTTTTGGTGGCATCATAGCCCATTTCTTTGGCCCGAACATTCATAGCTGCTGCTTCAATCACGACCGCAATGTTCCGACCAGTCTTCACAGGAATGCGAATCCGAGGAATGGTCACGCCACCGATTTCCAACTCTTCTGCATTATTACCAAGACGATCATAGACCTGATCCTTAGCATAATTTTCCAAGTAAACAGCGATTTGGACTTGTGAAGAATCCTTGACAGCACTGGCTCCGTAGAGACTCATGACATCGATAATCCCTACACCACGGATCTCTAGTAAGTGGCGTAGGATTTCAGCTGGCTCTCCCCAAAGGGTCATCTCGTCTCTCGCATAGATATCGACTCGGTCATCTGCTACGAGGCGGTGACCCCGTTTGACAAGTTCCAGACCTGTCTCGCTTTTCCGATTCCGCTATCTCCTTGGATCAAGACACCCATCCCATAAATATCCATCAGAACACCGTGTACACTCGTACGTTCTGCTAGCCGACTATCCAAATAGCTAGAAAGCTCTCCAGATAAACGACTGGTTGCAACATTGCTCTTCAAAATGGCTAGTTGCTTCTCTTCAGCAGCTCGCAACATTTCTTCTGGAATTTCTAAATTCCGCGCAACAATGATGACAGGTGTCTCTGGCTGGAACATCTTGCGCAGGACCTGATGACGGTTGTGAGCTCATCTTCACCAAGTAGGACCATTCTTTCATTCCTACAAGCTGAATCCCGCTCAGGTGTGTAATAGTCGAAATAGCCCGTCATTTCAAGACCTGGACGTGAAATGTCCGCAGTCGTAATTTCCTTGCTTAGGAGTTTATCATCCCCATAAACAACCGATAGACGAAGCTTTTCCTGTATATCGCGAACAGTAACTGCCATATCATTCTCCCTTTTCAAATTCTCTCTCTATTATAGCAGATTTTCTCTTCAGACGAGAGCCTGAAGTGTCATTTGAAAGATCCATTTTCAACTCCTTTTTAAGGCAAGCAAAAGAGGCGAAGACAAAGGTCTCAACCTCTAGGAAATGATGGGAACATATGAAGAATGATCTAGCCTTCACCATGCAAGTAATCTGTAATCATGGATTTGATTCCGGTAGAGACGCATAGACCACCGCATTTGAAGGGAATGCGATCAATCGAGCATAAAGACGGCAGGTCCTCCCCAACAAGGAAAACCAGATACAAAACCGGCAGAAATAAAATCGAAAACCGATAAATTTGTGGCTTTCTAGCCATTTCTGTTGGCAGAAACAAGAGGTAGAAGAGACTATTCCAAATGCCCAGTGGAAAAAGGAGCATTCCGATCAAAACTGTTCCAACTCCTTCACCAAAAAAAAACGATTTAAAATGAAAAACTGTCCTATAAAACTGAAGAAGAGATATAGAATAAAAGCAAAGGGAATAGAACTTCTGCTTCACTCAAATCTCCTTTTAGAAAAATGGACTATCATTCTGATCATGGATGGGTTCGGCCTCTTTTTCTTCGACGAGGTCGAGGGCCATAGTCAAACATTTTCTGCTCCTCCTCGTCCTTATAAGGCAAGGTCGTATCTAACAGTAAATAGATAATCACACCGATAAAGGCATGAGAAACCGTAAAAAGAATAAACAAGAAGCGTAGGAGAGTTACACTCAGACCAAATTTATCAGCTAAGCCAGCTAGCACACCTGAAACCAGGCGATGTCGTTTTAATTTGTAAAATGATGATGTCATTTGATTTTCCTCTTTCTAGTTAGACCTATTTTAGCAGAGTCGAACTGGAAGAGATCCGCCTAAAGACTGATTCTTACACTTGTCTCATTTCAAGAAATTGCAGGCGACTGCAACAGCGACCTGCAGGCATATTTCTTCAGATCGATTTTTCGCTTTCGTCTATACTCTTGGCCACAATGGGGACATTGATAGAGATAGATCCGCTTGACTCGCCCAGTTCTATCTGGTAGAGGAGGTGTGAAACGAAGACCGTCCACTTGCTGGAGAGTTGCTTAAAGTCTAGATCTTTGTGGCGATAGCCTTTACTTGATCGTAAAGATGGTAACGGCAGAGCTCGTGGCGTACTGATTTTGCGAAGACCTCTAACCCGAAACTTGGTATATTTTCGGTTGAAATCAAGGTGTCGATCTTTGGGAAAGAAACGACCCCAGTAGTTTGAAGACGTAGAATTCCACTCTGCTTGATGGCGGAATTCTCTCCCAAAATCTTCTAAGGGATACTTGGCGCGTACATACTCAGTCAGATTCATTCGGACTACCAAACTGAGATTGACTTTTCGCGTTCCACATCAATCTTCTTCACCCAGACGGTTACCAAATCACCTACTGAGACGACCTGGCTTGGATGCTTAATAAACTGCTTACTCATATGGGAGATATGAATCAAGCCATCTTCGTGAATGCCAATATCGACAAAGGCTCCAAAAGTCAACCACATTGCGCACAACCCCTTCTAATTTTTTTGGCCAATATGCAGGTCTTTAATATCAAGACATCCTGACGGAGCACGGGTGCATCAAAGGAATCCGCAAATCGCGACCTGGTTTTAGAAGATCCGCAATGATATCTTTCAGGGTTTCTGGTCCCAGATCCAGCTGAGTAGACATCTCCTTTATGTTCACAGCTTTTAATTTTCCTTAGCTGATGCATCGAGGTCGGTAATTTCAAAGTTGAAAAAGTTTTCAACTTCCTTGTAACTTTCAGGGTGAACGCCGGTATTATCAAGATATTTTTACTTTCAGGAATGCGTAAGAATCCAGCCGCTTGCTCGAAAGCCTTGGCGCCGAGACGAGGGACTTTTTAATCTGTGCTCGTGAAAGAATCATTCCTTCTTCTTCCCGGTATTTCACAATATTTTCAGAGATGGTTTTATTGAGTCCTGCTACATGGGCTAGAGAGAGGGACTAGCCGTATTGATATTGACCCCAACTTGGTTGACGACAGTATCTACCACGAAATCAAGCTTTCTGTCAGTTTTTCTGATTGACATCGTGTTGGTATTGACCGACACCGATGGATTTGGCATCGATTTTCACCAATTCTGCTAGCGGATCTTGCAAGCGACGGGCAATGGAGATGGCCGAGCGTTTTTCAACGGTTATCTCTGGGAACTCATGACGGGCCAACTCACTAGCGGAATAGACAGAGGCTCCGCTTTCATTAACAATAACATAGCGAACTCCTGGATGGTCATGAAGCACCTCTGCGACAAAGGCCTCACTTTCACGGCTGGCGGTTCCATTTCCAATCGCAATCATTTCTATTCCGAACTCTTTGATCAAGGAGGATAGATCCTTTTTTAGCCTGCTCGATCTGAGCTGGTTTTTGCAGGAGCAACTGGATAGATGACCTGGGTGGCGAGCATCTTTCCTGTCTCATCGACAACGGCTAGTTTAGCACCGGTCCGAAAGGCTGGGTCAAATCCAAGGACCACGCGCCCCTTTTAATGGAGGAATGAGCAATAGATTCCGTAGATTCTCAGAGAACAATTGAATGGCTCCGTCTTCTGCCACCTCCGTCAACTCTGTCCGAATCCGACGTTCAATCGCAGGAACGATTTTTTCTTAACCGCTTGTTGAATAACTTCATCGACATAGGCATTTTTTGGTTTTAAAACGAGCCTCAAAAATACGAATGATTCGATCCAGTTGGTGCTCGAATCCCGACTTTGAGAACAATTTTTCCCCCACGATTGAGAGCTAGAGTCCGGTAGCCTTGCATATTCTTAATCTTCTCAGAAAAATCATAGTAGATTTCAAATGTTCTCTTAGGATCTAAGCTTTCATCCTTCAAGGTTGACGTCATGAGGAATGCCCATGAATTTCTTGATAGGTGAGGGCCCGTAATTGGGTATCCTCTGAAATAGCTTCTACCAGAATATCCACTGCACCAGCTAAAGCCGCTGTTTCAGTTGGGGAAGGCCTCACAGGTAAATTTCTGAGCCTCTGCTTCCAAGTCTGGACTATTTTGCAAATGAGACGTGCCAAAGGAAAAAGTCCTGCTTCTCGGGCAATCGTCGCCTTGGTCCGCCGTTTTCCTTATAAGGAAGATAAAGTTCTTCGACATCCGCTAATTTTCAGCAGCCTCAATAGCCTGCTTGAAGGCGCCTCTGTCAATTTGCCTTGTTCCTCTATCTTAGCAAGGACAGTTTCCTTTCGTTCAGCCAGAGCCGTTAAGGATTTGTCCCGGTCAATAATGGCCTTGATCGCTACTTCATCTAAATTTCCCGTCATATCTTTTCGATAGCGAGCAATGAAAGGAATAGTTGAGCCTTCTGCGGTCAGACTCAATACGGTATCGATTTGTTTTAAGCTAACACCCAATTCTTGGGCTATTTTTTCATATTTATCCATAGCTTCTATTATAGCATATTTTGCTGCCTTCAAGGGGTGAGATCGCCTGTTCTGGTCTCTGTTTCAGGGATTTTCATAGAATAATTTTGACCCTATGGATCTTTCCTTTTATGCTCCATTTCCCCCTTGCTCTTTCCTTTTGTTATAATGAAAGAAAATAAAAAGGAGGCCCAACAATGGCTATTAAATTCTCAAAAACAGATGATCTTGATAAAATGTTTGAAAATTTTGCGAGTTTTCGGATGTAGAAAAAACAGTCGAATTCCCCGAAGAAAAAAAGAAGGCAGAAACTGCTACAACTAAAGAAGCAAAAGAAGGTTAAGTAATGACATTCTTTCAACACCTTCCCTCTAGCGTCTTGCAGGCTGGGGCTATTTTTTCTCTCGATTATTATCGAAGCCCCTACCTTTTGTCCTAATCGGAAGTATCATTTCAGGGATTATTGAGGTCTATATCACACCCGAAAGGGTCTACCGCTTTCTTCCCAAAAATAAATTTGGGCGGATCTTCTTTGGGACCTTTATCGGCTTTATCTTTCCTTCCTGTGAATGTGGAATTGTTCCCATTATCAATCGCTTTCTAGAAAAGAAAGTCCCAAGTTATACTGCTGTTCCTTTTTGGTGACAGCACCGGTCATCAATCCTATCGTTCTCTTTGCGACCTACTCAGCCTTTGGGAATTCTGTCAAGATGGCCCTCTACCGCGCCCTTGGTTCCTTATTGGTCGCAACGGTGCTAGGGATCTTTCTTGGTTTTATTCAGACAGATTCGATCCAAAAAAGAACATCGTAAGGCTGTACATGAACATGATTTTAGGGACTTGAGCAAAGGTCAAAAGCTCTTCCAAGTCTTGGTGCAAGCCATTGATGAATTCTTTGATACAGGACGTTACCTGGTATTTGGTTGCCTCTTTGCTAGCCTCGTCCAAGTCTATGTCCCAACACGGATCCTCACTTCGATCAGTGCAACACCGGTTATTGCTATTCTCCTTCTCATGGTCTTGTCCTTTCTCCTCTCACTTTGTAGCGAGGCGGACGCCTTTGTTGGATCCTCTCTTCTGACGAGTTTTGGAGTAGCGCCGGTTCTTGCCTTTCTGGTGATTGGGCCTATGCTTGATGTCAAAAATCTCCTCATGATGAAAAATTATCTCAAGACCCGTTTTATCTGGCAATTTATCGGAATTGTTAGTGGAGTTGTGCTCCTTTATGCTTGGTTTGTGGGGGTGGTGCTATGATTCGTTTCTTGATATTAGCTGGCTATTTTGAGCTCACCATGTACCTGCAATTATCTGGTAAGCTCAATCAATACATCAACTTACACTATTCTTACTTGGCTTATATTTCCATGTTCTTGTCCTTTGTTTTAGCTCTTGTGCAGCTGATCATCTGGGTCAAGCAGATGAAGATCCACAGTCATCTCTCTGGCTTCTGGGCAAAAGTGGCGAGTATTTTCTTGCTCTGTATTCCTTTGTTTGTCGGGCTATTTTTCCCTACAGTGACACTGGATTCCCAAACAGTCTCTGCCAAAGGCTACCACTTCCCGGTTGCGGCTGGATCTTCCAAGGAAATCCAGCAGGACGAAGGGACAACAACCCAGTATTTCAAACCAGATACTAGTAGCTATTTTACCAAATCAGCCTATGAGTCAGAAATGAAGCAGGCGGCAAAGAAATATGTTGATAAAAAAGTGATCCAGGTGACCACTGAGAATTACATGGAAGTCATGGAAGTTATTTATGATTATCCTGACCAATTTGCAGGAAAGACGATCGAGGCTGACCGGTTTTGTATACAATGATCCCAATAACAAGGACAGCCAATTTCTCTTTCGCTTTGGGATCATCCACTGTATCGCAGATTCCGGCGTCTACGGTCTCTTAACGACGGGTGCTCCGCAGCATTTCGAAAACAATACCTGGATCCATGCGAAAGGAACCTTGTCCATTGAATACCACAAGCAACTCAAGCAAAGCTTGCCTGTCCTCCACATTAGCGATTGCCAGACCATTACGAAACCGGCCAATCCATATGTCTACCGCGTATTCTGATGGAGCTTCCGTTGTAGATCCAAACATCTTATAACTGTTCAAGCTAGAATCCACATTGGTTCTAGCTTTTTCTATGCTTTCTCTCAAATCCTCTAATCCAAGCGGAAAATATTCGGAACAACGATTCCATCAAAGAAATCTTGTAGATTTTATGGTAAAATATGGTTAATAAAATAGGAAATAGGTACTTAAATGTCTTCAAAAGTTATTGTAACCATTTTCGGGGCCAGTGGAGATTTAGCTAAGCGCAAACTCTATCCATCCCTTTTTTAGACTCTATAAATCAGGAAATCTATCTGAACACTTTGCAGTTATCGGAACAGCCCGCAGACCATGGAGCAAGGAATACTTTTGAATCAGTCGTGGTAGAATCCATCACAGATCTGGCCGATAGCCCTCAACAAGCTCAAGAATTCGCTAGCCATTTCTACTACCAAAGCCACGATGTCAATGATACCGAACATTACATCGCTCTGCGCGAATTACAAAACAGCTTGGATGAGAAATACCAAACGGAACACAACAAGGTCTTCTTCTTGTCCATGGCTCCTCAATTTTTTGGAACCATTGCCAAACACCTCAAATCAGAAGGCATTGTGGATGGGCAAGGCTTTGAGCGCTTGATCGTTGAAAAACCTTTCGGTACTGACCTAGAAACGGCTAGTCAGCTCAACAAGGAATTGGAAGAAACCTTTGATGAAGAACAAATCTTCCGGATCGACCATTACCTTGGAAAAGAAATGATCCAAAATATCTTTGCCATTCGTTTTGAAATCTTATTTTGATAATCTCTGGAACCGAAATTTTATTGACAATATCCAAATTACCTTTGCTGAACGCTTAGGGTTGAAGAACGCGGTGGCTACTATGATCACTCGGGGGCCCTTCGTGATATGGTGCAAAACCATACCCTTCAGCTTTTGTCTTTGCTTGCCATGGATAAACCAGCTACCTTACCAAGGATGCGATTCGGGCTGAAAAAGTAAAAGTATTTGAGCAATTGCACAATCCAACAGATGACGAATTGAAGAAATTCTTTATCCGTGGTCAATACCATTCAGGTACGATCGAAGGGAAAAAAGATATCTCTTATCGCAGTGAGCCCAATGTCGACCCTGAATCTACTACGGAGACCTATGCTTCTGGTACGTTCTTTGTTGATAGCGATCGCTTCCGCGGAGTGCCTTTCTTCTTCCGTACCGGAAAACGCTTGACTCAAAAGGAACCATGGTCAATGTGGTCTTCAAGCAAACCGACTCCATCTTTGGACATAGCTTGCAACCAAATGTCTTGACCATTTATATCCAACCAAATGAAGGTTTCTCATTGAGTATCAACGGAAAAGAGGTCGGTGAAAAGTTCAGTATCGCACCGATTTCCTTTGACTACGAGACAGATGCGACCGCAACTGGAGCATCCCCAGAGCCGTATGAAAAATTAATTTTCGACGTGTTAAACAATGACTCAACCAATTACAGCCACTGGCACGAAGTCCGCGCTTCATGGCAATTGATTGACCGGATCGAAAAACTATGGGCTGAAAATGGAGCACCGCTCTATGAGTACAAGTCAGGATCCATGGGACCAACTGCATCCGATGATCTCCTTGCAGACTACGGGCAGAATGGGTTTGGAAACCTGAACCTAAGAATTAAAGTAAGCCACCTTCGGGTGGTTTTTGATAGCGCAAGGAAACAAAAAGACAAATTGTCCTTCCAACAATTTGTCTTTTTATTCGACTTTAAATCAAGCCTTCCAAAGACCTCTCATGAAGTTTTCTGAATGGAATGGTCCGATGTCATCGATCTTTTCTCCAAATCCAATCAACTTCACCGGGATGTCCAATTCTTCACGGATCAAAAGAACAACCCCACCTCGAGCCGTTCCATCAATCTTTGTTAATACAATCCCTGTCACAGGCGTAATTTTTGAAAACTCTTTGGCTTGCACCAAGGCATTTTGACCTGTCGAAGCATCGAGCGCAAGCAAGGTTTCGTGCGGAGCATCAGGTACCACCCGCTTGATAATCCGGCCGATTTTTCAAGCTCCGCCATAAGGTTGTCCTTGTTTTGCAGACGACCAGCCGTATCAATCATCAGAACATCGATATTTTCAGCCATCGCGCGTTCCATTCCATCGAAGACAACACTAGCAGGATCTGATTTTTTCAGGACCTGTTACAACTGGAACATCTACTCGGCGCCCCCATTCTGCCAGTTGAGCCACTGCTCCTGCACGGAAGGTATCTGCTGCAACCAACATGACTTTCTTGCCTTCTTGTTTGTATCGGTGGGCTAACTTCCCGATAGAGGTTGTTTTACCAACCCCATTGACCCCGACAAGAGCATAACCGTGAGGCCATCTTGAAAACGAATGGCTTCATTAAATTGGCCATCCTTTTCATACAAGTCCACCAATTTTTCGATAATCACGCGCTTGAGAGCATCTGGTTTTTGGCATTTTTCCAAACGGGCTTCATAGCGCAACTCTTCGGTTAAATTAGAGGCCACTTGAACCCCAACGTCACTCATGATCAAGAGTTCTTCCAATTCTTCAAAGAATTCTTCATCGACTGAACGGAAGTTTGCAAAGAAGGCATTGAGGCGTGCGCCAAATCCAGTCCGTGTCTTTTCAAGCTACGATCATATTTTTCCTGGATGGTTTCTTGCTGAGGTGCGACCTCATCTTGAATTGGCCCCTCTGCCTCTTCAACAGTTCTTTCCTCCATAGCTGATGCAGCTTGTCCCTTCAGGAAAGCTAGACTCGGCTTCCGCTACTTCTGAAGTTTCCTCTACTTCAGCGATCGCTTCTGATGCTTCCGGTTCTGAATATTCTCTTCTGTCGTGCTCACTTCACTGGCTCAGCGTCCGGTGATGGTGACTCTTCTTCCAGTTTTATAACATCAATCTCATCTGCTTCTTTAAGAGGCTCAGTTTCCGTTTCATCAGCTACAGGTGAAACTTCTTCAGAACTTGTTTCTGTTTGAGCGGATTCAAAGACAACCGGAGACTCCTCTCCTGCTACTTGTACTTCAGGAGTCTCTGAAGTCACATTTTCTTCAACAAGAGGTTCCTCTGATGACTCTTCTTGAGTGACGGTTGAAACAGGTTGATGAGTGGCTGCAATTCGCGCTTTAAGCTCTTGGTAATAAGCCTCCATATCTGCGATTTTTTTGCTCTTCCTTGTCATTTAAGGTAGCTGCAGGCTCCTTTGACAGTTTTTTCAAACCTCCGTACTTTCTCCGTCACTTCTTCAGTAGACGAAGCACTTTTCAGTTTCTTCTTTCTTTCCAAATAATCGATCAAATAATCCCATTTATTCACTCTCCTTTAGCACATAATTTTCAATTGCCCATGCGACGGCATCCTGGTCATTGGTCACAGGGGCCACAAGCGCTGCAACTTCCTTCACTGCTGGAATCGCATTGCCCATGGCAACCCCAGTCCAGCCCACTGGATCATAGACAGGTCATTAGCCTCATCTCCACAGGCCATGACCTGATCAGATGTAAGACCCAAAATAGCTGCCAATGCCTCTAAACCTGTTGCCTTGTGAACATTTTTGGGGCACCATTCAACAACATTTCGATTTAAAAATTTCATAGTCTTGAAATAAGTCCGGCTTTGATCTGTTTTATCGCTGCATCTAAAAAGTCTTGATCAACGGCTGTCACACTTGTTGTAAGATATCGTGGATGGCAGATCTTTAAAATCTGTCTCAATAAAGTTCAGGTAGGGATTGTAAGGGAATAGAGAGACTTTCGATCTGCATGAATCTCATAAACCGTTCCTCACTGATCGCATCCAGCGGAAGGCCTAGACGGGCTGTTTCATCATGAATGGTTGCTACATCTTCTGGTGCCAAGACAACTTTTGAGAGGATTTCTCCATTATTTCGCTGCACTAGACCACCGTTGAAAGTAATCGTATACTCTTCTTTAAGGCCTGCTGTTCCCAATTCTTCTAAAAGAAAATCCATGGCTTTCAAGGGGCGACCAGTGGTTAGGACCACCTTGACACCTTGGGCCTGTGCAGCGGCGAGAGCTGCTCTATTGCGAGGAGAGATCTTTTTTTCAGAATTGAGAAGGGTCCCATCTAAATCCAGCGCAATCAAGGAAATCTTACTCATACAATTTCCTCCATGTAGCGTAGGACAGAACCAGTCGCATGGTGGCCGATGACTTTTTCAGCAATGGCCAAGATTTCAGGACGTGCATTTTCTGGCGCTACAGGATGGCCCACGACTTGCATCATATGGAGGTCATTTAGGTTATCTCCAAAAGCCATCACCTGATCCATCGAGATCCCTAGTTTATCCGCTAAGGCGGTAATGGCCCTCCCTTATCGACATAATCGAGGACAATGTCAATCGATTCAAAACCTGTCGTCATCGCTTTGACACCGGGGATATTCTCAGTGACCCATTGCTCACCTTCAAGCACAAGAGCTGCATCAAAGTTGGTGGTCAATTTGAAAATTTCATCCTGAATATCCGCTAGACTTTTCACTTTTTGAATGTTTTTCATTGTAGTGTTGACTCAAGGCCAGATAGTCGGGATCTACTGTTTCTAAGACATAGCTTCCTTTTTTCCCGTCAAAAGCAGTTTATTGGGGTCTGCATAAGGTGAGGATTTCAAAGCTTCAAAAACACCCAAATAAAGTCTTTGGACATAGTCGCTTCGTAGAGATCTTCTCCATGAAATTCTACCACACTACCATTTTCAGCAATGAAAATCATCTGGTCCTCAAATCCTTTAAAGAGGGATTTGAGAGAAAGGAGGGCACGGCCACTCGCAGCTGCAAAATAGATGCCTTTTTTCTTTGCAGCTTGCTAATACCTTGCGTAAAGGTCTTGATCGTACTGATGTTGGTCATTTAGAAAGGTTCCATCCATATCCGTAGCGATCAATTTAATATCATTATTTTTTCATTTTCTAAGTCTTTCAATTTTACTGAGACGATTTTAGAAACCCCTGATTCTTGCATGGTCACACCATAGATGGAATCTGCAGCCGACATAGTTCCCTTCCGGTGCGTCACGACAATAAACTGGCTTTCCTTATCAAAGCGGTTTAAATAATCCCCAAAGCGCTTGACATTGGCCTCATCTAGGGCAGCCTCTACCTCATCCAAAATGACAAATGGAATAGTCTTGACACGAATAATCGAGAACAAGAGGGCCAAAGCAGACAAGGCCTTTTCTCCACCACTCATGAGGTTTAAGGATTGGATTTTTTACCAGGTGGCTGTACAGAAATTTCAACACCAGCTGTCAGAAGATCTGGCTCTGTCAGAATCAAATCAGCAGAACCCCACCAAACATTTGACGGAAAGTGACTTTAAAGGATTCACGAATGGCTTCAAAGGTTGATTTAAAGCGTTCCTTGACTTCGTCATTCATATCGTTGATGGTAGACAGAAGCATGTTTTTTCGCAGCCAAGACATCCTCACGCTGGCTGGAAAGGAAATCAAAAGCGCCCCTTCACCTCATCGTACTGCTCAATCGCATCCACATTGACTGGACCAAGTGCCTTAATATCTTTTCGATGCTCTTGAGCTGGTTTTCCGCTGCCGCAAGATTTTCAACAGGTTTGGCCTGCTCTTTGGCTTGGTCAAAGCTTTGCATGAATTCATCGGTAATTTGCGTTAAGAGCTTGTTCAAGCGATCCGCATGCTTTTCACGTGTCGCTTCAGCCTTGGCTTGTTGACGAATCCACTCTTCGTTTTTCTTGCGAGCTTGTTCCATCTGTTCTGCCACATCTTCGGCCTGGCCTTCCAAATCATCCAGCTCAAAGCGTTTCCTAATAACTCCTTGTTCCAAGTCCGTTTTCTTAGCTTGGGCCTGTGCCAATTGATTGGCTAGCTGCTCCACATCCACTGTCTGAACTTGAGCCTCGCCTTGTTCAATCAGCAATTGCAACTGATGCTCTTCTACTTCCAACTGAGAGATCGTTTCTTCCAAGCGACGAGCATCTGTTTGCTCATAGCTTTGTTGGCTCAACCATTCCGTCTGTTGAAGTCGCAATTCTGCCAATTGCTCTTGCAAGTTTTGTACTTTTTGTTGCAAGACATCTTTGTCCGACTTCATTGTTTCAATGTCGCGGTTCAAATTTTCTTTTTGAAGCTCAATTTCTGCCAATTGCTCAGTAAGGGATTCCAGCTCTTCTTGGAGAGACTGGGTCGCATCTGTTGCCAATTCTGACTTCAAAGCTTCTAAGAGTTCCTGAATTTCTTTCAGTTGCTCTTGGCTTTGTTGGTAGGCCAATTGGGCCCGCTGTTGCTCAGACGCGCTTTGCTCACCTTGGCTTTGAATAGAGGCCAGGTATTCTTGCGCCTGCTTGAGCAGATTGTCCTTGGTCTCTACTTCCTGCTCAGCTTCTCTCAAACGAGCATCCAGAGCTTGCATTTCCTGCTTCAAACTATCCAATTCTGGTTTGACAAAGACCGTATTTTGGGAACGGTTGGCACCACCGGCATATGATCCTCCGGTCCGCAATTCAGTACCATCCAAGGTCACCATCCGAACTTGATAGTTGACTTTACGGGCCGCCTCACGCGCATGCTCCGTCGTATCAAAGATGGCCGTTACGCCAAGCAGGTTTTGGAAAATCTGTTCAAAACGATGCTCATAGGTCACTAAGTCACTCGCAATTCCTAAAAATCCTGCACTGGCTTGAATCAATTCCAGATTCCGAGGGGATAGTTGACGAGCTTTGATGGTCGTTAGTGGAAGGAAAGTTGCCCGTCCCAAGCGATTGCGTTTCAAGAAATCGATCGCTCGAGTTGCAGCCTTTTCATCCTCGACAATGATCTGTTGGCTGCTAGCCCCCAGAGCAATTTCAAGCGCTGTCTGGTAGTCTTTGAGAAGCTCAAATTCTCACTAACAGCCCCACAGATGCCTCCTAGACGTTCTGCTTCTTGTAAGACGCTCTTGACGCCTGCATAGAAGTTACTATGGTTCTTCTGAATGGCTTCCAAGCTATTGATCCGCGCCCGTTTGTTTTTGCTCTCATCCATCAAGTCAAACATGGCAGCTTGAGCCTCTTGGTAGGCAGCTTTGGCCTGCTCCACTTTTACCAATTGCTCTTGATATTCTACTAGTAAACCTTTGACCGTCGCTTGTGCCTGATCCAATTCTTCCAATTGTCGGACTTCTTTTCCTTGGCAGTTTCAAAGTTTGTTTGTGCCTTGGTCAAATCCTCTTGACGATGGCTAGATTCTTGCAGGAGTGCTTGGATCCGACTCTCAATGGCTGTTCGCTCATTCGATTTTTCAGCCTCCATCTGCAAAAGCGCGACATACTGCTCTCGTAGATGCTCAATGACTTGTTCCGGATCTTCTTCGTAGTTGGCTAATTTTTCCAACTCTTCTTGTTGCTGACGGTTCTCTGTCAGCTTTTGTTGAAGTGCTTTTAGCGTCTCTTGTTTTTGAGCCAGCTCATTTTTCGCTTCTTCCAGACGGGCCAAGACAGCATCTAACCGCTCTAGATTTTCCTTGCGACTATGGGCTGCTTGACTCGATTGCAACTTAGCTACTTCGATTTGCTTTTCCAAATCGCTGATCAAACGAGTGACCTCAAGCAAGCTCGCCTGGTCCTCAGCTATGCTTTCATCCAACTGATGGCGGGCTTTCTTGATGCGTACATTATCTTCTTCTAAGACCTGACGACGTTGGTAATAAGAAGCCAACTGTTCTTGAATGGCTTTTTCTTCTTGATCAGCCTTTTCATAAAGGTCCTTTGTCAGATCGACTTGAGCGACCAAAACGTCAAGTAAGAGAACCTGCCGTTCTTGGTCTAATTCCAAGAAACGGCGAGCGACAGTCGCTTGCTTTTCAAGAGGTTGGATCTGTCCTTCTAATTCATAGAGGATATCCTCCAGACGGTCCAAATTCTCCTGGGTTTGGTTGAGTTTGGTCTCCGTTTCCTTACGCCGTGTCTTAAATTTCAAGACACCAGCAGCTTCTTCAAAGATTGCCCTGCGTTCTTCCGGTTTGGAGTTAAAGATCTCCTCTACCCGTCCTTGAGAGATAATCGAGAAGGAATCACGTCCCAATCCAGTATCCATGAACAAATCATGCACATCTCTGAGACGTACTTTTCTTACCATCGATCTTGTACTCACTATCTCCCCGAACGATAAATATGCCGTTCGACGCGAATTTCTTTCCCCGCTTGTTGGATAAAACCATCCTGGTTATCTAAGACAACCGTTACACAAGCATAATTCAAAGGTTTTCGCGATTCTGTCCCTGCAAAGATCACATCGGGCATCTTGCCCCCACGTAGACTCTTGACACTGGATTCCCCTAAGGCCCAACGCAAGCTCTCCGTGATATTTGATTTTCCAGATCCATTAGGCCCTACAACGGCAGTGACCCCTTTGTCAAATACGACTTTTGTCTTATCCGCAAAGGATTTAAAGCCTTGGATTTCAATCTCTTTTAGATACATGGCCCATCATTCCTCGTTTCAACTGCATTGCGGGCTGCTTCCTGCTCCGCTAATTTCTTGGAACGACCATGACCATGTCCCATCGTTTGACCGTTCACGAACACTTCTACTTCAAACTCTTTGGCATGAGCTGGACCGGACTCGCTGACCACTTGGTATTGGATCTCCACATCTCCGTGAACCTGTAACAATTCTTGCAGACGGGTCTTGTAGTCAATGACTTGAGAAAATTGACCCGTTTCAACCTTTGGAATCATGACCTGATAGATGAAGCGTTTAACTGCTTCCACTCCTTGATCTAGTAAAAGAGCACCTAAAAAGGCTTCAAATAAATCGCCAAGAATCGTATCGCGGTCCCGAACACCAGATTTTTCTTCGCCCTTGCCCAGTTTGATGAAATGGTCAAATTGGCAATCTCGAGAAAAAACCAGCCAGACTTTCTTCACGGACAATCATAGAACGGAATTTGGACAAATCTCCCTCCGGTCTGTTTGGGTGTTCCTTATACAAATATTCGGAAATGACTAATTGCAGAGCCGCGTCTCCTAAAAATTCCAAACGTTCATTATGTGAAATGTTTAGAGGCGGTGCTCATTGGCATATGAGGTGTGCGTAAAAAGCTGTATCTAATAAACTGCTATCTGAAAAACGATCTGAAACCGTTCCAATAACAGGGCTTGTAATTTCTCCATGGGAAGCCTACTTTCTAATAAATTCATCCTCTTAAGTATACCAAAAAGAAGCACGAACGCACTTCTTTTTCCTAGTTCTAGGGCCTGAATTCTCCAATTTTAATCAGGATCTTCTTCTGTTTGATTTTCGGACTTATTGGGAATCACTTTTAAGAGATAATAGGTGATAAAAATCGTCAAAGCACCTAAAGCAAGCTTCACCCAAATAATCGGAGCCAGATAGATCGAAATCCCCATCAGAATGTAGATCTGAAGAAGGATCGATTTCTTCCGTTCTTTGGCAATCGATTTGGTCTCTCGGTAATCCGCTACATAGGTTTGATAAAGCTTGGTTTGGTAGAGCCACTTTTCAAAGCGTTTGGAACTTTTAGCAAAGCAGGCCATAGACAGCAGTAAAAATGGGGTCGTCGGTAAAATCGGCAAAGGAATCCCAATAATTCCTAATCCCAAAGACACAAAAACCAATCGTAAGATAAACAAGGCGCATTTACTTCTCCTTTGTATGATTTTTTTTTGTTAAAAGCCATTTCATAGTTGACTTACTAACTTTTTACTAATCCTTTCTCAATTTTTAGAAAAGCTACTAACACAACAGCATAGACTAGAAGGAGCAAGATCCATAAAGGATTCCAGCCCATTTATAATAGCGATTCACACTGCAATAACGCTCCACGTAAGCTCTACTTGGTTTTTTCAGGATCATACCAAACCGTCATCGAAGAACATAGTGGAAATTGGGTCTGAAGAGCTGTATTAAAAGAAACAAATGAATTTCGATAAAGGTAATCGAATTGGCTAGCATCTCTTCTCTTGTGTGAAAGTAGGATGCCTGTTTAGGTCCATGGGGTTGAAACCGTCCTAATGAAGAAATAACAGAAAGGATTTTTATAAGCAACGCCATTTACCTTGTATTCCACAATCGGAGGATTTCCCCCTCTAAAGCGATTATAGCCCACAATAGTTCCTTTGATGGATGATGTAGCAAGCCGAACCATCTTTTTATCACGGAAATAAAGATAAAAATAAGTACCACTCAAAAAAAACTAAGGCTAAAAAGATAACTAGAGTTGAGAGCCAAAACAGTAGCATTTTAGTTGACATTTATTTCTCCCCAAATTTGATTGGTAGTACTCTAAAAACTCTTCTTCACTTTGAACGATATGTTCTTTTCCATCTTTCGAACTAGTTGAAGGAATAGTTAGGTTCTTAAAGATATTGGTATCTTTGGGAACAACCAATTTCAAAAAAGAGATTTTAAAACGAACGTCTTCTTTTTCCAAGGAAATACAATTCAGATAGCGAATCTTTACTCAATATATCATATACTTTTGGATACTTGCTTGCTAAAGAATCTGTTTGAACTTTTTTTAGTAAACCAAAACGCTGACCATACAAAATTAAAATGTTGGTTTTGAAAGTCTGTCATATTTATTGAGTAAATCCTCAAGACCTTCTTTATTTTGCCATGCTTTTGATTTACATCATAAAAGTCCTTACCTGTTTTTTCAGATGATGTTTTAGAAATAATTTTTCCCCGTTTCTATATCTATGATACCAATAAAAGTTTTTGAGTTTGATTTACTATTCACTGCCATCTTTATAGGCAAATAAGTTTTCCTTCTTCAGATTGTAACAATTTTGGGGAATCCGCAACATTAATTGGAACATAATTTTTATTATATTCCCTCACCATCTTAAACACATCATAAGTTTTTGTTTAATCGTATTGTCTTTTGTATCGTAAACATCTAATAACCAGTATTCTCCTTTTTCAGGGATATTACTCTTTAAATAAAGGAACTTTATCCTTTTCACTTAACCAGTACTTATATGCTGCCGACTTCAATTTGTAACTCTGCCGAATAATAAAACGTTCACCATGCATCTCAACTCTATTATTTTCTGATGTCAATACGAGGATCATATTTCTTAGCCTCTTTCGCTTCCTTTAATTCAGCTTCGTTATCCCAGCTAATTGCTACCGCTTTATGATTAGCAATAAATTCATAATCAATAATTTTTTGCTCTCAGGCTCCACATGACAAACTGAGTCAGTTTATGCTTACGATAAGCGCTATATGCAAGAACACCTCTGTGATAGCAATTACAAGAAATAAAACTTGGACTAATTTGGATCTCATCAACTTTTTCATTTCTATTTTTCCTTTCTAGTGATTGAATAATATCTAACTACCATTCCGATTGGTTCCATACTATTCTTTACATGTCAATTAATCAAAGGATTTTATAAATCATTGACCACCCAAAATTTCTTGACCCATATTATCTACCATTAAATCACTTAGCAAAGATGCAATGTTTTCCAGTCTATTGCAGTATTACATATTTTGATGGAATTATTGTCCGGATGATCCCGTTTGACGCTTCAATAGTTTAAGAATCTTTCTGGTCTTAATTTCCCGATGAAAATGCATCACACAAGCAAAAGCAAGAAGGTAGATCATCAGACACAAAAAAATCAGTTTCTCTGATAAAAGTAACCAAGAAAAAATCCCTAAAAAAAAAAAAAGAATCTTCATAATAAAATTGCAAGCACCTTTGCTCTAAGTGTTTTGCGCTCTTTTTTTCCTTCAAAATAACTGTTTTCCAACCAGTTCTCAGATCTTTTTCTCGCCTTCGCTATCATCAACATTCCGAAAACTATCAGAGTTCCAATCATTTGCGATACCGAAATTGATCGTATACGGTAATCCCCAAAGGCTGAATTTAAGACACTTGCAATTCCTTTTAAAAGAAAGACTGCAAGTGGGCAGCAACCATTATCAATTAAGTATTTTTTTGATCATTATATTGAAATACTTCGTTTTCTTCATCAAAATAAATCCATTTCGAATCCAAATAACCGATATATGTTTTCACAATTAACATTTCTCCATTAATTTATTCTTGAGATAAAGTACTCCTATCATACACGAATTTTGGCTAAAGAGCAAATTCATTACTAGATATAGATTTCCTCAAATAGACATATAAAAAAACCACCCGCAGGTGGTTTTCTATCTATATCTTCGTCAATGGAGTTGCAGTGTCTGGTGATGTATCC
>VOFE01001223.1_pt1 | contig 39628 bp, 40 predicted proteins | sample 5384071 | NCBI WGS metagenome assembly VOFE01 (sample SAMN12384724, study PRJNA508395) | human gut metagenome | isolation source: healthy gut D | host: Homo sapiens
CATTCGTGGCAAAAGTTGAATTAAAACAACCTATCGTACAGGCAATCGTTGAAGATCTCACAGATGCTCAGTCAGCAGTTATCGTTAACTATTGTGGACTTACAGTAGCTCAGGATACTGAACTTCGTAAACAGCTAAGAGAAGCAGGCGTTATCTACAAAGTTTGTAAGAACACAATGATGAAGAGAGCTTTTGAAGGAACTGATTTCGCACAGCTTGACGAATATCTGGAAGGACCGAACGCTATTGCAATTTCTAAAGAAGATGCAACAGCACCGGCAAGAATCATCTGCGATTTCGCTAAGAAAGCAGAAGCTCTTGAATTAAAAGCAGGTGTGATTGAAGGTACAGTATATGACGCAGCTGGTATTCAGGAACTTTCTAAGATTCCGTCAAGAGTACTGCTGTCCAAATTACTTGGAAGCTTACAGTCACCTATTACAAACCTTGCTCGTGTTCTTAATCAGATCGCAGAACAGGGTGATGCTCCGGCAGAAGCTGAAGCAGAAGCACCGGCAGCAGAGTAAGCTGTACCGGAATCCCATCCGAGTGTGGGAACAGTAAGAGGCGAAAGAGCCAATCATTAAAATCAAATGGAGGAAATTAAAATGGCAAAATTAACAACAGAAGAATTTATTGCAGCAATCAAAGAATTATCTGTATTAGAGTTAAATGACCTTGTAAAAGCTTGTGAAGAAGAGTTCGGTGTTTCCGCAGCAGCAGGTGTTGTAGTTGCAGCAGCTGCAGAAGGTGGAGCAGCAGCAGAAGAGAAAGATGAGTTCGATGTAGAATTAGTTTCTGCTGGAGCATCTAAAGTTAAAGTTATCAAAGTTGTTCGTGAAGTAACTGGCTTAGGTCTGAAAGAAGCAAAAGAAATGGTTGACGGAGCTCCTAAGGTTATCAAAGAAGGCGCATCCAAAGCAGAAGCTGAAGAAATCAAAACAAAACTTGAAGCTGAAGGAGCAGAAGTTAACCTTAAGTAATTTTGGTTATCACACTGTGAATGACAAGAGCGTATCGCGCGGGATTTCCTGCAGTGATACGCTCTTTTGATTTTTTGTACTTTTCTGCGGTATGCATGCAATGATGATGAGGATTGCGAGAGTGCAAAGCACGTAGCAATCTGGTATCAAAGGGACCGAAAGTAAATTTTGCCACTTACATTATAAAATACAATAAAAATACAATTCTTTGAAAAGTTAGACTTGACAATCGAGAAAAACCTGTGGTAAAGTAAAAAATGCGCTATTGTGGAAACGTATGCCATAAGTGCGCCCTGAATAAGGCGGAAATAACCCGAAAATTTATCATATAAGGAGTGAAACGTCAAATGGAGAAAAACAGAATTCGTCCCATCACAAACGGAAAAAGTATACGCATGAGCTATTCCCGGCAAAAAGAAGTACTCCAAATGCCTAATTTGATCGAAGTTCAGACCGACTCTTACAAATGGTTCCTGGATGAAGGATTAAAAGAAGTATTTGATGATATTTCTCCGATTACCGATTACAGCGGACATCTGAGCCTGGAATTTGTCGACTTTACATTGTGCACAGATGAAACCAAGTACACAATCGAGGAATGTAAAGAACGCGATGCTACTTATGCTGCACCGCTTAAAGTGAAGGTAAGACTTCACAACAAAGAGACAGATGAGATCAATGAACATGAGATCTTTATGGGTGATTTACCGATTATGACAAGAACCGGTACCTTTGTAATCAATGGTGCGGAACGTGTTATTGTCAGCCAGCTGGTGCGTTCACCTGGTATTTATTATGGAATTGCGCATGATAAACTTGGTAAAGAATTATACTCTTGCACCGTTATCCCGAACAGGGGTGCATGGCTTGAATATGAGACGGACTCCAATGACGTTTTCTATGTCCGTGTGGACAGAACCCGTAAGGTACCGATCACAGTCCTGATCCGTGCACTTGGTATTGGAACGAATGCTGAGATTATCGATCTTTTTGGTGAAGAGCCAAAGATCCTCGCAAGTTTTACAAAGGATACATCCACCAACTATCAGGAAGGTCTTCTTGAATTATATAAGAAGATCCGTCCGGGTGAACCGCTTGCTGTAGACAGTGCAGAAAGTCTGATCACCAGCATGTTCTTTGACCCGAGACGTTATGACCTTGCAAAGGTTGGACGTTATAAATTTAATAAGAAGCTTATGCTCAAGAACCGTATCACAGGACATACGCTGGCTGAAGACGTAGTAAGCCCGATGACAGGTGAAGTAATTGCAGAAGCAGGAGCTGTCGTTGACAGAGAACTTGCAGATGCCATCCAGAATGCAGCTGTTCCATATGTGTGGATCGCAAGAGAAGAAAGTGACCGTAATATCAAAGTACTTTCTAATATGATGGTAGATCTCAAAGCTGTATGTGGAATCGATCCGGAAGAAGTTGGCGTAACTGAACTGGTATACTATCCGGTACTTGCTGAACTCCTGGACGAGACAGCCAGAGATATCGATGAGCTGAAAGAAGCAATTCATAAGAATATTCATGAACTGATTCCGAAGCATATTACAAAAGAAGACATTATGGCGTCTATCAATTACAATATGCATCTTGAATATGGAATCGGTAAAGATGATGATATTGACCATCTCGGAAACAGACGTATCCGTGCGGTTGGTGAGCTTTTGCAGAACCAGTACAGAATCGGTCTGTCAAGAATGGAAAGTGTTGTTCGTGAAAGAATGACAACACAGGATCTGGAGGGCATTTCTCCGCAGTCACTGATCAATATCAAGCCTGTAACTGCTGCTGTTAAAGAGTTCTTCGGATCATCACAGCTGTCACAGTTCATGGATCAGAATAACCCGCTTGGTGAGCTGACTCACAAGAGACGTCTTTCCGCACTTGGTCCTGGTGGACTTTCCCGTGACCGTGCCGGATTCGAGGTCCGTGACGTTCACTACTCACATTACGGAAGAATGTGTCCGATCGAGACACCTGAAGGACCGAACATCGGTCTGATCAACTCTCTCGCATGTTATGCAAGAATCAATGAGTACGGATTTATAGAAGCACCGTACCGTAAGATTGACAAAACAGATCCGCAGAATCCGGTTGTAACCGATGAGGTTGTATACATGACAGCGGATGAGGAAGATAATTACCATGTAGCACAGGCGAATGAGCCGCTGGATGAAGAGGGACACTTCATTCATAAGAATGTATCCGGTCGTTTCCGTGAAGAGACTCAGGAATACGAGAAAAGAATGTTCGATTACATGGATGTATCTCCGCGAATGGTATTCTCCGTTGCTACAGCCCTGATCCCGTTCCTGCAGAACGATGATGCGAACCGTGCGCTGATGGGATCCAACATGCAGCGTCAGGCCGTTCCGCTTCTTACAACAGAGGCTCCGGTTGTCGGAACAGGTATGGAAGTAAAATCTGCTGTCGACTCAGGTGTATGTGTCGTTGCAGAAGAAGGTGGTATTGTTGAAAGATCAACATCTACCGAAATCACAATTAAACAGGATGACAAGACGAAAAAGACTTATAAGCTGACCAAATTCATGCGAAGCAACCAGAGCAACTGCTACAACCAGAGACCGATCGTTGTTAAAGGTGAAAGAGTTGAAAAGGGACAGGTAATCGCAGACGGACCTTCTACCTCCAATGGTGAGATTGCGCTTGGTAAGAACCCGCTGATCGGATTTATGACTTGGGAAGGTTATAACTACGAGGATGCTGTACTTCTTAGTGAGCGTCTCGTAAGAGATGATGTGTATACATCTATTCATATTGAAGAATATGAAGCAGAAGCCCGTGATACCAAGCTGGGACCAGAAGAAATCACACGTGATGTTCCTGGCGTGGGCGATGATGCACTGAAAGATCTGGATGAGCGTGGTATTATCCGTATCGGTGCTGAAGTACGTGCCGGCGATATCCTTGTTGGTAAAGTTACTCCTAAGGGAGAGACAGAACTGACAGCAGAGGAAAGACTTCTTCGTGCAATCTTTGGTGAGAAAGCACGTGAAGTAAGTGATACTTCTCTGAAAGTACCTCATGGTGAATACGGTATCGTTGTAGATGCAAAAGTATTTACAAGAGAAAATGGGGATGAACTTTCACCGGGAGTTAATCAGGCGGTCCGTATCTACATCGCACAGAAGAGAAAGATCTCTGTCGGTGATAAGATGGCCGGACGTCATGGTAACAAGGGTGTTGTTTCCCGTGTCCTTCCTGTAGAAGATATGCCATTCCTTCCGAACGGACGTCCGCTGGACATCGTGCTGAACCCACTGGGTGTACCTTCACGTATGAATATCGGACAGGTACTGGAGATCCACCTTTCTCTGGCTGCCAAAGCACTTGGATTCAACATTGCAACACCAGTATTCGATGGTGCAAACGAGGTTGATATTATGGATACCCTGGATCTGGCGAACGATTATGTTAACCTGTCCTGGGAAGAATTTGAAGCAAGACATAAAGAAGAACTTCTTCCGGAAGTTATGGATTATCTGTATGAGAACAGAGACCACAGAGCACTGTGGAAAGGCGTTCCGCTTTCAAGAGACGGTAAAGTAAGACTGCGAGACGGTCGTACCGGAGAATATTTCGACAGCCCGGTAACAATTGGTCACATGCATTATCTGAAACTGCATCACCTGGTTGATGATAAGATCCATGCACGTTCTACAGGTCCTTACTCTCTGGTAACACAGCAGCCACTGGGTGGTAAAGCTCAGTTCGGTGGACAGCGTTTTGGTGAGATGGAGGTTTGGGCACTGGAAGCATACGGTGCATCCTACACACTGCAGGAAATCCTGACAGTAAAATCCGATGATGTTGTTGGACGTGTTAAGACATACGAAGCAATCATCAAGGGTGACAATATTCCTGAACCGGGAATTCCGGAATCCTTCAAGGTACTTCTTAAAGAACTTCAGTCACTCGGTCTGGATGTACGTGTCCTGGATGAGAACAATGAAGAAGTTCAGATCATGGAAAGTGTAGATTACGGTGATACAAACCTGAATCACATTATTGAAGGAGACAGACGCTACAATAACGACGAAGATTACGGCAAACACGGATACAGCAAGCAGGAATTCTCAGAAGGAGAACTGGTTGATGTAGAAGATGAGCCGGAGGAAGATGACAGCTTCGACGATTTTGATGGCGATATGAACGATGATTTTGATGACGACATGGATTTAGAATAGGAGGATGCCGAGAATGACAGAAAGACAAAAAAAGAACCAACGTATCAACCGATTTCATTTGATGCGATTAAAATAGGTCTGGCATCTCCGGAAAAGATTCTGGAATGGTCAAGAGGTGAAGTTACAAAGCCGGAGACCATCAACTATAGAACACTGAAGCCGGAAAAAGACGGTCTTTTCTGCGAGAGAATCTTCGGACCCAGCAAAGACTGGGAGTGTCATTGTGGTAAATACAAAAAGATCCGTTATAAAGGTGTTGTATGCGACCGCTGTGGTGTAGAAGTAACAAAAGCAACTGTGCGACGTGAACGTATGGGACACATCGCACTTGCAGCTCCGGTTTCTCATATCTGGTATTTTAAAGGCATCCCGTCCCGTATGGGACTGATCCTGGATCTTTCTCCGAGAACTCTGGAGAAAGTACTGTATTTCGCTTCTTATATCGTACTTGATAAGGAGAGACAAATCTTGCCTACAAGCAGGTGCTTTCAGAAGCTGAATACCAGGAAGCAAGAGAAAACTGGGGCAATGGCTTCCGCGTAGGAATGGGAGCAGAAGCGATCAAAGAACTTCTTGAAGCGATCGATCTTGAAAAAGATTATGCTGAACTGCAGGCAGGACTTGAGGGTGCTACCGGACAGAAGAGAGCAAGAATCGTTAAGAGACTTGAAGTAGTAGAAGCTTTCCGCGAATCAGGAAACAAACCGGAATGGATGATCATGACTGCAATCCCGGTAATTCCGCCGGATCTGCGTCCGATGGTACAGTTGGATGGTGGACGTTTTGCAACATCTGACCTGAATGATCTGTACAGAAGAATTATCAACAGAAATAACCGTCTGAGAAGACTCCTTGAACTGGGAGCTCCGGACATTATCGTTAGAAACGAAAAGAGAATGCTGCAGGAAGCTGTAGATGCGCTGATCGATAATGGACGTCGTGGACGTCCGGTAACAGGACCTGGAAACAGAGCACTGAAATCCCTTTCCGATATGCTGAAAGGTAAATCCGGACGTTTCCGTCAGAACCTGCTTGGAAAACGTGTTGACTACTCAGGACGTTCCGTTATCGTCGTAGGACCGGAATTGAAGATATATCAGTGCGGTCTTCCGAAAGAGATGGCTATCGAGCTGTTCAAACCGTTTGTTATGAAAGAACTTGTTGAGAGCGGAGCTGCTCACAATATTAAGAATGCCAAGAAGATGGTAGAGCGTCTTCAGCCGGAAGTATGGGATGTGCTGGAAGATGTTATCAAAGAGCATCCGGTTATGTTAAACCGTGCACCTACACTGCACCGTCTTGGTATTCAGGCATTTGAGCCGATCCTTGTAGAAGGTAAAGCGATTAAACTGCATCCGCTGGTTTGTACCGCATTCAATGCCGATTTCGATGGTGACCAGATGGCCGTACATCTTCCGCTTTCCCAGGAAGCACAGGCAGAGTGCCGTTTCCTTCTGTTATCACCGAACAACCTTCTGAAACCGTCTGATGGTGGTCCTGTAGCCGTTCCTTCACAGGATATGGTCCTTGGTATCTACTATCTGACACAGGAAAGACCGGGAGCCAAGGGAGAAGGAAAAGTATTCAAGAGTGTTAATGAAGCGCTCCTTGCTTATGAAAACGGAGTTGTAACTCTTCACTCAAGAATCAAAGTACGTGTGACAAAGACGATGCCGGATGGAACAAAGAAGACCGGTACAGTAGAGTCTACACTTGGACGTTTCATTTTCAACGAAATCATTCCGCAGGATCTTGGTTTTGTTGATCGTGAAAAAGAAGGAAATGAACTGGTTCTTGAAGTGGATTTCCATGTAGGAAAGAAACAGCTGAAACAGATTCTTGAAAAAGTTATTAACACACATGGTGCGTCAGCTACAGCTGAAGTACTTGACCATGTAAAATCAATGGGATACAAGCTCTCTACAAGAGCAGCTATGACTGTATCTATTTCAGATATGACTGTACCGCCACAGAAACCGGAACTGATCGCAAGAGCACAGTCAACGGTTGATAAGATCACACGTAACTTCAAACGTGGTCTTATTACAGAAGAAGAGCGTTACAAAGAGGTTGTAGAAACCTGGAAAGAAACAGATGATGAGCTTACAGAAGCCCTTCTTACAGGACTTGATAAATACAACAATATCTTCATGATGGCAGATTCCGGAGCCCGTGGATCTGACAAACAGATCAAACAGCTTGCAGGTATGCGTGGACTTATGGCGGATACAACCGGTCATACCATCGAACTTCCTATCAAGTCCAACTTCCGTGAAGGTCTTGACGTACTGGAATACTTCATGTCTGCGCATGGAGCGCGAAAAGGTATGTCCGATACCGCTCTTCGTACGGCCGATTCAGGATACCTGACAAGACGTCTTGTTGACGTATCACAGGATCTGATCATCCGTGAGGTTGACTGTGTAAGCAAAGATGCCGAAATTCCGGGAATGTATCTGCATGCATTTATGGATGGAAATGAAGAAATCGAAAGTCTTCAGGAACGTATTACAGGAAGATATTCATGCTATACAATCTGTGACAAAGATGGCAATGTTCTTGTAAAGGCAAACCACATGATCACACCAAAACGTGCAGAAAAGATTATGAAATATGGTGTGGATGAAAATGGAAATTCACCGCTTAAGAAAGTGAAAGTCCGTACAATCCTGACCTGTAAATCACACATTGGTATCTGTGCGAAATGTTATGGTGCCAATATGGCAACAGGTGAGCCGGTACAGGTTGGTGAGTCTGTTGGTATCATCGCAGCACAGTCTATCGGTGAGCCAGGTACACAGCTGACCATGCGTACATTCCATACCGGTGGTGTTGCCGGCGGTGATATCACACAGGGTCTTCCTCGTGTCGAGGAGCTTTTTGAGGCAAGAAAGCCGAAGGGTCTTGCAATCATCACAGAAATCGCAGGTGTTGCAAACCTGAACGATACAAAGAAGAAGCGTGAAATCATCGTTACCAATCAGCAGACAGGTGAGACAAAGACTTATCTGATTCCTTATGGATCACGTATTAAAGTACAGGATGGAGCTGTTCTGGAAGCCGGTGACGAGCTTACAGAAGGTAGCGTGAACCCACATGACCTTCTTAAGATCAAAGGCCTTCGTGCAGCACAGGACTACATGCTTCAGGAAGTACAGCGTGTATACCGTCTGCAGGGTGTTGAGATCAATGATAAGCATATCGAGGTTATTGTTCGCCAGATGCTGAAGAAGATCCGTATCGAGGAAAGAGGAGATACCGAATTCCTGCCTGGAACAATGGTGGATGTCCTTGAGTTCAACGATGTAAATGAACAGATGGTAACAGAAGGTAAAGAACCTGCAACAGGAGAACAGATCATGCTTGGTATTACCAAGGCATCCCTGGCAACAGATTCCTTCCTGTCAGCTGCATCCTTCCCTGGCAAGAACGAGTCAGCTGAATACGGATGCGATCCGTCAGGCACGTAAAAATCCTGTGCCGGTATCCATACAGCCGGATAAACCGATAGCCGGAGAAATAGCAAAAAATGCAGCCCGGAATACGCCAAAGGCTCAGAGCACAATACAGAAGCCTCAGAAATCTGCATCCGGAAAAACAGCATCCGAAAAGGATAGCCTGTCCGGTTATCCGTCAGGACGTTCCCGTCAGTCAGATCCCGGTATAAGAAAAACCGGAGCTGTAAAGCCCAGAGTTACCTCTATCACAGATCTGGAAGACGACCGTGACCAGAATCTCCAGGAGTGGGAAGGATCCGTACCAGAGAATGACGGAAATGACGATGACAGAAGGAAACGGAAAGGTATTTTCAGAATGCTTATAACAGCCGGGATCCTTGTTGTGCTGATCGGCGGGATCCTTGCGGTACGAACGATACGGAAACCTGTGGATAACGGGGAACCTTCGTATACAGATTCCGATGATTCTGATGCTCTGAACAAAGGAAATTTCGGTACTGCAGACAATTCGGATAAAAGTTTCGCACAGGCAATGGAAACGATACGTGACCATGCGACAACCATAGAAAATGCTCTGGACAGCTATAGACGTGAAGGTACAGAGGGGGATCGCCTGCGCTTTTATAATGGATCAGGAGAGATCGCCAAAGTACTTGTATATCCCGGCAGTTCCGCAGATGGCGTTTATGAGGAATATTTTTACTGGGGCGAGCAGATGTTTTATACTTATGTATGGGACGGAGATGAGAAGCAGTATTTTTATTATCAGGACGGCCTTCTGATCCGATGGATCGATGCAGATGGTAAGGTTCATGATAAAGAGAGCGATAACGACAAATATGTAGAACTGGGAGACAAATACTGGAGTAATTCTGTAGTGGAGCTTCAGCAGTAATGTCGAAGGGTTTTTACGAAAGGAAAAAGAATGGCCTATCAGATTGATTATGCGTATACATGTCACACCGGAAAGGTGAGGACAAATAATGAGGATAATTTCTGGTGCTGCGGAGTGCGCCTGCCGGTGCACAACCAGGGGGTTGACGGAATCCTGGCAGGTCATACACAGCACTGGCAGCTTCCAATGCTGGCTGTTTTTGACGGCATGGGCGGAGAAAGCTGCGGTGAAATGGCAGCTTCTGCAGCTGTGGAAGCGCTGGGAGGCTTCTATGAAGAAAACAAAAAGACCCTGAAAAAAGAGCCTGTGGTTTTTCTGACAGAAGCCTGCGAAAATATGAATGAGGCAGTATGTCGCTACAGCAATGAAAACTGTATCAGAAGCATGGGAACAACCATGGCACTTTTGTCTTTCAGTGAAAAGGCGATCTATGCCTGCAACCTTGGGGATAGCCGTATCTACCGTCATTTTCAGGGGAAGTTTCAGCAGATTTCCACGGACCATGTGATCGGCGGAAAAATGCTGGGAAAAGCTCCGCTGACGCAGTATCTGGGCTTCCAGGAAGAAAACATGGCACTGGAGCCTTCTATCGTGGAGATCGGTTATCAGCCGGGAAGCTCGTATCTGATCTGTTCAGATGGAGTGACAGACATGCTTTCTGATCAGGAGCTTCAGAAGATCCTTGACGGGACAGAAACCGCAGAAGAAAAAGTAGGTAAGATCCTGGAACAGGCATTGGAAAGAGGCGGCAGAGATAATGTGACACTGGTCCTTGCACAGATCAGCGGCTATGAAGAAAAAAATATTCTCAAACGCTGGGCAGAGCGCCACAGTACCGGACGGTAATAAACCCGGGGAGTAAGAAAAGGGATAAGGAGAAAATTTGCGATGAGAAATCGAATGCAGGATCTTGATTTTGAACAGACAGTTGCCTTCGATTCAGTGAAGGACTTTGAATTTACAAGAAAGGCAGCACAGAAGTTCCGCCAGGTTGTCAGTCTGGATTCCTTTGAGGATGAGGATGCAGATGTTATTTTTCATTATCTTTACAAGGAGATGGAACTGGTTTCCTTTGGTGACTATCTGAAACGATATGTGTATGAGCGTGCAGAGCTTGAGGAGCCTTTTTCCCAGGTGCCGCAGGAAGTCTACAGAGAGATCGTTGTGGAATCCTTCAAGGAAACCTACACACCGAAATCCATGTCACCTACATCAGCCAAGCTGAGTTCTCTGGTGAATAATTGGCTGACTCAGGCATCTGTGAAGCGTGAAACAGTTTTTCTGCTGGGGTTCGGACTTCGGATGAGTACAGAGGATGTTTCAGATTTTCTGACCCGGGTGCTTCGTGAGCAGGATTTTGATTTTCATAATCCGGAAGAAGTGATCTACTGGTATTGTTACCGGAATCATCTTGGCTATTATAAAGCGGAGGAATATAAAGAAACCTACAAACAGATGACTCCGGTGGAAAAAAAGACCGGAGAGATCGTGTATGGCACAGGGCTTTGTCTGGACAGTGAAGAAAAGCTTCTGGAATATCTGGCTTTTCTGAAAGGAAGACATGATGATCCGAAATCAGAGAAGAGCCAGGCTTTTCAGGAATTTATGATCCTTCTGGAGCGGGCAAGGAAGATCATTGCAGCCATGTATCAGGAAGATGAGGAAGAAAACGGTGGCAAAAAGATCTGGAAGCCTGAGAATATCAGTGCTTCGGATCTGGAAAAGGTTATCTGCAGCGGGATCCCTATTAATAAAATGGGAAATCTCAAAAAGATGTCCGCATCCATTCTGGCAAAGCATTTCAGCCAGAAGCGCTTCAGCCGCCAGAGGATCAACAATATCCTGAACCATAAATTTCCGGTGGAGCGGTTTGATCTGATCACGCTGGAGTTTTTTGTGATCTCTCAGGAGATGGCAGAAGATGATCCGTATACGAGATATCGCCATTTCCTGGAGGAGATCCAAGAGATCCTGGCCCGCTGCGAAATGAGTGAGATCTACATAGTGAATCCATATGAGTGCTTTCTTCTGATGTGCCTGCTGACAGACTGTCCGCTGGCAGTATTTTCGGAGATATGGGAGAAGTCCTATGAAGAGGGAGAAAAAAGAACTGAAAAAAGGATGATGCGTTTCGGTGACGCATCATCCTTTTTTTTGTCCGATCCGGTAAGTCTGTTATTTTGCTTTTCCGGTTTTTACCGCACTTGCAGGTCCGGTCTTTACCTTCTTGTTTACTGTGCGGTATGGAACCAGTCTGTAGCTATATGTAACATTTTTTGCTGTCTTAAATGTATAGCTGGTATTTTTGTAAGAAATAGTTTTTACTTTTTTGAAGGAACCATTTCCTTTTTTCTGATAGATGACATAGCCGGTTGCTCCGGAAATCTTTTTCCAGGAAAGGGTCTGTTTTCCTTTGAGGGTTTTAAGCTTTATGGACGGACGGAGCAGATTCGGTTTCACAGTCACTGCTTTGGAAACTGGACTGTAAATATAACCGGAGGATGTTTTTTTGCTTGCACGGATCACGTAAGAATATTTATTTCCGATAGTGATCTTTGTGTCTTTGTATGAAGTAGTATTTGCGTTTAAAGTTTTGATCTTTGCGTATTTTCCGGAATTTGTTTTTCTGTAGAGAATATAGTTCCGGGCATTGTTTATACGGTTCCAGCGGAGTGTACAGCTGTTCCAGGAGGCAGAGGCCTTAATTGACGGTGCAGTTAATTTCGTGATCACAGGAGCCGGAGTGCCAGATGGCATTGGAGCCGGGGTAGTGGATGGCTTCGGAGCCGGAGTAGTGGATGGCTTCGGAGCCGGAGTGCCAGATGGCATTGGAGCCGGGGTAGTGGATGGCTTCGGAACTGGAGTAGCAGTAGGTTTCGAAGTCGGAGTGGCAGTAGGCTTCGGAGTCGGGGTAGCAGTAGGTTTCGGAGTTGGAGTGCTCGTTGGTGCCGGAGCGGATATTTTAAAGGTCAGGGACTGACTTGAAAAATAATTGTTGATTCCTGTAACCGTTACGGAGCCAGTGCCGGTTTTGGCGTTATCTTTCCAGGTAAGGATATAATCCGTGCCTTCCTGAAGCGTGTCCGAGCCGTATTTTACAGTAGGCTTCGGAGTTACTGCATTGCCGTTGAAGATCTGTTCCGCAATATCCGAAAGATCACAAAGCTTTATAGATGTCATATGCCTTGAACCGGAATAATTCTGCTTATAGGAAAGTGAAAAATCCAGGATCTCATTGCTGGAGGAACAGTATACAGAAGTAATGCGAAAATCATCAGAGGTCAGTTGTGTGCCATTATAGGTGATGATCAGGTTATTTCGCAGATAAGAGGTTACACTTTCACTTTTGCAGTTTGGATCAGCCAGTTGGATGGTCTCACCGGAGATTTTCAGTGGATTGATGGTGAAATATTTGGAAAAACCGCTTCTGTAAATGCCGATACCGGTTATATGGACACGAGGTCTGTTGGTGCCGGAACTTGCCCTGGTGTTATTGAAATAAGAAAGTGTATAGTCAATATCTTTCTTTAAGGTAACACCATTCAGTGTGACGGTTGGCTCTGGCTTGAATTCTTTGCCCGGGGCATATTCATAATCCGGAATGTCGCTGACCTCAGCATCTGTTATCGGTGTAAGGTCAATATAGAAAGACTTGTTTTTTTCGCCGGTGAAATTACCCATACCGGAAAGCGTAACGTATGCATTGCCCTGACAGTCATTGTTATGCCAGGAAAGTGTATAATCTACATTTTCAGTCAGCGTCGTACCATTCCAGGTAACCGTTGGTTTCGGAGTCAGTGCGGTTCCGGTATACAGATAGGAGGACTGGGAAAAAGTTACTTCTGACTGAGAGAGATTGATCTGCCGGATAAGGAAATCATCAGTCAGAGTTCCGGAATAAAGGCCAAGACCTGTGATCGTGAAAGTTCCCACACCGCTGTTCTGATTGTTGGAGAAAGAAATCGTATAATCTTTTCCCTCAGTCAGCGTACGACCATGGAATTTTAGTTCAGGAGAAAAAGTAATGGGACTTCCGGTATAGTTCCAGGAACTTGTATAGCGCAGAGAAGTCTCTCTGGAATTTTCCAGATCATAGTATGCATTGAGATCTGCAGACAGTGTTTTGTCCGGGCAGGATTTCAGTGTGGCAGAAACCGTAGTGGTTCCTCTGCTTTTCAGTCGGATAACACCGCTCTGATCCACAGTGGCAATGGAAGGATCTCCGGTTGACCATGTGAAAGAAGCTGGGTCAAGGCTGGAACTCATAGGGCTGAATCCATTACAGGTTATATAGATAGCCAGTGTTTTCTGTTCTTCTGTGAATGTGATCGGAGAAGCTTCGTTGAAATGGATATTTATCAGCTTTGGAAGCACGGAAATAACAGGTGACACAGTCTGATTGGCAGGTTGTGTGCAGGCTTCTGTTGCGTGAGAAGAAAAGCACTGGATCCAGTAGAGATGACCGTTCTGTGAGTAGCAGCCGATTCCGGCAGAAACATTTTTGGAATTCATGATGTTCGTGTAATGTCCGGAAGATTCGATCCATGATTCCATAACTTCTTCAGGAGTTCCCTGGTTGATCGCAAGATTTTCACTTGGATCCTCAAAATAAGGAAAGGCTGAAAAACAGATGGAACCATTGGGACGGGTATGACTGGCGTAAACGGTCAGTTCTTCTGCTCTGGTCATGGCGCATTCCAGAAGGTTCTTATCCATAGTGACAGGATTCCGGTTCTTTTTGGCACGTTCCTGATTTACCAGATCAAGGACCTGGTAAGCATAATCATAGCGGCGGATACCCTGACTGAGTTTCAGCTGGACAGCAGTCTGGTCAGAGGCAGCCTGCACACGGACAATGTTGCCCGGCGCCAGCAGAAGAAGCAGAAGCAGCAGCGCAGGCCATAATAAGTATCTTGTTTTTTTCTCTTTTGTCTGATTCATGATGTTTTCCTTACCAATATAATATAAAGATATTTTCTTTTGTTATTCGTTATAGTATCCATAGATCGCACGGCTGTCCTGTGCGATGGTGTTCTGTGCAGCAGAGGTATCGTTAAGATCCTGTGACATAAAGCAGACTACCAGGTCGATCCCCTTTGCAGTGTCATAGATGATGCCGACATCGTTTTCTACGTGATCCAGTTCACCGGTTTTGTTGGCAACCTTTACCTCGGAAGGCATCTGAGCCGGGATCTTGTTTTTCCTGGTCTGCATTTTCAGAAGACGATACATATATTCGGCTCCTGCCAGAGTATCGTTGTTATCGGTAGCAGTACCCTTGTCGATCTGATAGATGGTCTTCAGAAATTTTCCACAATCCTTTGCGGAAGTGTAGTTATCCCCATTGGAATTATCTGCAAGAAGAAGACGTCCCATGGAAGTGCTGGTGTATCCGTGATCCTGACAGAATTTATTCACACGGGCCATTCCGGCTGCGTCATCTCCGCCGCCAAGATAATTGACAAGTGTATTGGCAGCATCATTGTCGCTGACTATGATCATGGAGTTCAGTGCATTGTCCAGCTGATCCTTGCTGTATTTGGAGGAAAGACTGTCATAATCTTCATATACGGCACCCATGATATAGAGCTTGATCAGGCTGGCAGCCTGCATCTGCTGATCGTTGATGGTACCTTCGGTATTTTTTGCAAGATTGCATACATATACGGACCAGGTTCCGTTATCGGTGGGAAGAAGAGACTGTACCTGATTCAGAAGGTTGTCCATGCTGGAATCCGAATTGTCTGTGAAAGTACTTCCGCTGGATGGGGAAAGAGTTCCTTCTTCCTGAGTGGAAGAAGAACTGTCCTTGCTGCCAGAAGCTTCGGAAGAATCGGAGGCTGCAGATGTATCTGTGGATTCTTCCTGTGCGGAAGGACCCTGGACCTCAGCTGAAGATGCTGCGGCAGCAGCGCTGGAAACGGTAGGATCATCAGGATAAAGAGCATCCAGCTGATCGGCTTTGCTGCTGAGCTCAGCGGCAGAATCAGAAACCTCCTGCACACTTTTCTGCAGCTTGTTAACTTTTGTCTGGAGAGATGCAAGCTTGTCCAGGGAGCGGACATTCAGTGCCCCAAGTCCTGCCAGTGCGATGACAAGCACTGCGATCACAATATATAGAAATGTATTTTTTTTCATATATAAACAAACTCCTTTTTATTATTGGAAATAAGCATCGATTCCATTGGCGATCCCTTCTGCCATAGTCTGCTGGAAGGAGGAATCCGCCATTTTCAGATCATCGCTCTGGTTGGTCATAAATCCCATTTCCACAATCGTCACCGGGATCGTGCTCCAGTTAATACCTGTCATGGAATCTGTGTAGATGATCCCGCGGTTCTGGAAGCCGGTAGCTGCGCAGTAGGAATCCACAATGCATTTGGATAGTTTGTTGGAACTGTCATAGAGACTGGAAACATAAGGATTCTGCTGGGACGGACACATGGTTAGAGCACCGGAGACATCTGCAGAATCATCTCCGTTTGCATGGATACGGACACAGATCTCTGCACCCTGGGAAGCGACCAGTTCTGCACGCTCCTTGTTGCTGATAGCGGTATCATTGTCTGTCCTTGTCATTACTACCTGGTATCCACGCTGTTCCAGGATATCCTTAAGCAGAAGAGAAACGTCCAGGTTCAGCTGATACTCCGGGAGACCGCTGAAGGAACCTCTGGTTCCGGTGGAAGCCTTGGCCTTCATGGTGGAGGAACCGGGGCCGTTCGGCTCTGTGGCACTCATATCAACATTTTCGCCCTGATGTCCGGGATCGATCCCGACGATATGGCCGTTGTTGGAAGCAGAAGAGGTATCATTACCGCCATCGGTGAATCCCTCACCACCGGCTTCACTGAAAACAGAGGGTTTGGTCGTTTTCTGACTGTTTTCGGCTTCCGGTGCCCGTTCATGTTCACCAGTGTTGTTTTTGACAGCTTTTTCTGTCTGTGCCCGCTGCTGCAGGTATTTGTTGGCTGCCTGTTTCTTTTCGATCTTGGCTGTATAAAGTTCGATATCCTCTTTCATGGATTTCTGCTTTTTCTGGACCGGTTTGATCACGGAGGCCATTTTCTGGTCAACGGCATCGATCTTCCGGTAGGTTTTATAGCTTAGGCCAAAAAGCAGTCCAATACAGATAAGACCCGTCAGAAACAGGACGATCGCCATCAGATGAGGCTTTTTTTCCATAAAAATACGTCCTTTCTTGGTGGGTGTTTGCATTTGTAAATATTATAAATAAGGAGATAGGAAAAAGCAATTGTGAAATTGGGCTTGACAACAGGGGGAAAATATGATACTATATATGTAAAATAATTATATATAAAAATTTTATATATAAAATAATTATATAAAGAGGTGTGCCTATGTATTATTATCCAGTGTCTGCAGTGCTGACGGAATGCCTGATCCTTTCTGTTGTAGAGCAGCAGGATTCTTACGGATATGAGATCAGCCAGACAGTGAAGATGGTAGCTTCTATCAAGGAATCCACATTGTATCCGATCCTTCGCAGACTGGAGACGGATGGTTATCTGACAACTTATTCAGAGGAATTTCAGGGACGGAAACGTAAATATTATTCCATCACAGAAGACGGACGGAAGCAGCTGGAATATTTGAGGAAAGAGTGGAGAGAATACCGCGATACTATAGACGATATTGTGGAAGGGAGACTTCGAAAATGACAAGAAAAGAGTATATGGAGCAGCTGAAGAAATATCTGAAGCGGCTTCCAAAAGAAGATTATGACAATGCCATTGAGTATTTTTCGGAATACTTCGATGAGGCTGGACCTGAGAATGAACAGCAGGTTATGGAAGAACTGGGACAGCCTAAAGAGGCGGCAAGGAACTGCTTCTGAACCTTTTACAGGAGAGTGTTGGTGACAGTAAAGACATCACCGGGGAAAAAACAGCAGCTTTGCCGGCAGCAGGTTCATATTACGGAGAGAGCTCCCATGCACATAGCCGGACAGATTCAGGAAACCTGAATACAACAGGGTACAGTACATCCGCAGGAAAGAAGCGTTCCCCCGGAAAGATCATTCTTCTCGCATTTCTGGTGATCTGTGCATCGCCGGTGAGCATTGCGCTGCTGTTTGCAGGCCTTGCAGTACTGGCAGCAGTGGTGATTGTCATCGCAGCAGTGATCTTTTCCATGGCAGTTACAGGTGTATCAGCAATTGCCGGAGGTATCGTGCTCACAGGTTTCGGCATGACATTGATCGCAAGATCTCTGGCAGCAGCCTGCATGATGGTCGGCAGTGGATTTCTGATGGCAGGTGCGGGAATCCTCGTTGGAGTACTTACCATATATATATGTAAATGGTGTGCAATGGGAATCGGCCGTCTGGTTAACAGACTTGCAAGAAAGAAGGTGCATAAAAATGAATAAGATTGCAAAAACAGTGCTGATGACAGGTACAGCACTCTGTGTAGCGGGAGTTGTTCTTTCCACAGCAGGATATTTTGCAGGGGGAAAAGATTTCACATATACTTCAGATCATATGTATGTATCCGGAGGAAATTCTTCCAGTCGTAAAAATCTTACAGTAATGAAAAAAGAACAGATTGATGATTTTACGAAGCTGAATGTGGATTTTGAGGATTTTGATCTGGATATCTGTACCTCAGATGATGACCATTATTATATGGAATATAAGCTTGAGAAAAACGGGAGGAAAAATCCTCTGACCTGGAAGGATAAGGATGGAGAGCTCACGCTTGAGGAGCCTGCAGGCTGCAGTGGAAGTTATTATATAACCTATGATCTGGGGATATTCTCTACACATGCGGATCTGACAGAAAAGAAAGATGCATTGAATACGGTGGTTCTTTATATTCCGGAGAAGGCACAGCTTTCCGAAGCGGAGCTTCAGCTTTCCGACGGGGATCTTGCTGCCGATCAGCTTTTGTGTAAAGAAATGACCTTGGAACTTCTCAGTGGAGATCTGATGCTGGATAAGGGCGAGTTCGAAAAGTTTGATGCAAAGCTTTCCGACGGGGATCTGAATGTAAAAGAACTTCAATGTACAGATAACATGCAGCTGAAATCCGGAAACGGAGATGTGACCATAAAAAAGGCAGAGCTTGCAGATGGGCAGATAGCTCTCAGCGACGGAGATATTCAGATAGACAACAGCAGCTTTAATGGAGATATGAAGATCAATAGCTCCTGCGGTGATGTTTCTGTAGAAATGAAGAACGGCAGTGCAGAGAAAACCAATATTTATCTGAAAGCTGCAGACGGAGATGTGGACACGGAGGGGCTTTCCAGGGGAAAAACCGACAATGAGGAAGACACCTCTGTTTATGAGAACAAGGCCGGTGCTTCAGCACCGACTTTAAATGTGGAATGCAGCGATGGGGATATTACATTAACAGAATCTGAAAAATAAAGAATATGAATATCCGCCTGACTATGCATCTGCTTGTAAAAATCCTAAAAAAGAATAAATGAAATTATATGAAGCGCAGGGGTTTTTCCGGAGAAAAATTCCTGCGTTTTTTGGCTGAAATGTATTGACAAATCCCTGTACTATGATATAATTCAATCAAATCACAGAAAATGTAGAACGCAGAAATCTTCTGAAGGCATATGGTGCAGAGCTTGTGTTGACAGACGGTTCTAAGGGTATGAAAGGTGCCATCGCAAAGGCAGAAGAATTGAAGGAGTCTATCCCGGGTGCAATCATCCTTGGACAGTTTGATAACCCGGCCAACTCTGAGATGCACAAGAAGACAACCGGACCAGAGATCTGGGAGCAGACAGAGGGTAAGGTGGATATCTTCGTAGCCGGTACAGGCGGATCATGGAATACAGAGGAATATTTCCGGCCGAACAGCTGCACAATAACAGAAAGAGCAAAAGGCTATAAATCAGAAGAATACTGAAATATTGGAGGTAAATATTACATGAGGATTTCTACAAAGAGGAAGATATGCGCTGAGACTGATGTTGGATCTTGCTACAAATTATACAGGAAAACCGATCCGCTTGAAGGATGTGGCGAAGCGCCAGGAGATCTCCGATAAATATCTGGAGCAGATCATCTCCATCCTGAACAAAGCAGGCTTTGTCCGCAGTGTCCGTGGCCCTCAGGGCGGCTATGCACTGCAGCAGACCCCGGATAAATACACGGTCGGAATGATCCTTCGTCTCACAGAAGGAAGCCTTTCCCCTGTGGAATGTCTGGACGACAACGGAGCCTTCTGTGAACGTGAGGAGAACTGTGTCACCCAGATCCTCTGGAAAAAGCTGGACGATGCTATCAAAGGTGTGGTGGATCATATAACATTGGAAGACCTGATGAACTGGCAATCCGTGAAGGCGGACGAGTACATCATATAAAAAAAGCTGCGCAAGCAGCTTTTTTTTATATCACATTTTTTTACTAACATTTTACAAAACCGCGATTTTATATTTTACCTTCCATTCCTATAATAACACCTGTATTTAAGCAGTAAGCAAGTAAAAATGATCATAGAAATGAGGAGAAAAAAATCATGAAAAAAAGAATCGCAGGTATCTTAACAGCAGCACTTATCGGAACTACAGTAATGGGAACCGTTGTAATGGCAGCACCATCCGGAGCGATCGACGTAATTTCCCGTGAGGACGGATCCGGAACACGTGGAGCATTCGTAGAGCTGTTTGGGATTGAAGAAGAAAAAGACGGCGAGAAAGTAGATATGACAACACAGGAAGCAAGCATCACAAACAACACAGATGTAATGCTTACCACAGTAGCAGGCGATGAGAACTCTATCGGATACGTATCCCTTGGTTCCCTCAACGATACAGTAAAAGCAGTAAAGATCGACGGAGCAGAGGCAACAGCAGAGAACGTTGCAGATGATACATACAAGGTAGCACGTCCGTTCAACATCGTAACAGGCGACAAGCTCAGCGATGCAGCACAGGATTTCATCAACTACATCATGAGCTCTGACGGACAGGACATCATCGAAAAAGAAGGCTACATCAAAGTAGATGAAAAAGCAGAGGCATACAAAGCCGGAGATGCAAAAGGCAAAGTCGTAGTTATGGGATCTTCTTCCGTAGGACCTGTAATGGAGAAGCTTGCGGAGGCATATCAGAAAACAAACAAAAACATCACAGTAGAAGTTCAGGTCAGCGACTCCACAACAGGAATCAATAGCGCAACAGAGGGTGTATGTGATATCGGAATGGCATCCCGTGAGCTGAAGGACGAGGAAACAGAGAAAGGTGTTAAAGCTACAGAGATCGCAAAAGATGGTATCGCAGTCATCGTAAACAACGACAATGACCTTGAGGAGCTTTCAAGTGATCAGGTAAAATCCATCTTCACAGGTGACATCACAGACTGGGAAGACGTGACCAAATAAATTCCCGGATAAAAAACGATTGAAGTATCTTACAAAGAGCGGCGATCATGACAAGGTCAGGAAAGCCGCTCCGTTTATATCAGCACAGTGGATATCCACTGGAACAGAGAGAAAGGTGTCTTATGAATCATTTAGGAGAAAAGGCCATGAAGGTCGTTTTCCTCATTGCGGCCTGTGCATCGGTTCTCGCAGTATTTCTTATCTGTGTGTTTCTTTTTGCAAACGGCCTTCCTGCAATGGGAAAGATCGGTCCCTTAAAATTCCTCTTCGGAACAGAATGGAGACCAACAAACGATAAATTCGGAATCCTGCCAATGATCGTGGCAAGTATTTATGTAACTGCAGGAGCAATCCTTATCGGAGTTCCGATCGCACTTTTTACATCCGTATTTATGGCAAGATATTGCCCGAAAAAAATCTATAAACCACTGAAATCCGGTATTGAGCTTATGGCAGGCGTTCCATCCATCGTATATGGCTATTTTGGTCTGGTTCTCCTGGTACCGCTGATCCGCCAGTTGTTCGGAGGAACCGGAAGCAGTATGCTGGCAGCATGTATCCTTCTGGGAATCATGATCCTTCCGACGATCATCGGAGTTACAGAATCGGCAGTACGAAGCGTTCCGGAAAGCTATTATGAAGGCTCACTTGCACTTGGCGCAACAAAAGAAAGAAGCATTTTCTTTGTTATGCTTCCGGCAGCAAAGTCAGGAATCCTGGCAGGCGTTGTCCTTGGGATCGGACGTGCCATCGGTGAGACCATGGCCGTGATCATGGTAGCCGGAAATCAGCCACGTATGCCGAAGGGACTTCTTCAGGGTGTCCGTACCATGACTGCAAACATCGTAACAGAGATGGGATATGCATCAGGACTTCACAGAGAAGCACTGATCGCAACAGGAGTTGTACTCTTTGTATTTATCCTGATCATCAACTTAAGTCTTTCACTGCTGAACAGGAGGGCGGAGTATGCAAACTAACGTATCTGTAGCCGCAGATCCTGCGGCAGAAGCAAACATGAAAAAAAGAAATACACTTACCATAGGAGACCAGCTGAAGTCTTATGCAAGACATCCTGGTGCAGGAGTCCTGGCATTTCTCACACTGCTGGGAGCAGTGATCACGTTTGCACTGCTGTTCTTCCTGATCGGCTATGTGCTTGTAAAAGGTATTCCCTATCTGAATGCAAGTCTGTTCAGCCTTACCTATACCTCAGAGAACGTTTCCCTTCTCCCGTCACTGATCAATACCCTGATCATGACACTGGTATCTCTGGCGATTGCCGCTCCGGTAGGAATTTTTGCAGCGATCTTCCTTGTGGAATATGCAAAAAAAGGCAGCCGTTTTGTAAAGCTGATCCGTATTACCGCAGAGACACTTTCCGGTATTCCATCTATCGTATATGGTCTGTTCGGTATGCTGTTCTTTGTAACTGCACTGCACTGGGGCATGTCTCTTCTTTCCGGTGCGCTGACTATGGTGATCATGGTACTTCCCCTGATCATGCGTACCGCTGAGGAAGCACTGAAATCTGTTCCGGATTCTTACCGTGAGGCAAGCTTCGGACTTGGAGCAGGCAAGCTCCGTACTATTTTTACGATTGTACTTCCCTCCGCAGTTCCTGGAATCCTGGCAGGTGTGATCCTGGCCATCGGACGTGTGGTAGGTGAGACTGCAGCACTTCTTTATACCTCCGGTACTGTTGCGGCAGTTCCAAACAGCCTGATGGGTTCCGGACGTACCCTGGCACTTCACATGTATGTGCTTTCCAGTGAGGGACTTCATGTAAACCAGGCATCTGCAACAGCAGTAGTCATTCTGGCATTTGTACTTGTTATCAACGGACTGTCCGGTCTGGTAGCCAGAAAAATTGCGAAAGGATAATGATCGATCATGAGTGAAAATACAAAAATTTCAATTGACAATATGAATCTCCATTACGGAAGCTTTCATGCCCTGAAGGGAATCAATATGGAGATCCCGGAAAAGGAGATCACAGCATTTATCGGACCGAGCGGCTGTGGTAAATCTACACTTCTGAAATCTTAAACCGTATGAATGACCTTGTTGAGGGATGTGTCATCACAGGAAAGGTACAGCTTGACGGGGAAGATATTTACGGAGATATGGACGTGAATCTTCTGCGTAAACGTGTGGGAATGGTATTCCAGAAGCCCAATCCGTTCCCGATGAGCATTTATGATAATATTGCATACGGACCGAGAACACACGGTATCCGTTCCAAGGCAAAGCTGGACGAGATCGTGGAAAAATCTCTCCGTGATGCGGCAATCTGGGATGAGGTCAAGGACCGCCTGAAAAAAAGTGCTCTTGGAATGTCAGGCGGACAGCAGCAGCGTCTCTGTATTGCCCGCGCCCTGGCAGTACAGCCGGAGGTGCTTCTTATGGATGAGCCCACATCTGCCCTGGACCCTATCTCCACTTCCAAGATCGAGGATCTGGCAGTAGAGCTTAAAAAGGATTACACCATTGTCATGGTCACACATAACATGCAGCAGGCAACCCGTATCTCCGACAAGACAGCATTTTTCCTTCTTGGTGAGGTTGTGGAATTTGCGGATACAGACAAGCTGTTCTCCATGCCGGCGGATAAGCGTACAGAGGATTATATTACAGGAAGGTTTGGTTGATATTATGTCAGAACGTTTTGTAAGACAGCTGGAAGAGCTTCACGTGGAACTGATCACCATGGGAAGTCTCTGCGAAAAAGCAATTTCACTTTCTGCCAAAGCTATTCAGGGTGAAGGCGGGATGACTCTCATTGGCAAGATCTTTGAGACGGAAAAAGAGATCGATGCACAGGAAAAAGAGATTGAAAATCTCTGCATGAAGATTCTTCTTCATGAGCATCCGGTAGCCGGAGATCTGCGATCCATTTCCGCAGCGCTGAAGATGATCTCCGATATGGAACGCATCGGTGATCAGGCAGCAGATATTGCGGATCTGTCCAAGCATATCGAGGACAAAGCAGTTACCGGAGATATCATTAATATCCGGAAGATGGCAGAGGATACTGTCCGGATGGTTACAGAAAGCATCGATGCCTTTGTAAAGGGTGATCTTGAGCTTTGCAGAAAGGTTATTGACGATGATGATAAGGTGGACGATGCCTTCAATGATATTAAGGAAAAGCTGGCCGAGGTTCTGAATAACGGAAAGCCGGATGCAAGCATCGGTCTGGATATCCTTATGGCTGCAAAATATTTCGAGCGTATCGGTGATCACGCTGTGAACATTGCAGAGTGGGTGGAATATTCCATCACAGGAAACCACAGAAGCGGTTCCAGTCATACAGATAATTATTTTGTTGAGGACTAGAAATAAGTAAGAGCAGATTGCAAAGAGTTGCATTATTGCAAAAAAAGTGCTGTGGTATTGAAAGGATATCACAGCACTTTTTATAATGTGATGAAATTTACAAGGATTTAACTTTTTCCGGATAATTATTTTTACATTGCTTTTGTAAAATGCTATATAGATTTCGGAGAAAGGAAAGGGCTGAGCTTTGAGTAAAAAAATATTTAAGTATATCATGCTGGTTTCATCACTGATCACAGTACTGGGACTGGCATTTGTCGTGGGGATCCTTTATCACTATTTTCAGGGACAGCTGATGGGTGAGCTGAAGAAAGAAGCCGTGTATATTTCCAGAGGTGTGGAAAGTACTGGGACAGATTATCTGAAGAAGCTGAATGATGAGGATTCCAGGATCACTTATGTGGATGAAAGTGGAAAAGTTATCTACGACAATGAGGCAAATGTGGAAAGCATGGATAATCACGGACATCGCAAGGAGATCCGTGAAGCAGAGATCAACGGAGAAGGTGCGGATGAAAGAATGTCATCCACGCTTTCCGAAAAAACAATGTATTATGCAGTACGCCTTGAAAATGGCAATGTGCTGAGAGTTTCCAGTAACCAGGCTTCTGTATGGATGCTGCTCCTGCAGCTGCTTCCGCCTTTTGCTGCAGTTCTGATACTTATGCTGCTCCTGTCCGGCGTATTTGCATCCAGGCTTTCCGGGAAGGTTGTGGAACCTCTTAATGGGCTTGATCTGGAGCATCCGGATGAGAATGATGCCTATGATGAGGTACAGCCGCTTCTCAGCAAGATCGGCAGACAGAGCCGGCAGATCCGTCTGCAGCTTGAGGCAGCCAGAAGACAGCAGAAAGAATTTTCTATTATCACGGAGAACATGCAGGAGGGACTTCTTGTGATCGACCGTTATACCATGGTACTTTCTGTCAACTCCAGTGTGGGAAAGCTTCTTAAGGTAAAGGAGACCAAAACAGGAGAAAGTGTATATCTTCTGAACCGCTCGGAGGAGTTTCGAGGTGTCGTTGGGCAGGTCCTTGAAGGAAAGCATGAGAACAAGATCCTTCGTCTGGATGGCAGTGAGATTCAGGTGATCGCCAATCCTGTCACAAGAGAAAATAAGACAGAGGGTGCGGTGATCCTTTTGGTGGATGTGACCGAAAAAGTAGAACGGGAACAGCTGCGAAGAGAATTTTCCGCAAATGTTTCTCATGAGCTGAAAACGCCGCTGACTTCCATTTCCGGATTTGCTGAGATCATGCAGGACGGATTTGTGAAGGATGAGGATGTGAAGGTTTTTGCAGGACGCATCTATAAGGAAGCGCAGAGACTGATCCGTCTGGTTGGGGATGTGATCCGGATCTCCCGTCTGGATGAGGGCGGATTGCCGTATCAGTGGGAAAAACTGGATCTTTACAGTCTGACTCATGATATTTTTTCTACCTTACATGAAGCTGCCGAAAAGCAGGAAGTGCATATGTATATGGAAGGCGGAAGTACAGTGCTGGATACAGTGCCGACGATCATGGAAGAGGTTCTCTATAATGTCTGCGATAATGCTGTCAAATATAACCGCCGGGGTGGAGAGGTCTTTGTGAGACTGAAGGATGGCGAGGATGCAGTTCGCGTGAATGTGCGGGATACAGGGATCGGTATTCCGAAGGAAGATCAGGAACGCATTTTTGAACGCTTTTATCGGGTGGACAAAAGCCATTCCAAGGAAATCGGCGGAACCGGTCTTGGCCTTTCTATTGTGAAGCACGGGGTAAAAACTCTGAACGGCAGGCTGTGGCTTAACAGTGAACCGGGACAGGGAACCGAGATCCTTATGGAATTTCCGAAACATCATATGGAAAAGGAAGCAGCAGAGTGAACATAGGTCGTGCAGCGATGATGTTCATAGGCATGCAGCAGAGTGGAAGATGAAAGGCCGTTCTGTTGTATGTATCTGCTGCTTTTTATATCATAGTATATTGCTGGTTGGAGGTTGATGGTTTGACAGACCGGAAGGGTTATGCTATCTTATGTAATAATAATCAGAATAAGCAACAGGAAAGCGGATGATAACGGTCCGCTTTCTGTATTATAATTGGTTCGGGATAATTCCGGACGACTATACTGAGGGGAATAAAAATATGATACAGGCAATTGTTTTACTGGTGTTCCTGATCTTTCTGAATTCTGTTTTCGCAGGTGCGGAAATGGCGATTCTGTCCATGAATGAAGCAAAGATGAGGGCGCTGGCGGAAGAGGGAGATCACCGGGCGCAGATTTTGATAAAGTTTACAGAACAGCCGGCACATTTTATGACAGCGATCCGTGTAACGGTAACTACGGCAGGATTTCTGCAGAGCGCTTTTGCGGCAGAATATTTTGCACAGCCGATGACAGAGGCACTGATAAGGTCAGGGATAGATGTACCACAGAATGTTCTGAAGATCGTATGCATGATCATTGTGACCATACTGCTTTCCTATGTAAGTCTTCTGTTCGGAGAACTGGTGCCAAGACGTCTGGGAATGAAAAATCCGGATGAGCTGTCTCTGCGTCTGGCAGGACTTCTTAAGATCGCGATGATCGCAGTCTGGCCGGCTACTGCACTTCTGACAGTAACTGCCAATGGTGTGCTGTATCTGATGGGAATCAAACCGGAAGAAAAAGAGGAGCAGGCCACAGAGGAAGAGATCCGTATGCTGCTTACAGAGGGAAATGAACAGGGCAGCATCCAGCAGGAAGAAAGCGAGATGATCCAGAATGTTTTTGACCTGGATGATACTGCGGCAGATGAGATCTGTACACACAGAAGAGATGTGGTTGTCCTCTATATGGAAGACTCCGATGAGGAATGGGAACGGATCATCAGAGAGAACCGTCACACCTTTTATCCGGTATGCGGGGAAGATCAGGATGATATTATCCATATTCTGGACACCAGAGATTATTTCCGCCTGGATGACAGATCCAGAGAAGCTGTTCTGCAGCATGCCTGTTATTCACCGTTTTTTGTACCGGAATCCATGCGTGCCAACCTGATCTTCCGGGAAATGAGGGAAAAACGGGATTATTTTGCAGTAGTGCTGGATGAATACGGCTGCTTTGTGGGAATTGTCACTCTGCATGATCTTGTGGAGACGCTGGTGGGAGATATTGACGACAGGACAGATCTGCCGAAGCCGGATGATATTGAGAAGACAGGAGAACATATCTGGAAAATACAGGGAGGAGCGATCCTGGATGATGTGGCAGAGGTCATAAATGTGGAGCTTCCTGTAGAAAAATATGATACTTTCAGCGGCTTTGTCTGCGGAGTTCTGGAACGTGTACCGGAGGACGGAGAACAGTTCCGATGCAGCTGGAAAAACCTGGATATTGTGGTAAATCAGGTCAGAAACCATACCGTTGTGGAGGGAATCGTTCATGTTCAGCCAGAGAAAAAAGTGCAGGAACAGAAAGAAGAGATCTGACAAAACCTTGTTCAGCCAGGTCATGGGACAGTTATCGGGAGAAAGATCTCCGGGGATTTATGGACATTTTCGAACATGTTGTTGCTTGAAAGTATGTTATTTTTATGACATAATAAGGAAATAACCCGAGGAAAGCTTGTGATGGGGGAGAAAAAATGCCAGGTTTTACAAGACAGATCATACTGCATACACTGACGGAACTTATGAACGAAAACCATTGTCCAAGATCACGGTAAAGGACATCGTGGAACGCTGTGGAGTAAACAGGAATACATTTTACTACCATTTCAGGGATATTCCGGATGCAGTGGAAGCAATGGTAAAGGAAGAGCTGAATGACATTCTGAAGGATCAGAAAGTACCGGAATCAGTCAGCGACTGTATGGAAATCCTTGTCAATGCAGTTCAGAAGAACAAAAAAGCCATGATACATCTGTACCGCTCGATCCAGAGGGATGTATTTGCCGATTATCTGGATCATGCCGCAGAGCGTGTGGTGGAGGAGCTGATCAACAGGGCGGTCGGAGACTTCGAAATGGATCAGGAAGATAGGCATCTTATAAGCCGGTATTATAAATGCGTATTTGTGGGAGTGATCCTGGACTGGCTGCGGCATGATATGGATTATGATATCCTGTCAGATATGCATAAGCTGGAGTATATTTACGAGAAGAGCCTTGAGAGTCAGTACAAAAATCTGAAAGAAAAGCTATGATTTCAACTAAATGAAGATTAAAAATATCCATTTAGTGTAAAACAGGAATGTCCTCGAATATTATTAAGGTATAGAAACGGTTAATTTTGAGCTGGTGTCTGAAATTTAGGCACTGGCTCTTTTTTGTCTGTTTTTTTAAACGACACAGGGATGTATAATTCAGTACAATAAATGAGAAAAAATTATCAAGGAGGGAACGTATGGATGACCTGAAACAGCTGAAGCTTGTAAAAAACATCTACATCGTCATGTCATTACTGTTCTGTGTGCTGGGTATTTTTCTGATGGCAAGGCCCAAAAGCTCTGTAAAAATGCTGTGCGTGCTCATGGGAATCATGCTGATTCTGTACGGAGCTATTAAGATCAGCGGATATTTCACGAGAGATGCTTTCTGTCTGGCATTTCAGTTTGATCTGGCTTTCGGGATCCTGCTGATGGCAGTGGGAGTGATCCTGATAGCCAGAAAAAATTTCGCAGTGGATCTTATTTTTTCCGTGTTCGGAATCCTGATCCTGGCAGATGCCCTGTTTAAGATCCAGATGTCTGTAGATGCGAAGAGATTCGGTCTGGCGTTGTGGTGGCAGATCCTGCTGATCGCACTGGTCACCGGAGTGATCGGAGTTCTGGTTTTTATCAGACCATTTGAAGCAGCAGCTATGATGATGGTGTTGGTAGGATTTTCCATTTTACTGGAAGGGATCCTCAATCTATGGGTCGGGATCCTGACGATCAAGATCATCAAGAGTCGGCTTTAAACATAAACATAAAAATAACCAATCACTTTAGATAATAACATAGGAGGAAATAGAGTATGGGAATCGTAGACAAAGCAAAACAGGCAGCGATCGCAGCTACCGTAACAAAAGCACTGGATTATCTTGAGAAGGATCCGGAGACAAACATACCGAAGATCATGGAAATGGTTGATAAAGTAACACCGGATGGCTGGTATGCAGGACAGAGAAATGCGATCCGTCACTCCATCGAGGCAAAGGACAACTGGTATCAGCTGATCCTTCGTATGTATCAGCTGGATGCCGGCGTACGCCAGACATTTTTCCGCAACTTTATTGTAAATGCCAGTCTTAAGGGAAGCGCAACGCAGGAAAAGGTATCAGAAGAGAATGACTGCAATGTACCGTGGGCAATTCTTCTTGATCCTACCAGCGCATGTAACCTTCATTGCACAGGATGCTGGGCAGCAGAGTATGGCCACAAGCTGAACCTGGATCTTGAGACCATCGATTCTATCGTAAAACAGGGTAAAGAACTGGGAACCTATATGTACATCTACACAGGCGGTGAGCCACTGGTCCGCAAAAAGGATCTCATTAAGATCTGTGAGATGAATCCGGACTGCGAGTTCCTTTCCTTCACAAACGGAACTCTTATTGACGAAGAATTTTGTCAGGAAATGCTCCGTGTGAAAAACTTCGTTCCGGCTATCAGCCTTGAGGGAACAGAGGCAACTACAGACGGACGTCGTGGTGATGGTGTATATCAGAAGGTTATGCACGCCATGGAGCTTCTGAAGAGCCACGGCCTTCCGTTCGGTGTTTCCACATGCTACACATCCGCAAACGTAGATGCAGTAAGCAGTGAGGAGTATTTTGATCATCTGATCGAGTGCGGAGCTTATTTTGCATGGTTCTTCCACTATATGCCGGTTGGAAATGATGCAGCAGCAGATCTCCTCCCCACACCGGAGCAGAGAATCAAAATGTATGACAGCGTCCGCAGATTCCGTGCCACAAAATCTCTCTTCACTATGGACTTCCAGAACGATGCAGAGTATGTAGGCGGATGTATCGCAGGTGGCCGTCGTTACCTCCATATCAATGCAAACGGGGATGTGGATCCTTGTGTATTCATTCATTTCTCCAATGCGAACATTAAAGAATGTACACTCCTTGAGGCGCTGAAGAGCCCGATCTTTATGGAGTATCACAAGGGTCAGCCGTTCAACAAAAACATGCTTCGTCCATGCCCGATGCTTGAAAATCCTGAGCTTCTCCGCAAGATGGTTGAACGTGCAGGAGCGAAATCTACAGATCTTCAGTCTCCGGAAACAGCGGAGCATCTCTGTGCAAAGTGTGATCACTATGCAGAGGTATGGAAAAAACAGGCCGATGAGCTCTGGAGTGAGAGCCAGGCAAAAAAAGCTGCAAAAAAATCAACAACTTGTTAATTAACACTTGATATAGATGTTGGGATACTGTATAATGAACCCGTTTTTCAGGAGTCTGAAATAACAGTTCAGATAAGAGTGTCGAAACAGAAGAGACACGATACGTGTACTGACAGATAACAGGGCGGTTATATTCAGCAGTGGGTATAACTGCCTTCTTTTTTATGTTATCGTCAGGACATAGGGAAAGAAAGGATGGATTCATTATGGAAAAACAGGAGAAAAACACAGCCAGCCCTTATGAGCTGGACGGACGCCCACCTCTTAAGGTGGCAATTCCCCTTGGACTGCAGCACGTGCTTGCCATGTTTGTGGGTAATCTTACCCCGCTTCTGATCATCACAGCTGCCTGCGGGATCGAAGCAGGAGGGGATCTTCAGGTTGCATTACTTCAGAATGCAATGCTGATCGCAGGAATTGTTACACTTGTACAGGTCTTTACGATCGGACCGGTCGGTGGCAAGCTTCCTATCGTTATGGGAACAAGTTCAGGCTTCATCGGCGTATGTCAGAGCGTTGCCGGAGTCATGGGAAATGGTATCGTTGCCTATGGTTCAATCATGGCAGCCTGCTTTATCGGCGGTCTTTTTGAGACTGTTCTGGGAAGCTTTCTGAAGCCCTTGAGAAAATTTTTCCCATCTGTTGTAACAGGTACGGTTGTACTTTCAATCGGTCTTTCACTGATCGGTGTGGGAATCAGCTCTTTCGGTGGCGGAAGCTCCGCAAAGGATTACGGTTCTCTTGAAAACCTTTTCGTAGGCTTTGTAGTTCTGATCGTGATCATTGTACTGAAGCATGGAACAAAAGGCTTCACAAGCTTTTCTTCAATCCTCATCGGTATTATCGTGGGATACGTTCTGGTAAGTATCATGGCTATGGTACTTCCTACAACATTTACATATGTAGATGACACAGGTGCTACTGTGGAGGCTACAAAGGCCTGGGTTCTCAACTGGGACAAGGTTGCTCAGGCAAAATGGTTTGCGGTACCGGCACTGATGCCTGTAAAATGGGTGTTTGACGCACGTGCGATCGTGCCGATCCTGATCATGTTTATTGTAACGGCAGTGGAAACGGTCGGTGATATTTCCGGTATCACAGAGGGCGGTCTTGGAAGAGAAGCTACAGACAAAGAGCTTTCCGGCGGCGTTATGTGTGATGGCCTTGGATCTTCACTGGCAGCAGTATTTGGCGTACTTCCGAATACTTCTTTCAGCCAGAACGTAGGTCTGGTTGCAATGAATAAGGTTGTAAATCGTTTCTCAATCGCAACAGGCGGTATTTTCCTTATCGCATGTGGTCTGTTTCCTAAGCTTGCAGCACTGATCTCCATCATGCCTCAGAGTGTACTGGGCGGCGCTGCAGTTATGATGTTCTCATCCATTGTTGTCAGCGGTATCCAGTTAATCACCAAGTGGCCGATCGGACCGAGAAATGTTACGATCGTTTCCGTAGCACTTGGTCTTGGTTATGGACTTGGCTCCAATACAGCGATTCTGGTGCATCTGCCACAGGCGATCAGCCTGATCTTCGGCGGTTCCGGTATTGTTCCGGCAGCGGTATTTGCGATTATTCTTAATATTGTTCTTCCGAAGGATGAGAAGAGTGAGATTGAGAGAGCTGAGGAGATGCTGGAGAAAGTTAAGAATAAATAAAAAAGTGTAAGAATAAAAAGAGTTTTTTCTTTTTTGAGACTGTTGGACTTTATTGGTCTGACGGTCTCTTTTTTTATAATTTTTTATTTTGGGGATAAAGGTTCGGCCTTTTGGAAGGCGGTAATTTGCGAGAAGGGGAAGCACTCGGAGTTGCGAAGGCCGTCTCCCCTTCTCGCGCTCTTCCCCTCCTGGCCACGCCGCTGTTCGGCGTTGTGGTGGGCGTGAATGTTCTGACAGGGTGCGGAATTCAGGGGGGGGGTGTCGAGGAGGGAGGCTGTGTCGATCTGTTGGGTGGTGGATAATAATAAAAAGGATCTGTAAAAGGCGAGATTTTACAAATAGTTCTGCCTTTTTCAGATCCTTTTTTGGTTAGTAATTGTAGGCTCCTTCATAAGCATTGCATCGTTCCTTCCGATGTCCCTGCTCTACACAGGAGCTGCACCGGTCACAAAATTCCTGTTCATAGCAGGTAGAACAGACACATCCCTTACAGGCATCCCGGTCATAAGCCGGCGTGCAGGTAAAAGGAAGAGTATCCTTCGTAGTTTCCGTACTCATAAAGATCACGCTCCTTTTTTCTATATTATAGACCTGTCAAAAAAGCGTTTCAATACAAATAATCAGAAAATACAAAAAGATACTTGATAAAAAGTTACTGTTCACTCCGTTTTCAGTAATACGCTTTGTGATGCACAGAATTTATACTGATCGTATAAATTCGCGCGGTATGTCTCGGGCTTTCTGTGACCTTCGCTCACAAAAAACACCTCGCGGAATATTACCAGTGAATAGTAAGGATAAAAATCGGCACAATGCGTCACATCCAACACAGTAGAATCCATCATCCTGCCAATACAGAATCACATCCCAAAACGTCGAACAACGGCGTGGCCAGGAGGGGAAGAGCGCGAGAAGGGGAGACGGCCTTCGCTAACTCCGAGTGCTTCCCCTTCTCGCAAACCTGCCCACGCCAAAGTGTCCCCCTGAAAGGAAAAATCTTCATTTACAGCAGTTTGCAACAGCGAAAAAAGTGCCAGCTAATAAGGATGCCACAACATCCCTATCCTACCGGGAGGAGCTCCACCGTCCGGAAGCTCCGCAAGGAAGAACCAGACCACTTTCTGTTACAGGAAGTCCGATCTCCTGTGACTCCACATTACCCTTCCAGGGCTTCAGTTCGGTGGCAAGCATATAAGTCAGAACAGCAGGAGCAAGTCCTGTAGTATAGGAATTTACCAGGAAAAACAGCGGATCATCACTGAGGATCTTCGTACAAAGCTTGATCAGCGGATGGATCGCATCCTCGATCTTCCAGATCTCGCCCTTAGGTCCGCGGCCGTAAGAAGGCGGGTCCATAATGATCGCATCATAATGATTTCCTCTGCGGATCTCACGCTCTACGAACTTCACGCAGTCGTCCACCAGCCAGCGGATCGGTGCACCGGAAAGTCCGGAAGCAGCAGCATTCTCTTTTGCCCAGTTCACCATACCCTTGGAAGCGTCCACGTGAGTAACGGAAGCACCGGCTGCAGCTGCAGCCAGAGTAGCGCCGCCGGTATAGGCAAAAAGATTTAAGACCTTGATTGGGCGTCCTGCATTGCGGATCTTTTCACCGAACCAGTCCCAGTTCACAGCCTGCTCCGGGAAAAGTCCTGTATGCTTGAAGCTGAAAGGCTTTAGATTAAAAGTAAGGTCCTTGTAATGAAGCTCCCACTGATGAGGCAGATCAAAGAACTCCCACTCACCGCCGCCACGGCTACTTCTGTGATAATGTCCGTTCATATGCTTCCAGCCACGGTTTTTGCGGGGAGTATCCCAGATTACCTGCGGGTCCGGACGAACCAGAAGATAATCCCCCCAGCGCTCCAGCTTTTCTCCTTTTGATGTATCAATAACTTCATATTCTTTCCATCCATCTGCAATCCACATGATGATCAATACCTCTTTCATAATAGTAAATTTATAAGATATATATAGCATTTTTATATAGCATTTCCGGAGATTACTGTACCAGATCCGACTGATCGGGACATGAATCCATAAAAACGCCATAATAATGTTTTTTCCAGTATAGAGGAAAAATGGATGCTGTGCAAGATCCGATGGACCGGATATGGATCTGGTTGAGAAATACGTAAATAATGATGCCGCAGTGAAGGGTATCTGGTGCGTGCCGAAATATTCAAACCCAACCGGAATCGTATATTCCGATGAGGTGGTAAGAAGATTTGCAGCATTAAAGCCGGCAGCGGAAGACTTCCGTATCTTCTGGGATAATGCATATTGCATCCATCATCTGTATAAGGATCAGCAGGCAGAAATTCCGAATATCTTAGAGGAGTGTGAGAAGGCTGGGAATCCGGACATGGCATATATGTTTGCTTCGACATCGAAGATCACATTCCCTGGTTCTGGTGTTTCTGCAATCGCAACTTCTACAACAAATGTAGAGTTTATCAAGCAGCAGTTGACAGTACAGACAATCGGTCATGACAAGATCAATCAGCTCCGTCATACAAGATTCTTCAAGAATATTGATGGACTGAAGGCACATATGGAGAAGCATGCGGATATCTTACGTCCGAAGTTCGAGGCAGTTTTAAATGCATTTGATCAGGAGCTTACAGGACTGGAGATCGGTTCGTGGGTAAAGCCGCTCGGTGGATATTTCATTTCCTTTGATGCACTCGAGGGCTGTGCGAAGAAGATCGTAGCAATGTGTAAGGATGCAGGTGTGGTACTGACAGGCGACCCCGAAGGATAAGGCGGCAATCATTTATAATAATATTAGTGTAGGAGTACCAATCGTAGTTTATGAATAAGAGATTAAAAGAAATATTAAAAGAATACGAAAAAAGAAAACACAAGATCATCAAGGGAGATGAAAGTATGAATATCGTTGTATTGGCAGGCGGAACCAGTACAGAAAGAGAGATCTCCATCGTAACAGGAACCGGTGTCTGCAAGGCACTTCGTAAAAAAGGCCATAATGCCATTCTTGTAGATATTTTCTGCGGACTGGAGCCGGTGGACTGGGATGAGCCCTTTGGAGATAAAGATTATGAGGTAGATTCTGCGGCAGAGTATATGAGAAGCTTCGATGATGATATCGAAGAGATCAAACGCACAAGAAGAAGCTTTTTCGGACCGAATGTACTGGAATTGTGTCAGGCAGCAGACATTGTATTTATGGGTCTTCACGGTTCCAACGGAGAGGATGGAAAGGTTCAGGCAACCTTCGATCTTCTGGGAATCCGTTACACAGGAACCGGATATTTAAGCAGTGCCCTTGCTATGGATAAGGGTCTCACCAAGAAGATCTTTCTCATGGATCAGGTACCGACACCGAAGGGCGTTTCCATGCTGAAAGAAAACTGTACAAGAAACATCCATGATCTTGGTATGGAATTTCCTGTTGTTGTAAAAACATGCTGCGGTGGTTCCAGCGTAGGTGTTTATATTGTAAACAACCAGAAAGAATATGAGGATGCCATTGATGGTGCTTATTCTTATGAAGATGAGGTAGTTGTTGAAGAGTATATCAGGGGCCGTGAGTTTTCCGTTGCAGTTGTAGACGGAAAGGCTTATCCGATCATCGAGATCGCACCGAAGCAGGGCTTTTATGATTACAAGAACAAATATCAGGCAGGCTCCACAGTAGAAACCTGTCCGGCTGAGATCTCACCGGAACTGACCGAGAAGATGCAGCATTATGCGGAAGCTGGCGCAAAGGCTCTCTGCATTGAGGGTTATGCACGTTTTGACTTCATGATGAAAGAAAACGGTGATATGTACTGCCTGGAGGCAAACACACTTCCGGGAATGACACCCACCAGTCTGATCCCTCAGGAAGCAAAGGTCCTGGGAATCGACTATCCGGACCTCTGTGAAGAACTGATCCGCATTTCTTTTAAGAAATATAGCAAATAAAATATCTGACCGTAACTCCTCCTGTTGACAGGAGGAGTTTCTGGCAAAAGAAAGGATTTTATTCATGAAAAATCTTACATTGGAAAATATCACAAAAGTCTGCAATGGTATTTACCACGGTCCGCAGGAAAAACTTCAGGAGGAAGTGACTGCGATCACAACGGACAGCCGTAAGGTGGAAAGAGGAGGTCTTTTTGTACCGGTAGTAGGAGAGCGTGTGGATGCTCACCGTTTTATCCCGCAGGTAATGGAAGCAGGTGCACTCGCGACCTTATCCGAGAGAACTCTTGAAGGGGCGGATCATCCGTATATCCAGGTAGGCTCCTCCCTTCAGGCAGTAAAAGACATTGCGGAGTTTTATCTGGAGCAGCTTGATATTCCGGTTGTGGGAATCACAGGAAGCGTTGGAAAGACCAGCACAAAAGAGGTGATTGCCTCCGTGCTGAAGGAAAAATACCGTACACTGAAAACCCAGGGGAATTTCAACAATGAGCTGGGACTTCCACTGACAGTATTCCGCCTTCGTGATGAAGATGAGATCGCAGTTCTGGAAATGGGAATCAGTGATTTCGGTGAGATGACCAGACTTGCGCAGATTGCAAGACCGGACACCTGCGTGATCACAAACATCGGAACCTGCCATCTGGAAAACCTTGGGGACAGAGACGGCGTCCTGAAGGCAAAAACAGAGATTTTTCAGTATGTGAAGAAAAATATCGTACTTAACGGTGATGATGATAAGCTTTCTACAGTAAAGGAATACAACGGCATGCAGCCAGTATTTTTCGGAAACGGAGAAAATGCTTCTGTTACCTGTGAAAATGTGGAAAGCCGTGGCCTGAAGGGAATGAGCTGTGACATCTGTCTGAAGGGAAAAATGGCAGAGAACGGGGAGCTCCAGACATTTCATGTAGATATTCCAATGCCGGGACGTCATATGGTATCCAATGCATTGGCAGCAGCAGCTGTGGGCAGACTTTACGGACTGAATGCAGAGCAGATCAAAAATGGCATCGAAAGCCTGGAACCGGTCAGCGGAAGATTCAATATGATCGAGACCGATAAATTCATGATCGTAGATGACTGCTACAACGCAAATCCCATGTCCATGAAGGCTTCCCTGGATGTTCTTCAGGACGGACTTGGAAGAAAGGTTGCCATCCTTGGCGATATGGGTGAGCTTGGAACGGATGAAGCTGCACTTCATGAAGGTGTAGGCGTTCATGCAGGTCAGTGCAGGATCGATGCATGCATCTGCGTAGGACCACTTGCAGCCCATATCGCGGAAAAAGCATCTCAGACCAATCCGGATCTGACAGTCATCCGGGAAAAAGATCTGGAAAGCCTTCTTAAGAACCTGAACACATATGTGAAACCTGGAGATACCATCCTCGTAAAAGCTTCTCACTTCATGAAATTTGAAAATGTAGTCAAAGCACTGCAGGAAATGTAAAAAGACCGAAAACAGGGGCAGCATTTGACGAACGAAAATTCTTTCCAGTTAAGTTATATAGAAGTATAATATTCCTAAGGCGATGAGCAGTGCGGCTAAAGAACAAAAGCACGCTCAGGCACTGTGCGGCAGTGAAAAAGGGAGGGCTTATGCTGGAGATGATCATGAAGCTGAACATCCCGCTTTACGTCATGACATCCATGGGATGTATCGGCGGTCTGGGGATGCTGGCAACAAACCTTACCTACCGAAGAATGATCCGAAATACGCAGCGATTACAGAATCTCAAAGAAAAATGGCTGAACCTGTGGAAATCAAGGGACAGGCTCTGGCATCGGATGAACCGATTTGTATGGTATCCGTCACTGTTTTGTACATTTCTTCTGGGACTGTCTGTTTTTCTCAACAGCAGACTGGGATACAGGGAAGGATTGTCTATGCTTTATCTTTATATAGGGGCGGCAGTGCCGGTAGTACTGCTTCTTCTTCGTCAGGCATTGGACTTTTCTTATAAGGAAGAGCTTGTGATGGCTACTCTTGCAGATTATGTGGAACAGGTCCGTACCTGGGTGGAGGAAGTACCGGTCGCAGAAAAGCCGGATCCTGTTCTGCAGGAAGAAATCGTAGATAAGATCACCAGAAGTATCCGTCAGACGGCTGCTACCGGAAGTCACTTCAGCAAGATGCTTTCTCCGGAGGAGGAAGAGATCATGCGGGAGATCATACGGGAATTTATGAATGCAGAGTAAAAACATATCCCGGTATATCTGAGAAAATACAGAAATGTACACAAAGATATTCCGGAATAAGGGAACCGGATGCAATGATTTTTGGAAATGCTGAAGATTAACTGAATCAGGTAAGTCCCCTGCTTCAATTGCGAAAAGCAACAAGCAGCGGGGGGGACTTTAGGATATCCGATTGACGAAATATATACTTATAAAAAACTCTCCGGCAGATACGATTCTCTGTATCCGCCGGAGAGCTTTTTTATGTATGCAGTTGTGTAAGATAAGGAATTTATCAGCTATACCTTATCAACCCATGGAGATCGGGCCGCCGCGGAGCTTGCCGGCTGTGGTGATCCTCTTGATCGCAACCATGTAAGCTGCCATACGGAGCGTTACATTTTTCTCCTGGCTGAGAGCATAAACTTCATTAAAGGCAGTAAGCATGATCTTCTGAAATATACCTCCCAGATTGGGGATTTCTGAAAAAAGAGAACGCAGGATAAGCATTCGTGGCTTTCCTGCGTCCTTTTATATGTTACTCAGTCTTCCTCGATCACCTGGATCTCCAGGTAGTCGAATTCAATATGTTCAATGAAATTATCCTGATAAAAACGGGCCTTATCATGCTTTTTGAAATCCCGCACTGTGGCATCCAGCCAGATAGGATTTTCCAGATCCATCTGATAACAGATTTCCTCAAGTCCGTGAAAGATCTTGTGGGTTCTGGTATCATCGCTGTCATCACAGACAACGGTGTCCTGAAGCATGCGATTGTCTTTCCATATTTTTCCCCATAAACGAAACATAAACAGTACCTCCGTATTGAAACTGTCACAGCCGGCAGAATATGAATATCCGTCCGATATGGTCTTCAGTATAGCGGATTTTGCAGGGAAAGTAAAGCACAGGGCAATAACGCTTGTACGCAAAACAATGCACCAGGTGTGTTCACTTTTATTGACTAATGTGTAAAAATCCTCTATAATAAACGAAATTATGAAAAAAAAAGAATCATTACAGATTGGAGGAACCGAAATGAAACTTTACGATACCGGCGTTTATCTTCAGAACGGACAGGAAATCATTCCCGAGAACCAGGCTGATCTGCCTGTAGCGAAAGAAGAGGCTGCTAAGAATACCATCGCATATTCTATTCTCAAGGCTCATAATAAATCCGATAACATGGAGAAACTTCAGATCAAATTCGATAAACTGACTTCCCATGATATCACATTTG